>Ga0310828_1000152_pt1 | contig 103116 bp, 91 predicted proteins | sample WT_ome_3_FD_202242 | JGI IMG/M metagenome (GOLD analysis project Ga0310828, IMG submission 202242) | Sorghum-adapted microbial communities enriched on wild type (WT) sorghum from Joint BioEnergy Institute, Emeryville, California, United... ... | reverse complement strand
CCGAGCACAAGAAGGAGAAAACTCTGCCCTAACTTACACAGAAGACTTGACAACTCCTGATCGCCCACACCATCCGCAACCTGCCCCGCCAGGCCCGTAACCCCGAAACAATCTCAAAAACCGAGGAGGCGATGCTGGAGTACGCCGGCCGATTCGCCCCCCACGAGCTGGCCCGGCTCGGCCAGGCCGTCCTGCACCGGGTCGACCCTGATCTGGCCGACCGCATCCTGGCCAAACAACTCGCCCGAGAAGAAGACGAGCTGCGGCAGGCCCGGCGGCTGCACATCCGCCCCGACCCCTACAGCAGCGCCATCCACGTGTCCGGGCGGCTTGACCCCGAAACCGCCGAAATGCTCCGGATAGCGTTAGAGCCGCTGGCCGCACCCCGGCCGGACGCCGACGGGCCCGACACCCGGCCCTACCCGCAGCGGCTCGGCGACGGGCTGCACGAGCTGCTCCGCCGCTACCTCGGCTCCGGCGCCTCACCTGCCCACGGCGGGATCAAACCCCAGCTCGTCATCACCATCGACCACCACGACCTAGTAAACGGCATCGGCGCCGCCCGACTCCTGCACACCGGCACACCAGTCTCCGCCCTGTCCGCCCAGATACACGCCTGCGACGCCGACGTGTTGTTTCACACCACCACACCAGACGGGCAGCAGATCCTCACCGACCCGGTACGGCTGTTCACCGGCAAAACCCGCCGCCTACTCGAACTGCGCGACAAAGGCTGCGCCTTCCCCGGCTGCGACCGCCCACCCGCCTGGTGCCACGCCCACCACATCCACCACTGGATCAAAGGCGGCACCACCACCCCCACCAACGGCGTCCTGCTCTGCGGCTATCACCACCGGCTCATCCACCAAAACCACTGGCAAATCCGCATCAGCCCAGACCACCAACCCGAATTCATCCCACCCGAATGGATCGACCCCAACCAAAAACCCCTCCGCAACACCCGACTCCGCACATGAGCCACACCACAACCAGCCATCTGTGCGCAAGACGCGGGCACCCACACAACACACGCCAGCCTTCGGCCACCCAGCCAACCATGCTTGAAGAAAGCTCGCGGCGGCCTGCTGGTGCTCAGGCAACGATCCACGAAGACGCGCCCACCCAACCTCTGCTACGAACACGCCACGCTGCCTGAGAACAGGAGAGCACGCGATGAAGCAGATCGACGGACGCCTGCGCGCCACCGCACGGGGATGTACGCACGCCCAAAAGGCACGCTGAGCCGACACCGTGCTGAAGATTCGGGCTGCCCGCGCCCGGGGAAGGCTGCACCTACAGCCCTGCCGTCGGGACGGTCATCCGCACGAGGATTCAGACGTCACCACGCCCAAACTCAGACGTCGGCACGCCCATAACGTCGAGCATGTTCGGCCTTCCATGCGTCCATGTTCCAGGCCCGCCCCGGTTCGTCATGCGCTCGAATGAACGCTTCGCTCACCGGATCCTCGACACCATAGATTCCATCAGCGACGACACGTCCCACAAGCTGTGCCGACAACTGTCGCAGCACCTGCGCCCGAGCCAGATAAGCCTCGCGATCGTGTCCGCTAGCGACAGCCACCATCATGATGAGCGTGTCGAAGTCCTGAGATAGCCACGGCAAACGAAGCAACGCCGACATCTCACGATTGCGCCAGACTCGCCACCGCCGGCTGTAGGCGAAGAGCGCCGCGACCACATACTCGTAGACGGCCTGGAGACGATCTGCTGCCACGACCGGGCCCAACATATCCCAGCATCTGAGCACGACATCCTCAGCGAGGTGGTCCGCTATCAACGGTATGGCGTCGTCGAGAATGCGTTGCCGTCGATCCTCTGGATAAGCCGTTCGCTCCTCAATCAAACGAAAGACCTCGCCGTCGCGATCAAACGCCAGCCACCCATTTGCGAGCTCACCACACGCCGGCTCCGGCCAGGCGAAGCCAGGATCCCGCCAAGTCCCTAGGTCAATACGATGCAGATCGAGCTGGATACCGTCGCGGCCCAGGCTCTCGTCATCGGACATGATGCTGTGAAAGGTGTCGTCCGCGGGACGCCAGATCGACTGAACCGGCACCAGATACAGATCCAGCGGATCCATGAACACGAACGCATCGATGTCCGAGTCCGATCGAGCAGCGCACATTGCGCAGAGAGCCGGTCGGACCGCTTCGCAAGAGAACCGGGTAGCCGTCACGGGCGACGGGAACTGCGCGCTTGCTCAAGCCGCCTCGGCACCCATGCGTCACGAGGTCGGTGCTTGATGGGCCAGACTGGAGCCATGACGAGCACCGACACGCCGGTCAGATTCTGTGTCCTCGGGCTCGACCACGGCCACGCGGTCGCCCTGATCCTCGGTCTCCTGGGAGCCGGCGCCGAATGCCTGGGCTACTGGAGCGAGGTCGACACCCCATACACCGCAGCCGTCCATGAGCAGGCACCGCACATCCCCAGGGTCGCGGAGGCTGACGAGCTGCTCGACAACCCTGACATCGACCTGGTAGTGACGGCCGCCGTACCCGTGCGACGAGCTGAGATCGCCGTGGCGGCGCTGCGACACGGCAAGGATGTCGTGACAGACAAGCCCGGCGCGATCACGCTCGACCAGCTCGCAGAAGTGCGTCGTGCCGTCGCAGAGACCGGAAGGTTCTGGTCGGTGAACTTCTCCGAGCGGACAGGCTCCCGCGCGACCATCCATGCCAAGCAACTGATCGATCAGGGCGCGATCGGCCGAGTCGTCCAGACCATCGGACTGGGTCCACACCAGCTCCGACCGGAAACCAGACCAGCCTGGACCTTTGATCCCGCACAAGCCGGCGGCATCCTCGCCGACCTCGCGTCGCACCAGGTCGACCAGTTCCTCTACCTGACCGACTCGACGTCAGCAGACGTTGTCGCGTCATCGGTGGGCAACTACGCCCATCCCGACAAGCCGAGATTCGAAGACTTCGGCGAGCTCCTTCTCCGGAGCGAGAACGCGCAGGGCTTCGTGCGCGTCGACTGGTACACCCCCAACGGGCTCGGCGTGTGGGGAGACGTCCGGCTCATGGTCTTGGGCACGGACGGATACATCGAGATCCGCAAGAACGTCGACCTTCAAGGTCGGCCGGGTGGCGACCACCTCTTCCTCGTCGACGACAAAGGTACGCACTACCTTGAGAGCTTCGACGTCGAGCTGCCGTACTACCGGGCCGTCGTCCATGACGTCATGCATCGCGAGCAGAGGACGACCCTCACCGCGATACCCCAGGAGCACGTCTTCACTGCGACCGAGATCGCACTGCTTGCACAACGCGACGCCGTTCGTATGGGAAACCTGAAGGCCTGACCTCATGAGTCCTAGGTTCAAGGTGGCGATCGTGGGCGCCGGAGTCGGCGTCCAACACATGATCGGTTACCTCCTCAACCCTCGTACGTACGACGTCACGACCATCTGTGATCTGGACCGGCAACGCGCAGGGGCGTTGGTCGCGATGCTGCCGACCGCGCGCTCGCAGACCGAGGTCGAACGAGTTCTCGCCGACCCGTCCATCGATGTGGTCTCCATCTGCACGCCACCGTTCACCCACCTCGAGTTGGCCTTGCGTGCACTGGAAGCGGGGAAGCACGTCGTGGTGGAGAAACCGGTCGCCGGGTCACCTGCCGAGGTCGACCGGTTGGCCGAAGCCGCGAAGGCATCCGGCCGACTCGTGGTGCCAGTGTTCCAGTATCGCTTCGCTCGCGGCCCGCGAATCCTGCGCCAGCTGATCGACGCAGGGCTCGCCGGCCCGCCCGTAGCGGCATCGCTCGAGGTGCACTGGAACCGCGGCCGTGACTACTACGCGGTGCCTTGGCGTGGAAAACGGGCGACCGAGCTTGGCGGCACGGTGATGAGCCACATGATCCATGCCCATGACCTGCTGACCTACCTCGCGGGTCCGGTCGTACGTGTCCACGCCGAAGTGGCCACACTGGTGCATCCGCTCGAAGTCGAGGACACGGCAGCTGTTGCCATGCGGCTGGACAACGGCGCGCTGGCGACGTCGTCCGCGACGATCGGTGCGGCACGGGACACGAGCCGGTATCGCCTCGTGTTTGCGCACCTCACCGCGGAAAGTGGATTGGCTCCGTACGCACCGGGCGAGGATCCGTGGACGTTCACGGCACGCGATCCTGCACGGCAATCCGAGATCGACGCGGTGGTCCAGGCCTATGGTCCACCGCGACGGAACGGTTTCGCCGGCCTCTTCCAGGAGCTCGCTCCAGCGTTGACCGGCGCGGCCGAACCACCGATCACCCTGGCGGACGCACATGCTGCGCTCTCGCTCGTCGCCGCCATCTATCACTCGGCGGAAACCTCGTCGGCCGTCGACCTGCCGTTGTCACCGAAAGCGCCTGCGTACGGCGGTCGGTGAACGAGCGTGGCGACTGTGCAGTCACCATGGTGCGTGCCGACGCGTGCCTTGGCGACCGCGTCGTCCCGCACCTTCCGCTTCGACGTCACGAGCGTCAACGTGAAGTACGTCAACGTGAAGTACTACGACACGGCGGACTCGGCGTTGCATTGGGGTATCCGTTTCGTGGCCTCATAACGACGCCACCGGACGCTTCGGCCTGTGGACCGGCACGATCCCGGCCAGCTGCTCGGTGAGTGCTACCGGTTCCAGGCCAACGACGGCTCCGACACCGACTGGTACAGCGCAGGAGGACCATCCGACAACGAGCCGAGCCTGCAGGACTTCGTCGTCATCCCCGGCTTCCGAACGCCGAACTGGACGAAGAACGCCGTGATGTACTAGATCTTCCCCGACCGCTTCGCCAACGCAGACCCGTCGAACGACGTCACCACAGGCGATACAGCTACTTCGGGAACCCCACACAGAAGAAGTCCTGGGGACAAAGCGTCTTTCCCGACCAGCAAGCCGTGAACCGCAGCGTGTTCAGCCACAGTGGCAGCTGGGCGAAGTGGTTCGACCGTGGAAACGTGCGGCCGTCGGTCATCGGCGCCACTACACCGTTGCCGACGGCCACGTCACCGTCGACGTACTCGGTCACTACGGCGCAATCCTCGTGCACTGAGCAGGGCTGTGGGCAGATGACCACCGGCATCTGCCCACAGCGTCAGGCGGGCTCGAGCCAGCCCTCGTACAACAGCATGATCGCGTGGTTGTCCTGGTACAGCGCGTTCTGGTAGATCGGGTCGCCGTCAGCGGGCCACCGCTTCACCCGTACGCCCTCCAACGCGGCGTTGTTGCCGAGCCGCTCGAAGATCGGGATCTTCGGCAGCAGCTCGTTGAACACGAAGGCGAGCTGGGTGATCTTCTCGCGCTGCGCCTCTTTGTCGAGGCCCGCTCCCGCCTCGGCCAGCAGCTTCTCGATGTCCACCTTGCCGTAGCGTTCGGTGTTCTGCACCAGCTCGAACGCCATGCCACGACCGAGCTGCGTCGCCGCCGCGGGGATGTTCTGGTTGATGAAGTCCTCTTCGAACGAGAAGTACGGATGCGGGTGCCCGAGGCTCCAGCCCTGGATCGCGAGCTCGAAGTCACCGACCGGAATCTTGGGCGTCACCTCCGGGTTGGGAATTGCCTTCTCCTTGATCACGAACCCGAACTCCCTGAGCTGCTTGGCGATCTCGACCGCCGCCGCAGCCCAGTCGAGCAGGTCGGACGCATAGAGCAGCTCGAACTCCGCACGATTCCCGTCCGGCGTCATCCACTGCTTTCCTTCTTTGCGCCACCCTGCCTCGACGAGCAGCTTCTCGGCGCGCTCGGGATTGTGCCGATACCGCTCGAGTTTGGCGACGTCCTCTTCACTCAGCCATTCCCGAACCTGAACGTCGAAGATCCCCGCCATGAGCTCGGGTACGTGCGCCGACTCACCCAGCGCGACCTCCGCTGCACGGTTCCGGTCTATGGCGTACGCCAGCGCCTGGCGCGCCTTGACATCTTTGAACATCGGTACCCGGTCGAGACTGAACGTGATCGACGGGCCGAAATACGTCAAGGGCCGGAGCACACGGTAGCCACGGGCTTGGAACTGTCGCACGGTCTGCAGCGGGAAACCGTGCGTCGCGAAGTCGATCCGTCGGTCCAGGACCAGGGGAGTGATCTCCGCGGTCTCACCACGGTAGATGACGATCTGGTCGAACTTGACCTTGTCGGCTCGGAGCCCGTTCTGCTGCTTCCGCAAGACGATGCGTGTCTTGTCGTACGCCTGGAAGTCGTACCGGAACGGCCCGGACGTGATGACCTCGGACGGGTCCTTCAGCGGATCCTTGGGACGCCAGCTCTGGAAGTCGTCGCTCAGCTTCCCGCCTTCCGGGTCGTCCATCGTGCGACCGGACTCGAAGAGCTCCTTGGCCTGCAGCGCCCACTCGCCGTACAGCTTGGCGGGGAAGATGTTGGCACGGACGATGAACCGCTCGACGACGTTGGACGGGTTGGTGAGGTGGAAGACCACCTGGTGCTCGCCGGTGACCTCGATCGAGGTGATGAACGTCCACTCCCGTTCCCGCATGATCCAGCGACACCAGAACGTCGCCTCGACGTCGCGCGCTGTAATCGGCTCGCCGTCGCTCCACGTCAACCCCTTCGCGACGTTGTACACGAAGGCGTTGCTTCTCCACTCGAAGCTCTCACAGATGAGGTGCAGCCACTTCTGGCGAGCCCAGTACCACATCCCGCCAGGAGCGATGATGAGGTCGAAGTACGCGCCCAGGTCGACGCGCTTCTCGATGCCGGTGGCCGAGCTCTGCCCGAACAGGTTGAAGTGCCCACCCTCCTCGGGCAGCAGATAGGGCCACGCGCCGTGGAAGGACGGCCCGCTGGTCTCGACGGCAGTCGCCTGGTCGTCGGCGGACTCGCTCGGGTCGTCGCCTGTGCATGCCACCAACCCAGCAGCGCCGGCAGCCCCGAAACCGAACAGCTCGAGGACATGCCGGCGTGACAAGGTCGGACCAGACAGCGAGTCGCGGACCCCCCGATGTCTCGTGTGTGGCGTACGCAAGGAGTCGGATGGTGATGTCATCTCGAGCAGTCGTCCTTTGGGATGTCGGATCTTCCGTACGCGAACCCCCCAGCCCGCAAATGTACGCCTCCCACGCAAGTCCCTCGATACACCGCTTCCTGTAAGGATGCGCCCGAAGAGTGAAACTTCCGACTTGCCCCCCTCGTGCGGTTGTGAAGGCAGCGGCTCACCCGCGCTGACACCGGTCCAGCATGGGCGATTCCAACCTGAAGATGTGGGCCCGTGACGGAGGCCCAAGATGTGGGCGCATGATGTAGCGCGGCCTAGTTGCTCCTGTTTGCCGGATTGGGCGAGACTTGGGCCCGCAATTGTCTTCGCCTGCAGCGAAGTCTGCACGCGAGCGTGATTGCGTCGACACGGTGCGTGATAGCCCTCGCTGCACGGTCGAAGGCGAGGAGCATCGCGCCGGGTCGTGCTCGGCAGGTGCTCGCGGGGGGTGCCGGGGTTGGCCTCGGCAGAGCTGTCCGGGGTGCGGATACGCGGGCAAGCCTGCGTGCCAGGCACTGTCTGCTGAGGAGGATTGGCCGAATGATGCGATGTGCCGACGTCGAGTGCACAGGTGAGGTCGAGGACGGCTACTGCAACGTTTGCGGTTTGGCGCCGGCCTCGGCAGGCCGGCCAGCCCAGCCGACCCAGCCCAGCGCCACGTCGTTCATGCCGGCCACCACCACAAGCCACGAGTCGTCCACGAGCCGCTCGTCGGGTCAGCAGCAGGGCCAGCGAGCGCCGTGGCCGCCTGCGGCATCGGGACCGCAGAGCTGGCCAACCCAGCAGCCCGCACCAGCTGCCGGCGAGCAGTCGACCGGAGGGCAGACCTCAACCGGACAATCGAATGGCCAATTCTGGCCAGCTTCTGCGACGCCAGGCTCCATGCCGCAAGGCGCGTGGCCGCCGCCAACCTCACCTGGTGCGCCTGCCCAGAACCTCCTCCCACCAAGCCCCGGCGCGCCGGGCCAAGGCGCGCCGGGCCAAGGTCCCCCAGGCCAGGGTCCACCAGGTCAGACCCCGCTGGGCCAGCCGGGCCAAGCGCCACCTGGGCAAACTCCGCCCTTCCAGGGAACCGCGTCCCACGCTCTGCCCCTCGGACCGGCGATGCAAGGCCCGGGTCCTCGTTCCGCCGAGGAGCACACCGCTGAGCTACCAGCCTCCGAGCTCGCCGGCCTCGCGCCGCCGCAGGAGGTCGGTCAGGAGGTCTCCAGCCAGTCGACCCATTCGAGCCGCTCGTCCAGCATCTCGAGTCCCTCGTCTCGCAGCATGTCGCTGGAGTCCATCTCCAGCCGGATGAGCGGACGGACCCGCACCAGCACGACCCGCACGTCGCGCACGATGCGGCGAGGCACGCTCGGCGCCGGCCTGGTCGAGGTACCGCCCGTCCCGGTACGCAACCCGGCCGAGGCGGTGCTCAAGAACCCTGAGGTCAAGGAGAAGGACCGGTTCTGCAGCGGCTGTAACGAGCCAGTCGGCCGCTCCCGCCAAGGCATGCCCGGTCGGGTCGAGGGCTTCTGCCGCAAGTGCGGTCGCCGGTACTCCTTCGTACCACGGCTCAAGCCCGGCGACCTGGTGGGCGGACAGTACGAAGTCCTCGGATGTCTTGCCTACGGCGGGTTCGGGTGGATCTACCTGGCACGCGACCGGAACGTCAACGACCGGTGGGTGGTGCTGAAGGGCCTGCTCAACGCCGGCGACGCCGAAGCCATCATCGCGGCGGCGGCCGAGCGCGCCTTCCTGGCGGAGGTCGAGCACCCGAACATCGTCAAGATCTACAACTTCGTCCGGCACTACGACCCGTCGAGCCAGCAGATGGTCGGCTACATCGTCATGGAGTACGTCGGTGGCCGATCGCTCAAGGACCACCTGCTGGAGCTTCGTCGCGAGCACGGTGAGGACGCCTCGATCCCCGTCGCGCAGGCGATCGCGTACATGCTCGAGGTCCTCCGCGCCTTCAGCTACCTGCACGAGCGCGGTCTGTTGTACTGCGACTTCAAGCCCGAGAACGCGATCCAGTCCGAGGAGCAGCTGAAGCTCATCGACCTCGGTGGCGTCACCCGGATCGGCTCGGACGGCGACGTCTACGGCAGCGTGGGCTACCAGGCACCGGAAGTGCCGACGGAGGGCCCGTCGATCTCGTCCGACCTCTACACCGTGGGGCGGACCCTCGCGGTCCTCTCCTTCCCGTTCCGTGGCTTCTCCACGCGGCTCACCGACCGGCTCCCGCCGAAGGAAGAGGTACCGCTGCTCATGCGGTACGACTCGCTCGACCGTTTCCTGCGGCGGGCGACGCACCGGGATCCCAGCGTCCGCTTCCAGGACGCGGCCGAGATGGCCGACCAGCTCACCGGGATCCTGCGGGAGGTGCTCGCGTCGGAGGACGGCCAGCCGCGGCCTGGGCAGTCGCAGCTCTTCGGCCCCGAGACCGAGTCGGCCGGTACGGAGATTCCCGGGTTCAACGAGACCGACCCCCGCGGCGCCGTGCTCGGCGTCCTCGACTGCAAGCAGGCGGCCGCCGCCCTCCCGGTGCCGCTCGTGGACCGCAACGACCCAGCCGCCACGCTGCTGGCAGGGCTCACCACGAGCGACCCGCAGGACGTCATGAACGCGCTCGAGGAGACGTCCCTCGACTCGCCAGAAGTCATGCTGACCATGGCTCGTACGTCTATCCTGCTGGACGACGTCGAGCGGGCACACGACCTGCTGTCCGACGCCGCGGCCAAGAGCCCGGGCGACTGGCGAGTGTTCTGGTACTACGCGATGGCTGCGCTGTGGAGTGGAGACTTCCAAGTCGCGGTCCAGCGCTTCGACGAGCTCTACTCGCTGCTTCCCGGTGAGGCGGCCACGAAGCTCGCGCTGGCCTTCGCGTCCGAGTGCGCTGGCGACTTCGGCAACGCCGCCCCGCTCTACGAGACCATCTGGCGTACCGACCGTACGTACGTAAGCGCTGCGTTCGGACTGGCACGCTGCCTCGTCGCTTGGGGAGACCGTGAGGCCGCGATCCGGGTCCTCGACACGGTACCCAGCGTCTCCAGTCACTACCTCTCCGCACAGATCGCCACCATCGCGTGTGCGGTTCGTGGTCGTCGCCCACGCAACCTCACCGAAGACGACCTGATGAACGCCGCACAGCGGCTGGAGAAACTGCAGCTCGACGACATACGAAACGACCTGATCGCGGTAGAGATCCTGCACGCGGCTCAGGCGTACGTCCGTGCGGCTCCACGCAACGCGAACCCGCACGTGAGCGTGCTAGGAGCCAAGCTGACCGACTCCCACCTACGTCGGTCGCTTGACAAGCTTTACCGGAGGCTGGCCCACCGTTCCTCGGACAAGGAGGAGCGGTACAGCCTCGTCGACCTTGCCAACACCGTACGACCGAGAACATGGGTGTAGCTGTGCTGACCTGTCCCTCGTGTGAGTCCCTCGCACATGAGGGCGACGACTACTGCGAAGGCTGCGGCTACCAGCTCAAGCCTCGGCAGCCGCAGCCGCGCGACCACATCGAGCTGGACATCGGCTCGGCGTGCGGCGTGAGCGACCGCGGGCTGCACCACTACCGCAACGAAGACGCGATGGGCGCGTTGGAGTTCCAGTACGGATACCAGCGTGGTGTCGTGGCGGTCGTATGCGACGGCATCTCCAACTCGCCCCGACCGGACCAGGCGGCCCAGACTGCAGCCGATGCGGGAAGTGAAGCCCTGGTCGCGTTCCTCGAGTATGGCTTCCGCGCTGACGAGGCCACCAAGGCGGCGGCAACGAGCGCCGGAAGAGCGGTGTCGGCCCTCGCCACATCCCGCAGGAATGCGCCCGCCTGTACGTACGTCTCTGCCGTCGTGACCGACAACGTCGTCACGATCGGTTGGTTGGGCGACAGCCGAGCGTATTGGCTCGCAGCCGATACGCCGTCCCAGTCCTTGACGCTCACCAGGGACGACTCGCTGGTGAACCACTTGTCCGAGACGGGGGAGATGAGTCACGAGGAAGCGAGCCGCCAGCCGTCAGGAAGCGCTCTGGTGAAGTGGCTGGGCGCTGACGCCGATGATGGCGAGCCACGCATCGTGACCTTCGAGCCTGGCGCACCTGGCGCTGTGCTCATTTGCAGTGACGGCCTGTGGAACTACCTGCCCGATGCCGAGAGTCTTGCCGCGGCGGTGCCGAATGCCTCCAAGGAACCGATGGCGGCAGCGCGCACCCTCGTGCAGCTCGCGCTCGAAGCCGGTGGCCATGACAACGTCACCGTGGTCGTGATTCCATTCCCACCTAAGGGAGGGCGCGGAGAATGAGTGCGCAGAGGATGAGTGATGGTTCCGGCTTCAAGCTGACGATTTCTCAGAACAAGTACCTCGCTCGCGGAGCCCGTGAGGTCAACGCTGTGGTGACCGTCGAGTCCAGTGGGCTCGGTGGTTTCGGGACTGGCCGTCCGACCACCAACATGGCGGAGGTCATCATCCTCGACACCTCGGCGTCGATGGAGTGGCCGATCACCAAGATCGTCGCGGCACGCCAGGCAGCCATGAAGGCGGTCGACAACCTCCGTGACGGTGTGTCGTTCGCGGTGATCGCCGGTAACCACGTTGCCGGCATGGTGTATCCCCGAGAGGAACGGACGGTCGAGGCCAACCGGCACACGAAGATCGAGGCCAAGGCGGCGATCGGCGGTCTCGCTCCCAGTGGGGGGACCGCGATGGGTACCTGGCTCCAGCTGGCCGACAAGCTGTTCGCACCGCACAGGGATGCGATTCGGCACGCGATCCTGCTCACCGACGGCAAGAACGAGCACGAGACCCCGGAACAGTTCGCCGCGACCCTGTCGATGGTCGCGGGCAACTTCGTCTGTGACTGCCGCGGCGTGGGCACCGACTGGGAGCCTGAGGAGCTGCGGCGGGTGTCGTCGGCACTGCTCGGCAGTGTCGATATCATCCCCGACCCCAGCGGCCTGGAAGCCGACTTCCGCGCGATGACGGAGCATGCCATGGGCAAGACGATCGCCGATGTCATGCTGCGCATCTGGCGTCCCCAGGCGTCTCGGCTGAAGTTCGTCCGACAGGTGCTTCCGCATGTCGAGGACCTCACCGAGCGTGGAGTGGCTGCAGGCCGCATGGCCTATGACTTCCCGACCGGATCATGGGGGAACGAGATCCGCGAGTATCACATCTGTGTCGAGGTGACACCGGGTGAGATCGGCCAGGAGATGCGGGCGGCTTGGGTTCGGCTGATCGCTCCCGGCGATCCTCCCGAGGTCTTGGCCTCGGGAAACGTGCTCGCCGAATGGACCGACGAGGAAAGCCTCTACACCCAGATCGATCCGCAGGTCGCTCACTACACGGGACAGCAGGAGCTGGCCGAGGCCATCCAGGCCGGCTTGCGGGCAAAGCGGTTGGGCGACCTGGAAACGGCGACGACGAGATTCGGACGCGCAGTTGCTCTGGCGCGGCAAACGGGGAACGAAGCAACGGCCGCACTCCTCGACAAGGTGGTCGATGTCATCGACTACGAGACGGGGACCGTTCGGCTGAAGTCAGTGGTCGAGAAGGTCGACGAGCTGTCGCTCGACACTCGGTCGACCCGCACGGTACGCACCCGCAAGGAGTGACATGTCGACCTGCCCAGCCGGTCACGACTCCGGCGACAGCGAGTACTGCGAGACGTGCGGGATCCGCATGTCCACCACGTCCGGCGCCTCGGTGTCCGGAGGACCGTCGGGCCGCTCGGTCACGTCCGCCACAGCCGTCCTGGGCGTGATCTCGGAGGAGTCGACCCTCGCCTGTCCGGAATGCGGTGAACGCCTTGTCGACCGGTTCTGCGAGGGCTGTGGCTTCGACACACTGCACCTGCAAGGAAGGCCACCACCCACACAACAGATTCCCGAGCCGACGACGTCGAGCCCGCTCTGGACCGGGCAAGGGGTGGACTGGCTGGCAGTGGTCTCCGCCGATCGCGCGTACTACGAGCGGTTGATGGCCGAGACAGGCTCGGATCCTGCTGCCCTTCCGTACCCGCCGTACCACCCGGAGCGCCAGTATCCGCTCACCCAACGCTTTCTGCGGATCGGCCGGCGTAGCGTCGGACGCGGAATCCATCCGGACATCGACCTCAGCCTGCCGCCTGAGGACCCGGCGGTCTCGCACGAGCACGCGCTGCTCCTGGCCAAGCCGGACAACACGTGGTCACTGGTGGACCTGGGCGCGACGAACGGCACCCTGGTGAACGACGACCCGGAGCCGATCACGCCACACATCGAGGTGCCGTTGCAGCACGGCGACCGGATCTACCTCGGTGCCTGGACCGTCATCACCATCCTGAAAGGATGAGCGCTGCCCACAATGACCACGTATAGAGGGCTCGTGCCACCCTTGGATGGCGTCGACACCATCCTTGGCTCAGACAGTCCTTGCACGGGAAGGTGAGCAACCACTGTGACGACCGTAGCCGCATCGAAGCGCTCGATCCTCCGCCCCGTGCGTACCACGCCAGGCCTCGTGCGCACCCTCACCGCCCTGGTCCTGCTCACCGTGGGCGTGCTGGGCGTCATCGGCACGCTGGCCATCAACAGCGCGCGGGAGAGCGTGCGGGTCATCGGCCACGGTGCCGGCCCTCAGGTCGTCGCAACCGGTGACCTCTACTACGCGTTGAGCGACATGAACGCCCAGGCGGCGAACATCTTGCTGGCCGGGCGGGAACACAACCTCGGGATCAGCCGCGACGCCGCGTTGCAACGGTACGAGAGGCGCCGCACACAGGCCAGCCGGGCGACCATGCAGGCGACGACCCTCGCCGGCAACGACAAGGCGCAGCGGGCCAAGATCCGCGACGTGCTCGACGGAATCGGGAGGTACGAACGACTCGCCTCGCAGGCGATGATCCTGGACGAGCGCACCGACCCAAGCGAACCGCTGCCGCAGCAGGCCATCGAGCTCTACCGCGACGCCAACTCGTTGATGGCCGACAAGCTGCTGCCGGAGGCGAACGACGTCACGGAGCAGAGCGACAAGGCGGTGCAGCGGACGTACGAACGGTCGCAGTCGCAGGTCAGCTCCTTGCTGATCTGGATCGCGATCAGCGGGTTGTGCGCCGTCCTCGCCCTGATCGGTCTGCAGGTCTATCTCTCGGTTCGCTTCCGGCGGATCCTGAACCCTGCGCTGGTGCTCGCCACGCTGGCGACCTTCGCCCTGGTCGTCACAAGCCTGCTGATGCTCACGACCGCGCGCGAGAGCGTCACCCGTGCCAAGACCGAAGGACACGACAAGATCCTCTCGGTCTCGCGGTCTCGCGCAGCCAACAACACCCTGCAGGCGAACGAAGCCATCTACCGCCTCGACGTTCGGCAGAACATCGAGTCCGAGAGCAAGCTGCGGGGCATCGAGGAGCGGATGGGCCCGTTGGTCGACGGGTTCGCGAGCACCGACCGCATCATGGTGCAGATCATCAAGGACCACCAGGGACAGTTCGAGCGGGCGATCGCCGAGGCCGACCGTGCGCTTAACGGATGGCATCTGATCTTCCCTGGCGGCGCCGCCGGCATCGCATTGCTCGTCCTGATCGGTGTCCGCCCCCGCCTGGCCGAATACCGCTGACCCTCGTCGCCCTCCCGCGGCCCCCCGCCCGCCCGCCCGCGGCAAAATGACCACGTTGAGTCGGGCATTGGGCTCTTTCAGATGCCTGAATGCCTCGGATAGCTAGCGAAAGCCTCGGGGGGCACGGCCGCTTCAGCGGTTGGCTGCGGCGGGCTCACCCTCGACTGGATGGTCGTCGTCTCGGCCTCCGCCGTTCGTCTGTACGCAGGCGGGAGCCGTCGGCAGATCAGCGACGCTCGATGCGTCCGCAGACCAGCTTGTCCGGAGGTCACACTTTTGGAGGTGTGACACGTGTCGGCACGTAGTGCACCTCCGACAGGCGTAGTGCACATGGTCATTTGGGGTGACCTGTGATCGGGGTGCCGGCAGCTCGGCTCTCGTCGTACTGCGCCAGCGTGCGGTCGATGATGACGGCGCATCCGAGCCGTTCGCACTCACACACGAACGGCACCGACCTCGCCGCATCTTCCGCTCCCAGGTCAGCGAAGAACGCCTTGGCGTTGCGCACCATCATGTCGTTCTCGTACGCACGCAGGCGTTGCCGCTCGCGTCCGGACCGTATCCTCGGCAACACCGCGAGCACCTCCGAGAAGTGATTGCCGACGCGATCGAGCATGCGGGGTAGGTCGTCGGTGACGTCGACGTCGAACGTCGCCAGGCCGAGCGACTCGGCTTCGGTACGTATGTACGCGTCGAGCAGCTTGTTGCGCTGTATCAGCTTCTCGTACGCCGTGGCAGGGTCACCCGTGCGCTCCACGCCGGTGACTCTCTGTCCGAGCGCCCGACGTCGGAACTCGTCGCTCGGCAGCAACCACACGCCATGCCGCGCACTCGCAAGATGAGGCGCGACCAAAGACGGAAGCAGCTGCGGGCCCTCGACGACGATGCCGACCTGCGTGCCCATCGCGGCCAGATCGTCCAGGATCAAAGGGAACTGCGTCTGCGATCCGGCGATGAAACGACGTGCCAACTCCTGCGGGCTTGGGTTCACCCAACGGTCGCCGTGGGTCTCGTCACTCTTCTCGACGAGACCGCGCGCGACGAGCTTGTCGTGGTGTTCGTACGCACGCGCGTCGATGCGATACCACGCGAGGTCATGACGACAGGCGAGGATGCGCGAGATCGTGGTCTTCCCAGCCCCACTCCCACCGCCAACCCAGATCACCTGAGGTTTTCGGTCGGTCACAGGCATCGTCTCGAGGGTCGGGGCGAAGACGGCGAAATTCACGTCTTGTTATCGGGCGAGCCACGTGGTGTCATGGAGGAAAGGGCGGATCTCACGTCATGCATCCACGCAGTGCCACCACTATCGTCTAAGGGATGCTCACACCGCCCCCTGATCTCACCGCCGACGACGTCATCCGTTTCCTCCGTACGCACTGGACCCTCGATCCTGTCGAGGTGTCGTACGTCCCAGCTGGGCACGGCAGCCACAACTGGTCGGTCGTCTCCTCAGACGGGGCGAGATGGTTCCTCAAGGCAAGCCACACGAGTCCCGACTCCGACTTCTTCCAGGCAACGGCCGAGACGGCGGCAGCGCTGCACGCCGCGGGACTGGACTTCGTTCTTGCACCAGTCCGTGCCCGGTCCGGCAACCCTCGACCACAGGTCTCACCGCGCTGGGAACTCTCGCTCTTTCCTCACATCGACGGCAGAAATCCCGACTTCACGTCGAATGCCGAACGCGCCTTGGTAGCCGAAACCCTCGGGCGCCTGCATGCACACCGCCCTCTGCCGGACGCTGCGGTGCGGTGGGAACCGGGTTACCTGCAACCCGAGTTGCAGGAGGTACTGGCTCGCGAGCTCGACCGACCATGGTGTGACGGCCCTTACGGCGAACGTGCGCGGTCATTACTCGTCCGGTCCCGTTCGGGCATCGAACGACTGCTTGCGCACTCGGACGAGCTCGTTGCTCGGTTGGAAAGCTCGCAGGAACCCTGGGTGATCACCCACGGCGAGCCCCACGGCGGCAACACGTTGCTCGATTCATCCGGCAGGATCCACTTGATCGACTGCGACGCGATGATGGTCGCGCCGCGCGAACGGGATCTACGGCTCGTGCTCTACGCAAGTCACCGACGGCCACGCGACCTCGACAATGCCGAAGTCATGGCTGCATACCAACGCCAGGCCGGCCAGGTCGAACCACGGCTGTTCGTCCTCGAGCTCTTCCGCGCCGAATGGCACCTGATGGAGATCTGCCGGTACGCGCGACTCTTCTCCCGTGTGCACAGCGAGTCAGCCGACACGGCTGCGCGGTGGACGACGTTGAACAAGTACGTGTCTGTGGAGCAGAACTGGCCAAACCTCAACGACCCGAGCTGAGCAGTCCGCGTACCTCAACTCTTCTTGGCTTCCCGACGGGCGCGTGCGCGACGTTTCCCCTCGTGCATGGCCTGCACTCGAGCGACCGGGATCGCGTGGCCCTCCTGCACCAGGTCGTCGCTCAGGCGTTGCGGCTCCGGCATCAACTCCACCCACGGATTGCGGTCACCAAGCAACCCGGCCACGTTTCGTATCGTGAAGTCGGCAGGATGTACCCGGTCGACGTCGTTCCAGTCGAGCGGAAACGACACAGGCAAGCCAGGTCGTACCCGTGGACTGTAGACCGCCACGACGGTCGCACCACCGGCCCGGCTCGAGTCCAAGAACACCTTCCCGCCACGGTCTTCACGAATGAACGCCGTCGTGACCAGAGCCGGGTCGAGCCGCTCCGCCCGTGCGGCAAGCGCCCGGGTAGCTGCCGCCGCGTCATCGACCGTGGTGTCCTCGTCAAGCGGTACGAAGACGTGGATGCCCTTCGCTCCACTCGTCTTGACGACTCCTGCAAGACCGGCTTGCTCGAGCACGTCCCTTACCAGGAAGGCTGCCTTCACCGCCGCCGCGAACGCCTTGAGCGAGTCCTGCTCGTCCGGAGCATCCTTCACCTCTCGGTCGTCAACGGCCGGAGGGTCGATGTCGAGCACGAGGTGCGTGGCGTGACCCCACTGCGACATGCGCATCAACGTCGGGTGGTACTCGACGGCTCGCTGGTTGGCCAGCCACATGAGCGTTCTACGATCCTCGCAGAGGGGATAGGCGATCTCACGCTTGGATGTCTCGGTCCACGCCTTGAATGTCTTGATCCAATCCGGCGCATAGCTGGAAAGGTTCTTCTGCATGAACGGCTTCTGCCCGCGCAGCACCCGGATCACGGAGAGCGGTCGACCAGCAAGCTCGGGAATCACCCGATCAGCCATCGCGTCCAAATAGTCCACAAGATCCCGCTTCGTAGGGCCCGCGTCACCGAGAAGCGGCTGATCGAGATTGGTCAGCGGCACTCCATGGCGTTCCTCACCGCCTGCCATTCGTCCACTCTCGACGAGGGATCTGGTGCAGTCAACTCACTGCCCAGGCCTGCACCGCCAGCGCGAATACCGTGAAACGCATTGCCATGCGCCCGTCGCGAGTGCGCCAGGCCGATCGAGCCGCCTAGCGAGACGCGTTCTCAAGCGCGGCACAGCGTGCAGCAAGGACTGGCTCGAATGCGTCGTCGGGAGGATCAGGGAAGTCGACGATCCGACGCTCCACGAACTCGTCGCACTCGGGACGAGCGCATTCGCATTCGAAGGACGCCACCGCGGAGTCGAGACCGTCCGGGCTCCATGGACGGGCAAAGAACGCGCGATATTGCGACACGATCGCACGGTTGGCGTACCGCAGGAGTGCACGACGCTCCGCTGTCGTCTCGGCCTTCGGCCCAGTGGCCAGCGCATCGCGGAAGAGCTGCTCGACCTGAGCGATGGTCTGCTCGACAGAGGTCGTGGCGTCTAGGACAAGCGTCCGGCCACCGGCACGGCGTACGTCCTCCTCGATGATCTCGCCAAGGTAGAGATAGAGCGGTGGCGGGCCGTTCGGCTTGTGGCGCTCCTCCAACCAGGCGCGGCGCACATCCGCCGGCGGCATGAGCCACACGGAGCGAGGGCCGACACCGGCGACCTCCGGCGTGATCTGCGTACCCTCGGCCACGATCATCGGAGAGGATGGCAACGCCTTCAGGTCGTCGACCGTCATCGGTCCGCGTTCGTGATGCAGCCACATCTCCAGCTGCTCGGCCAGCGGTGTCGCGGCTCGGGTCGCGTTGTCCAACCCTCGCCACTTCTCCCAACGGATCGCAGCAGGATGACCGACGGCCACCGCGCGATCGCGATGCTCCCAGGTGTGGGCGTCGGAGTTGTACCAGCGCAGGCCGTGACGCCGCGCCAGCAGCCTCGCGACGGTCGTCTTGCCCGAGCCAGGTGGACCACCGATCCACAACACATGCGGGAGTTGGTCCATCGACATCTCCATCGGTTTGGCGGACAGGTGCGGCCGGTCGGACCTCGATGACAGCAGCGGCCGCGGCAGGAGCGCCTTGACACCACCCAGCGCATCAGCACTCGCCTCAGCGAGGCTACATCACCTCAGTCGAGCAGGCGTTGGCGGAGCTCGGTGAGCTCCAGGGTGGTCCGTGACCTGAGGTTGTCCCTGACAGACTCGGGAACCGGCGGGAGATCGGGCGACAGCCGATCGGCGAGCGTGGAGTCCTCCAGGCTGACCAGCATCGACGTACGGTCGATGAGACGGAAGAGATTACGACTCTTGTCGGTAGGCGCGAGGGCAAAGCACGGCACGCCGTACGCCGTGGCGACGACCGTGCCGTGGAACTTCATGCTCGCCGCCACCGTCGCCGACCCCAGCGTGCGGGTCAGCACGTCCAGGTCCTCGCTCTCCACGATCTCGACTCCGTCGACGCCGAACTTCTTGGCAACCTCCAGATCGAGCGCACGGACTCGACCGGTGCCCAGAACGACGTTCTGCACCCGCCACCCCATCGCCAGAGCCTTCTCGGCCAGCCGTCGTACCTGCGTGAAGTCGTCAGGCCCCCGCGCCCGATACCGGGTGGCGATCGCCAACGTGTGGCGCTCAGGAGCCGGCCTCACCGGCGGAAGGGTCATGGCGAACACGAGATCCGGCGCCCACGAGACATCGACCTTCGGCTCGAGGTGTCGCCTGATCCACTCCGCGCTCTCAGGATCCCGCGTGGAGATGTAGCGCACGTTGGGATGCTGAAAGAACTCGCGCATCCGCTCGACGACGTGCGGACTGGTCTTGCCCCAGGTCGGCACACCCACACCGGCGATGTAGACCGGACGGTCGAGGTACTCCTGCCTCCAGTACAACCCGGAGATCTGCCACGGAACGACCAGATCTCCACCACCGATGAGGATGGCGTCGACCTCCGAGACGCATTCCTTGACCGGGCGCGTGAAGTACGGCTTGCACAGCTGGTCGTGCAGGACGGTGAGCTTGCACGTGGCGCCCAGATGCTCCTCCCACACCCGCAGGAAGAGCTCGTCGCCATAGTTGCCCCAGCCGAAGAAGCCAACAAGGCCAACGCATTTCGTACGATCCCGTGCCGTCGCCGTCTCTCGAGCCGCTTCGCGTGGTCCGGTTAACGCGGGAACGCGATGGTTGCGCCGAGGCCGTCGGCCCGCCGACGGGTGCCGCTGGAACATGCCCGCGAAGAGCGAACCTATCCGCCACGTGCGGTGGCGACGCCACCGGCTCATGAGCTCGTTACCTTGCTACTCAGCCACTCGTTCATCGCCTCGGCGAACCTCCCAGCGACCAGAGCAGGCGCGACCCTGTCGGCCGCCGCAGCGGCCTGCGCCCGGGCATACGGCCCGACCAGGCGTTCGGCCGCCCCCTCCAGTGCGGTGACGAGGCCGTCCCCGGCGCCGTCGTACGTCACCGCGAACGTCTCGTCGACCGTCGCCGTGTCGCCGGCGTTGTCACGAAGCACGACCGGGAGCCCGAACGTGAGCGCCAAGGCAAGCGCGCCGGAGTTGAGCGACCGGCGGTACGGGAACACCGCGATGTCGGCCGATCGCAAGTACAGCTGCACCTCGTCGACCGGAACCTTGCGGAGGGCGGCGTACGCGGACGGGTGGGTGAGCAGTCGCTCGCAGGCCGCCTGGGTTTCCTCGTCGTCTGTCGGCGCACCGGCCACGATCAAGGCGTACCGGCCAGGTGCCCGCAGACACAGCGTGTCGTACGCGTCCAGCAGCTCGGTGAGACCTTTGTACGGCGCGAGCAGTCCGAACATGACGAACGTGATCACATGCGGCGGTATCCCGAGCTCCGCACGCGCGCGCGCCTGCGAGATGTGCGAGGGATAGACCCCGTGGTACGCCGGGTGCGGGACGTGCACCACCTTGGACGGCGGGATCTCGTACCACGACGAGACGAGCTCCAGCGTGCGCGGGCTCATCACGTGCACCCGCTCGGCGGCGTCCACCACGCCCTGACACAGCTTGGCGTCGACGTCCGGAAATCGGGTGTCGTGGGGAAGGATGTTGTGGACGGTCCAGACGATACGTCCGCCGAGGTCGACGAGCTCACGGAGCTGCTCGAGGTACTCCTTGGCCCGCCTCAGGGCGTCCGCCTCGTCTTCCGCGCCCGCGAGCACGGGCGTCAACCAGTGGATGTGCACCCCGAGGGAGACGTCCGAACCGGAGAGCAGTCTGGCGAACTGAACCGTCGTCGGGAGGTCGTAGGTCGGCACCGGCGTCACTCCGACCGAGTCCAAGGCGGAGTAGATCAGCGCCTGGAACGGGTTCCCCCGGGCCACGGGGTAGTACGCCAGGACGCCCCCGTGACGTCGCTCCCAGGCGTGCCCAACCAGGACGCGCAGCGCGTCCTCGACGGCTAGCTTGGGCTCGGTCCCCACCCTCCGCGTGATCAACAACGCAGCCGCTACTCCCCCCGTACAGTTGACCACGGATAGTAGCAGAGCTTTCACATATTGTTGGTGGGATTGGTGGCGAGCAGAACGGCCGGTCCGGCCTGGAACCCTCGAGGGTGCCGTCCGTCCGGATGCGTTCCCGCGACTGCTGGACGCAGCCTCGTTCACCGGGTGAACTTCGGCCAGGCGCCCGCATCGACAGACCTGGCAGCTGGCTCCAGACGCTCGGCGACAGTGGCGCTTGACGGGTTACGACGAGACAGTGGTGCTTGACGGGTACGGGCGGCCGCAACGACCGGCGATGAGGCTCGGTGTCACATGCTCCCCCGGATTGATACGCACGTGACACCGGCTCCATGCCAGCAGGGTTGTCGGAAGCATCCGAGGAGATCCCCAGCCTCACGCGGCATGTAAGCCACTGACAGGCCGCAGTCCCCTACGAAACGTGGTCATTTAGCGGCGGGTGCGGCCGGCCACCAGCGACACACCGACGGCGGCGAACCCAACCTGGATGGCCAGTTGGATCCAGTCGATGCCGGGCGTGTGTGCGACACCGAGCACGTTGGCGACGAAGGTACCGAGCAACGCGGCGACGATGCCGATACCGATGGTCAGCAACAGTCCGATGCGTTGCCTTCCTGGGATGACGAGACGTCCGAGGCCACCAATGATGGCTCCGACGATGATCGCCGTAATGATCATGGCGAGCACGTGTGGCTCCCTTCGACGACGGCTTGCCTCAAGATTAACGATCCATCGTCGCTACCCGGTTTCCACGACCGCTACGCAAAACCACCGACCCCCGATGCTCGACGACGTCGAACATTCGGCTCCCCAGCGACCGTCAACAAGGCCCGTGGGTCCGTCCAGTGCTCCAGCAGGTCGTGAGTCGTCGCCGGCCAACCGGAGACGTAGCCGCAGCCGAGCCGACCGGGAGGGGCTCAGCTGCGCCTCGGCAGGAGCAGGGTCTTCCCGACGGTGGCGCGTCGCTCGATCGCTGCATGAGCCGCCGCCGCTTGCTCGAGCGGGAACGTCTGCCCGATGGTGGGCCGCAACCTCCCGGCGGCAGCTTCCGCAAGAGCCGTCGCGGTCAGCTCACGAAGCGGCACGGACGGCATGGACCCCAGCCCGAGGACCGTGACGTTTCGTCGCGCGACGGCGTCGTCTGGCAGCTCGGTCATCTGACCACTCGCCATCCCGTGCACGACGAACCGGCCACCATCCCGAAGCAGACCGAACGCCGTGAGCCCCACGTCACCGCCCACGCCGTCGTACACCAGGTCGACCCCGACTCCACCGGTGGCGTCGCGCACCTGGTCGACCCATCCAGGCTTTGTGTAGTCGACCGTGACCTCGGCGCCCGCTTCGGCGGCGACACGCAGCTTGGCGGGGCTGCTCGCCGCGCCGACGACCTTGGCACCCGCCGCGCGTGCCAGCTGCACCAAGAGGTGGCCGACGCCGCCACCAGCCGCCTCGACGAGCACCCACTCGTCCTTGGAGGGCTGTGCTACGTGGCTCAAGCCGACCGCGGTCCGACCGTCGGCCAGCAAGGCGGTGGCGGTCATCACCGACACGCCGTCCGGGATGGTCACGACCTCGGTCACGTCGACGGCCACCAGCTCCGCGTAGCCTCCCGTGCCTCCCGTCGTGCTCACCACGCGGCTACCCACCAGCGACCGATCGACGGCGTCGCCCACGTCGACCACAACGCCACCGACGCCGTTGCCGGGGATCACGGGGAGCTCGGGCCGGTGTGCCGGCACCTGACCTCGGATCTGGGTCTCGATGAAGACGACACTCGCTGCCTCGACCGCGATCAGCGCCTCACCCGGGCCCGGCCTGGGATCGGCCAGTTCCTCGACGACCAGCACGTCGGGCGGGCCGAACTCCCGCACGACCACGGCACGCACTCGCAACCTCCCTCCCGAGCCGGTCGTTCGCTGGCAGGCGTACGACGCCAACCCGCGCCGACTCAGGCGCCTTAATCGGAGCAACTTGCTCCGAAATATTATGTCGGAGCGAATCGCTCCGCAAACGCTCGTACACTCGTGGCCATGCCGCGGCGAGGACGGTACGCAGAGGCAGAACGCAATGACCGACGGTTGCTCGAGGCTGCACGAGAGGTGTTCGCGACCCAGGGCTTCGACGCGCCGGTCTCGGCCATCGCCGAGCGCGCCGGCGTGGGCATCGGCAGCCTCTACCGGCGGTACGCGACGAAGGAGGAGCTGCTGCAGCGACTCTGCGTCCTTGCCATGCAGCAGGTGATCGACGCCGCCGAACGCGGGCTTGTCGCAGAGAGCGCCTGGTCAGGGCTGGTCGGCTACATCCGTGAGTGCGTGGCGTTCGGCACCGGCGCCCTCGCCCCGGTGGCCGGCAGGATCGAGACGACAGAGGAGATGTGGCAGACGGCCCGGAAGGCACGCGAGGTCACCGACCAGCTCGTGGCGCGCGCGCACGAGGAGGGAACGCTTCGCGAGGACGTCACGTCGCTGGACATCTCCCTGCTGATGGAGCTCTTCAGCCGCCGGAGCCCGGTCCGGCCAGCGGACAAGGATCAGGACACCCGTGAACGCCTCCTGGCCGTCGCGCTGGACGGCCTTCGGGCGGATCCGAGTGCGCAGGAACGGGAGCCGCTGCCGGGGCGACCTCCGAGCCTGGACGAGTACGTCGAGCCGTGGCGCCGGAGCACGTCCGCACCGGCAACGAACTCCACGACATAGCCGGCCACACGAAGACCTCGAGCGAAAGTCCGTTGGCCGCACACCGGATCGATGTCATGGTGGCGACATGAAGGTGGCATTCCGGCGCGGCGAGACCACGCAGTATGCGGTCCACATACACAGACCGGACCGTGTTGTCGTGTCGCTTCCCGGAGCAGGCGGCAGGTGGCCGATCCCCCACGACCTCGCGCGCTTCGCCACCGAACGGGCGCTCGGGATGGCCGGCGGGATCTTCGGGAGCATGGCGTCGGGGGCGATGTTCCCGGGGATGAGCGTCGTGTCCGGACGCCTCCGGCACGATCCGAAACGGCGGTCCAAGGACGTGCTGCGGGTGAACGAGAAGGCCCGAACCATCGCTGTGGCCGAGGTGATGGCGTCGCTCGTCCACGAGTGCGTGCAGCATGGCGCGCATCGCGCCGATCTGCTCGACCGGGCTCGGGCTGCGTGGGGAATCGTGCGCGAGGACCCGTTTCCCTACACAGCAGAACAGTTGCGGGCCGCAGTCGAAGACCTTCGCACATTGAGCGAACGATGGGCTCGCACGCGAGTTGGCCAGGCCCTGGAAGTGGACTGGCCAGACGGGCTCGTCACGCAGCTGTCACGACCTGCCGGCCGACCCAAGCCACCAGGCTCACGCCGTCGTACGCGCGCCTGACTGTGCCTCCCGTGTCACGGGGGTGTGAAACAAGGGCACGACGACCTCGTCGACGATCTCGTGGATCACGTCGTCCGGGATCGGTGCGCCATGGACCAGGAAGTGCATACGAAGCAAGGCGTACGGCGTCTCGAGTCGGCGTGGTGTGACCGATCCAGCATCGATCTCGCCGCGTTCGATGGCGCGGCGCGTGATCTCCTCGACGGCTCGACGACCGGTGCCCTGTGACTGCAGGCGAACGCGGATCATCGACGTGTCGTCGCCCAGCGCCTCGCTCAGCAGCCCTCGCATCGCCTCCCCAGCGGGCCCCGCAAGCACATCAGCGGTCTGGCGGAAGCTTGCAATCAGATCCCCCCGCAGGCTTCCCGTATCGGGTGGTGAGCTCGGGTCCGGCATCGTGTGACGTACGGCATCCAGCACCAGCTCGACGCGGGTCGCCCAGCGGCGGTAGATCGACGCCTTGCTCGCCCGCGCTCGCTCCGCCACCCGCTCCATGGTGAGCTTCGCGTAGCCGTTCTCGGCAAGCTCGTCGAGGGTGGCGCGAAAGATCGCCGACTCCAGCACCTGGCCACGACGGCGAGATCCCTTCTGATGGGTGGTGGGCGTCATGACTCAGCCCTCCCCACGTGGGCATCGACCGGCGTCGTCACGCGGCCGGTTGCTCCATCGACGGTCACGATCTGACCGTCGTGCAGCACCTGCGTACCGCGGATCGTTCCCATGACCGCCGGCAGGTCATACTCCCGCGCGACGATCGCCGCATGGGAGGCCACTCCTCCGGTATCGACCACGATGGCGGACGCGCGCTGGAAGAGCGGTGTCCACGCCGGGTTCGTATAGGGGCAGACCAGCACGTCACCGGGCTGCAGCCTGGCGAACTCCGATGGGTCGCGGACGATCGCCACTGGACCGGTAGCCACGCCTCCACCTCCCGGCGTACCGGTGACTAGCGCGTCGCCGACCTCTGGCACGGTGAAGACCGCGGCAGGGTCAATGAGGGGAACGCCCGACAGCTCCTCCCGCTTAGCCGAACGAGCTCGCACCTTCGCTCGCAGGTCGTCTGCGTACGCAGGAGAAATCGACGCGATGTCCATGATGCGTTCGAGCTCTGCCAAGCGCAGGTGAAACAGGTCCTCTGTGCGCCCGAGGACGCCGGCCTCACACAGCCTGCGACCGATCTCGAGCAGCGCGCGACGCAGGATCGGCAGCGGTTTCGTGAAGTAGAAGTGCGAGTCCTCGCGGAAGGCAAGGCCGGCCCGGGCGGCGTCGAGCCACCTGCGGACCCGCGACTGCATCCTGGATCGCTTGAGCAGAGGATGCTGGAAGAGGACTGCCTCGGCACTTTCCGTCCGATCTGCCGGTGGACGTGACGGCTCCTTCTCCGCCAGCGCGGCGACGAGACCGATGACGATGTCGGGTTCGTCCGCCCACGTCGGCGGTGTGACGAGGATCGGGCTCACCGTCTCACGGTGACCGTACTCCGCAAGAAACGCCTGCAACGACTCGGCAAAGCGGGCGAACCCGGGCTCGCGATCGATGGCGCTGGCGAGCTCGGCCGGTGAGCGCGTGGCGAACGCACGCGCCAGGCCCGGATCATCGCGCACCTCGGCGGCGAGCTTCTCCAACGCGCGGTTCGCCGCCTCGGTTTGCGTCGGTGCACCAAGGATCAGGTCGCTCGTCAACCCACGTTTCCCGAGCATGCTCAACACGATGAGGACTCGCACCAGGGCGAGACCGGAACGCGGCAGGTAGTCCCTGCGCAGGTCGCCCATCGGGTTGATGAGCGCGAGCGCTTCTCGGGGCATGCGGATGAGGTCAGCCCATGGCAGGGTCGTGACATCACGCGCCGCGAGCGTGCGAGTCCGCCGTTCGAACTCGAGGAAGCGCGGGTCTTCGGTCCAGCGGGCCGGATCGAAGCGATACGCACGCCAGGCAAGCTTCAACGGTGCGAGCAGGATGCCGAACGTCGGCCGAGGGGTCGGCGGCTTGACCTGGGTCACGACACCGTCTTCCTCGACGAGAAAGCCGTCGAAGACCCGCCGCAACCCGAAACTCGCCACCACCTTGCTCATGAGGCCCGCGGGCCCATGGGGCAGCCAGGTGGTCATGTCGAGGGGATACGGGCGTACCGGAAGGTACTCGAGCAGCGTCGATCCGAGCCTGCGTTGCAAGGGATTGAGCCGTACCGGCGGTGGAGGGAGGGCCGTCATCGGACGTGACTGCAGCAACCACACGCGCTCTGCGTCGTACGCCCACTCGATGTCTTGTGGTGTGCCGTCGAAATGAGCGGTCACCGACCGCCCGAGTCTCGCCAGCTCGTCGAGCACATGACGCGGAAGTGGCTCGGCGTCGCCGTCCTGGCTGTTGCCGGTCTCACGGGACACTCCACCGCCTGGGCGGGGACGGAGAACGACCTCGTGCCGTCCGGTTGCGTGCTTCCGAATCCTGCCCCGCCGGTCGAGGACGTAGTGCTCGGGCGTGACGAGACCTGCCACGACCGCCTCGCCAAGGCCGGGGCTCGCATCGACGACGGTCTCGTCCCGTGCACCGGTGACCGGATTCGCGGTGAACATCACGCCAGCCACGGCGGGATCGACCATGCGCTGGACGACCACGGCGATGCGCACGCTGGCTGAGTCCAGGCCGAGTCTTCGCCGATACGCGATGGCACGATCCGTCCAGAGGGAACCCCAACATGCGCGTACCGAATCCAGCAACGCGTCGACGCCTGTCACGTTGAGGTACGTGTCCTGCTGGCCGGCGAAGGCGGCGCTCGGCAGGTCCTCGGCCGTGGCACTCGACCGTACGGCCGCTGGGACCCCGGCTTCGTCCGCATCGCGTCCGGCACGACCGAGTGCTGCGTACGCGCTCACGATGGCCTCGCGCACTTGGTCGGGGATCTCGACCGCGGCGAACGCGGCCCGTATGACGCTCCCGTCCGGCTCGCCTCCGTCCGGTCGGTTCAGCTCCTTCGCGATCAGGTCGTCCAGGCTGGAGCCGGCCACGACCTGGTCGTAGGCACGCGTCGTGACCACGAAGCCATCCGGCACGGGAAAGCCGTTCCGCACCAGCTCACCCAGGTTCGCCCCTTTGCCTCCGACCAGCGGAAGATCGTTCCGGCCGACCTCGTGCAGGCGGGTCACCAGGCACTCAGCCATCTCGGCACTCCTTCGACATCGGGAAGCTTCCTGGACCTTCCCTTAGGAAACGGTCCGTTTCCTAACCTGCAGCCTACGCGTCCGGTTTTAGAAACGCAACGTTCTCTATCCGGTCAGGGACCAGGCGCACGTTAGGCTGACGCGGTGGCGACGTCGTGGGACCCGCGACTCCCGGGCGTACTGCGACTGCCGTCCGGCCGGCTGGTGAGAGGCCGTGGACTCCGGCGCGCTCAACCGTCGGACATGACGCCGACCTTCGGCGTCTACCTGCTGGGGCACGAGCCGCCGCCCGTTCCCTGGGAAGCCCGGTGGATCACGTGGCCGGACTTCTGGCTGCCGCGTGACCGCACGGCGCTGACTGACGCGCTCCGTGAGGCATGGTCGCGAGCGGTCACCGAACGGGTCGAGATCGCCTGCGGTGGAGGGTACGGACGCACTGGCACCGCGCTCGCCTGTCTCGCGGTGCTCGACGGCATGCCGGCTCGTGACGCGGTTTCCTACGTACGCCAGCACTACTCACCACGAGCCATCGAGATGCCGTGGCAACGACGGCTGGTGATGCGCTTCCACGGCTGAGCGAGCAGACCGGCCGTTACGACCAGCGGCTCAGCGTGCCGTCGCGTTGCACCTTGCGTACGCCTGCCACAAACGCCAGCACACCGAGCGGCAGCGTGACGCAGCCGAAGCCAAGCAGGAAGACCAGGTCGCCCGTCACGGCGGAAGAGGTCAGGCCCACCTGGCCGGTGAGCGCCAGTCGCGCCGCGTGGATGGCGTGGGTCTGCGGAATCCAGTACGAAAGACCCTGCAGCCACGACGGCAGGACCGTGGCGGGGAAGTACACGCCCGCGAGCAACGCCACGGCGAAGCCGAGCAGCCATTCGACGGGGTTCTGCCCCCAGCTCCGCGCGTTGAGCAACGAGAACGTACTCGCTCCCAGAAGGCCGAGCCCGGTGAGCGAGAAGACACCCAGGAGCAGGATGACCGTGATGGTCGGAAGGTTGGGCACGTCGACCGGCACGTTGAAGAGAACGACCCCGACGATCACGTAGATGACCGTCCGGACGACGACCTGGAGATAGCTGAAGAGCACCGATCCGGTGAGGTAGGCCGAGACGCCACCCGGGTGCTGAAGGTACGTGTCGAACTGCGTCGCCCAGTAGCCGCTCAACCAGGCCTGGTGATACGCCGACAGCGTGGCCTCGAGCAGGAGGTTGACCATCACACCGGTCACGATGAACGTGCCGTAGCTCATGTCGTACGCCTGGACGTCCGACTCGGCAGCCTGCGCAACCAGCTCGCCCATGAGATAGAAGATCGCGGCGGCCGTGAACATCTGGGCCAACGTGATCGCGAAGCTGGGCAGGAAGAACGTCCAACCGAAGTAGGAGTTCTTGAAGCTGAAGAAGACGAGGTACAGCCATCGTCCGACATCCCTCCACGTCAGCCCTTGCGCGTCTGGCGTCGGATCAGGCTCCTGGGAGACGACAGCCGCACTCGCACTCATCAGTCGATCCTCCTGTTGGTGACCGCGATGAAGACGTCCTCGAGACTGGGCTCTTCGGCGTTCATCGAGTGCACGACCACACCGGATGCAGCCAAGGTGTCCCGCACGCGAGCCGGGGTGGCGTCAAGGTCCTCGCAATGAACCCGCAACGATTCCTCGAGCCCGTCCTCACCGGCAGGTGCCGTCACTGCGGCCCACACACCTGACAGGCGTCGAACGGCCTCCACCACCTCTCGTGGCACGGGCTCCGCCCGCACCTCGAGGACGGAGCGCTCCCCGACGGACTGCTTCAGCTCACGCGGCGTGCCTGCTGCGACGATCCGGCCGCGATCCATGATGGCGACGCGGGCGCACAGGTCCTCAGCATCCGACATGCGATGGGTGGTGAGGATTCCGGACGTGCCAGAGCCCACCAGCTCGCGGGTGATGAACTCCCGCACCTGGTAGGCGCCATCCGGATCCAGCCCGACGGTCGGCTCGTCGAGGAAGCACACAGGCGTACGAATCATGAACGCCTTCGCGAGCAGCATGCGTTGCCGCTCGCCGGCCGACAGCGTCGGCGGCCGATCGTTCGCCCGCTCGTGCAGACCCAACCACGCGAGCGTCTTGTCGATCCGCTCGTTCCGCTCCGCCTTGGAAAGGCCGTACAGCGTACCGAAGAAGTGGAGGTTCTGGCGTACGGTGAGGCCCCAGTCGAACGCCGACCACTGACCGCTGCCCACGATGTTCATCGACAGCTTCACCTCGTCGGGCTGGCGTACGACGTCGTAGCCGTTGACATATGCCACGCCCGTATCGATGCGGAGCAGCGTCGCAAGACATCGCAGGAGGGTGGTCTTGCCCGCGCCGTTCGGCCCGAGCAGGCCGAGCATCTCGCCCCGACGAACCGTGAGGTCGACGCCGGCGAGGGCTTCCTTCCACTGGCGTTCCTTGCGGTACTTGATGAGGGACGAGATGATCCAGTGGGCATCGCCGAATCCCCACCCGATGGGCAGGCCTTCCCGGGAGATGAACCGCTTCCTGACTCCGTAGGCCTCGACCGCATACTGCGGCGCAGTGGCTCCGACCACCTCTTTCTGCGCGACGTCTGCGGCCGACTCTCGCTTCACAACCATCGCGACAGCCTCCCGTCGGTCCGGGCGAGCTCCATGCCGTGCCGAAAGAGCAGCCAGCCGAGCGGAAGCGCCACGGCCGCATAGACCACGAGGACGCACACATCGACGACGAGCGGTGAGAACGGCATCTGCGCGATGACGGAGGGAGCAGCGAGTGACTCGGCGCCGAAGAGCGCCCGGCGCATGCCGTCCAGTGCGTACGTCTGAGGGACGAGGTAGCACAACCACTGCACGGACCGAGGGAGCACCTGAATGGGGAAGTAGACCCCGGCAACCAGACTGGAGATCGTCAAGACAGCGAACTGCACCGGATCCTGACCGCCTCGAGCGTCCAGCAGATACACCATGCCCGCACCGGCCAGTCCAAGGCCGATGACGGCGACGAGAGCGGGAACCAGCACGACGAGAAACAGAAGCAGGTTGCCGCCTGACGGCCACTCGAAACCGAAGAACAGCCATCCGCCGACGAGAACGATCGCCACCTGGATGAGAGCATCGAGGTACTTGCCAGCCGAGAGGCCGGTGATGAAGCCGGGCAGCCGCACCGGCGAGGCCAGGAGGATCTCGATGCGATTGCTCCAGAAGCTCTCCATCAGGCCGAGGTACGGCCCGGTGAGCGCGCTCGTCAGCAGGATGTTGAGCGCCAGCCCGGTCAACACGAAGTCGACGTAACCGCCGGGTATGCCCTCGATCTCCGGCAGCGAGGTCCCGAAACGGGCGATCATGGCGTAGATCACCAGCTGCTGGACCGTTCCCATCAGGTCGGTGACGTAGGACGTCTTGAACCGGGTGAGCAAGGAGAAGTCGCGCTTGACGAACACCCAGAGGGCAGCAAGCTGCTGTCGGGTGCTGAGTGGGCGGATGGGTACGGGACTCGTCATGTCATCTTCTCGCGACACAGCCGGAAATAGACGTCGTCCAACGTGGGATCCACCTCGCGAATGTCGAGCACGTGCACTCCATGCGACTCCAACGCGGCCCGCAGCGCTCTCGGATCGGGACGTCCAGACCACTTCGGACGCAGGCGGGCACGTCCGGTCGCCACGTCCTCGAAGTGCTCGAGCAACTCCGACAGCCCGAGCGCCTTGCGCACGTCCTCTCCCACACGTGGGTGGTATCCCGTGGCCCAGACCTGGGGAAGCCGGTCCGGCGCATATGTCGCGCGCAGCGCTGAGGGTGTGTCGCAGGCCATCAGCCGTCCCTTGAAGAAGACCGCGACGCGGTCGCAGAGCTGGTCGGCCTCCTCGAGATAGTGCGTGCTCATGAGGACGGTTTGACCGTTGTCGCGGCTGAGATCCTCACGCACGAACTCGCGGACGAGCCGGGCGACGTGCGGATCAAGATGCGAGGTCGGCTCGTCGAGCATGACGAGCGGCGTGCGGGCGATGAAACACAAGGCGAGGCTGAACTTCTGCAACTCACCCGCTGACCAGCTCCAGGAGTACTCCTTGGCCTGGTGGGCAATCTCCAGCCGATCGAGCACGTAGTCGGCGCGGTGCCTCGCCTCCCGTGCGCTCAGACCACACATCCGGGCGCGAAAGAGCAGGTTCTCCCGGCCGTTCAGCTGCCACAGCGTGCTCATCCAGCCACCGGCCTTCGCGATGGCGACGCTGCGACGTACGGCCGACCGGTTGCGCACGATGTCGTACCCGTTGACGGTGGCACTCCCGGAGTCCGGGTAGACGAGGCACGACAGCAGCTTCAGAAACGTCGTCTTGCCGGCTCCGTTCGATCCGACGATCCCGAAGAGCTCACCGCGCCTGACCTCGAGCGTGACCCGATCGACGACCGCTCGCGCCTCCGGGCGTTTCCAGGCCTGCTCTGCGACATCCACGAGCGCCTCGACCCACGAGCGATTTGCTCCGGGTGGATTGCCGCGGTAGATCTTGCTGAGCTCGTGGGTTCGCACCACCGTCCGGCTTGCTGTCATGGCGTCCACGTTCACGAGCGTCGACTCTTCACGACGTGGAAGCTGTCACGAGTGAGGACGACATCGAGCCGAGCATTGCCGGTCACGCTCTGGTAGCTCGTCCGCACGGCAGGAACGCCACCGGCCTCGATGTCGTCGTACGCAACCCGCCGAATCCGTGGGTTCTCCCGCCAGAACTGCTGGCCTTCGGGTAGGAACAGCGCATGCACGTCGGGAGACGTGCTCATCCGCAGGCCACAGTGGTGGCAGTCGGCGATCATGTGGTGCGTGACCCGACGTATCTGGCGTAGCTCGAAATCGTGCGGCCTCTTGCCAAGCCCGGGCATCCCGTCGTGCCAGAAGTCGTAGGAACCCGCCGCCAGCTTCGTGAGGGTGGTCCGAAAACCCGTCACCCCAATGGAGAGAGTGTTGTCCGCCTTGATGAAGTACCCGTCGCTGCAATGTGAGCACATGAGCTCGAATGCACGATGTGCACCTTCGAACCGGCCGCGCATTCGTGCCGATCCGCAGACAGGGCACCAGATCCGAGTCGCCTGCCACCCGGCATCCGTGCTGTCGATGAGGCCGAACGACATCGCCTCATCGGCGTACTCGGTCGTGAGCACCCGTCGCAACGCGAGCTTCCCGCGCTGCAAACGCATCTGCACCGCGCCCTCGCTCAGTCCCAGCTGCTCGGCGAGCTGACCGATCGGGGTCTCCTCGACGAACCGCTGGATCAACACGTCGCGAGTCTCGGGCGGCAGCTGTGCCAGCACTCGATCCACGAGATCAACGAGATCCTGCCGCTCGAGCTCGACCTCCAGGTCGATGGCGGGATGCGGTGCGTCGAAGGATTCGGGTACACCCTGCGGGGTTGTGATCACCCGTGAGCGCTCCCGTGCAGAACGCTCGGCCCACCGCTGGTGAACGTTGCGCAAGATCGCCAAGAGCCAGCGCTCGATGCCTGCGGCGTCATAGATCCGATCCCGCAGTCGCCACGCCTCGGCCAGGGTCTCCTGTGCCAGATCTTCGGCCACAGCCGCGTCCGCCCCGAGCTGCATCGCGCGCCTCACGAGGCGCGGTCGCAGGTCTGGCAGGGCGTCGTCCCAGGGTACGGAGGTCTCGGTCATGCTCTGCACATCAGTTCATCACCACTCGAGCGTCAGACCTCACGCACTTCCTGGTGTCCGATTCCGGCCACGCTGCCGCCTCCACAATGACCAGGCGCGGCGACTGCGCACCCACCACGGCAAGGGTCGGCACCCGGCGAGGCTACGGCTCACCCAGCGACGTATCGATCGAAACTGCCACGTGGTCGGCGTAAGCGAAGCCGAGCTCGAGGTGAGCTTCGACGGTTGGCACCGCTCGCTTCACACGCGGCGACGAGCTGACCGCCTGGGATCGAGATGTCCTCAAGACCTGCATACGCCAACTGCAGAGGCTGGATGCCACGCTGAGTGCCTGAGCTCACGCTGATCAGCGACTGCGCACAGGGTCGTGGCCCAGGACGTCTGGCGTCGCTGGATCCAGCACCACGCCGGCCTGGATGACCGTTCGGTCTTTACCCCATAGCAGCGAGGGCTCGGCCATCACGTCACCCGGAAACAGCACGAGGTCGGCGACCGCACCCGGCTCGATGACGCCGAGATCAGGTCGGCCGATCAGCAAGGCATTCACCCGAGTCGCAGACTGCAGCGCCCGCACGACGCCCTCGACCTCCACCTGCAGGCGCAGCCCTTGCAGCTGTTCGGACTCCAGGTCACCCATGAGATCCGTGCCGAACCCGATCGGTACCCCTGCCGCACGTGCGATGCTCACGGCCTCTCGTCCCGCATCGAGGACCTCGGCGTTCTTCGCCCGCGACACCGCACTCAGTCCAAGCTCAGCACCCAGCCGATCCATGGCGTCGTAAGCAGCAAGCGTCGGCACGAGGATCGCGTCGTGCTCGGCCATCATGTCGGCCGTCGGCTCATCGAGGAGGTTGCCGTGCTCGATGCTGCGTACGCCGTTCTGCACGGCATGACGGATCGCCTCGGGCGAGTAGGCGTGCGCCGCGACGTAACTGCCGCGACGAGCCGCCTCATCGGTGACCGCCCGGATCTCCTCAGCGGAGTACTGCGGCGCCCGAATCGGATCGGTTGGTGACACCACGCCACCCGATGCCATGATCTTGATGGCGTGCGCTCCACGCCGGAACCGGTCGCGTACGGCGATCCGCAACGCGTCGACGCCATCGACGACCTCGATGCTGATCCCGCCAGACTCGCATGACGAATCCTCGGCCGGCCTGGGATCACCGTGGCCGCCAGTCTGGCTCAGCGCCGCGCAGGTGAAGAGGTAGCGCGGGGAGCTGAGCAAACCCTCGGCAATGGCGGCGGCCATACCCGGGTCACCGCCACCCACGTCGCGGACGGTCGTGAAGCCCCGCCGCAACGCCCGACCCAATCGTCGCGCCGCCGCGAGCGCCACATAGCTCAGCGGGCGCGATTCGAGACCGCGAGCTTCGAGCGCGATGCCGTACGCATGAAAATGCGCGTCGATCAACCCAGGGACAACGGTTCCGCCACGACCGTCCAGCTGTGGCACATCTCGCGTGGCATCCGCCATGGTCTCGTACGAGCCGATGGCGCGAGACCCGATGGAAACGATGCGTCCCTCAGCGATCGTGACCGGACCATCCCGCAGCTCGCCTGTCACGCTGTCGAAGACTCGCACGTTGGTGATGACAAGCGAGCTCACCCCGGTCTCCCTTCGGCTTTCGTCCGTACGACCATGGCGCGTGCCCAGGTCGGGCTTTTCGTACGTACGTTAGAGCCTGCCGACCACAAGGGTCTGCCGATGAGCGGAACCCCGTGCCGCCTGTCATCTGCCGGCATGTCATAGTTGCGGGCGGCGTGACAGCCCCCCTGGCTCTGCACGCCGCCCGCCTTCGGGCCGCCAGCCCGCATCCTCGGCAGCCCGGACCGGTGACCTCCCTGCGCTCTGGCCACCGACACGTGACGCACCGGCACGGCCTCGACTCATCCGGAGGCGGGGACGAGCCGCCCTGCAGTGCGTGCACGCCCACATATATTGCGCATGCGCAACGTCGGTCAGCAAGGTCAGCTTTTTGTGATCTACGACACATGCTCGCGATCGCCATCGGGCGCTCGGAGGGCACTGGACCAGGCGAATTGGCAATCAATCCGTCGTTGCGCATACGCTACACGCATGAGCTGGTGGGAGTACGTGCAGCGAGTCACCCGACATGCGAGTCAGCACGAGATCGCCCGGAGGCTCGGCATCTCACCATCGAGTGTCAATCGGTGGAAGCGCTCGGACCCCAAGCCTGAAAGCGTGCGTGCGCTCGCCGTGGAGTACGGGCGACCGGTGCCAGAGGCGTTCATCGCCGCCGGCTACATGCAGCCGGAGGACCTCGAAGAACCAGCGACGTCAGACGACAAGGAACCACTTTCGATCGAGGAGGCCGCCGAGAAGATCTGGGCGCTGAAGTCGCTGCCCGAGGAGACTCGACGCTTGCTGATCCTGGAACTCATGGAGCGGGCTGGAAGGAGCCGTACGAGCCGTGCCGGCTAGGAGGCACCGATGAGCCAGGCGGCGACCATGAAGGCGGCCTTCGTCGAGCGTCTGGGAAGTGCTGAGGACATCCGCGTCGGCGCGCTTCCCGTGCCGCGTCCTGCGGCCGACGAGGTGCTGGTCAAGGTCGAGGCCACCGCGGTGAACCCGGTGGACACCTTGATCCGTTCCGGTGCATACCGCACGCCGCTTCCCGGCTTCCCGTTCGTGATCGGGCGGGACGCCGTTGGCGAGGTGGTCGAGGCTGGCGCGGCGGTCGGCGACCGGTTCCCGCCGGGCGTGAAGGTGTGGACGAACTGTCTGGGGTACGACGGACGGCAAGGCGCGGCAGCGGAGTACGCCGTCGTCCCGATGGATCGGCTGTACCGCGTTCCCGAGCTTGGTAACGCTGGAACGTCCGGACCCGCATCTGGCTCTGCCGGTCGGTACGATCCGGTGGCCATCGTCGCGGCCCTGCATCCTGCCGCGACCGCGTACCTCGCCCTGGTCCGTCATGCCGGAGGAGTGGGCCCAGGCGACGTCGTGGTGGTCGGCGGCGCGGCGGGGAACGTCGGAACCTGCGTATCGCAGCTCGCAGCATCGTATGGAGCCCGGGTGATCGCTCTGGCCCGTCGCGAGGATGCGGCCTGGTGCGAAGAACACGGCGCCCATGCCGTCGTCGACTATCGAGCTCCGGCTGTGCAACTCGCCGACGAGCTACGGACCGCAGCGCCCGGCGGGGTGAACGTCTGGGTGGATACGTCCGGACGCATCGACTTCAGCTTGGCCATCGACGCCATGGCCGACCGTGGTGCGATTGTGACGTTGGCGGCCAGGCCGGCAGACTACCCACCCGCCGAGTTGCCCGTCACGGCGTTCTACCGGAAATCCTTGCGGCTGGTGGGCTTCGTCATCACGACGGCAACCACCGCCGAACTCACCAGTGCCGCCAAGGCGCTCAATGCGCAACTGGAAAAGGGAGAGCTCGACGTACGAATCGGCGAGGTCCTGCCGCTCGAGCAAGCGACCGAGGCTCATCGCCTCGTGGAGTCGGGCGTACGCGGACGGGTCGTCTTGAGCATCGGCGGGTGACGTCGGCAACCACCGCGCGTCGACCGAAAACATTTCGATGAGCAGGCTTCGTCATCGGCTAGCAACAACGGCTGACCAGTTCCGTACAGCCGCTCTCTCCCTGCGCTGCCGCGTGCCATCGCCTTGTATATCAAGTCGATTGCCATGACGAGCCAGGCCGCGCGCGACCTGTCCTTTTCGACCTGCCGATGGTAGAACGACATGCATGTCGCTGGGGGTGGTGCTTCTCGGAGTCGCGCTCGCTGTCGTAGCCGTCGGGGCTTCCTGGTTCGTCGCGCGACTCTCGGCTCGACGAGAAGCTCGGGTGCTGCGCGCAGAGGTGGCAGCCCTGCGTGCTGAGCTCGCAGGGGCCTTGGAGCGCATCTCTTCGCGTGAAGAAGCAGCGGCGATCCTCGCTCGGGTCGAGGAGGTCAAAGCCGAGGCAGAAGACGCGGAGCGACGGAAACGCCGCCGCGGGCTGTTCCTCATCAATGGTGGCCTGGTCGTCGGTGCCATCGGGGCCGCCGCCAGCGCGGTTGCCCGCGAGGCCAAGCGACATCCCACGCTGGCGGCTGCCACGACCGCCACAGCCGTGACGACGGCCAGCATCACGAGCTTTACGTTGCTCGGGCCATCGACGGACGACCCTCCCAGGCGGCCGGACATCCCTCCGCGGCAGGCGGCACCCGAACGGCCGACGCCTGCACCCGAGCGTCCGGAGGCGACGCGAACACCTGCTCCCAAGCCGGGCGACGATTCCACCCAGCCCAAGCCGGGTCGACCAGACGCGAGACCGACCCAACCTGACAGCAGCGACAAGGAACCCGAGGACCTGGAGAAGGACAGCGTCACACCCACCCAACCGCCCGAGGAGCCCGGCCGCACTCCGCCCTCACCGCCCGACAGCTCGCCGCCGGCCCAGCAGCCGGAGCCGCAGCCCACTCCGCCGGAACCCGAGCCGGAACCCGAGCCGGAGCACGGCTGCACCATTCAGGTAGGCGAACTGGTGTGCGTCGATCTGCAGGTATCCGTACGCCTCCCTGACACCCACTGGACGAACCGGGACGACCTACAGCTCGGGAGGACCTGGGAGCAAGCACGCAATGTTCCGCACCACGTGGACGTCCACCGCCACGTAGGTTACGCAGACCAACCACATGTGCGCACGGCGTCACCATGGACCGGGGATGCCTCAGACGATGTGAGCCCCGACAGCGAGCTCGAGTCGGTCCCCGACCGCGCTGATCTCTCCAGCCGCCACGAGCTCGCGCACGAGGTCACGCAGCCCGCTGTCGAAGGCGAGCGCATCCGCTTCACCCATGTGGGTACGAGAGCCTCCGGTTCGGGAGCGCACCTCGACGTACTCCGCCACCGTCGGCCGCCAGACCTCAGGTCCGAAGCGGCCTTCTCCCAAGCCCATGAAAAGCCCACACTTCTCGAGCTCCACCGTGAGGTCCCAGTGACGGAAGTCCCGGACCGGTGAGTAGCACCGCTCATTCGCCCACCCTGCCAGCCAGACGGTCCGAGGCGTTCCGTTCCGATGTCAGAGCGCCATCCGTCCTGTGACCCGGGACGTCGACCGCATGGCGTGTTCACCAAATTGTGATCGCTCTTTCCGGTCAGGTGGCCAACCTCTGCGGCATCCCTACGCATCCCTTGGGTGACACTCGCACGGACTGGGGTTGCTATGGGTCTTCGTTCGTTCTTCGCCGCACTCGTGGTGTTCCTTCTGGTTGCGCTCGCCGGCGCGGCCTACGCGACCGGGCTGACGCCGTTTGGCGACCTGGCTCCAGCGGCAGCACCCACGAAACCGGTTCCGACACCTACCCGGACCGCGTCGCCCACACCGACGACCACACCGACGACAGCGGAACCGACGCCGACAACCTCGGCGCCGACAAAGGCCTCGGCCCGTCCGACACGCAAAGTCGTACGAACGCCAAAGCCGACCAAGCCGCCGGCCTTGATGAAGCTGGAAGACCGCAACGATGAGGTCCGTGAGCTCGAAGCCCGGCTCGTGCAACTCGACCTCATGCCGGTTCGCTGGGTCGACGGCTACTTCGGGACGGAAACCCGCAAGGGCGTCTACGCCTTCCAAGCACGATACGGGCTACGCGAGCTCGGCTACGTCGACGCCACGACCTGGAAGGCAGTTCTCGAGCACACCGACGAACCCAGCCGGTCCGAGCTGTACCCACCGCAGCCTCGGGAAGACTCGGCAGGTCCGCTCGACCCGCGCTGCACGACCGGACGGGCAATCTGCGTGGACAAGTCGACCCGGACGCTGCGCTGGGTAGTCAACGGTGAGGTACGACTCACCATGGACGCACGTTTCGGATGTCCGTCCAGTCCCACGCGGGAAGGCAGCTTCACGGTACGCGCCAAGGTGCGCGACGGATACTCGTACATGTACGACTCGAGGATGCCGTTCTCGCTGTTCTTCTCCGGTGACCAGGCCGTCCACTACTCTGACGACTTCGCCGCGCGCGGCTACGCCGGTTGCTCCCACGGCTGCGTGAACATCCGTGACTGGGACGCGTTGGAGCAGCTGTTCAACGAGGCGCAGGTGGGTGACAAGGTCATCGTCTACTGGTCCTGAGCCAGCCAACTGAATTCCGAACGATTCCGTGGAAACGGGGTGCTCACGATGTCCAGGAATCACGAATCAGGCCGCCGACAGCACCGAGATGTCGTGTACTACGACAGAGGAACGGTCGAGGTCCGGGGCCGAGTATTCACTCGACTTGCCGTGCAAACGCACTTCGTGACACCCGGCGAGAGCTACCTCGACCTACTGACCCGATACGTCCTGCCGCTCTGTCGCGCCGGTGACATCGTCGCGTCGGCGGAGAAGGTCGTCGCGATGTGCCAAGGAAACATCGTGAGCCGCGACGAGGTTCGCGTCGGCTTCCTGGCTCGGAACCTCTCCCGATTCGCCACGTCCACCAGCCACGGCATCGGAATGGACGAGCCGCTCAAGCTCCAGCTCGCGATCGACCTTGCGGGCACGCCGCGAATCCTGCTCGCAACACTGCTGAGTGCCGTCACCAAGCCCTTTGGAAAGCGGGGTGTGTTCTACAGGGTCGCGGGACATGGCATCGCCGGGATCGACGGGTTCTACCAAGACTCGGCGTTCCCCTTCTACAAAGACCACGCCATCCTCAATCCGCTGGACCCGGTCGGACTGTGCAATGAGGTCTACGCGAAGCTGGGCCTGCGCCTTGCCATCTTCGACGCCAACGACCTCAACGTCGAGCTCTTCGGCAAGTGCGAGTCGTTACGAGAGCTCGACGATGAGTTCTTAAAAGACCTCGTCCGCGACAATCCTGCGGGACAGTCCGACGAGCTCACCCCCTTCATCATCATCCGGGAGGAACCCGCGATCCAGCGCGCGATGCCACCGAGGCAGCGCCGTCGCGGCCCCATGCACATGATGGCGTCGGAGAGCCGGCCAGCGCCTCACAGCGGGCGACTCGAGGGGGTCACCGGTGCTGGCAGCGTCGTACGTCCCATGAGGTAGGAGTCGACGGCCGACGCGCATGCCCGCCCCTCGGCGATCGCCCAGACGATGAGACTCGCGCCACGCTGACAGTCCCCACAGGCGAACACACCTGGCGCGGACGTCTGCCAGGTTTCGTCGACCGACACGACGCCGGTCACAGGATCCACCTCGACCTCGAGCTGTGCGAGCGCATCGACGGCATCCGTCCCGACGAATCCCGCAGCCAGGAGCACCATGTCGGCGGGGATGTCGACCTGCGAACCCGGCACTGGCACGTACAGTCGGCGACCGTCCGGCTCGACCCGCCGTTCCACGACCTCGGTACGCAACCCACACACCCGGCCGGTCGCATCACCGAGAAACGCCACAGTCTCGCGGCTCCATTCCTCGATGACGCCTTCCTCGTGAGCCGGCGAGGTCTTGTGCACCTTGGCGACCTGCGGCCACGGGTTCGTGAGGTCGTCACGGGTCTCGGGTGGCCGCGGGTTGTGGTCGAGCTGGCGCACCTCGAGGGCACCCTGTCGATTCGCCGTGCCCAGGCAGTCGGCGGCCGTGTCTCCGCCACCGATGATCACCACTCGCCGATCCTTGGCACTGATCGGCGTGTCGGCACGGTCCCCCGCCTGCACCCGGTTGGCCAGCGTGAGGTAGGTCATCGCGTCGTGGATGCCTTCCAGGTCCCGACCCGGGAGGTCGACAGGTCGGGGTCGCTGCGCACCGGTCGCAAGGATGATCGCGTCGTACGACGCCCGCAACTCGGCACCGGTCACGTCACGCCCGACGTCGACGTTGGGACGAAAGACCACGCCCTCCGCCTCGAGCTGGGCAAGCCGGCGGTCGATGACCGGCTTCTCGAGCTTGAAGTCCGGTATCCCGTACCGCAGCAGACCACCGATCCGGTCGTCCCGCTCCAGCACGGTCACCTCGTGGCCCACCCGAGCGAGTTGCTGAGCCGCGGCCAACCCGGCAGGACCAGACCCGACGACCGCCACCCGCTTCCCGGTGCGAGTGGTGGCCGGTCGCGGTGCGATCCACCCCTCGGCCCACGCCCGCTCGATGATGGACAGCTCGATCTGCTTGATCGTGACCGCAGGGTTGTTGATCGAGAGGACGCAGGCGGGCTCGCACGGCGCAGGACACAGCCAACCCGTGAACTCCGGGAAGTTGTTGGTGGTATGAAGGGATTCGATCGCTTTACGCCAGTCGTCACGTGCGACGAGCTCGTTCCACTCCGGGATCAGGTTGCCGAGGGGACAGCCGGCGTGGCAGAAAGGTACGCCGCAGTCCATGCACCGTCGTGCTTGCGTGCGTACGACGTCGGGCTCCTGAGGCTGGATGACGACCCGCCAGTCGCGCAGCCGCTCGGAGATCGGGCGTTTGGCGAAATCCACACGGTTGTGGCGAACGAATCCCCAAGGATCAGCAACCATGTCACCACCACCTTCGCCAAACGGTCTTCACAAAAAGGGGGTGGCCGTCCGAGACGTCGTTGGCTCGTTCGCGACCTCCGTGTGGGCTTAGGGTCCGACCAGGTTAGGGCCTCGTCGGCCGATGCGGTAGGGCTGGGTGCTTCCAATTCCGTACGACCAGCGACGTCGTACGGCCCACAGCCGATTGTCGCCGACCTCGCCGGCGAGCCCGTGGCGCCTCTCGAGCACATGCCGCGCGTCACGTCGCATCCGTCGAGCGGGCACGCGGGATGCGTTACGGTGATGGCGCCGACAGCCAACGAAAGGACGCCCATGTCGTATCCGCCGCCCAAGTACCACGGCCAGAACGGCGAGGTGACTGCCAAGCTGCGCCGGCCCGACCAGGAACCCGACCTGGTCAACGCTTCCGGCGGATCGGTTGACTACCTGGCGACCGGCGAGATGACGGGCGGCGAGTTCGGCTTGTATCGCTGGAACTTCGGACCCGCTGTCACGGGGCCCGATCCGCACTTTCATCGGACGATTTCGGAGACGTTCTACATCCTGTCCGGCACGATACGGCTGTACGACGGGAAGAAGTGGGTGGACGGGACTCCCGGCGACTTTCTCTACGTAGCGCAGGGAGGTATCCACGGATTCAAGAACGAATCCGGCGAACCCGCTTCCATGTTGCTCCTCTTCACTCCGGGTGCGCCGCGTGAGGAGTACTTCGAAACCCTCGCGGCGATCGGCAAGGGCGAGCTCGAGCTCACCGAGGAAGAGCGTAGGGAGTTCTTCCTCCGGCACGACAATCATTGGGTGTAGTGGACAGCTCTCAGGAGCTGTCACGCGAATCCGACAAATACACGGCTGTTGGAGGTATGACACGTGCCGGCACGTGTCGCACCCCCAACAGGCGTAGTGCACATGGTCATTTTGGCGACTGGAGAAGGCGGTGCCGGCTAAGGAGTCGTCGCAGGTCGGCGCGATCCGGGAGGCTCGCGAGGCCCTCGTGCGCCGCGCCCGCTCCGTCAAGGCGGGAGCCCTCCCCAAGACCGTCGGCTGGTTGCGCTGGGAGAGCCTGCCCGTGATCCACTGGGTGGACTCCCACGACGTCGTGCCTCGCGACGTCCTCCAGATGCTCATCGTCGAGGCCGTCCGAGGCCGATCACCAGAGCCCAGCCCCTCGCAGCTGGCCTCCTGCAGTGCGTTCGACCCGCGTGATCGCGAGGAGCTCGCGGACTTCCTGCTCGACTCCTGGATCGCCGAAGATCTCCGCCCGACCGATCCCGTGGAGGCACGTCGCCGCGCGGAGGAGTACGCCCGCTGGCTCCACCAGGACATGACCGCGCGGCCCGAGCTCTACACGGACCATCCGCTACTCGGCGCCAGCCTCGCGGAGATCACGGCCGCCTACCTCCCCGGTCAGCTCCGCCGACCAGCCGGGTCGGCGCGGGCGTCCCTCGGCATCCTCGCCCTGGTCGCCCCCTGCGCCGGCAGCCGCGCGACCCAGACCGTGGAGCGCTACCTCGTGGAGTGGCACGGCCGACGGGTCACGCAGGCCAAGGCGCTCCTCGCCATGCTGGCCTGGGTCGAGCACCCCAGCGCAGTCCAGCTGCTGCTGTCGCTTCCCTCACGACTTGGTACGGAAGGCCTCCAGGAAGAGGCGGAACGGCAAGTCGAAGCCTTGGCAGAACGCAAGGGCCTCACCGTCGCGGAACTGGCGGACCGCTCCATCCCCACCGCAGGGTTCGACGAGAACGGACAGCTCGAGCTCACGTACGGGACCCGGCGCTTCGTCGCCCGGCTGCAAGCCGACACCAGCATCGTCGTGACATCGCCGGAGGGGAAGCAGATTCGGTCCCTCCCGCCGGCCCGGAAGAGCGACGACGCCAGAGCGGTCGTGTGGGCCAAGCGTACGTTGGCAGATGCGAGAGCCGAAGTGGACGCGACCGTACGACTGCAGACCGAGCGGCTGCACGAAGCGCTTCGCACCGGACGGTCCTGGACGTTCGCCGACTGGCGACGCCAGCTCGACCAGCATCCAGTCGTGCGCTCACTTACCCAGCGTCTCACCTGGCTTGCCACGACACCTACCGGCACAGTGGCGTTCCGGCCGCTCGACGATGGCACCCTGACCACCGTGGACGATGCCGAGGTGACGTTTCCACCCGATGCCACCGTGACCCTCGCCCACGCCGGCAGTCTCGACGAGCCCACCATCAAGGCGTGGCAGCAGCACTTCGACGACTACCGCGTCGAGCCGCTGTTCGAGCAGTTCGAAGACGACGGCACCGGCGAACCCGATGGGGAGGAGTCCGACGCTGCCCAGGAAGAGGTGCAGTAGCCAGTGGAACCAAACGGGATCCTTCGCGCCCCACCCGAGCAGGTGTACGCCGACGAGCTCGCCAAGCTCGCCGCCTCCGACCAGTACCCACGGCCCGAAGGTTGGCGCCTTTCCCCACGCGCCGTGCGTACCTTCATCACAGGCGACGACACGCTCGGCATCCGGCGCAAGTTCTACGGCGACGATCCGCTCATCGACCGGTGCATCGTCACGCTGATGAGCAATCGCGGGTTGCTGCTGGTCGGCGAGCCCGGCACGGCCAAGTCGATGCTGTCCGAGCTGTTTGCCGCTGCGATCTCCGGCGACTCCACCTGCACGATCCAGGGCACGTCCGGCACCACCGAGGACCAGATCACGTACTCCTGGAACTACGCGCTGCTGCTCGCCGAAGGTCCGACGCAGCGGGCGCTCGTGAAAGGTCCGATGTACGACGCGATGGAGCGCGGCAAGATCTGCCGGTTCGAGGAGATCACCAGGGTCCAGCCGGAGATCCAGGACGTGCTCATCGGCTTGCTGTCCGACAAGGTGCTGCACGTACCCGAGCTGGACAGCGAGCACGCCATGGTCTTCGCGGCGAAGGGCTTCAACGTGGTCGCGACCGCCAACCTGCGGGATCGCGGCGTGCACGAGATGTCCAGCGCACTCAAGCGCCGGTTCAACTTCGAGACGGTCAAGCCCATCGCCGACCGCCGACTCGAGGCGCGGTTGATCAAGGAGCAGACCAGCGCGCTGCTCGAGCACGCGGGGATCGAGACCCGCCTGGAGGACGATGTCGTCGACCTGCTGGTCAGCGCCTTCCACGACCTGCGGGAGGGTACGACGAGCGAGGGGACGGTCGTCGAGAAGCCCACGGCCGTGATGTCGTCAGCCGAGGCAGTGGCCGTGGGCTACGCCGCCGCTCTGGACGCCCACTACTTCGGCAGTGGACGTGTCGGCGGCGACCACGTGGCACGGCAGCTGATCGGCACCGTGCTGAAGGACAACTCGGACGACGGCACGAAGCTGCGCCACTACTTCGACGTGGTGGTCAAGAAGCGAGCGAGCCACAGCAAGCAGTGGCGCCGGGCGCTCGATGCCCGCCACGAACTCGAGCGATGACCTCGATGCTGGTCGACTCGGTGACCGCCAAGATCCGATCCCTCGCCGGCCAGCTGGTGACCGACGAGCTGGTCGTCGTGCCGGTGCGACACCACAGCCCGGCCTGTGCCTGGCAGGTGCGCCGGGCGATCATAGAGCGGCGTCCCTGTGCCGTGCTCGTGGAGGGTCCGCGGGACTTCGACCGGTTCATCCCGCTGCTCACCCACCCGCAGGCGAAGATGCCGCTCGCCGTCTACACCTTCGCCGGACGAAAGGCCCAGCGAACCGCTCGATCTGACAGCACCCGCTCCGAGCAGCGCGCGGCCGCGTTCTACCCCTTCTGCGACTACTCGCCGGAGCTCGTCGCGCTCCGCGAAGCCACCGTCCGTGGCGTCGCCTGCCGTTTCATCGACCTGGAGTTCGCCGAGCAGTGGCAGTCGGTTCCCGAGTCCACGGCCAGGACGCGAGGCCGGACACGGGGTCAGACACCGCAAGCCGATCCGGCCCAGTCTCGCGCGCCGGGTGCGCAGGAAACCTCGCTGCTGGACGAGCACCACTACGAGCACAGCCGCCGGCTGCAGCTTCTTGCCGAGCGGCTCGGCTGCCGAGACCACGAGGACCTCTGGGAGCGGCTCTTCGAAGCCGACCCCGGCAGCGTCTCGCTCCCAGAGCACGTCGCCCAGGTCGCGGCGTACTGCTACCTCGCTCGCAGGGACTTCAGCGCAGCTGAGCTGGCAACCGACGGCACGACCGTGCGCGAGGCGGAGATGGCCTGGCACATCCGCGACGCCCTCGCCCAACGCCGGCCGCAGGACGGGCCGGTGCTGGTGGTGGTCGGCGGCTTCCACGCCGTCGCGATCCCGGCGCTCCTCGCCGATCCGCCGCCCAGGCCACGCTTCCGGCTGAGGGGGATCGAGTCGGGCGCCGCGCTGATCAGCTACACGTTCGGCCGGTTGGAGCGACTCAACGGCTACGCCGCGGGCATGACCTCACCAGCCTGGCACCAGCTCGTGTGGCGGTACCTCCTTCAGACCCGCGACGGCGCAGCAGGCGGGCCCGGGTCCCGGCGCAAGCGCGACCCCGACGTGGACCGGCCGTCGCTCGGGTCTCCTGGTCGTGCGCAGCTGCGAGGGTCGGCGCCGCGGGAACCAGAGCATCCGCGGCTCAGCGCCACCTTGACCGCGTTACTCGACATCGCCCACCACCTGCGGACGCGGCACAAGATGCAGGTACCGGTCCCCACGGTCATCGCGGCGTACGCACAGGCCGTCCAGCTCGCCGCCTTGCGCGACCGGCCTGCGCCACTCCGGAGCGACCTGCTCGATGCCGTGACGAGCTGCTTCGTCAAGGGCGACGTCGACGTCGAAGGTGCGCTGGTACAGGCGGCGGTGCGCCACACCCTCACCGGCAGCGCGGTCGGCACGGTCCCGCCCGGTGCCGGCACGCCCCCGTTGGTGAACGACGTCCGCGAGCGACTGCGGGCGCAGCGGCTGCAGATCGACGCCCGCGTGCGGCAGACGGCGAGCCTCGACATCTACCGGCGGCGTGCCCACCGGGTGACCAGCCGCCTGCTCCACGGCCTCGAGCTGCTCGGCGTGCCGTTTGCGATTCGAACCGCTGGTCCCGACTTCGTGTACGGCACCGGACTCGGCCGGTTGCAGGAGCGCTGGGAGTACCTCTGGACCCCGGCCACCGAGGGAGCGCTCGTCGAGGCGTCGGTGCTGGGCAGCACCCTGGACGTCGCGGTGTCGGCGAGGTTCGGCGAGCTGCTCGAGTCGTACGCCGAATCCGCGTCCAAGGACTCCGCCGCAGCGGTCGCCTTGCTCGCCCAGGCCTGCGTCCTGGGGCTGCACGAGCAGGTCGAGCGGGTTCTCGAGCTCGTGTCGGAGGGGATCGCCGCCGATCCCTCGTTTCCCAGCGTCGCGACCAGCGCCAACCAGCTCGGGGTCCTCTGGGGGGCGCGTGAGCCACTGGAGGTACGCGAGCTCGAGGGCCTGCTCACCGAGGCGGGCTCTGAAGCGGTAGGGAGCGCCCCGCTGGTGCGTACGGCCTTCGAGCGTGCCATCTACCTGGGCCGCGAGCTGCGTGGCGGCGAGGCCGAGCCGACAGTGCACGCCCTGGTCCGGCTGCGCGAGCTGCTGGTCAGCGAGGCAGGTGCCGGACTCGACGCCGAGCTCTACTGGCAGATGTGCGACGGCCTGGCGAGCGGACACGATGATCCGCTGGTTCGCGGCGCCGCGACCGGCCTTGCGTACTCCGCCGGGCGGCTCGACGCCGACGACCTCTCCCGAGCCGTCGCCGGGCACCTGTCCGGCACCGTCGGGCCACGGGAGGCGGTCGGGTTCCTGCGTGGCCTGATGACGACAGCACGCGAGGTGGCCTGGCAACGGCCGCAGGTCGTGGCGGCTCTCGATGCACGCCTGTCGGAGTGGGATCACGACACCTTCATCGCCCATCTCCCTGAGCTGCGACTCGCCTTCGCCGAGCTGACACCGGCCGAGACCGACCGGATTGCGCGAGCTGTGGCCGCACTCCACGGGATGGCCACAGCTCAGCCGACCGCCCCACCCGAAACGGTCGAGCCGTCGCCGCGCGAGGCTCTCCCGGAGCACGACCTGCGTCGTCACCGGGAGGTCTCCCACGCCGTGGCGGCAGCGCTCGCCCGCGACGGGCTGGCGTCGTGGAGCGCGCAGGGCGCCGAGAGCAGCGTGGCTGCCGCCGGGTCGTCGCTACAGGAGGAGGTGGGCGAGGGATGACCGACCTCGACCGCTGGCGGCTGGTGCTCGGCCGCTATGCCAACGACGCGCTCGGCCCCGGCACGCCGGACGACGAGCGGGACCGGATGGAGGCGGTGCTCGACTACCTCTACGGACGGGAGTACGAAGGCCGCGACATCAGGCCGGACGCTGACGGCTGGACAGAATCCGACGAGGGCCCGGACGAGTCCACGATGCCCACCGGACCCACCGGAGCTGCCGGCTCACGCGGCACGTCGATGCCGACGCTGGTTCGATGGCTCGGCGAGGTGCGGGAGCTCTTCCCCCGTGAGGCCGCCGAGGTGATCGAGCGCCATGCGTTGGAGCGGTACGACCTCACCGAGCTGGTCACCGACCGCGAGACCCTCGAGCGCCTGCAGCCGAACGAGCAGCTGCTCAAGATGCTGCTCGCACTGAAGGATCACATGGACGACGAGGTTGTCCCCGTCGCGCGCCGGATCGTCGCCCAGGTCACAGACGAGCTGCGTCGCCAGTTGGAGTTCGACGTCCGCCAGGCGATGGCTGGACGGCTCAACCCGCACCGACACACACCTGTGAGGATCGCTGCGAACTTCGACCCACGGGGCACGATTCGCCGCAACCTCAAGAACTTCGACGTGAAGCGGCAGCAGATCGTGCTGGAGGAGGTGCGGTTCTTCCAGCGCAACGCCCGACGACTTCCCTGGGACATCATCTGCTGCGTCGATCAGAGCGCCAGCATGGCCGGCTCGGTGATCTACAGCGCGGTGATGGCCGGCATCCTGGCAAGCCTGCCTGCGTTCCGGGTGCGGCTCGTGGTGTTCGACACCGACGTCGTGGACCTCTCCGACCAGGTCGACGATCCGGTCGAGGTGCTCATGCGAGTCCAGCTCGGTGGTGGCACCGACATCGCCCAGGCGCTTTCGTACTGCAGCCAGCTCATCGAGAACCCTCGTCGAACGGTGTTGGTGCTCGTGAGCGACTTCTGCGAAGGGGGATCGCCGAACGAGCTGCTGCGCGTGACCCGGTCGCTCGCCGAGGGGCAGGTGCGCCTCCTCGGGTTGGCGGCTCTGGACGGCCAGTCGCATCCCTTCTACGACAGAAAGATGGCGCAGCAGCTCGCCGACTGCGGCATGCGGATCGCCGCGCTGACCCCGTCCCGGTTCGCCTCCTGGCTGGTCGAGGTGACCGCGTGATGACAGTGCCCGGCAGGGTGCCAAGAGCCGATGCGGGACGCTTGGTACGCAGCGCTGTAGTTGCCCAGCTCGCCCGCTGCGACGATGCGACCTGGGCTGCCCTGGCGAGCCCAGGTCTCGTGCGCCGCGCGCGCAAGGATCTGCTGCTCACGCAACCCGAGCTGGCGCATGACGACGCCGACGACCACCAAGGCGCTGGTGTCGTCCGCATTCAGGTCGGGCCGCAGGTGGTGACCTTCGACCCGCGAGGTCCGGCAGCGGCAAGCTGCACCTGCCCGAGCCGCACGACCTGCCGGCACGTCGTCAGCGCAGGGCTATGGCTCGCGTCGGAGTCCGCCCCGCCCGCGTCCGGCGACGTGCAGGCCGAATTGGCAAACCTCACTGTTGACGTCCTGATCGAGCACGTGGGCCGGCAGGCCTATCGGTGGGCCGCGCAGTTCGTCGACGGCTTGGACCCGTCGGACGTCCGCATCGAGGTCGACCATCAGGTGCGCATCACGTTGCGCCGGCCGTACGTCACGTTCCGGTACGTCGGTGGCGAGCTGGCGGGACTGATCCCAGACGTCCGACTGCCGCAACCGGAGCGCTACGCCGTCGCAGCCGTCCTTGCGTACCACCGTCTGCGCGGCATCCAGCCCAGCGCGCCGGAACCAACCGTGAGCACACGCCCGCGCGTCACCGAGGCGGCGGCCGAGCGAACCGAGAACCGTCGGCGTCTCCGCGAGGCGGTGGTCCAGCTCCTGGAGGACACGGTACGGCTGGGGTTGGCGCACCTGTCGCCGGCGATGTACGAGCGGTACGAGACGGTGGCGGTGTGGGCGCAGGGCGCGGAGTATCCCCGGCTCGCCCAGCAGCTGCGCCGGCTGGCAGACCACGTGGAGCTCATGCTGCGCCGATCTGCGCGCGCCGACGAGCGGCGGCTGCTCGACGACACCGCTCTCACCTACGCGTTGGTGTCCGCACTCGAGAGCACGAGCCAGACAGGCGACGCACCTGCTCACCTTGTGGGGCAGGCGCGGCAGCGATACGACACGATGGCGCGGATGGACCTCTACGGTCTGGGATCGGTGCCGTGGCGGTCCGCGTCCGGCTACCTCGGACTGACGACCGTGCTGTGGTGGCCGGAGGGTTCGCGGTTCGTCTCCGTCACCGATGCCCGGCCGGAATCTCTGCGTGGGTTCGACCCTCGCGCCCGTTACAGGTCGCCGGGGCCGTGGACCGGGCTCGACTCGCCTGCCGCCGCGACCGGTGCGCGCGTCTGTCTGTCGAACGCACGGCTTTCCGCTGCCGGGAGGCTTTCGGCGGTCGAACGTACGGGGGCGTCGGTGGTGCCGCTCGACGGCGCCGAGCTCGTCGACGTCCTTCCCGTCCTCGCATCCTGGACCGATGTGGAGGCGGCTCTGCGGCGAGGTCTCAGCCTGCTCGATCCACCGAATCCCTTACGTGACTGGGTTGTGGTGCGTCCGGCGCGGTTCGAGCCCGCGACTTTCGAGCCGATAGGACAAAGGCTCACGTGGATCCTCCGTGACGCCGAGGGAGCCGCGCTGTCGCTGGTGATGTCGTACACGCGCGAGACCGCCCACGCCATCGACCGCATGGAACGCCTCGACGCAACCGACCTACCGACCGGCACGTTGGTCGTGTGTCGTTGCTGGCTCACGCCTCGCGGGTTGGTCGGCGAACCGCTCAGCCTGGTTCGACCGGACCTTCCGGCCGGCAACCGTCCGGTCGATTGCCTGCACTTCGATCCACCGCGACGCACAGGCGTACGAAAGAGTCGAACCCTCGCTGGTGCGTCTGCCATGGCCGTACCGCCGGATGCTGGATCCGAGACGGCTTCTGCCGACGAGGCCGGCTCGCAGATTCCACGCCAGCTCACTGATGTACGGACCTGGCTCGTTCATCAGGCCGAACGGGGAACCGGCGCACAATCTCCCGCCCAGATCACAGCTGGGCTACGCGCCCACCACCAAGCACTACGCGACATCGGCCTCGACGTCTTCCCGACAGAGATCCCTGATGACCCGGCTCGAGCGCTCCTCCGCTCCCACTTCCTCACGCTTCAGACAACCCAGCTCTTCGGTGGTTTGTGAGCGCGGCGCGGATCGCTGGTGCTCGTCGGCGACCTGCTGCCTGCGGCTGTCGGTGGGCTCTGGCACAGTCGGCGCTGCCTCATGCAGTCGCGTGTCCAGCTCATGGCGATGCAGGAGGGGATCCGAGGGAAAGACATCACCATGGACTACACGATCGAAGTCATCAACGTCCCGGTCTCCGACATCGACCGGGCCAAGGCGTTCTACGCCGACACCTGCGGATTTCCCGTAGACCTCGACAGCGAGGTGGCGCCCGGGGTCCGCATCGTTCAGATCACGCCACCGGGTTCGCGATGCTCCATCGCGCTGACGCAAGGACTTCCCCTGCCGCCGGGCGTCCCTCGCATGGAGCCCGGCTCGCTGCACGGCGTGCAGATCTGCGTGACCGACATCACCGCTGCGCACGCCGAGTTGTCAGCGCGTGGTGTCGACATCAGCCCGGTGCAACATGTCGGTCCGTCCGGCTGGGAGGAAGGCAAAGGCGACACCTGGAACTCGTTCGCGTTCTTCTCCGACCCGGATGGCAACAGCTGGGTGCTCCAGGAAGCGCCGGCACCACTCTCGGAGCGCTGAACGCCGCCAGATCGCCGTCTCCTAGCGTTGCTCTCCTACCTCGCCGCCCGGCGATTCACTCGCCAGGCTCGCGGTGCGCCAACCAGTCAATCGGGCCAGCAGATCCGCCTTGCGCTCCGCGGGTGCGGCTGACCCCTCGATGCTGTGTCGGGCGACGGTCACAAGCTCCGCGTCGGAGAGGCCGAGCAGGTCGCGCGCGATGCGATATTGCCCCGCGAGCCCGACACCGAAGAGCAGCGGGTCGTCGCTGGCCAGCGCCACCCGGACACCCCCGCGCAGCAAGTTCGCCACTGGCACGTCCTCGAGCGCATGGACGCCGAACGGCGGATAGGAGGTCGGGCACACCTCGAGCGTCACCTGACGTTCGGCCAGCAGCGCCAGGACCTCGGGATCGGTCGCCGCGGACGTCCCGTGCCCGATCCGGTTCGCACCGAGCAGGGTCACGCAGTCACGGACGTGACGCGCGGGCGTGTAGAAGCCCGAGTGGGGACTGGCGATCAGGCCCTTCTCGGCAGCCAGTCTGAAGGCGGGAACGAAGGACGCCACGTCGCCGCGCCGCTCGTCGTTCGACAGCCCGAAGCCAACCACTCCGGCGCTTGCGTACTCACCTGCCAGTCGAGCAAGCAGTTCCGCGTACTCCGGCGGTCGGGCCCAGCTCGACGCGACGATCACACCGACTGGAATGGGTGCCGACCGCGCTCCCTCGAGCACGGCCTCGAGCACCGCGTGCAGGCCTCCCATCAGCTCGGCGTACGGCGTCGGGTCGATCTGCATCTCGAGCCAGCCACACCCGTCCGCTGCGTCGTCGGCCGCCGCCTCGGACACGATCCGCGTGATGTCGGATGGCGTACGAATGACGGCGCGCGCCGCGTCGTACATCTGCTGGAACTTTGCCCAGTCCGACACGCTACGGGCGTCGTGGGACGGCACCTGCACACCGTGGCGAGCGGCGAGCTCGGCCAGCGTGGCAGGTCGCATCGCACCGGCAAGGTGCAGGTGCAGCTGTGCCTTCGGCAGCGTCGAGAGCGCGATGTCATCGAGCATCGTCGGCCATCATGGCCGATCCCGCCACGCAGCCGCGCTCTGCACCGGCACGCGTTCCGAGAGAACAGCCCGGCGATCTGTGCGAGGACGCCCGGCTTGTTCTGCGCCCGGACGAGTTCGTTCCTGAGGGACCGGCACCAGGGCACGGCGGGCCGCCTCCGCAGGACGTGCCTGCGCCCGCCGCACCGCCAGTTCGACGTGTCAGCCGGCCGCGCGGTGCCAACGAACCGACAAGTCTTCCCGCGTTGGCCACGATCGTCGTACGGCTTTCCGGGTGGGGGTCCCAAGAGGCCAGCAAGAGTTACGGCAACATGTCACCCATCTTATGGATGGCCGAAATACGTCACTCAGGCTTCTCACGCTGTCGACACAGGCGCGCCTGTAGGCGGCTGCCCCAGATCTGATCGACCACCATCGGACTTATTTCGGCGTGCATCTATTGAAGGTAGAGTGCGCCCGTAATATTCTCCGCCGGTGTGCGTATCGATGATCCACAGCATCCGGATCGCCGACTGTCTCTTGTGGGCGCACCGGTCTTGCGCCGGCCACTGATCGCCGGCCGGAGCCCCACTAGGCGCACGCGCACGTCGAGCAGTCCTACGCCCACCTAGGGCGTCGTGCTGTTCGCCATGGCAGACGGACGGGGGAGCGGACCAGACCACGAGGAGGTCACGTGACCCACCGTCGCTCCACCTCAGACAAGAACACGCTCACAGGCCAGGTCTCACGACGGGCTCTGCTGACCGGCGCACTCGCAGCATCCGCGCCCTACGCCGCGACCGCGCTTTCTCGCCCAGCATGGGCGGTAACCGATCCAGCAGCCCGGCTTGCTGAGTCCGCCCAGGACGCCAAGCTCGTCGCCACGACGGCGAGCCCGGCGCTCGAGCCGATCACCTTCGGTCCCGCGTCGCTGACCTCCGCCGTCCGCGGCGCCACGATGCTGGGTGACAGTGTCTTCATCGCGTCCCGCTTCAACACACCAGAGGGCAAGCTCCGTCTAGGAGAGTTCGACGCCACCACGGGCGAGCCTCGATCCATCGACGACCTGGCCGTCACAAGCGTCGGCGGCAACAAGCTCACCACCGATGGGCGCTACATCTACATCGGACCCGCCGAAAGCAGCCACGTGTGGCGGTTCGACCCACAGACCAAGGACCTGCTCGCCTGGGCCCAGGTGGGCGCCAGCAACACGTGGTACTACGACATGGTGGTCAGGGGTGATTACCTCTACATCGGCACCTACCCCGACTGCATGGTCCGACGCATCCGGCTCACGGACGCGACGATCGAAACCTACGGCCGGATCTCGTCGTCGGCATACGCGACCGCGGTCGACGTCGACGACGAGTACGTCTATGGCGGGTCGGCCGCACCCGGCGGACTCATGCTGTGGCCGCTCGACGGCAGCGCGCCGATCGACCTGACGCCGTACCTCAGCGACTCTCCCGTCGGCATCCTCGATCTCGTCGTCCACGACGACATGATCTACGTCGCCAGCGGCAGACAACTGATCTCGATGCGGCGCGACGGCTCTGAGCGGGTTTCGCGGGAGATTCCTGCGGAGGATCGATACATCGACCAGGTGGCCGTCGGCGACGACGGCAAGGTGTACGCCTTGGCTCGGCTCACCACCAACCTCTACGAAGTCACCGCCACCGGTCTCACCAAGGTCGGTCAGCCGCTTCGCGACGTGGAGAACCAACTACTCGCTCCATCACCCGGCGGCGGCTTCGTCGGGGTCAGCGGAGTAGGGCACATCTGGCGGATGACGCCCGACGGGTCAGCAACGGTCTGGCAGACCGCGACCTTGGGCTTCGGCTATCCGGAGATCGTCCAGTCCATGCTGCTGCACAGCCGCGGCACAGTCTGGGTCGGCGGTCACTTCGTGATGACCGTGCATCAGCCGAAGCGCAAGGTGCGCACCCGATTCGACATCAACGGCGAGCCCAAGTCGTTGGCCGAGGGCCGCCACGGGACCGTCTACGCCGGTCTGTATCCCAGCACTCAGGTCGTCGCGATAGACCCGCATGACTACGAGATCCACTTGTTGGGCGTCCTCGGTAACCAGCAGTCGCGACTGCGCCGGATGCACTACGACGCCGAGCGGAACCAGCTGGTGATCGCGTCGAGTGCGCTGAACGCGACACTCCCAGGAGCCTTGACCTTCCTCGACCTCGACAGCAACACCTTCGACGTGCACCGCGAGTACCTGCCTGAGCAGAACGTGATGGACCTCGCGGTCAGTGGACGTACGGCCTACATCGTCGGTGACACCTATCCCGACGGCAGCGGCACTCCACGTCGCGAGACCGCACAAGTCGCGGCGGTCGACGTGGTCAGCCGAGAACTGCTGTGGCGGGAAGAGATCAAGCCGTGGGCGTCCTACGAGAACGTCTACGTCTCTGGCCATCTGCTGTACGCGTTGGCTCGACGGCCTCGTGGTGCGTGGTTCGCGTACGACCTCGTGCGGCGCACCATCGTGATGGAAGGCGACCTCGAGGGCTACGGTCAGATCAACGGAGTAGATGGTCGGGTCTTCTCCTGGGTGCACTGGACCAACGACATCTGCGAGTTGCCGACCAAGCCCGGCGACCCAGTCACGACCATCTACGACAACGTGCCTCGGGGCTGGTACAACAACCCGATGTTCAACTTCACGCCCAACGGCAAGGCCACCTGGGGCATGGTCGGCACCGACCTCGCCCTGTTCCCGCTTCCGAAGCGGTCGTGAACCGCGCCTCGCGAGGAGACCACATGACGACCAATCGTTCGCCCATGTCGCAGGGACGCCCGATCTCGCGCCGCGTCCTGCTGGCCGGCGCGCTCACGACAGCGTCCACGGCTGCGCTTGCTCGGCCGTCGCCGGCGGCGGCAGCCGACCCCGTCGCCATGGAAGCGCTGGGGCACCCCTTCGCCGCCACCGTCACGACGACGGTGGCCAATGCAGGCTTCGAGGAGCCCGCAACAGGCGGCGTCATTCCCGGATGGTCACGCCTCTATGCAGAGCAGGCTGACGGCTTCTCCATCGTCACCGATCCAGTGCACACCGGTGCGCGGGCGCTGTTGATGGAGGATCCCAGCAACACCGGTCAGATCGGGATGATCAGCGACCCGGTGCCGGTGACGCCTGGTCGAAGCTACGAGTTCGGCGCCTGGGCGCAGGTGAACGCGGGGATCCCCTCGATCATCGTCTACTTCTACGACAGCGCGGGATCTCGCGTGGACACCGCCTCCCTGCGAATCAGAGACGGCGCTCCGGGCGAATGGTTGTGGTACTCCTTCACCGCTTCCGTTCCGGCCAATGCCTCCACGGCTCGTCTGATCCTCTACTCCTCGACCCTCGACGTCACGAGCGTCGTCTGGGACGACGTGGCCATCAAGCAGGTCTCCTCGTGGACCGAGACGTCCCTGGGGCATCCGCTCGTCGCCTCGAACATCTTCGACGCCGCGTACGGGATCGGCCCCGACGGCCGTGAAGAGGTGTACGTCGTCACCGCAGCCGTACCCGCACGCTTCAACGTGATCGACGTCAAGACCGGTCGGCTCAAGCATGCCGAGGCGTTACCGTCAGGTGCGAATGGTTCATGGGCGTTGGTGACTGGACTCGACGGGTCCGTCTACGTCGGCGCCTTCAGCAACGGACGGCTCTACCGATGGTCCCCTGCGACATCCACCCTGACCGACCTGGGTCGAGTCACGCCGAACGCCACCTACGTGTGGGACCTGGAGGTCGACGCCAACGGCGTCGTGTGGGGCGGCACCTACCCGCAGGGAGAGGTGTTCAGCTTCGACCCGGCCACACAGACCTTCCGCAACTACGGGCGCGTGTCGGAACAAGAGTACGTGCGGAGCGTGGCGGTCAGAGACGGGTTGGTGTACGCCGGACTCGGAAGTGCGAACCCGCGAATCGTGGAGCTGAACCCCGAGACCGGCGCGACGCGCGAGATTGCGCTGCCGGAAAGCCACCGCGGCGAGCAGTTCGTCTATCACATGGACATCCGCGGAAACCTCCTCTACACGCGGCTGAGTCCCGGCAGCGAGATGCTCGTGTACGACCTCGTGGCGCAGAAATGGGTCGCCAACCTGGGCACGGTGACCTTCGGCGGGGTCTCGACACCTGGACCGAAACAGCACGTGTACTACGTCGACGGCGAAAGCCAGCTGCAGGCGTTCGACCCGGTCAGGCGTACGTCCAAACCAACCGGCCTGACCGACCTCAAGCCGGCGCGTGACTTCGGGTGGGTGATGCTGGGAACGCCGAACTTCCCCGGCCGGACGCTCGCCTTCGTCTACCAGACCGGCGAGATGGTCTTCTACAACCCCGTCACGGGCAAGCACCGAACGCAACTCACCGAGGCGGAGACCGCCCCGGTTAGACTGCACGGAGTCGGCAAAGGGCCGGACGGCAAGATCTACGTTTCCGGCTACCAGTACGAAGGGCTCGCCGCGTACGACCCGGCAGACGACACGACGTGGGTGTCGCCGCGGTTCGACGTGGGACAGATCGAGGGCATGCTGGCCCACGGTGGTCGCCTGTACCTCGGGACCTATCCGCGTGCCCACCTGTTCGCGTACGATCCGAACGCCCCGTGGGACGGATCGTCGAATCCCGTGCACCTCGGCTCGCTGCACGATCTCGAGCAGGACCGCCCCTTCGCGATCACCTCGGTTGGCGGGAAGGTCGCCTTCGGGACCGTGCCCGTGTACGGAAAGCTCGGCGGCGCTCTCACCGTCTACGACCCCGCCAACGGCTCGCTGGAGACGCACCGCAACCTCGTTCCAGATCAGAGCATCGTCTCGCTCACGTCAGCGGGAACCGTGATCTATGGCGGTACGTCGATCTGGGGCGGCCTCGGAGCCATCCCGACCGCCGAGACCGCCAAGCTCTTCGCTTGGGACAGCGCAACCAGAACCATGGTGTGGCAGGTCGAGCTGGATCCTGAAGCGCAAGCGATCACCTCCGTGACGGTCGGCCCCGACGGACGACTCTGGGCCATCGATTCCGGACGGCTCTACGAGATCGACCCGGCCGACGGGCAGATTCTGCGTGGAGTGCAATTGAGTCCCCAGGCGTGGAGCGACACCCACATCTGGGTGGAGGCCGACCTGGAGTTCGACGAGCAGGGCACGCTGTTCGCGCTCAGCCGGGGGACGCTCTTCGAGGTGGACCCGGAGACTCTGACGACCCGCACGTTGACGAGCGGGCTCACCGACTACACGGTCACCCACGACGGCGAGAGCGTGTACTACACGAAGTCCGACCGGCTGTGCCGTCTCTCACCGTCGCCTTAAGTGTCGGTGACCCTCAGGTGTCAGTGACCTCAGTTGTATGTGACATGGAGGTAGGCGAGGACGGCAATCACGACGATGACGGCCACCACCGCTGCGATGATCTTCGCTGCACTGTATGGTCGCGCACCTTGAACCTCGCCGGTGATGCCATTGATCAGGATCTGGTACGGCTCGCCGCCGTAGACATAGGCGCCGATCCATACCGGGAGCAGCACGAGCTTGAACGTGACCCTGGAGTACTTCGTCTTGACCGAGCTCAGCCGCTGCTCGTTGCCTCCGATGTCCCTCAGGCAGTCCTTCTCGATCTGCCTGGCCATGATCGCCTTCGCCTGCTCGAAACCAGACTCTGGCTCGACGTCATACCGCAAGGCCTGATACCCTAGGAGGTAGTTCGGGTCGTACGGCACAGCCTGTTTGAGCGGCCACGGATCCAGCTTGGCGAGCCGGTCGGGCGCAACGATCGTGGTGGCAGGGATGAGGACGTCGTCGAAGGCCCGGGCCACCGTGCCGCTCGCCGGAGTCCAGAGCGTGTGCCGCACCTGTCGGGTTTGCGTCCTGCCCTGCGAGTCGGTGTAGGTCTGCGTCGTGTAGTAGTAGGTTCCCCTCGCGCCCTTGTAGAACGACTCGGTCTGGGAGTCGAACGTCCAGTACGGAAGATACGTACTCCGCATCGACTCCGTGTCCATCATCCTCTTCAAGTTGTTCGGTGCGAACCAGCGGCTCTTCACCCACTTCCGGAAAGCCGCCCGGGCGCCATCACGGTCGAAGGCGAACGGCAGCACTGCTTCCGGCGGAACCTGCGGATCGGTCGTTGTGTCGACGACCAACGGTGCGGCACAGAACTGGCAGCGCTGCGCCAACACGGCACCCAGGGTCTTCGCACCGCACTTCCCGCACACAAACCGCTGCGCGGCAACGCGTTCGACTGGGACGCGAGGCTTGTGCGCCAGCGTCGCGAAGGAATGCTCGTAGACGGGCCTGGATGGGGGTGCGATCTCTTGCTGGCGTCCGCAGTAGGGGCATCGCAGTGTCGTCGTGCCAGGTGCGTACTCGAGTCCGGCGCCACAGCCATCACACGCGGCCGCCTGCATGTCGCGGGCTGTCATGACCTACCTCGGCGGCAGTGGGGGTGGCGCGCTGGAGAGGATGGGCGCGAGCTCCGGCACCTGGTGAGCCGGCGTCCAATCGGCCATGCCTGCCGTCCAGACCAACGTTGCCGGGGTGAACCGACCGCTCGTGACCTGGGCAGCGAGAGCACTGGTGGCGTACGGTCCTTCCTGCTGCCCGTTCACGGCGATGTACCACATCCGCTCCGTGGGCAGTGGTGGCGGAACAGCAGCTGGTGGTTGGGCCGCTGCCTGCTGGGGCTGTGCCGGCGCCTGTTGCGGGGCCATGCTCTGAGCCATCTGCTGACCAAGGGCGAATCCCATGCCCATGCCGAGCCCCTCGCCGGCTCCCCCGCTCGGGTTCTGCGCAGCAGTCTCGAGTGCGTTCGCCGCCTGGAACTTCGTGTAGCTGCCCATGTCGCCGACGATGCCCATCTGGGAGCGCTTGTCGATCGCCCGCTCCACCTCCGGCGGCAGTGAGACGTTCTCGATGACGAACTTGGGGATGGCGATGCCCAACCCCGCGAGGTCAGCGGTCAGCACCTGGGCAAGCTGCTCGCCGATCTTGACCTGGTTCGCGGCGAGGTCGAAGATCGGCGTCTCACGGCTGGCCTGCGAGAGAGCGACCCCGAGGTGTCCGACGATCGTCTGGCGGAGGTACTCCTTCACCTCGTCCGTACGGAACTGCGGATCCGTGCCGACGAGCTGGCCGAGCAACCTGCCCGCGTCGACGACCTGGAGCGAGAACGCGCCGAACGCGCGAAGGCGTACCATCCCGAACTGGGGGTCCTGAACGATGATCGGGTTCTGCGTGCCCCACTTCAGGTCGGTGAACTGGCGCGTGCTGACGAAGTAGACCTCCGCCTTGAACGGCGAGTCGAAGCCGTACTTCCAGCCCTTCAACGTCGAAAGGATCGGGATGTTCTGGGTCTGGAGCGTGTAGGTTCCGGGCAGGAACAGATCGGCGAGTTGTCCCTCGTTGACGAAAACGGCAACCTGGGACTCGCGGACGATGAGCTTCGCGCCTATCTTGATCTCGTTGTCGTGGCGGGGGAACCGCCACACGATGGTGTCCCGACTCTCGTCGAGCCATTCGATGATGTCGATGAACTCGCCTCTGAGGCCATCCAGCAGTCCCATTGGCTCCCCTGCGGACGAATGACAAGTGAGCTGATCATAACCTGCGCCCCGGCTGGGAGCGATCAGTCGACGCGATGACCAGGAACGCCAGTGCCAGGGCGATTCCGAACACCCACCAGACGACAGTCCACAACGAGGCGGCGAACGCGTCGTACGTCGCCTCGCCGTACACCCGCTGGTCGCCCGGCAACATCGCGAGGACGTGGTTGCGCGCCAAGGCGACGACCAGCGCGACGACACCCATCGCACCTGCCGTCCCCAACGCGATCGTCCCGAACGTACGCCAGCGGGGCCACGCGAGGAGGGCGCCCAGGAAGGCCACGCCGGCAAGAGCCGGAAGGATGGCGCTGAACAGCGCGATGACGTCGTACCATCGCTGCGCCTCGGCCAAGACGCGAGGCTCGATGACGGTGATCGTGACCGCCGATGGCTGGATCTCGACGGTACGAGCGGCCTCGAAGCCGTGCTCGACCAGACGGCGCTTCGCTTCCTCGACGACCGGTGCGAGGTCGACGGTCACACCCATCTCGCTCGGCGCGCCCGACGTGATGGCAGTTCCCGCGTCTCGCAGCATCGACGTCCAGACGTCCGAGGCCGCCTGGCTGTCGAGCGTCTCCCGGACGTCCTTCTCGATCAGCGCGAGCAACGCAGCCTCGGTCGGCTCGAGGACGTCGCCCAGCTGCTCCCGGACCAGCGATTCCGGGATGCCGACGGCGGAGAGCGAGTCGACTGTCCCCTCGACGACGCCTGACACGTCGACCTGATCCTCGATGCTCGCGATCACCTGGCTCGCGATGGCTTCTTGGATGGCAGGATCGTCGATCAGCGGACCAGCGGTCCGCACGTACGCCTCCGAGCGCAGCTGCTGCGTGGCCCAGATCGCAGGCACTGCCACCATGACCGCGAGGCTTCCGAGCAGCACGAAGATGCCCGCCAGCAACTTGCGCCCGGTCATGCGTCCAAGAGTAGGTGCGGCAACCGTGGACCGCATCGGTCACGCACGCATGGCTTTCGCCATCGCGTTGTGCAGCGTGATCAATCCCGTGACCGAATCTGATCGATTCTGATCAGATTCCTTGACCAGTCCGTGCATGTGTGTTTCGTTCGTGATCAGGTCGTCCGTCGCTCGCCAGCGACCGTTCGCACAGGAGCCATGCGTCCTTCCGTCAGCGCGAGTCACCCGGAGCGTGTACCTATGACTCATCGGATTCGCCGCCGCGATCTCCTCGCCAGCACCGGTCTGGCCGGTGGCGTCATCGCCTTCGGTCAGATGGCGGCTGGGTCGGGCACAGCCCACGCGGAACGCCGACACTCGACACCCCCAGCGACACGCACCGGCCACTACGTTCCGCAAATGGCGCCTTTGCAGCCCGTGCCCTTCCAGAAGCTGCCGCCGGGTGCCGTCCGGCCTCGCGGTTGGCTGCTCCAGCAACTCGAGTTGCAGGCCGATGGCTTGTGTGGACGGTACGACGAGGTGTCGGACTTCCTCGTGTACGAGGACAACGGGTGGGTCGATCCGTCCAAGTGGGCCTGGGAGGAGCTGCCGTACTGGCTGCGCGGCCTCGGTGACCTGGGGTACGTGACCGGGGACGACCGCATCCTCGCCAAGACGCAACGATGGATCGAGGGCATCCTCGGCACGCAGAGCGACGACGGCTGGTTCGGCCCGGAAGCGCTGCGCACGTCGCTCGAGGGCGGGCCGGACCTCTGGCCCGGCATGCCGCTGCTCGGCGCCTTGCGTTCGTGGCAGGAGTACACAGGCGACGAACGCGTGGTGCCGTTCATGACGAAGTACTTCGCGTTCCAGAACTCCCAGCCACCCGAGGTGTTCAACAGATCCTGGGGTGCGTTCCGGTGGGGCGACAACATCGACACGGCGTACTGGCTCTACAACCGCACCGGTGAGGAGTGGCTGCTCGACCTCGTGACCAAGATGCACGAGAACTCAGCCGACTACACGAACGACATCCCCACGTGGCACAACGTCAACCTGGCGCAAGGGTTCCGGGAGCCCTTGCAATACGGGCTGCTTGCCGGGGATCCGCGGTTCCGCAAGGCGACGTACGACCTGTACGACACGGTGATGAAGCGCTTCGGGCAGTTCCCCGGTGGCGGCTTCGCCGGCGACGAGAACTGCCGACCGGGTTTCGGCGATCCACGGCAGGGCTTCGAGACCTGCGGGATCGTGGAGTTCATGCACAGCTTCGAGATGCTCGTCCGGTTCACCGGTGACATCGTGTGGGCCGACAGGTGCGAGGAGCTGGCCTTCAACTCGTTGCCTGCCGCCCTCGACCCGCAGCAGCGAAGCATCCACTACATCACCTGCGCCAACTCGATCCAGCTCGACGACCGGGTGAAACACGGGCAGTTCGACAACGGTTTCGCCATGCAGGCGTACAAGCCCGGGGTGCATCAGTACCGCTGCTGCCCCCACAACTACGGCATAGGCTGGCCCTACTTCACCGAGGAGCTCTGGCTCGCCACCACCGACTACGGCTTGGCCGCCTCGATGTACGCGCCGAACGAGGTGCGCGCCACGGTAGGCGAGCAGGGCACCGTCGTCACGATCGTCGAGGACACCGACTACCCGTTCGACGACCGGATCACCTTGCGGGTGTCGACTCCGCATCCGGTGCGCTTCCCTCTCTACCTGCGCATTCCGTTGTGGGCCGAGGGAGCGACCGTGCGGACGAACGGCACGGTCTCGGCCCGGGTGAGCCGACCGGGCACCTGGGTGACGATCGATCGCGCGTGGCGGGCCGGCGACACCGTCGAGCTCCACCTGCCCATGCGTACCTCCGTACGCCGCTGGAAGGCCAACCACAACGCGGTTTCGGTGGAACACGGACCCTTGACGTTCTCCCTCGAGATCTCCGAGCGCTGGGAACGTTTCGCCGGGAGCGAGGCGTGGCCGGAGTACGCGGTGTATCCGGACTCGCCCTGGAACTACGGGTTGCTCCTGCCCGACGCCAACCCGGCGCGCACCTTCGAGCTGCACAAGAAGCCGCTCGGCGCCACCAATCCCTTCACGCCGGACGGCACGCCGTTGCGGCTTCGCGCGAAGGCCCGCAGGATCGCCGAATGGGAGGCGGACAACGAGGACGTCGTCGGGCTGCTGCAACCCAGCCCGGCGCGCACCCAGGCGCCCGTCGAGGACGTCACGTTGATCCCCATGGGAGCCGCACGGTTGCGGATCACGGCGTTCCCGACCGCGGTGCCAGGGGATGGCGGGCGGGCGTGGGTACTCCAGCCGATCGCGACCGCATCGCACATCTTCGCGTGGGATTCGTACGAAGCGCTGTACGACGGGCGCGAGCCGACCAGCTCAGCCGACACCAGCATTCCGCGCTTCACGTGGTGGGATCGGCGCGGGACGGTCGAGTGGGTGCAGCTGGATCTCCGCGAACCACGGACCATCTCCCAGGTCTCGGTCTACTGGTTCGACGACACCGGATTCGGTGAGTGCCGCGTGCCCGCGTCGTGGCGGCTGCTGTGGCGTGACGAGCGTGGCGAGTGGCAGCCGGTCAGCAACCCATCCGAGTTCGGGGTGGAGCTGGACCGCTACAACACGGTGACCTTCGATCCCGTCCGGACGCAGGTGATCCGGATCGAAGCGCAGCTTCGCGAGACGTTCTCCGGCGGGATCCTCGAGCTCATCGTGTGAGCTGTCCCGAAGCCCGGATGCTCACCGCGCCTTCCGCCCCGCGCGGTAACGCCGCATCTTCGCATGCGCTCCACAGGCCCGCATGCTGCACCAGCGGCGACTCCGGTTGCGGCTCTTGTCGAGAAAGAGCCAGCGACAGTCGTCGCAGCACTTGAGGTCCTCGAGCTCGTCCGAGCGCAAGAGCTCGACGATGCTCAGGGCGAGCGGCCAGAGGATGCTGCTGAGCACCGGGGGCGGGTCCGCGTACGTCCACTCGTACGCACGTGATTCTCCTGCATGAACCAGATGGAGCTCAGCGTTGCGTACGGCCTCGACATAGGCCGCACGAATCCCGTCGAGCGCGTCGGTCGGCGCTTCCCGACCTGCGAGGGCGGCACGTAACACCTCGTCGACGTTCGCCCTGAGACGACGGGCCGCGGCGAGCACTCGGTCGGCATCGGCCGGGTCCTCCGCGGCGAGCGCGCGCAGCTGGTCCGCCCACGTGGGTTCGATCAAGCAAAGGCGCTCGAACAACCGCACAAGATCGACATAGCTGGGCGGGTAGTCATCGGCGGTGTCTCGGTCCCCGCCCGGCGTGTTCACGAAGTCGACGGCCGGGTGGCCTCCGACGAGCTCGGGGCATGCCACGTCATTCAAGGAGTTACCCCCAAAAAGCCGGAATACCGGTAACACCACCTGCGTTACCAGTAAACGAAGCTACACCGGTAACTATAGGCCTCTTGGGGATGCGATCACCATGAACGACTTCACGATCAACATGATTGCCCAAGCCTGGATCGCGGACCTGTACCGCGACGCGAAGCGCGAGCACCTGATCGCCCTGGCTCGGCGGCGCCGCCGTGGAGCCCAGCCGACCGCTGCCCGACCGCGGATTCCGCGCCAGCGTGGATCGTTCGGGCTTGGTCAGCGACTTGCGGGACGGCTTCGCCAACGTGGCGACGTCCCTCACGGTGTGAAGACCTGACCTGACCGGCCAGCGTGCCGGCACCTCAGCCGGCACGCTGGCCACGGCAGGCCGACCGGTTTCAGATGATCGTCGAGCCAGGCGATCGCCTTCTAGAGGTACCCGGGGCTCACGTAGTTCACGCCGGCGACTCCGGCCGGGACGTACTCTCCCCAGCGGCCGCCGCCGTGGTAGACGCGGCCATAGTTGCCGTTCCAGTCCTGGACGAGGAGGCCCGTCATTCCGGTGGGCGTGAGATCAGGCCACACGGCATAGGTTCCGATCCCGTCCTCGTGAATGTGCTCGGGATCCGGCTTCGGCCACAGCGCGTCGCGGAACTGTTGGTGCGAAGCGTTCTGGACCCAGACCGACCCTCGCTCGAGCTCGAACCGTAGCGGGGAGTACCCGTCGGACGAGCCGAACCACAGCAGAATCGGCAATCCGGATTCGTACGGCTCCCCGGCAGGATGCAGATCCACCCGCCGCATCTTGTACACGCCGATGGGCTTGTCGGTCTTGTCCGGCTCGACCTTGGAGAAGATTCCCTGATAACTCGAGAATCCGCTGAGGCCGTCGATCCGAAGCTCATCGACGCCGCCCCACATCTGAATGACGTCCCCGTGGACACCGGCCTTGATGCCCCTACGCCCTTCGATTCGGCAGTTCTCGACCTGGATGATCGCCTCGGGCGCCTCTCCCCAGATCCCGTCGCCATTGGCCTCGCCGGACAACAGCACACCTTCGATGTGGACCGTCCGCGGATGCATGACTCGTCCGGACCAGGTCGTCTTCCTGATGCCGAGCGAGCCGTTGTGAATTTCTCCGCCGATGACGACGATGTTCCGTCCGCCGAAGAACTGGACGCTGCCTTCGGTGTCGAGCTTCGTGACAGCGTAGTCGATGTCCGGGTCCAGTGCGTAGTTCCCGGCTGCTGTGATCTCCAGCGGGGTGTAGCCGGATGTGTTGGGTGGCCTCCAGGTGAGCTTCTCCGCTAAAGGCGCGGCGCACCGTCGACGAGAGTCGCCGTGGGCCGCGGCTTCACCGCTACCTGCGAGCCAGGCCAGACTGCCCGCTCCGCCGACCGCGGTCATCGTGCTGAGGAAATCTCGACGCCTCCATTTCGTGGGACCCATGATTGGCAGCTCACCTCCTTGGAGAGGTATGGACGTGACGCCTTCTCGACGAAAATCCAGGCGTCAGGAACAACTGCTCGAGACTTCGACTCTGGTAACGGGCGCCCTGATCAGGTCTGCAGTGATCTCGAGTGTGAACTCGACGTTAACGGGACTTGTCACCCCCGGCTTGAATGTTCTGGGCCCGTCTTGTAGCTCTTGGTGGACCGCCTACCACGGAAAGACCTGGAATCGACGGGGTATGAATTCTCCTCGCGTGAGCTCCTCGAGCGACGTCACCGGCCGGTAAGGCTCGCGCCTTCGTCCCTCGCGTTGTCGGTAGGCAGCCGTAGTGTCGGACGCCGTGTACGTCTTGTTGCGGTACGCCTTCCACCTCTGCCCTGGTGCCGCGACGAGCTGTGTCGTCCTACGGCTACTCGGTGCAGGCCTGTCCGTGCTGACGCCGTTGCTGCTGGGAGCGGTGGTCGGCCGGGTTCCAGCCGTGGCCACGAATGGCCTCGAGGCAGAGTTCATCGTCCTGCTGGCGCTGTTGCTCGCGACGTTGCGTCAAGGAATCGAGCTTCGCAACGTGTCGTTCGCGTACCCTCGCGAGGATCCCACGGAGACGACGCGTCTCGCCTTGAAGGACATCGACCTGGTTCTGCCAGCGGGCTCCACGGTCGCGTTCGCCGGCTCCAACGGCGCCGGGAAGTCGACGCTCGTGAAACTGCTGGCCAGGCTCTACGATCCGACCGAGGGCGCGGTGCTCGTGGACGGCGTACCTCTCACCGAGCTCGATTCGACGGCCTGGCGAGCTCGGCTATCTGCAGGGTTCCAGGACTACGCGACATTCGAGTTCCTTGCCGTCGACAGCGTAGGCGTTGGCGACCTGCATCACCGCACCGATCGGACGCGAGTCCAGTCCGCTGTCGTCCATGGGCAGGCGCGTGAGGTCATCGAGAGCCTGCCTGCGGGAATGGACACGCAGCTCGGGACGAGCTTCGACGGTGGCGTGGGGCTCTCCGGTGGGCAGTGGCAACAACTCGCGCTGGCACGATCATGCGCAAGCAGCCGTTGCTGATGCTCCTCGACGAGCCGGCGGCCGCGCTTGATCCCGCGGCCGAGCTCTTCGAGCTCCAGGCACGTGCGTATCGGTGGTGAGCGACGTGCTCACCACCGACCCGTGACCACGGAACTCGAGGAACCTACTCGTCCTTGTGGCTGTTGATGTTGATCACGTGGCCGCCTGGAGCCCGGACGAGGAACCTTCGAAGGCCCCACGGCTCTGTCGTCAGCGGATGGACGATCTCGTACCCGCGGCGTCTCGCTTCTTCGTACGCCTCCTCGACGCCATCACCCACAGCGACCGAGATGACCGAGTCCTCCGGGGATGTGGCGTCGCGGGTGACGAGCTGCACGACCGCTTTGCCGTCGGGCGACTGGAACCGCGCGACCCACCCCATGTTGAGTGTCTCGGAGCTCAGCCCGAGATAGTCGACGTAGAACTCACGGGCTGCGTCGATGTCGGGAACGGACAGATTCGGTATGACGCGGGTCGGCTGCACGATTGTCTACTTCCAGTTCCGTGAGGCTCATGCATCGGCGCTTGTCGTCGAAACGCGAAAGAATACGGAGAACTGGAAGCCTACCTCCGCAGTCGTTGGCGAAGCCCGGGTGGACCGGGTAAATACTGAGAATGCTGCCGCAGGGGCCTACTGGCGCTGCGGGCTGGTCAGGGAAGTGTCGATGTCCGAAGTCGGCTGCACAGGTTCGCGTGAACGGGTTTGTAGGCGAGTGCAGGTCGTCGGGGTGTACCGAAGGCGGCTTAGTCGGTGTCAGTAGTTGAACCTGCGGTATATCTGGACGGCCCGGACTGCCAGGGCCACCGCCCAGGGCAGAACCCATACGAGGACCATCAGCACGGCGGCCACCGCCACGCTGCTGCCTACGGTGGGGTCCACGGCGGCGAGGGTCCCGATCATGGCCGTCAGCACCACCTGGACCAGCGGCACATACCGTCGATAGACCCGCCCGCTGCGGGGCACCAGCCACAGCAGGTAGGCCGCGGCCACGATCCCGCCGATGACTCCGACTCCCACACCCAATGCGAAAGCGTCGGACAATCGGCCCACCGCGTCGGCAGGGCCGGCGAGCCCCCTCCAGAATGCGGCTGCCGCGCCAGTCCGAACGAGGACGATGGCGGCCGACCCGAACAGCAGCAGATATCCCAGGACTCGCAGGACGAGACCGGCAGTGGCTGACCACTGCTCAGCCCGGTGGACCAGCCAGCCGACAGCCCATCCGGCCAGGCCGCCGACCACGGTGGCCAGACACCAAGCGATCCACGCCGCGACGTGCAGGCCGAGCCGGTCCTTGCTGAGCTCGGTGCTGACCGACTCAGCGATGACCGAGAGCAGCCATCCGGCGCCGGCACCAGCCAACAGACCACCGCTGAAGCCGCCCATCACCACCCCGGCCACCGCACCGAGGCCGATGGCGGTCGCGGTGATCGAACCGCCCAGCAACGTTGACAGCACGGTGCCCGACGCCAGCCACACTGTCGATGCCGCGATGACTCCGGTGATGATCGCACCGGCCAGCCGGACGGGCCAGCCGCCATCGAGAAACAGCCGCAGAACCGCGTCCAGGAACTCGTTCGTCGTCTTCTCGACCACCCACCGCAGCGCCTTGCCTAACGGCGTCCGCTCAACCGTGCGATAGCGTGACTCGGAGGGCGTCTGACTCGACTCGTAGTCCGACGGCTGAATGTAGACGTAGCTCATGTTGCACCCTCCGTAGTGTCGAGAACGATCGTTCTCAGTATGTCGTCATGCGATCACATGATCACGCCAGCGTCGATCAAGGTCCTCGAGTCGGCGTGCCCGACGAGGCGAGATGAGGCCTGGCGTCTGCCGCGACCCGTGTCACGATTGGTTGTGTCCTCGACTCCATGACCGGCGAGGCGGCGGAGGCACGAGTGATCCATTCCCTGAAGGAGCGCACGGATCCGACGCCGTGTGACGTAGCCACGGGTCATGCGCACCCGCGGCTTCGCCCGTACGTCGTGGGTTACTCGGGCTTTTGGGCACCAGCCGGACCGCCCGCGCGACGAAGGCTCCTGCCCCTGAGCCTCACCACCCTGATCTTCGACATCTCCTCACCTCAGAGCGGAGTGGTCACCGGTCCGCGTGCTGGCTCGGTTGTCGAGCAGACGGAGTGGTCGTACGGCGTGTCGGTGGGTCTGACACCAGCCGGCGTCGAGGCGCTGCTCGGCATGCGTTGCAAAGAGCTCATCGACGCACGCACACCACTCACCGATCTTCTGGGTGACCGCGCTGTTCAGCTGACCAGCATCCTCGCCGAGGCCCCCGACTGGCCGACACGTTTCGCACTCCTCGACGAACACCTGAGCGCATGGATTGCGCGAGACGAGCCACACTCTCCGATCACGCGTGCGTGGCGGCTGCTACACGTGACATCGAGTCGGCTCCCGATCGGCCAGCTGGCCGCGGAGCTCGGAGTAAGCCGGCGGCATCTGGAGCTGGGGTTCCAACGCACGATCGGAGTGACACCCAAGACGGTTGCCCGGATTGCCCGATTCCAGCGCGCGTTGACCGCCCTTGCTACACCGACCGCCACCCTGCAGTCGGCGGTTGCCTGTGGGTTCGCCGACCAACCGCACCTCAACCGCGAGGCTCGTGCATTGACCGGCCTCGCACCGACGGAACTGTTCGCATCTGTTCAAGACATGACGCGGTCCGCGGACTACGTTCGCCGACCATGGCACTCGATGGAAAGACCGCGGTTGTAACCGGTGGCTCGCGCGGAATTGGCCGAGCGATCGTACGACGGCTGGCCCGGCACGGTGCGCGGGTCGTGTTCAGCTACAAAGACGACAAGGCAGCCGCCGACGCGCTCGCGACCGAGCTCGACCACGTGATCGCCGTACGCGCCGACCAGGCCGACCTGGCGAGCGTGCACACGCTCTTCGAGCCCGTAGCGGACGGCCTGGACATCCTGGTGAACAACGCTGCCGTCAACCACCCGATGCCGATCAACGACATCACACCGGAGGAGTTCCACCGGGTGATGACCATCAACGCCCTGTTCCCGCTGATGGCCATGCGGACTGCCGCACCCCTCATGCGTGAGGGAGGGCGCATCATCAACATCTCGACGCTGAACACGGCGATCCCGTCGCCGGGTGCTGCACTCTACTCGGCGAGCAAAGCCGCCCTCGAGCAGTTCAGCGCGATCGCAGCCCGCGAGTACGGTGAGCGCGGCATCACGGTCAACGTGGTCTCGCCGGGAGCGACCGACACGGACATGCTCCGCGCGACAAACCCACCGGAAGCACTAGAGCAAGCCTCCGCGTTCACTGCCCTGCGACGGCTCGGGACGCCGGCGGACATCGCGGATGCGGTCGCCTTGCTGGCAAGTCTGACTCGAGGTGGATCACTGGCCAGAACATTCGCGCCACCGGCGGCTTCCTGATCTGACCGACGATGACGCCGAGAGCGAAACCGGGCACGCGTTCCTGCTGGGAACCCGTACCGTGACGACGTGAACGACTTCCGATTCGGTGTCAACATGTGGAGGGTCGGCACCCGGGACGAGTGGATCGCCAAGTGCCGGCGGGTCGAGGACCTTGGCTACGACACCATCACGTTCCCAGACCACCTGCCCATGCCGGCGCCGTTCCCGGCACTCGCATCGGCCGCCGCCGTCACCGAGCGGGTGCGCGTGGGTCACCTCGTTCTCAACGCGGCCTTCTACAACCCAGCCCTGCTTGCCCGGGACGTCGCGACCACCATCGAGGTCACGGGCGGCCGGTTCGATCTCGGTATCGGAGCAGGCCACATGAAGTCCGAGTTCGACGATGCCGGCCTGCCCTGGTCGCCGGCGCAGGAGCGGATCGCCCACGTCGAGCGCACGATCAGCGAGCTCCGGCGCCGTCTCGACGACGCAGGCATACCGCAGCCACCCCTGCTGGTTGCAGGAAACAGCGACGGCATGCTCCGGATCGCTGCGCAGACCGCCGACATCGTGGGGTTCGCCGGCCTGAAGCACGCTCCCGGCCAGCCACCCGGCACGTTCGACATCGCAGATGCTGACGAGCTCGAGGAGCGGGTGGCGTACTTCTGCGAGCAGGCGGGGCCGCGAGCGGCGACCGTCGAGCGCAACATGCTGATCCAGAAGGTGATTCTGGACGCTGACCCGGCTGTGGAGCTGGCGGAGTGGCAACAGTCGCCCGTGCTGAGCAAGTACTCGGTCGACCAGCTGGTTGCCGCACCGCAGCTCCTGGTGGGAACGGCTGCCGAGATCGCCGAGAAGCTCTACGAACAGCGTCGCCGGTACGGGTTCACGTACTTCACCGTCTTCGAGCCGAACATGGAGGCCTTCGCCGAGGTGATCAAGGTCCTGCGTGGCTGACTGCGTATGCATGACGCTGACCACAGCCAACGGCTCGGCGGCGCGTAGTGGCTCGGTGTCGGTTGGGTGTACGGCGGCAACCTTCGAGCGGTCTACGGCATCACATCGCCGGCAGGTTCCGCTCCGCTATGACCCAACGAAAGGACGCACATGCCGATGCGCTTGAAGGTCAACGCCGCGGCTTTCGCAGCCGCAGCTCTGGCCCTGACTCCCGCGATCGCGGCGGCTGCAGCGCCCGCGTTTGCCGAACCACGGGCAGCCGCCCCGGGAGAGCTGCCCTCGGTGATGGCGAGTGCCCCCTCGGACAGCCTCAAAGAACTCCGGCGAGCGCGTACCGCGATGCTCTCAACCGACGAGGCTCCTTACGCCGGCATTATCCCGTGGCGTCAACCGAGACCTGACCGGGTCCAGGACGTCTCGGACCCATGGGACGAGGTCACCCATCCGTGCAGAGACGCCACCTATGCCGCGTTGGGCGGAGAGGCTTTCCGCAACCGGATCCTCGTGTCGGAGACCGCCACCACCTACGACATGGCAGTGGAACAAGACGTCCTGCTGTTCCCTGACGCCGCGACCGCCGCGACCGCCTACGAGCAGCTCACCGTCGAGTTGACCACCTGCCAGGAACGACTCGCGGAAAGCGGTGCAGATCTCGACGTGACCCACGTCGGCGACATCACCGACCCGACCGGTGGGCAGGGCACGGTGTGGAACGTCGACTTCCCGACCAGCGAGCCTGAGTTCTTGGAGGACATGACAGCCGCCATCGCACAACGTGGACGTGCGGTCACGGTCATCAGCATCAGCCGGTACGGCACCCTGGCAAGCTACGACCCGGCCGCGACCCTGCCCACGGCTCAAGCCGCCCTCGCCCGCCTCGCGTACGTCGAGTGAGCAGCTGATCAGGCGACCTCACCGGTGGACGAGTCGACGTTCGCCGCTGGCAGCTCGCGTCGGCAACAACGTCAGCCCTTCGGGCCGATGCGAGGGCTGCTGATCTCGAGTAGGCAACGCATGCCTGCGTTCTGTCACCCCGGCGACCTGCGCACAGTCGGCACACCGGTCGCCGGGGTGGCACCTCGGGGCCAGCCCTCGATCCGGACCTCGTGTGTTGCGCGGATCCAATACCTAGAACTACTATGTATCGCAGTTCTAGGCATAGGAGCCCGTCATGCACATTGCCAAAGATCTGGTTGCCGCCTCGGCGACCCCTCTCGTGCTGGGCATTCTGGCCGAAGGGGAGAGCTACGGTTACGCCATCATCAAGCAAGTCAAGGAGCTGTCCGACGGCCGTATCGAATGGACCGACGGCCTGCTCTACCCATTGCTCCACCGTTTGGAGCGGCTCGGCTACGTCGAGTCGACGTGGCGCGCGTCTGCCGGGGAGCGGCGGCGCAAGTACTACCGCATCACCGATCGCGGCAAGGCTGAGCTCGCTGCCCAGCAAGCCCAGTGGGCGACCGTCATCGAAACGCTTCGCGGGGTATGGCGCGATACCCCGCCCGGCATGATCGCGCATCCGCTGCCGGAGGTGTCCACGTGAGCACCGCGTACGACAAGGAGATCGAAGACCAGATCGCCGAGTGGCGGGCGTACATGCACAAGCATCGTGCACTCCACGACACCGACGGCGACGAGCTCGAGGATCACCTGCGCGATCAGATCGCCGACCTGACCCAGGCCGGCCTGCGCGCTGACGAGTCGTTCCTGATCGCTGTCAAGCGACTGGGGAGCCTCGACGAGCTTTCCCGAGAGTTCGCACGGGAACATTCCGAGCGGCTGTGGAAGCAACTCGTCCTGGCATCCGAACCCGATCCCACCAAGACATCCGGCAGACGTCACGACTTCTTCGTCATGCTCGGATGCGCGGTGGCGGCAGCGATCGGGATCAAGATTCCTGCCATCTTCGGCCTCGACTGGTCCAACGACTCGGACGTGGCCGTCTACATCCGGAACTTCTCGTTGTTCGCCCTCGTGCCACTGGCTGCCTACTTCGTCTGGCAACGCCGCGTTCGAGGTGCCGTGCTCGGCGTGCTGTCGGGACTCTTCATCCTCGGTGCCGTCGCCGCCAATGTCTATCCGCTCGCCGTGGACTCACAATCCACCGTTCTGACGGCAATTCATTTGCCCCTCGCGCTCTGGCTGGTCGTCGGCCTGGCCTACACAGCAGGCAACTGGCGATCAGTCCGACATCGGATGGACTTCATCCGCTTCACCGGTGAGTGGTTGGATCTACTTCGTACTCATCGCATTCGGCGGGGGCGTGCTCACGGGGCTAGCTGCTGGGATCTTCTACCCGATCGGCATCGACATCGAGCCCTTCATCGAGTCTTGGCTCCTGCCGTGCGGGGCAGTGGGCGCCGTGGTCGTCGCCGGATGGCTCGTCGAAGCCAAGCAGAGCGTGATCGAGAACATGGCGCCGGTGCTCACCCAACTGTTCACGCCGCTCTTCGCCGCCACACTTCTGGCCTTCCTGGTGGCCGTCCTCTGGACCAGCGCCGGCCTCGACGTCGATCGTGACGTCCTCATCATCTTCGACCTGCTTCTAGTCGTCGTACTCGGTCTGCTGCTCTACGCCATCTCCGCCCGGGATCCAGCAAAAGATCCTGGTCTTTTCGATCGACTCCAGGTCGTGCTGGTCGCCAGTGCTCTCGCCATCGACACCATCGTCTTGCTCGCGATCACCGGTCGGATCACCGAGTGGGGCTTCACACCGAACAAGTTGGCGGCGCTGGGCGAGAACGTCATCCTGCTCGCGAACCTGGCCTGGACATGCTGGCTGCTGGTGAACTTCCTGGGGCGACGCATCCCGTTCATCCACCTCGAGCGCTGGCAGACCAGCTACCTCACGGTGTATGCCGCCTGGGCGTGGACAGTGGTTCTCATCTTCCCGCCAGTGTTCAACTTCGCCTGACCACGCCGCTCTGCGAACCGAGACAGAGCTCCGCGAGTGACCAGACGTCAAAGGCCTCGGGCCTCGAAGCGGACCCGAGGCCCCCACGACTGGTCATTCTGGCTGACGTCGGTCTCCCTCCACCCGGCGTCAGCCTTCGCCCAGAACCTCTCGCAGCTTGCGGGCGAACGCCTCGGGTTTGCCGGGGTATCCGAACTCGTCGCCGACGAAACCGCCGTGGTGGCTGGGGAAGACGGTTGCCCGCTGACCGAGCAGCTCAGCGGTCGCCACGGACGTCCGTCCGGTCAACGTGTCCGCAGACTCCTCGCCTACCGCGATGACGATGCGGGTCGGCGCTGCCTTGAGTGCGTCGACGTCCGGGCGATAGCTCGTCACCGCCGAGGATCGGTCCGACAGCACCGGGTCGTCACGGGAGCCGTCGTCCTCGGTCGGCATGCCGAACTGGGCGGGATCTGGTGCCGGCTGGGCGAAGTATTCGTCGGTGAACTCGCCCCGCCACGACGTCATGGCGATGAAGGCGGCCATGCCGGCACCCCAGCCACGCTTCTCGTAGATGTCTCGAACGCCGGCGCCAGCCCGGAACGCAGCTTCGGCGTCCGGCAGCAGCTGGATCAGGGGCGGCTCGTGCGCCACCAGCGTTCTCACGTCGTGCGGATGGGCCGCCACCAGCGCAAGAGCAGTCACCGCCCCACCACTGCTGGCGAACATGTCCACCGGGCCAGCACCGAGCGCCTCGATGAGGGCGTGCACGTCCTCAGCCTGGACCGTGGGCACGTGGTCGACTCGACCGTCATGGCGAGCGCTACGGCCGATCCCGCGGGGGTCATACGTGATCACCGTACGGTCGGGGAAGTACGAGGCCAATGTCGCGAAGCCGGTGGCGTCCATCGGCTGGCCGATCATGAACAGCGGTGGCCGTCCGTCGGCAGCCGGCAGCGGACCGTGTACGTCGTAGACGATGGTGGCATCGTCGGTCGTGAGCGTGTGTGTCGTCTTCATACCACTGTCGACTCCTCAGGCACCGAAAACTCATCGGCGGCCCCGGGGCTCCCAGCCGCGCCGGCTGGGCGTCGGCCTGCCGAGGGTGTGCCTGCCGAGGCTACCGCCCACCGACCCCGCCCGCTGGCGTGATGCGTCACGAGTGCGCGGGCTGGACTGTCAGGCGTAGGCCTGGCTTCCTTCCTTGTAGCCACGCCACGCCTTGACGCTCGTCTCCAATGTTTTTTTGACGGCGGAGAAGGCAAGCTGTACAGCAGTAAGGCACTCGTCCAGCGTCACAATGACCTGCACCACCTTTTGCATGGCACGCGAGCACCACCTGACGAATGTGTAAATGTTTTGACCCACCTGTAGATTCGCAACGTCTCGCCAAAGCTCCGGCTGACGCACATACCGCTTGTAGTCATCGTTGCCTATCCGGTTGCACTCCGGGTTGAACGTGTACGTGCCTTCCGGGACCTCACGACCGCGCCAGCCGCGAGCCCCGCCTCGTAGGCCGCATGCCATGGCCGGTCGTTTTTGCAGACCCGTACCGGCGATGTAGAGGACGGCTGCGGTGTCCTGCCCAGACGTCCCAACGCGACAGGTTCACGCAAGCTGCCGGGCGGCCGATAGTGACGTGGGCCAGATGAGGTCAGAGGCCAGCAGAACGCCGGTGATCTTGCTGGGATGGACAAAGACCAGGAGCCTCGTGACGGGAGAACTCTGCCATGGCACAGCGACTCGCGCCTCAACCACCCGACGGACATCGGAGGCCATTGGGCAGGCGTCCTTTCTCAGTTGGATTGCTGGGTTTGTTGGCGACATCGGCGACTGCCGCATCGATGGTCCGTACGCCTCACGCACGAGCAGACACCGGACTCCCACAGGTTGTCGGCGCGTACACCCAACTCACGGGCGACGGACGCTATACCGGGCTCGGGATGGAAGGCGTCCACCACGCGATGGTGGCCTTCGCCGCCATGCACAAGGTGACACGCAGCGCCCGGCAGCGGTCAATCTTCGAGGCTCTCCTGGACCGCGTCTTGGACGCCGACCCGACGTACATGGGCTTTCTCCTCGGCGTCCAGGTGCTCGCCGACTCGTTCCTCGCGTCTCATCAGCAACTGCTCGACAACGTCCATGGGTACGCCGCTTCGCTCGTGGAGCGTTTCGCGGCCAATCCTGACCAGCTGCTCCGGAAGGGCGACATTCGGACGCTCACCGGCAACGCGAGCTTCCTCATCGCCTACGCGAACTTCCGCAAGCGCCACGAGTCGAAGCGCGACGCGGGCTTACCCACCGTGAGAGAGATCGATGCGGTCGCCACCGCACTGCTCGACCGCATCGTCGAGTTGCAGTTCACACTCCCCGAGGCTACGAGCCGATTCGACAATCCTCGCCTGGCCGGAGGTTTCCCGCACCTGGTCGAGGGCCCCGACGGATCGATGGGGTCATGGGATGTCCGCACATGGTCGCCGGCGATGCTGTCCCTCGAGCAGTACGCTGCGGTGCGCGCGCTCGCCGAAGGGTTCGGTCGCTACCGCCGTCAGTCGTACCGACGTGCTGCGGCGGCCGCCGCCCGTCCGCTGCTCGCGACCACCGAGATCGATCCGAACCTGGTCTACGCCGGCGAACCGCCGGGCTTCCCTCTCGACGGCGCGGAACTCGAGTTCGGCGAGGAGACCGGCGAGATGCTCTACGCCATCACCTACGGCTGGTCCCCCAACGCCGTTGCCGATCTCGGAACCGCCTTGCGCGCCCTGCTCGTACACGACGTGACCGTGCCGAGGTCGCGGTCCTGGGCGCAGACGTACTGGCGAGGAATGCCACCGGAGTCGGTCCTCGACGCGCGATCGTTTAGGGCTGGACTCGCCGCCAAGCTCGCCTTCACGCATCGGTTCGTCGAGGCTACCCAGCTTCCTGTGCCGCCGGACTTTCCGTGGATCGACCTACCGCGGGCGACCTACCCAGGAACCGGCGACGATGACCTACGGCGAGGTGGCTGGTACGACGGCTCAGGCCGGGGCGCGATGTCCGCGGTGTATTCGCGGATCGCCCTCAACGGCTACGTCGCAAGCGGCGGATCCAACGCCAGGATGCTGCTGCGCGCAGGCCGGTGGTGGGAGTCGATGATCGTGTGGGCCTGACCCTCGAAACAGCACAGGCGCCCCGGCAGAAAATCCGTCGCATTCTGCGTCACGACACGTGACAATGCCAGACCATGTCCGATCTTCGTGCGCTGGAGGCGTGGTCGAACGTCGTCAAGAAGCCCCGGATCAAGCCCGCCCCGCACGGCTCTGCCTGGCTGGTCCACGGCGACGACGGTCGGAACTTCGTGCTCAAGCGCGTGCGAGGATTCGACCTGGCAGATCCACGCCAGCGATTGGCCGACCAACATCGAATCCTGTCCTACCTTGCCGAATGCGGCCTGCCCGTCTCCTGCCCACTCGCGACCAACGACGGCCAGATCTACACCGAGGTCGAGAACACCGTCTATGCGCTGACCCCGATGTTGCCGTCCGACAACCCCGAGGTGGCAGGCAATCCCCAGCTCCTTCACCAGATCGGGCCCGCGATCGCCCGACTTCACCTCGCACTGCTCGACTGTCCGTACGACATTGCGTCCTGGCACATCCAGCTTGCCGAGCAGACCTTCGGCCGAACCTGGGACGGGCTCGGCCGACTGCTTCCCACTGAAGACTTCACCGAGGTCGCTCATCACGTGGAGCCGTTACGGGCCGAGATGGTGGCAGCCTTCGACGACCTGCCCGAACAACGCATTCATGGGGACTGCCACGGTGGCAACATCTTGCTCGCCGACGGCGTCGTATCCGGCCTCATCGACCTCGACCACCTGCCGATCGGACCACGTGTCTACGACGTTGCCTACTACCTCTCACTCGGTCTCAACTGGATGATCCGACGCCCTGATCCCGAGCCTGATCCCTTCGCAGCATTGACGTTCGTCGGCCATCATGTGCTCGACGGCTACCTGTCGGTCGACTCCCTTACCGATCACGAGGTCGAGGCCATCGTGCCCATCATGCTGGCGGTCCAACTCAACCTTCTGAACTGGTCGATGGGTAACACGATCGACGATCAGAAGTGGCTGACCTCCACCTTGTGGGTCGCTCGGCATTACCAGGCGCTCCGGAGCCGAATCCGCATCTCTCGCTGAACCCTTTTGGAGGTACAACACGCGCCGGCACGTGTCGCACCTCCAAGGGGCGTAGTGCACATGGTCATTTTGGCAGCCTGCAGGAGTCGATCCGACTTGGGACATTTGTATGAAATGGCCTCGACATCGAGCTCCGTTCGTCGTCGATGTTCCCGAACGAAGCGTCTGCATCCTCTATCTCGCACATGTCCGCCAACGGTCGGCGGCGCTATTCGTCGGCGACGCTGAGACACTTGCATACATGGCGGGTACTTGTACATACTGGTGACCTTCCTGGAGATGGTCGTCCGGACATGGCGTGAAGGAGACGACGATCGCCTCGGCACTTCACGTAGTTCCACGCACGTGCCCGCCTGGTCGGCTGGGCAAAGTGCGTTATGCGGGTTCATCCAGCAATGGCCGGGGTCTCCCCAACCGTCCGCCGCGCCGCTTCGATGCGTTCGGCCTGATGTACCTGTGGAAGGGTCGCGGAATCTACCAGAGTCCGCACTACAACACCGAGCTGCAGGCGGGCGATCTGGTGTACGTCGTTCCGGAGGAACCGCACTGGTACGGCGTGACCAACGGCGACACGACCTGGTGTGAGGTCTTCATCGTCTTCGAAGGCCCGGTGTTCGAGCTCTGCCAGCAACAGGGCTTGATCGACGCTCAGCGCCCCGTTACCCGGCTTCTCCCCATCAGATACTGGCGCTCTCGCATCGACAGCTTCCGCACGAGGCGTGCTCCCCGCACCGCGACCGACGCCGACTTGGAAGTCGTCCAGGTGCTGGGTCTGCTGGCCGAGATCGCGTCGTATGCCGATCGTGGCGGCTCCAGCGCCGAGACCGCCTGGCTCGACGAATCGCAAGCGCTCCTGTGTCGCAATCTCTCCGAGCCTCTTGACCTACGCGAGGTTGCCAAAGCCGTCGGCATGCCGTACGAGACCTGGCGTCGACGGTTCCGGTCCGCAACCGGCATGGCGCCGGCTCACTTTCGTCTCCGGCATCGTCTCGAGGTCGCTCGGCACCTTCTGCGCCAAACCTCGCTCCCGATCGCAGACATTGCCGCGAGCGTTGGCTTCACCGACGAGGCACACCTCGCACGCCACTTCCGCGCCTATGTCGGTGTCACTGCGGGCCAGTACCGTCGCGGCGCCAAGCACGACTTCCCGTTGTAGCTAACACAGATTCTCGGGTTTCAGTGCGAGTCGCGGGCTTTGTCGCGCCGCCCTCGCGTGCGCTCAGAACTCTTCGCCGGGATCCAGCGTGAACCGTTCCGGTGCTCCCCGAACGAAGTCCAGCACCTGGCCATCTTGTCGTAGTCGACGCTGCAGCTCCGCTACGTCGACCTCCTGTACCGGTAGCCCAGCTTCGCTTGCTATCGCAGCTGCGACTCCCGCCGCGTGACCTGCCATCATCCAGGTGCTTTCCAAGCGATAGGTGCAGAAGGCCACATGGGTGAAGCTCGCCGCGCCGGGCACCAGAAGGTTCCGACACTGGTGCTTCTTGGGCGTCAATGCGCGATACGGAATCTGGTAAGCCCAGCCGGCACGCCAGATGCGACCCTCGTTGATGAACTCCGACTCCGAGACCGCGAACCGTTGCACGTGGTGGCTATCGATGAAGTGACTTCCCATTGCGACCGCGTCCGGCTTGCGGCGATCGTGGCACACGTCGTGCTGGGTCATGACGTACGCGCCACGCATCCGTCGCGCCTCTCGGACGTACAGCTGATACGGCCAATGGCCGTTGTCGACGAACTCATCCTTGGCTAGACCCCAGCGCCGCATCTCAGCACGCACGTTCTCCGGCACTGAGGTGTCGTTGGCAAGGAAGTAGAACAAGCCCAACGTGTACCTCTTGTGCTCGGCCACGATCTGTTCACGCGTCGTGTAGTCAGCGTCTGGGTAGTCGACCTGAGCACCGAGATGACCGAGTGAGATGATGGCGTCCTGCTTGTTGTTCACTTCCCACTTGTCTGGCCGGCCCGGTGCGTGTTGGTAGAGGTCGAGAATGTCGGTGAGCTCCACCTTTCGGCCCGCCCTGACCTGTTCCCGTAGCCAGTGCTCGAGGAGCGCGTAACGTGATCGGTCGTAGTGATCGGGCTCGGGAATCTCGACGCGATTGTCCGGATGATTGCTGAAGCAGAGCCTCCAGTTGTAGTTCATGACCGTCGGATCCGCCGCGCCAGGCACTACCTCGTGCGCCCATCCGCTGATACCTGGTAGCAAGCGACCGTCGGCGTCAACCGTCGTCGCTCTTCTCGGCTCCGCGTCGAACCGGATGCCCGCGAGATCCTCGTCGAACTCCTCCCGCCCTTCGCGCCCATAGGTGTAGTCGACACCAGCTCGCGCCATCAGGTCGCCTTCGTAGCTGGCGTCCACAAAGGTCGAGGCGGTCACCGCCTCGCCACCCGTCAGCGTGAGACGTCGGATCCACCCGTCTTCGACGTCGACCCGCGCCACCCGCTGTCCGTACCAGACCGTGACGTCGGCCTCCTCCAGCATCTGCAGGAAGACGCGTTCAGCGACCGATGACTCGAAGTAGTACGTGGGCCGGCCCACGCCGTAACACCGGCCCACGCGCCTGTAGAACTCCTGGGCCAGGCCGCCGAAGGTCCACGTCAGCATGTGCTCGGACTCCGCGGTGTTCAGGCCGCTCGTGGACAGCCCGCCCACGTGTGCGCTGGGTTCCACCAGCAATACCGACAGTCCCCAGCGTGCAGCCGCCACCGCCGCGGCGATGCCACTCGGAACGCCGCCATACACGACGACGTCATAGGCCACCATCGCCATGTCGTCTCCAGCACGCATCCGCGAACCTCCGGTCGACCTACCACTCGTCCCTATCGCGCCAGCCGTGCCGTGTGCGTGCGACCGTCCTGATCACTCGTGTCAACCTGCAACACCAGGTGTGAGGGAGTGACCTTCACGTACACGGTCGGATCGGCATCCACAAGCCGGTAGCCGCGACGCGGCAACTCGACCTTGACCTTCGACACCAGCATCGTCGGCTCGGACACAGCGACGACGAGATCGTCGTCGGTCTGTCGGACAAGAACCGCGCACGGCTGGCTCGCACGTACGTTGGCCACCGTGCCGGCGCTGAAGAAGTTGATCCCCAGGAGACCAAGTCGGGGCACACGCACCGCCTGCGCGTCCGCGTTGTTGGCGACGATCTGGAAGTCGGGGTCGGCCGACATAGCCGCTGTCGCCTCCGGGGTGGCGTTGGGCATCAGCACGTACGCGTATTGGGCGTCCACCGGGTTGACACCGTGGTCCAGCCACAGCGTGACGAACCGTCGAGTGATCGGCGCGCTCTGGCTGCTGCCGATGTCCTGCCAGCTGCCGGTGCGTTCCTCACGCAACGCCGACAGGCGGGCGCCACCACGTGGGAACACGTAACCGCCCACTCCCTCCACGTGCGCCCAGTGCACCTTGCGGCTCGTGGACCAACCCTGGTCCAGAGGCTGCGTCTCACCGTCCAGAAGTAGTGCGTTGACACCGTCCTCGTGCAGGTTGCGGTTCTCGACGATGGTCTCCACCGGGTAGCCGCTGACATCGGTGATCCCAGCGCCCACGGCGACCACGTAGGAGTCCGCGCACAACCACGACTTGCGTGCTCGCAAGGGTGGCTGCTTCCCCACCAGGTCGTTGCGCTGGATCCCCTCCAGGTCCATCCCCACCATGCCGTAGTCGCCGTCGAGTGAGACACCTCCTACCCATGTGGCTTCCTTGGGGGTAGCGACACCCCACTCACCGCCGGTCCGATCAGGCAGAGGCATCTTGTTGACGGTCGTGCCAGGGACTCGGTAGAGATCCACCGTTGGCCAGTAGTTGTCCTCGAAGTGACCGTTGTCCGCGTCGTTGTAGAGGTATGTCGCACCTTCGCCTGTGTGGAAGCCCTTCCGGTTCTCACCTGCTCCCGTCTCGTAGTAGGCGACCCGCTTGCTCGCCATCGCGATGCCAAGGGCCCAACCCGGCCGACGGTGTACCGCTCTCGCCATGCCCGCGAACATCCAGAAGCCCACCGACTCCGGGGCAGCCTTGAGGCTCGAGTCCTCCAGCATGCGGGAGACGACCGCGATCCGCGGGATCGTTGCGCCGGCCAACATGTCGTCGTAGGTGTCGCGTTCCAGCCACCCTTTGCACATCTCGCGCCACCGCTTCGCGCGTTCTGGATCAGCGTCTTCAATGCTCTCGGCGAGAACGAGGACCTTCTCGAGCACCGAGTGCGCCTGGGTGTGACCGGTCTCGCCGAAGCGGCTGAGTGACCGCCCCCGGACCATGTCCATCATCTGGTTGTTGAAGATCAGCGGGGCATACGTGTGATCGATCGTTCGCAGGAAGATTTCACGGTCGTCAGTGAACTCCCACGGGGAACCAGCGAGCAGACCCAACAGGTCGGTGACGCGATTGAGCATGATGACGCCATACGCGCCCGTGTAGGCCACCGTGTCGTGGTGGATGTAGGAGCCATCGCGGTACAAGCCATCGCCTGACGTCGTGTAGGCGAAGAGCTCGCCCATCGCCTCACGTCCTTGGACGATCTTCGCCTCGGACGCGCCGAGGACGCCCCGGAGGCCCACGATGAGGCTGAGGTCCGCCCGGTTGGCACCAGTCGACGGCTCCGTGTAGGGCGGCTGCATATTGAAGCGGGGATCCGGCACGAACCTGTCCACCGTCGCGAGGTAGTCCGCCAGATCGCTGGGCTCGATATGGTCGAAGACCAGTGTGATGGCATTCAGCATCGCCGACGGAGCACCGATCTCGAAGTCCCACCAGTTGTCGTACTCGCGGGGGATGTCGGCGTTGTAGCCGTAATCGTGTGCTGTCTTCAGCCCGGCGACGATGTCGGCCAAGATGTCGGCGTTCTGGTAGTACTGACAGCCTGGCGTCGCCCAGCCTCTGGCCATGGCGTGCAATCGCTGATAGGTCGTCGTAATGACCCACGAGGGATGGGTGTCCTCAGGATCGGACAGGTCACGGAACCGCAGATCCGTGAAGACCTGTTTCCGGTCGGAATCGCGAACGATGCGCCCTCGGTTCGCCCGCACGCCGCTGTCCACGGCGGCGAGTCCGCTGGCGTACTTCGGATCCGTGTAGTCGAAGGGAAGCCCGGTGAGACGGTTGAACCACTTGAGTCGGAGCTCATCGAATCCTTCGGACGCGGCACGAGCAATCGTCGGCGCACCCACCGTGGCGAGGATCACCGAGCCGCCGAAGCCGGCGAGCACGTGGCGACGGGTCAGGGCCGGGCCCATGATGCCGCGGCCTGGAGTTCGAGACGCGAACGGAGGAAGTGCCATGGCGACTCTCCTGTCTCCCAACGACGACTTCAGAGCTAGGTTCCCCCGTGCGGTCTCCACATCAAGACCTGCGAAACTGTTTTGACGCTATGCCGAAATCCGTCCGACACGCTTGGACGTCCCGGCAACGGTTGTACGATCTGGATCGACACCGCATCCGACCATCTGCGATGGCTGGAGCAGCCACCCTTCGCTGGTCGCGCGCGAACACAGAACGGAGTGGGCGGCCCTTCCTTCGATGAGGGAGGGCCGCCCGGGGGTTCAGTCGGTCAACACGGCTTACTGCTGGATGCCAGCGGCGCGGATCTGCTCCTTTGCGCTCTCGATGTAGTCGGCGTAGCCGAACTTGTTGAGCAACGTGTCGAGGAACTCGTCGTACTCGCTGAGTGGCCGAGCGCCGCTCACGAACCTCGCGAACTGTTCTTCGATGAACCGCGATGCGTCGCCGGCGTTGTAGTCCTCAGGCGGCGTCACGAGGCTGTTGTAGATCTCGATGAACGGCTGATTGTTGGCGAAGTCGATGTACTCCTGCTGTGCAGCGAACTTCGTTGCGAGGTAGTCCTCGTCGTCTCGGCCGGTGAGCTGGTAGAGCCAGAAGTAGTTGCCCTCCTCGGCGAGCTTGTCCGTCGGTACGACCCGCTGGCCGTCGAGCGTGTAGTGCCTACCCTCGAGGCCGTACATGACCAGGCGGTTTCCCTCTTGGCTTGAGACGAAGTTGATCAGATCGAAGACCTTCTGCAGCTTTGCCTCATCCTTTTCAAGGGCTCGCGGAATCGCCCACAGAGTGACCGCGCCCCTGTCTCGAGGCAGGGCCCCCTCCCCGGCCGGGCCGCTAGGAGGCGCCATCTGGATCCATTCAGCCTCTGGATTGGCCTTCTTGTATTGATCCACGAACTCTGGCTTGGTCATCTCCGACCAGCTGAAGTACAAGATGCCGGCCCGGCCCTGCCAGGCACGCTCATGGGCCGTCATGAACTCGTTCGTGACCCAGTCGGGGTCGACCACTCCCTGTTTGTTGAGCTTCTGGATGAACGCCAAGGCGTCCTTCGTCGCGGGATCGACGTAACCATTGACGATCTCGCCGTCCTTGAGGTAGAAGTTGCCCGGCCCGCCGGACCCGAAGGCGCCCCAGAGGGGCATGAACGCGGAGAACCCCCTGTCACCAGTCAGGCCGTACGTGTCGTTCTTTCCGTTCCCGTCGGGATCGTCCTTCGTGAAAGCACGTGCTACCTCGAAGAGCTCATCGACGGTTCGCGGCACCTCCAGGCCGAGATTGTCCAGCCAGTCTTTACGGATCCAGTAGGCTGGGTAGAAGTAGCCGCTCTTGCTGGCCAAAGCGTAGTCCCGGCCGTCGATCTTCCCCCGCGTCCTCGTCTCCGGGCTGACGAACTGGGTGTACGTCGTCAGCTCGTTGTCCATGTACTCCGTGAGATCGAGGAGCAGCCCTTGGCTCGCCAGCTTGCGCAGCATCGGACGGCTGATCGAGAACAAGTCCGGCGGGTCGCCGGCCGCCAGGGACGCGGACAACTGGGTCTCGTACTCCGTGCCACCCGTCGTGACGAGGCGTAGATCGATGCCGAGCGCCTTGTCGATCTCTCGCTTGAGTATGTCGTTGTCCGGCGGGCTCTCCTCGGTCGGCCGGTGCACCGTCAGCGTAATTCGCTCGCCATCGCCTTCCCGTTTTGCAGTCGACTGGTCTCCGGCGCACGATGTCGCCATCACGGCACTCGCCGCGAGACTGGCGAGTACGGCTAGCTTGAGACGACTCATGGTTCCTCCACTTACCCTTCTCGCACCCTCTGGGCCTAGCCCTTGATCGAGCCGAGCATGACTCCTTTTTGGAAGTGCTTTTGAATGAACGGATAGACGACGATCATCGGGATGGCCGCGATCACGATCGCCGCCATCTGCAACGTGACAGTTGGGAGAGCAGTGTCGATGTTCTCTGCCGACTGTGAGCGCGTCAGAAGCTCCCGCACAACGACCTGAAGTGGCTGCAGCTCCTCGACGCGTACGTAGAGCACTGCCTGGAGAAACTCGTTCCAGTGTCCAACCGCGTAGAAGAGACCGATGGTGAGCAAGACCGGGGTCGACAGAGGGAGGATGATCCTCAGCAGGATCGTGAACTCTCCCGCTCCGTCGATGCGTGCTGAGTCGACGATCTCGTCTGGCAGTCTTTCGAAGAATGTCTTCAGGACAAGAACGTTGAATACCCAGATCGCATTGGGAATGATCATCGCCCATACGGTGTCGAGCAGCCCCGTGGCCTTGACCACCAAGTACGTCGGGATGATCCCGGCGTTGAAGAGCATCGTGAACAGGATCGCCAGAAGGAAGAACGAGCGCCCCGGGAGATCTTTACGTGACAGCGGATACGCCATCAGGACGCTGAGAACCATGTTCAGTGCCGTGCCGACGACGGTGATGAACGTCGTCACCATGAGAGCCCGTGGAATCTTCGGCTCTGACAACAGCTGCTGGTAGGCGTCGAGCGTGATCGATCGCGGGATGACCACGTAGCCACCGTTGCGCAGGATCTCGCTGTACGGCGTGAGTGACGCCGAGACGACGAACAGCAGCGGGAACACCGAGATGACGCCCACCAGGACCAGCGCGGTGTAGACGACCGCGTTGACGACCCGGTCCTCGCGAGTACTTACCACAGCTGACCGTCCCACCGCCGAGCCAGCCTGTTGGCCAGCAGAACCAAGGACAGACCGACCAGTGACTTGAACATTCCCACCGCTGCGGCGAGCGAGAAGTTCAGGTCTTCAAGGCCGGTTCGGAAAACCCACGTGTCGATGATGTCGGCGACCGGATAGACCTGGACGTTGTAGAACACGTAGACGTGCTCGAAACCAGCTTCGAGAAGCGAACCCAGCTTAAGCACGAACAGCAGGATGATCACGTTGCGAATGCCTGGGAGTGTGATGTGCCAGATCTGCCGCAGTCGACCAGCACCATCTACCCGTGCAGCCTCATAGAGCCCTGGATCGATCCCCACGATCGCGGCAAGGTAGATGATCGCTCCCCATCCAAGGTCCTTCCAGGCATCGCTCGCCACGAGAACTGTGCGGAACCACTCGGTGGAGGTCAAGAAGCCTATCGGCGTCCCGCCCAGCTCCTCGATCCATCTGTTCACCAGGCCGGTGCTTGGCGAAAGAAGGGCGAGTGCGATGCCGAAGATGATGACCCACGACAGGAAGTGCGGCATATAGCTCAGGGTCTGCACCCATCGCCGCAGCCACGACAGACGGCACTCGTTGAGCAGCAACGCGAGGAGGATCGAGGTGCTCGTGCCCCAGACGATCTTGTACAGCGAGATGAGGAACGTGTTCGTGAGCAGCTGGGTGAAGTACTGCGACGTGAAGAACTGCTCGAAGTACTTGTACCACGGATCTGCCCATGGGCTGCCGAGAATGCCGAGCCCGAGGTTGTAGTCCTTGAAGGCCACGATCAGGCCGTACATCGGCCCATAGCGGTAGATGGCGAACCACAACAAGGGCAGCGCGAGCATGATGTAGAGCGACCGCGCGCGCCAGATCCTGGTCGCCGTGCGACGTCGATGCTTTCGCGCAGGAGGACTGGCGGGAGCTTGTGGGCTCCGCGTGGTGACGACCTCCGCCACCTTGCTCAGCTGAGTCACCGGCACACCTCTTCGCTTGACGTCCGAGATACGGTTTCGGCGCGGACGGCGGAAATCACGCGGTCGCATCGCGCGTAGATCGTGCTGGCGACCAGGCCGCTCAGCAGGAGCGGCATGATGGGAACGAGATACGTGAGCACGAATGCGGTCGCGACCACGACCAAGCAGCACAGGGTGGTGAGCGGTCGCCCCAGGGCGAACAGGACTGCCAGGCGCAGGAGCTGTCCGGTGGGTAGGTCATAGCCCACCATCAACGGGAAGACATAGACCGACGTGGCGACGATCAAGAGCGCCACGACCACCGCCGCTGTTCGGAGACCGACGCCGATGGGCTCGGGTAGCATCTCGTCGATCTGCAGATCCGCGACGATCCCCACGCCAGCGAGCATCCAGATGAGCTGGACGATCAGCGCCTGCCGGACGTTGCCGACGAAGTGTCGCCCAAAGGCCCGCAGCAGAGGGGGTTCCTTACCGTGCCGCCAATCACGCACGACACCGAACATGGCCGCTGTCGCCGGGGCTGCCGTCACCACGAGAAGGGTTGCAGCCACCCAGACGATGCTCAGCAGTACGGCGTTCGTCGTACGTTGCAGGCAAATGTAGAGTCGATTGTCGAGAATCGACCTTTCGGCGGCGCCCATCGCACCAGTCCTCTCCGACCGCACACGATCTGTTTGGGCGACGGTTAATGACACATTTCGGCGCGTTTTCGTGCGGAGAACACTACGACTCGGGCCAAATCGCCAGCTTGTATGATTTGGCCGCTAGTTGTACGTTTTGGCGATCAGACAGTTGCATGGCTCGGGCCGTCGTGATCCACTACTGCCCGATCAGCTGGGGCACTCTGCGCGTTACGTCGTCGACCTGCGACGCAGCGTCATGCGCGCTACTCACCGTCATGGGTTCACACCAATGAGTTCAGGGCGTGGCACCACCGGATAGATGTGGGTGGGTCCATGCCTTGGGCGAAGGGCGGCGCCGCCAGGCATGAACCCACCCTGGGACCCGAGTCGTCGGTCGTACCGTCACAGGTGTCAGAGGTATCGAGGGCTTACGCAGGTGACGCCGGCGATGCTGGCACGAACGCACCCATCCAGCGACCACCGCCCCGAATAGCTGTCGCTCGAGCTCCGAACGGCTTCACGGTAGGTCTCGCCGTCGCATTCCCGCTTGAACGTCATGGTCGTCCTTGTACGTCCTGGTGATGCAGGCGTGAAATCCCTCGAGCTGACGCTTGTGTGGCGAGCACCGTGAAACCGGCGCGCCGGCGGCCTGCGACAATGCGCATGACATAGGCCACCGGCGCGCTGGCTCAACGCCTCGGTCACGAGTTCGCTGTGTTGAGCGGTGTCAGCTCGTAGGTGATGGGGACGTCCCGATAGAAGACGCGGTAGACCCACACCCAGAACCGCATGCCGAACGACTCGCGCGGGTTTGTGTCGACTACCCGGGCCACGCACTCGACGGCGGGACCGGTCAGCTTGCCGCGCCGAGTACATGGCGCGACCGTGACCTTGGGGTTGCGGGCAATGCGCTTGACCTTCCAGGTCTTCGACCGGGTCGTGACATACGCGCGGTCACCGGCGACACGGATACCGACCATCGTCCCGACACCCCGACCATCTCGGCGATAGCTCGTGAGCATGACGACCGAGGACGTGCGGAGCGCAGCAAACGCGTCACTCACGTCGTCCCCCTTTCGCCGGGGCCCCGGGTGGTGGCGCGATCCGCGTGTTCTGGAACGACGCAAGTCGCCAGCCATCCGCATGCCGTACGGCGGTGAGGGTCATGATCGACTCGCGGTCGGGCGCAGGCGTGGACTCTCCGGCGAGCACCGTCCCGCCTCGGCTGATCACGAGAGCGACATCGTCACTCAGGAAGCGGATCGTGGGACCCGCCGAGCCGGTCGTCGATGAACCGATCCGAGATCCCTTGAGCGCCTGTGTGAACAGCGTTTCGTGTGCGGCCTCGATCTCCCGTCGACCCTTGAGATGGGCGCCGAAGAACGTGATGTAGTCGGCGTCCTCGGTGAAGACGTCGGCGAATGCGGCCGCGTCGCCAGCGTTCCACGCGGCAACCATGCGCTCGAGCAATGCAGTGATGGGCGTTGGATCCATGCGGAGTCTCCTTGTCTGGACTTGTCGCGGGACGATCGGGTCCCGCGAGGGTGACAGGCACTCCGCGACGCCACGGCCTGGCTATCCTCGGCATGGGAAGTCCTGGACGGCGACCGCGACTGTCGCGGAGTCGTTCGGACGGTCGGTCGGGTGTTGGCGCACCCGACCGACCACCTTCCGGGCGACCGACGCACCGCTGCGAGCTCTGACGCGGATTGCCGGCGACCCGAAGGCCGAAACGACGCGGGTTTGTCCCGCGCACGTCAGCTAGGGATCTGCTTCGTGGGCCTCCTTTCGGGACGAGCCGCGAACCGGGCCGATCTCGTGCTCGTCGAGCAGGGGCGTCCACGTCAAGGTGCCCTCACGCAGTTCGGTCAGGATCTGCCGTACCCACGCCAGCTCGGCGGAGCAGAGCGCGCGCTCGCATTCGAGCTCGAGGGCGAGAACCCGCGGAAGCCCGTTCTCCTGCAGTCCTGCGATGTACGCGTCCAGGGCGTTCAGTGTGGCGTCGAGGGTGATCGCTCGGGTTTGCAGCGCCCGCTCGACGATGGCAGGCGGCAGACTCGCGCACAACGACACAGCGGCGTAGAGGACCGAGTGGTCAGGATCGGGCCGCTCGAGCAGGTGGGTGAGGCGTGTGCCCAGCTCGGCACGCCCTTCCTCGGTGATCTGGTAGACCGTTCGCTCCGGGCGCCGACCGGCACGACTGGTCGCCACGGGCTGGATCAGCTCACTGCCAGCTAACCGGTCAACGGCGTGGTAGAGGCTGCGCGGCAACCCGGTCACGTAGTCCTTGTGGGTGTCGATGATGAAGCGATGCAGTTCGTACGGATGCTTCGGTCCGTGCGCGAGGAGGGTGAGCACCGTGAGCTCGACGAGCTCACGGTTGCTGGCCCGGCGTGCCATGTGACCTTCCTCCGTCCACGCGCAGCAGTCGCTGCACCGCTCGCTGGTGCATTACTCATTATTGCATTTTGCACTATACGCGTCTCCATAGAACTGGTGACTCAGGTCCACACCAAACGGTCGTGTACCGACGATCTCTGTGGCGTGCTCTCGCGACAGTCGACGACCTCGGCGCCTGGCGGCCCGACGTCGACGTCATCCGCCGATCGCACCCGTACGACAAAACCGCGTCGATGCCCACCTCGGCGTACCGCGATCGAGGTCGGCCAGGCTGGCCGTCCAGCAGCGGCCAAAGGTCCGCTTGTTCGCCCCGCCCAGAGCGTTCGCGGATCAAGATGATCACGGTTTGTCCGCCACGCCATCGGTCGCCAATCGACCACCACCCGAGGGAGGACTGATGTCCGACCAGTCCGGTCAGCGCGAACGTCCCCACCAGTGGCTGATGCCGAACCGTCGCAGCCTGCTCAGGGCGGTCGGCGCCGGCGCCCTCGCCGCGGCGGCCCCGACGGCTCTGAAGGCGCCCGAGGCGGCAGCCGCTGCACCGACCGCGAAAGGGCCCCGCTCGACGCGTCCCGCCTCAGCGGCCTGGACCGACCTTCCACTTGTCGGAGGTGAGGAGTTCCCGATCGGGCTGTGGTGGCCCCCGCCGCCGTTCCAGACGACCCTCGAGCGCTACCAGGAGATCAAGGACGCGGGCTTCACCTTCACCCACAGCAACAACTACCTGTGGGCCGACCACCACATCCAAAGGCGAGCACTCGAGATGGCCCACCAGGTGGGGCTGCAGCTCGTCATCGACGACTCCACGATCCGATGGCTACGCAACGACTTCGAGATCAGGACCGACGGCGAGGACTTCACCCTCACCCCCGAGCAGGCGGCGACCAAGATCCGGCAGGTCGTGGACCTCTATCGGCCCCTCAGTTACTGGAGGCTGGAGGACGGTCACCTGCTCCAGGACGGTGGCAGCGGCGCGGGAAGCGTTGGCCTGTCCCGTGCGGGTGCCGACTGGACGGACTACACGTTCGCGTTCGACACGGCGCCACGGCAGACGGGTGGCGGCGGGACCTACGCGCAGGCCGGGTGGGCCTTCCGGGCGCAGGACCCCGCGAACACCTACGTGTGGTTGCTCGCCAACGCCGGCTACTCACCTGAGGGGGCACCGGGTTACCTGGCCAAGGCGCTCTTCGTCAACGGAAGTCCGGTCTGGGTCCGAGCCGTCCCCCTCGACATCGCCGTCACCCCCGACACCTGGTACCACGTCGAGACCACGGTGAACGGCAACACGATCACGACATCCATCAACGGCGACATCGTCGACACCACGACAGACGAGACGTACCGCGCCGGCAAGGTTGGCTTCCGCGAGGCCGGACCAGAGTCTGCTCGCTTCGACAACGTCGTGGTGACTGCCGCTGACGGGACGCAGCTGCTCGCCGACGACTTCTCCGGCACGTTGGCCGCGTGGGACCCGCCGAACGCCGGTGGCTATCCCTCCTTCGTGGGGCTCGACGTCTACGACGAGCCAAGCCCGGACAAGTTCGAGACCCTTGCGCGGATCGTCGAGATCATGCGGGAGGAACATCCCGAGTTCCTGCCCTACATCAACCTGTTCCCATCGACCGACCGCAACTACGTCCGGCAGTTCGTCGACGTCGTCCAGCCGGCGCTGATCTCGTTCGACCGCTACCCGCTCCTCGCCGACGGCAGCGACGACCCGCACTACTTCCTGAACTGGGCGATCGTGCGGGAGGAGGGCCTGCGCGCCAACCTGCCGACCTGGATCTTCATCCAGACTCTCGCCTACGCCAACCACCGCGAGCCCACCGAGGCCGAGCTGCTCTGGCAGATCAACGTCAGCCTGGCGTACGGCTGCAAAGGCATCCAGTACTTCACCTACTGGACGCCAGATCCCGCGCGTGGTGAGGCATTCGAATCCGCGCTCATCACCGTCGATGGTCGACGCACTGCGCGGTACGACTTCGCGAAGAAGATCAACACCGGGTGGCTGGCGCCGGTCGGTCGGGAGCTCAAGCCGCTGGTCTCCGAGTCGGTCGTCCACGCCAACGAAGACCCGCTGCCTGAAGGGGCGATCGAGTTCACTCCCAACGACTACGTACGACAGGTGAGTGGTGGTGCCGTCATCCTCGGCCAGTTCCGAAGCACCGACACGGAGGAGACATCTCGCTGGCTCCTCGTCGTCAACCGCGCGCACAGCAAACAGGTGACCGCGCGGCTCACCATGAACCGCGAGAACGTCACGAAGGTGTACCGCTTCGACCCGGCCCATCGGCGGTACGAGCCGCTGCACAACAGCGCGGTGGTGGACGTGAAGCTCCCACCTGGGGCCGCCGCTCTGTACAAACTCAGAACGTCGTAACCGCGCAGAAAACTGCAGCTACGGGCGGGCGAGCTCACTCGGAGCGGAGCGCCTCCGCCAGTCGCCCGCCCGCTGCCGCAAGCATGGTGCGCGCCGTCGGTGCGTCGACACCCCGCTCGATCATCAGCACGGCTGTCTTGACGTCACGGTTGGCGGCCTCGAGCATCCGGCGAGCGACCTCCTGGTCGACCCCCGTGATCTCACGAACCATGCGTACCGCCCGATCGACGAGCTTGTCGTTGACGACCCGCAGGTCGACCATGAAGTTCTTGTAGGTCTTGCCGAGCCGCACCATCGAGATGGTCGAGATCATGTTGAGGACGAGCTTCTGCGCGGTGCCCGCTCGCAGACGTGTCGACCCGGCAAGGATCTCCGGCCCCACGGGAACCTCGATCGGATACTCCACCAGGGCCGACAGTTGAGTGTTGGAGTTGCAGCTCACGCCGACGGTCAGCGCCCCGCGCCGCCGACCCTCTGTGACCGCGCCCAACACGAACGGCGTCCGCCCGCTCGCTGCCACTCCGACAACGGCGTCGCCCTTGCCGATTCCCCGCTCAGCCACAGCCTCCGCGCCCGCGAGTCGGTTGTCCTCGGCGTCCTCGACGGCTCCGGTGATGGCGACGGGCCCGCCCGCGATGATCGCCTGCACCTGCTCGGGCGTGGTGTTGAACGTCGGCGGGCACTCGGCGGCGTCCAGGATCGCGATCCGCCCGGAGGTGCCTGCGCCGACGTACACCAGACGGCCGCCTGACGCCAAGAGAGGAACGATCGCGTCGATGGCGGCGCTGACGGCGGGGAGCGCCCGGCGTACCGCATGCGGCACCTCGGCGTCCGCGGCGTTCATCCGTTGCGCCAGGGCCAGCGTGGACAGCTGGTCGATGTCGCCGTACCGCGGGTCCGCCTGCTCTGTGATGAGTGCAGCGAAGGGCGAGTTGGCCTCGCTCACCAGGCCTCCTCCAACTTCGTAGTTTATTGACGTTCTGCAACTGAAGAAGGTAATTTACCAACCTACCACGTCAGAGAGGCCAGCGCTGCTGGCACGAACCGATCATGAGGAGGGCAGCCCTGGTGGGGCACGGCATCCAGCGAGCGGTCACCGGCGCGGAGCGCCTGTGCGCCGACCCGGCGCTCGTGTCCGGTCGACGTCTGGGGCTCGTGACCAACTACACCGGCGTGATGCCCGACCTCACCTCGAACGTCGCCGCTATGCAAGCCGCCGGCCTGCCGCTCGTGGCGTTGTTCGGCCCCGAGCACGGCCTGCGCGGCAGTACGCAGGCGGGCGAAAGCGAGCCGGACGACCACGATCCCGACAGCGGGCTTCCTGTCATCGACACGTACCGGCACAGCGGAGCCGACCTGGAGGAGCTCGTCGTGCGGTCCGGTGTCGACACCCTGCTCTACGACCTGCAGGACATCGGGACCCGCTTCTACACCTACGTGTGGACGATGTACGACCTGCTCGTGGTGGCGGCGCGGCTCGGCATCCCCTTCGTCGTGCTCGACCGACCCAACCCCGTGGGTGGCCTGGTTGCCGAGGGTCCGCTCCTCGACCCGGCTTTCGCCAGCTTCGTCGGGCGGACCCCGATCCCGCTGCGGCACGGGCTCACCGTGGGCGAGCTCGCCCGGCATCTCAACCAGACGGCGGTCCCGCACGCTGCGGGACGGCCGGCCGAGCTCGAGGTGCTCGCCATGCTCAGCTGGCGGCGGTCCTTCTACGCCGACCAGACCGGCCTTCCGTGGGTGATGCCGTCGGTGAACATCCCCACGCTCGACACCGCGCTCGTCTATCCGGGCACCGGGCTGTTCGAGGGCACGAATCTCTCCGAGGGCCGGGGGACCACCCGCCCGTTCGAGCTGATCGGCGCGCCGTACGTCGACCGGCGCCTCGCGCCGGCGCTCAACGACCTCAGGCTTCCCGGGGTGCGGTTCCGGGACGCGACGTTCACGCCGACATTTCACAAGTACGCCGGCCGCCAGTGCCGAGGCGTCCAGGTGCACGTGATGGACCGCGAGACCTTCGCCCCGGTTCGTACCGCACTCGCGATGCTCTACTGTCTGCGCACGTTGTATCCGGACGACTTCGGTTGGCGGGTCGCCACCGACGAGAGCGCCGCCCACCCTCACTTCATCGACCTGCTGTGGGGCTCGGACACCTTGCGCCAGACCCTCGACGCCGGAAAGGATCCCGCCATCCTGCTGCCTTCGCCTGCTCCTGGTCAGGCTCGTCCCCACGAGTGGGCAGGCGAGCAGGTCATGCTCTATCAGTAGCGAGCCGCCCGCGTGGCACCACAGTGTCACACGCGGAAGCAGCGAGGAGGTGGCTGACGTGCAGGAGGACACGTCGATGCGTCGGCCAGCCCCAGGCGACGTCCGCAGGCACGTCCGCGCCATCCTGCCGCAGCTCGCGCGAGCCGAGCGTCGGGTCGCCGAGGCCTTGCTCGACGATCCATCCCTGGTTGTCGAGAAGACCATCACCGAGGTGGCCCGCGCCTGCCAGACCTCCGAGACCACCGTGGTGCGGTTCTGCCGCGCGGCAGGGTTCCGCGGCTATCCCGACCTGAGACTAGCGCTTGCCACCGAGCTGGGCCGGGACGACGCCAGGCGTCGGGAGGAACTCCTCACCGGAGCCGACATCGACCGCGACGACCCGCTTGCGCAGCTCGTCGCCAAGGTGGCGCGGACCGAGGCGAGCGCGATCGAGGACACCCTCAAGCAGCTCGACCTCGACCAGCTCGACAAGGTCGTCACCGCCCTCATCCAGGCCCGCCGGATCGCCCTCTTCGGACTTGGTGCCAGCGGGTTCGGCGCTCAGGACCTCCAGCAGAAGCTGCTCCGCATCGACCGGATGGCGTTCGTCGTGGCCGACCCGCACTTGGCGCTGGCCACCGCTGCGCTCCTCACGACCGGCGACGTGGCGATGGCGTGGTCGCACAGCGGAGAGACCCGCGAGACCGTCGCGTGCCTCGCCAAGGCCCGGGAGCACGGCGCGACCACCGTCGCCGTCACCAACGACCCCCACTCGCCGCTCGCCGCACAGGCCGACCTGCTCCTCACGACTGCAGCGCGGGAGACCCGGTTTCGGACCGGAGCCATGGCGAGCAGGATCGCCCAGCTCGCGGTCGTCGACTGCGTCTACCTGGCCGTGGCTCAGCGCACGTACGACGCCACGATGGACGCCTTGACGAGGACGTTCGACGCGGTGCACGAGCCACGTCGATCCCGTGAGGCCAGGTGAGCACCATCGAGGGCTGAGCCGCGGCCGACCGCACGACACCGGCCTTGGCCGCCTTCTTGCCGACATCAGCCGGAGCCTCCCCGTCCAGCCGAGAATCTCACCATCCGCCTGCAGACCGTTACCGGCATGCTTTCGCCCTAGCATCTTGGCAACAAATTGACGAACCGAATCGAAGTTGGTAATTTTCCAACCTCAGCTTCAGCCCATGCCGTGAGGAGGCTGCAGCCCATGGCAGAGATCACCGGCTTCCGCGTGGGCGACGCCGAAGCCGTCGTCGAGCTGTGGTGTCGGAGCGCTCCTGCGGACGCGATCACCCTCAAACGGTTCCGCAACCTGGTCCTGCTCGACGCCAACTTCGATCCCGAAGGCCTTCGCCTCGCCTGGGAGGGCGAGCGGCTCGTGGGGGCCGCGTACGCCGTCCGCCGTCAGGTCGCGATGGTCGGTGACGACCTCGAGCCCCAGCGTGGCTGGCTGTCGTTCTTCTTCGTCGACCCGGAGGCGCGCGGTCGTGGCGTGGGGACGAAGCTGCTGCGCGACGCGCTCGCCTGGCTGCGCGGACACGGCCGGACCGAGGTGTACTTCGCGTCGTACACGCCCAACTACATCCTGCCGGGCCTGGACCGCAAGGCCTATCCCGAGGCCGCGGGTCTGCTCACCAAGCTCGGCTTCACGACGCTGTACCAAGCGGCGGCGATGGACATGAGCCTCGTGGGTTATGCGACACCCCCTCGTGTCCACGAGCGCGCCGCCGCCCTGCGCACCGCCGGCTACTCCTTCGGCACGCCTACCGACGACGAGCTGGTGAGTCTGGTCCGGATCGCGAACGAGCACTTCAACCCCGACTGGGGACGGGCCATTCGGGAGGCGGTGATTGCCGGGCTCCCGCTCGACCGGATCGTGGTAGCTCGCGCGTCCGAGGGCGAGCTCGTGGGCTGGGCCATGTTCGCGGCGTACGAGCAGATGGTGGAGCGGTTCGGTCCGTTCGGTGTCGTACCCGACCGCCGTGGCACAGGTCTGGGCGAAGTGCTTCTGCACCTCACCCTGACGCGTATGAGGGCTCTTGGCGCACACAGCGCGTGGTTCTTGTGGGCTGGCGAGGAAAGCCCTGCCGGCCACCTCTACCGCAAAGCCGGGTTCACCACGACCCGGCATTTCGACGTGATGCGACTCATCCTCGACTGACAGCAAAGGACAATCATGAGGTGGGGAACCGCAGGTCGCGCCGCCGCACTCGCCATGGCAGCCGCACTCGCGCTCGCGGGCTGCTCGACCGGCGGCAGCGAGACCGACTCCGGCAAGGTCACCTTGACGGTGCTCACGCACTACGGGAACGACCCGCTGAAGTCCGGTCTGCAGAAGATGGTCGACGAGTGGAACAAGAACCACCCGTCGATCCAGGTGAAGACGCAGGCCGTGACGTACGAGGACCTGCTCCAGACCGTCACGGTACGCCAGACCGGTGGCAAGGCGCCGGACATCATCCAGGCGTACAGCTTGTGGGGTGGCCAGCTGGAGCGGGCGCAGGTGCTCGCTGAGCCGCCCGAGGACATCCAGCAGGACATCAAGACCAACTTCTCCACCGCGGCGGTCGGCGCCGTCACGGTCGACGACAAGATCCTCGGCTACCCGACCGAGGTGCAGACGTACGCGCTGTACTACAACAAGAAGCTCCTCGCCGAGGCCGGCGTGACCGAGCCCCCGAAGACCTGGGACGAGCTCGCCACCGTCGCCGCCAAGGTGACCAAGCGCGACGCCAAGGGAAACATCAAGGTCGCTGGCTTCGGCCTGACGAGCGGCTGGGACTCCGCTGTCGTTCACCCGTTCCTCTGCCTGCTGCAGGCCGCTGGCGGGCAGTTCCTCTCGGACGACGGCACCCAGGCGGCGTTCAATTCACCCGCCGGCAAGGCTGCGTTGGAGTTCGAGAAGTCGCTCATCGACGCCAAGTCCGCGGATCCAGCGATCAACGTCCTGCGCGCCTTCCCGTCGGAGAAGGTCGCGATGACCATCAACGCGGGCTGGTGGATCGGCAGCCTCAAGACGGCGATGAAGGACAAGTACGAGAACGTGGGAGTCGCGCCTGTTCCCGGGCCTGACGTGGGCGACAGGGGCTCCCTCGCGTACGGGTTCTTCATGGGCGTCAACAACAAGAGCCAGCACAAGGACGAGGCCTGGCAGTTCCTCGAGTGGATGAACGCCGAGCAGGGCCCCGACGGAGCAACCCGCATGGGATCCTTCCAGTACTCCGTCGGCACGATCCCCGGTCGGCCGGCCGACTCGGAGGCGCTTGCGGACGACAACACCGACCCCAACTACCAGCCGTTCATCGACGCGCTGGAGTACGCGATGCCCGAGCCGAACGGCCGCAACGGGCAGAAGATCAAGACCACGCTCCAGAAGAGCATCGAGGACGTGTGGACCGGAACCCGGTCGGTCGACGACGCCCTCGCCGACGCCGCTGAGCAGACGAACGCGATGCTGTCCTCAGGCTGAGCGAGGCTAACGGTCACCATGGCCACAGTCCTGCACGACGAACGCAAGAGCCCGCGCGGCGGCCCAGACCGCCGGGCGGGCTTCGCGCGAAGCGGGATGGCGAAGGCTCGACGGCGAGAGGCGGTGGTCGCCTACGCCTTCCTCTCCCCGACTCTCGCCTTCTTCGCCATCTTCCTCATCCTTCCTCTGGTCTTCGCGTTCGTGCTTGCCTTCTCGAACTGGGGAGGCTTCGACCTCACCCAGATCGAGTTCGTGGGGCTCGACAACTTCGCCGAGATCCTGAATCCGGCCTCGTCGTTCGTCGCACCGATCCTGGTCAACACGCTGCTGTTCGCCTTCGGCTCGGTGGTCTTGACGTTCGTGGCCTCGATCGTGCTCGCCAACGCGATCAACCGGCTTCGTTTCCAGGGACTCTGGCGCACGCTGTACTTCCTGCCGATCGTCACGACGGTCACCGCGGTCGGCAACATCTGGAAGTACCTCTACGAGCCCAGCGGCGGTCTGATCAACGGCCTGCTCAACGCCCTCGGCATGCCGTCGGTCCGGTTCCTCGCCGACCCGGACACCGCCCTTCCCTCGGTCGTCGTCGTGCAGGCGTGGGCGTCGCTGGGGGTGGCGATCCTCATCCTCACCGCCGGCTTGAAGAACATTCCCGAGACCTACTACGAGGCCGCTGCGTTGGACGGCGCTGGCGTCTTGCGGACGTTCTGGAACATCACCCTGCCGCTGTTGCGTCCGGCGCTTCTCTTCGTTCTGATCACCCAGGTCATCGCTGGGCTCCAGTCGTTCGCGCTCATCATCGTGATGACCGGCGGCGGTCCCGGCAACGCCACCAACGTGGCGGGATTCGAGATGTACCAGCAGGCGTTCAACTACGGTCTGTGGGGCATTGCGAGTGCCATGGCACTGGTGCTGTTCCTCATCATCTTCGCCATCACGCTGTTGCAGCTGTGGTTGTTCCGCCAGCGAGGGGAGGAGACGTCGTGAGACCGCGCCGTACGCCTTGGTTCTCCTACCTGCTCGTGGTGGCGGGTGCCATCGCCATGACCATTCCCTTTCTCGACATGGTGATGACGTCCTTCAAGGGACCTGGCGAGGCTGGCGAGCTGCCGTACAAGTTCCTGCCGGACAGATTCCACTTCGGCAACTATCTCGCGGCGATGGAACAGCTCAACATGGGACTGCTGTTCCGCAACAGCATCATCATGACCGCTGTGGCCGTGACGTCGGTCCTGGTGACCTCGAGCATGGCCGGCTACGCGTTGGCCAAGCTGCGCTTCCCCGGCAGGCCGGTGGTGTTCCGGTTCGTGCTGGCCACCATGATGTTCCCGCCGTTCCTGTTCCTCATCCCCGACTTCCTCATCCTCACCAACTGGCCCTTGGTCGGTGGGAACGACTTCTTGGGTCGAGGCGGCGAGGGCGGTCTCACGACGTCGGTGGCAGCGCTGTTCATACCGTTTGTCGTGTCCGGCTTCGGGATCTTCTTGATGCGGCAGTTCATCGTCACGATCCCGGACGAGATGATCGAAGCAGCGCGGATCGACGGCGCGGGAGAGTTCACCATCTGGCGGCACATCATCCTGCCCCAGACCACGCCGGTGCTCATCACGCTTGGCCTGCTCACCTTCGTAGGAACGTGGAACGAGTACGTCTGGAGCCTGCTCATCTCCACCGTCAACCCGGACCTCATGACCCTCCCGGTCGGTATCCAGCTGCTCCAGAGCTACCTCGACCCCAACCAGACCCTCCCGCTCGTCATGGCGGGACTCGTCATCAGCATCGCACCGGTGCTGACGATCTTCCTCCTGATGCAGAAGTACTACATCCGCGGCGTCATGATCAGCGGCCTGAAGTGAGGAGCGCATGAAGACGTACCTGGCCATCGGAGCCCACATCGGTGACATGGACCTGACCGCCGGACCGCTGCTCGCCACCGCAGCCCTGGCCGGTCACCGGACCGCCATCGTGGCACTCACCCCAGGCGAACGCGGCCACCCCCGGATGGCGCCGGAGGACTACAAGGTGCAGAAGATCGAGGAAGGGCGCACCTTTGCCGAGAAGATCGGCGCGGAGTTCCGGGTGCTGGACTACTCCGACGGCTTCCTCCAAGCCACCCAAGCGGTGAGCCTGCAGGTCGCGGACATCATCCGCGAGCTCAAGCCCGACGTGATCGTCGCGCACTGGAAGAACTCCATCCACACCGACCACACCAACGCCTCCATCATCGCCGAGCAAGCCCGCTACTACGCCGGACTGCCGATGGACCACCCGCTGCCGCGGCATGGAGTCGCGCGTTTCCTCTGCGCCGAGAACTGGGAGGACGAAGAAGGCTTCCAACCCTCGCTCTACGTTCCCATCCCGGACGAGGCGTTCGACCGTTGGCACGACGCCATCTCCGGCCAGGCGTTCGCGCGCGGCGAGACGTACGGGTTCCGTTACATCGACTACTACACCGCGCTCATGACGATGCGAGGCTGCCTTGCGAGGGTGCCGCGGGCGTGCGCGTTCGCGGTCCCGAGCGACTCGGTTCGCGAAGTCATGGACCTGCCGTAGCGGTGGGCGGCATGGTGACTGGCGCTAGATGAGCTCGCGTCGCTTGTTGGGGGCGTACGCGAGGAACGCCTGGACGACCTACGTGGTCACCGACATCGAAGTGGACGGCCTGAACCTAGGCGTCAACTCGATGATCAGTTTCGCATCGGTAGCGGTTGACGAGGACCTTGCCGATCACGGCCACTTCACGATCAACCTCAAGCCGCTGGAAGGTGGGCAAGCAGATCCCGACACCATGCAATGGTGGCGGGCCCAGCCCGAGGCGTGGGCTGAAGCCACGAGCAACCCCCGTGCCACCGACAAGGCGGTGACCACGTTTGCCGACTGGGTGCGATCCCTGCCAGGCCGCGCCCGGCCCGCACGCGGGCGCTCCTGGCCGATGTCCGGGCGTTACGACCAGGTTCATGACGCGTCGCCCGTGGACTCGGTGCATCCGTTTGGGGATCCCTAACCGTACGGCCAGCAGCGGGTCACTGCAGGCGCGCTCGGATGCCAGATCGACGTGCGCGACCTCCTCCTCGGTATCGCTTCTGATCGTCTAGCCTGGTCCTATGCCGGTGTCACGATGTGTTTGGCGGCCGGGTTGCATGCTCCTCATCGCGATGCTCACTCTCGGCTGCGGTGCCTGGAAGCAACGTCCGGATCACATCACCGACTTCTCCCGGATGTGTGACGGCGGCCGCGCCTTCAGCCACGCTGCTCCCTACCGTGGTCCTGGTCCACATCCGATGGTCCTGTACGAAGAGGGCTCGAAGTACCCCGAGTACGTATACGTGGCAGGCCTGAAGGGAGGGACCCGCAGCTGGCCGGCACCGGGCGATGTGCGCTTGGTGGGGTGCCGCCGCCTCGTTGGCCGGGCGTCGCAGAAAGTGCTCAAGTCCTGTGACTACGAAGGCGGGCACACCGTCACCGTCTACCAGGGTCGCTACCGGGTCGACATCTACGCCGTACGTACCGGGCGCCTGGTGGCCTCGTTGACGATTGATGGCAGTTCTGATCCCGGCGCCTGCTCGGACTGGATTCTCGTCAACTCCGACTCCGACGAGCCCAAAAGCCGAAGTTACGAGACCGGCCTCGACGAGGAGGACTACGCCGCTCGCCTCGCTCCGCTGGGCAACGGCTATGCCCGGTAGCACCGGGAGTTAGCGCGATGCTCGCGCACAGAACCCACTCGCAATGCGTACATAGCCCTGACCCCGCGTTACCCCGACCACCTGCCATCCCATACCGTGCCCACGGCTGCGGTGTTCACTGAGGGAAACGACAACCGGATACGCCAGCCGGACAGCCCCGGCGACGTCCGCGACCAGCATCGTCTCAGATAGGTGGTCCGGTGAAAATCTCACTTGTCGAAGGGCTAACCGTACGCTGCCGATCATGTCCGGGAACCTGATTGGCCATGCCCACTGCTCCACCGACAAAACCTCACCCACTGCGCAAGGCGCTCGTCGAGCTCGGCGTCGCCGAGGACCGCATCTACCTCGACCACAGACCCACCGGCACCAACGTGCCCGCCCGGGTCTGGACCAGGCCTTCGCCGGTCAAGACTCGGTCGCGAATAGGCCGCGAACAGCCACTGAGAGCCGGACACAGTCGGACAAGATCAAGATCCACTGATGACCGGCGGCGGTCCCGGCAACGCCACCAACGTGGCGGGATTCGAGATGTACCAGCAGGCGTTCAACTACGGTCTGTGGGGCATTGCGAGTGCCATGGCACTGGTGCTGTTCCTCATCATCTT
>Ga0310828_1000148_pt1 | contig 103762 bp, 105 predicted proteins | sample WT_ome_3_FD_202242 | JGI IMG/M metagenome (GOLD analysis project Ga0310828, IMG submission 202242) | Sorghum-adapted microbial communities enriched on wild type (WT) sorghum from Joint BioEnergy Institute, Emeryville, California, United... ... | reverse complement strand
GCGGGACTGATCGTCTCGGACGGGGCAAATTCCCCGATAGGATAACGTAAATCGGAATTCATAACATGTACCTCCCCAATTGGAATGTCTCATCTTTTTACACCTGAAGCCCCTCTATATTTATTATATGTAGCTTCTTCCGTAAAACGATATTTTTCACAACTTTAACATAAGATCGCGCCGGTCTGCAGCATTTTTTTGCAGCTTGGACCGAACGGTTAGGCATTTCAAAGCGTATAGAAGGTAACGAGACAAGGGGGAAGCGATGTTGGGACTTCAGAACATATCCGAAGAACAAGCCAGGTCCATATATAACAAACACTCGCCTTATGTGTACGGGATCGCGTTGATGTTGACCCGTTCAAGTCCGATGGCCGACGATATCATGCAGGAAACGTTTTTGCGGGCATTTCAAAAATTCGACCAATACGATCCATCCAGACCGCTCAGACCGTGGTTGTGCCGCATCGCCGTAAACTTAGCCAAAAGCGCCATGCGCAAGCAGAGATGGCTTTTCTTTCAAGCGGACCCGCCCGACATCGGTGACGAATTCCTGGTGGAGGAATCGATGATGAAAAGCGAAAGCGAGCGGGAACTTTGGGAATCGGTGAACAGGCTTTCGGCCAAAAGAAAAGAAGTGATCATTTTGCATTATTATGCGGAGCTGTCGCTGCCCGAGGTGGCTGAAGCACTCCACATTCCTGAAGGGACATGCAAATCCTGGCTTCATGAAGCGCTAAAACAATTAAGGCGCAGCCAGACTTTGCGGCGGCACGAGGTTCGATGCGAGGAGGAGATGCAATGAGCGCGAAACGTGATCCGGTACATGCTGAACCAAACGTAACCGAGCAGGACCAAATCATGCGGGAGCATGCCGGGAGCATTCTTAGAAAATGGGAGGAACATCAACCCGTTGCGCCTTTTGAAGACGTATGGGACCGTTATTTATCGGCCGCGGAAGCTAGTCGGAGGAAGCAGCAAATCCGGAACAGGTGGCGGGCCGCAGCCGCGACGTTCCTCGTGTTGATATTGCTTGGGGGAGCCGTCTTATTTTCCTCGCCGGAAGTCAGGGCGGCTTTGTCCCGATTTCCGTTCATGAAGATGCTGCTGGCCGACGGGGGGGTTGAGGAACAAGGGTTGTCGAAGATCGAAAAAGAAGGCCTCGGCGTGCATCTCAATACATCGGTCATCGACCGCAATATCCGGTTTACGATGGATGAGGTTTTTTATGACGGGGTTCAAATCGTATTAAATTACGACGTAGAGTATTTGGACAAAAAGAAAATCATCGGCGAAAAAGATGTTGCCGTACACTATGATCTGAAATTTGACGGGGCAGAGCCGACGGCATCGAGCACGCACAAATTTACGAAGTTGAACGATCATGCTTTTATCGGAAGCACGCTTATCGATGCTTATCAATATCTCGACGGCCATAAGCTGTACATGAATATCACGCAGATCGGCTTAGTCAAGGGGGATTGGTCCGTGACCGTTCCTTTGTCCGTCTCGAAAACGAGTCCGGATACCAAAATCTTTTTCCCGAATCAAACCGTGGAGACGAACGGCAGGACAAGAACGATCGAACGCATTACGTTCACGCCGGTCTCGACGCAGATCGCCATCCGTACCAGCGAATACAGGGAACACGAAATTTTTTACAGGCTGAGGGACGATCTTCAAACCGATTTTGCCACAAGCGGGGGCTTCGGAGGAGACTATGAAATAATCGGCAATTTCAGCCCGCCCTCCGCCATCAATCCGCATCCCAAATATGTGGAAGTGTTGTTCGACGATCCATCCGAAAAAGCTGAAAATTTCATTCGACGCGAGGAACAAGCGCCTTTGAATGACGCTTTTCCGGTCGTGTTGAAGGGCAGAAACGGCGGGAGGGTCACCGTTACCCGCGTGGATTATAAGGATGAAGGAACGATCCTTACCTACGAAGCAAGCGATGCCGAAAATCAAAGACCGACATTGATTCTTACCGATTCGAATGATAAGGAACATCACAGCATTGGCCAGCCGGTAAGAATCTCCAAAGAGCGGTTCGATTTTCAAATGAAATTCCCCAAACTCGAAAGCGGCTCGCTGACGCAGATCAACATGACTATGTACGACTACAAGCCAGGGTATGAACCGAAACCGCCGACAACGATCCGAGTGCCTCTCGACTGGTCCAAACCGTGATTGCTTTTCAGGCAAAAAAGGACATGGCAGGCAGCAACAATGCTGGAAAAATGCCATGTCCTTCGTTTGTTATGTTTGCGTTTCCTTGCTCCCAACCCGCCGGGTTATCTCAAGGAATGTTGTACTGCGCCAGCTCCGAGACCGTCACGAAACGGTAACCCCGTTTTTTCAGCCCAGGCAAAATTTCCTTTAACGCGTCCACCGTTTGCGACCTGCCTTCGACGTGGTCATGCATGAGCACGATGTCGCCGTTGCGGGCGTTGCCGAGCACTTTGTTGACGATTTTTTTGACGCCCGGGCGGTTCCAGTCCCACGTATCCTGATGCCAGGACCACATGACCACCAAATACCCGTTTTTTTTGCAGGTTTCGATCATCCGGTCGCTATAGTAACCGCCGGGAGGGTGGAACAGATACGATTTTTTTCCCGTCGCTTTGAAGATGGCCTCCTGCGTGCGGAGCAGTTGGCTTGCGATCGTTTCCGCGGAGCTGCCGCGGTTGAAATAAGCATGGTCGTACGTATGGTTTCCGAGCTCATGCCCTTCGGCCACTTCGCGCCGCACCAGCTCGGGATGTTTCTCCACCTGCTTGCCGACGACAAAAAAAGTGGCTTTGGCATCGTATTGCTTCAGCAAATCGAGAATCTGCCCGGTTTCCTCCGGATCCGGCCCATCGTCAAAGGTAAAGGCGATCACTTTCTCCCTGTTCGGTATTTCCCAGACGACATCCCCGCGTTGTTCGTAATATTCCCGCCCTTTATTTCCGGAAGGGGCCGCGGCCGCCGGAGCGAGAATTCCGGTCGCCAGGACGGCGGCACAAGCCGTCAGCAGCATCCTCCGCATGTAAATTTGCATGATTTCAACCCCTATATGTAATGGTGTCCATGACCCGTTCCCAAAGTCCGTAGGTAGTATGCGACGGAGAGGAGGCGAACATACATGGCATGGCCCAGAGGGGTCAGGCATTTTTCCCGGCTTCATGCTACAATATGTTGAAAAAGCCTTTTCGGGAGGGCCTTATGTCTTATACGCAAATCAAATGGATGATTTTGATCGTTCCGACGCTGACGGTCGGGCTGTGGGAATATGTGCGCCATACGCTGTTGATGCCGTATTTGTCGATGGAGGCGGGGAATTTTTTGACTCCGGTCATCGTCTTTCTGATCAGCATGACGCTGCTCAGCCAGCTGTTTCACCGGCTGGAGCAGGTTCAGGAGGAGCTGAACAAGGAACTTGCGGAAAATGCGGCGTTGGCCGCGAGGGATCTTTTGGCACGGGAACTGCATGACGGCATTTCCCAGTCGCTGTTTCTGTTGTCCGTCAAAATGGACCGGGCGGAAGCGCGGCAGCATGGGCTTGCGGCGCAAACCGAGTTCAAGGAAATGCGCAAGCTGGTGCATGAGGTGAACCGTTACGTTAGACAAGCGATCGCGAACTTGCGTTTTCAGGCGAATGCCGACGAACAGGAGATCGAGGATTCCATGAAATCGCGGATCGAGCATACGGCCAAGGAAACGTTCATCCATCCTTCGATCCAATGGGACATCCCCGACCCGGTTTTTACCGCCAAGGAAAAAGTGGAGCTGCTCGCCCGCATCCGCGAAGCGCTGCTCAATGTCCGCAAACATGCCCACGCGGATCTGGTGAAGGTGACCGGCAGCGGGGATGCGGAGGCTTGGGTGGTGCGTATCGACGATAACGGCAGGGGAACGATCCTGGACCCTTTTCAAATGAAAGACCGGTACGGGCTGCGGATCATGAAGGAACGGGCGCAGGAGCTGAGATGGCAGGTCGATTTTATCCCGCTTTCCAAGGGGAGCCGGGTCGAGATCAGAAAGGGAGCTGAAACATCATGAGCACGTATCGCGTTTTGATCGCCGACGACTCCGCGCATGCCCGCGAGGCGGTAAACGAGATTTTATCCGGGGATGCTTCGTTCGAGGTGGTGGGACTGGCCACAAGCGGGGAGGAGGCCGTTCGATGACCGAATCCCTGATGCCGGATCTCATTCTGATGGACATCCAGATGCAGGGAATCGGAGGGCTTGAAGCGACGAGGCAGATCAAGCTGCGGTTTCCGTACGTCAAAATCGTGATCATTACCGTTTCGGACGATGCGTCGCATTTGTTCGAAGCGTTGAAGCAAGGGGCGCAGGGGTATTTGCTTAAAAACTTGTCCCCTTCGACCTGGATCGAATATTTGCACGCGATCATGAGCGACGAGGCGCCGCTTAGCCGGGAATTAGCCACGCAAATTTTGCGCGAATTTCCGTTGGCGGCCAAAAGCCCGGAGCATCATGAGACGCTGACCAACCGGGAGCGCGAAATTTTGAACTGGGTGGCGTCGGGTTTGACCAACAAAGAGATCGCGGCGGAACTGCATATTTCGGACCAGACGGTAAAAAACACGATGATTCTCTACATCTGATTGTAGAGGATACAAATAGAAGAAAAATAGGTTATGTAATCATTCAAGGGATGAAAAATCCGAATCGTTGTTATGAGATCGTTCGAATCAATTTGAGTGTGAGGAACCAAGGTTACGGTAAGAAAGTCATGAAATGGATATTAGATTATTTGTTTAATCAATTGAAAGCCCACAGAGTCTGGCTAGATGTGAAGGAAGGGAATCAGAGAGCCTTTCATGTATATCAATCGCTTGGATTTAAGGTGGAAGGCACTTTGCGTGAATGTATAAAGAAGGAAAGCCACTATGAATCATTAATAATAATGGGATTATTAAGAACCGAATATAGCTGACCAATCGAGGAAGTCAGAGACTTCATATAACACCGTATTCACGCATCCGGCATGGTGATGGTGCCTTAAGACGGTGGGACGTCGTGAATACAAAAACGTTATCTGAAACCAGCGAAAGGAAAAATAAATGAAGGCACATCTGTAGTTTTATGTGATAGAAAGGACCGATAAAGACAAGACTAGGAGGATCTTAAGTGGGATATATCATGGAGCTCCGAAAGTTGGTTGGCACAAGACCAATCATTCTGGTTGGCGTGACAGTTATAGTTAAGAACGCTGAAGGACATGTATTACTTCAGAAGAGGACGGATAGTTGTGACTGGGGAACTATCGGTGGCTCGCTGGAACTCGGAGAATCCTTCGAAGAAGCGGCAAGACGTGAGCTCTTTGAAGAAGCAGGATTGAGAGCTGAAGAATTACTTTTTATAACTAATCTATCCGGAAAAGATTTCTACTATAAATACCCTCATGGGGATGAAGTTTATAATGCCATAGCTGTATTTGAGGCGATTAAGGTGCAAGGAATACCAACTATAAATGATGATGAAGGACTCGAATTAAAATATTTCTCACTTGAAGAACCGGTAGAAAACCTAAATCCCAATAGTTATATGATTCTAAAAAAATTAGGATATATAAGGAATTGGTAGAGACTAAATCTGAAAATTCCAATCTCGAACGTTATCAGCAAAAAACTCAGCGACCTCTCCCCGCCAGAATATTGGGAAGCGATCGCCGCTGAGCTTCGAACTTTTTTTATTGTCTACTACTTGCCGGGGTTGCCACCAGCACTTCTCGGTCTGACTCCTTTTTGGATCCGATGAAAAGCTGCACGATAATCATCGCTACGGTGACAGCGGCAAGTCCGACGAAGGCGAAAACAAAGCTGCTTGTCATATCTTGAATCCATCCAACCAAAATCGGTCCAAGCGCCCCAATTACATATCCCACCGATTGTGTCATGGCGGACCAAGAGCTTGCATCTTGTGCGTTCGAGGTTTCTTCAATCGGTAACATCAACGCGATAGGGAAGAGACCGCCGTTGCCGATGCCGAGCAGGATCGCAGCAAGCCATGGTGAACTAGAAAAGATGATAAGTAGTATCCCGGCTAAATTAGACAAAGCGCAGGCAATCATCCATAGCAGTCGGTTGGAAAAACGATGCATCAACATCGGAATCAAAAATGTTGCCGGAATTTGAACCAATGTAGAAAGTGTAAGCATGTTACCAGCATAAACCTTACTGTACCCCATATTTGAGACGGCTGGTGCAAGCCATGCGGTAACGGAGTAGAACGCGATTGCCATCATTCCGAAAAATAGGGTCAAAAGCCATGCTCTACTATTTCTCCAAGGCAGCCGCCCCGTGTTATTCTGAGAAGAGGTTTGAACAACATTCCGTTCTGCATGTCTTACGACAAATAACCACCAGGCTGGCAAAGCAATAGCGGCAAGGATTGCCCAAAACCCTAATGCGGATCGCCAAGAGCCATTAAAAGCATTTTGGAAGGGAACGGATAGTCCTGCGCTTAGGGCTGCTCCAATCACCATTGCTACGGAATAGACGCCGATCATGGAGCCGACCTGGTTGGGAAAATAACGTTTAACGAATCCAGACAAAAGCGGACCAGCAGATGCAATACCAATACCAGCGATGAGTGCTGTAATTAGCAGGAATGTATAAGAAGGCGTAAACCAACGGATCAAGGTAGCTCCTCCCACGAGCACTAGAGCTATCGATAAGATCCGTTCGATGCCATGTCGAAGCCCTATCTTGACAGCTATTGGGGAGAAGAGTCCCATACATAGAACCGGTATCGAGGTGAGCAGACTGGCAGAGGATGCGCTCATTCCGAGATCGTCCCGAATGGTCTCTAACAGCGGCGAAACTGAGGAAATCACTGGCCTCAGGTTTAAAGATGCCAAAAATAAGGCTACTCCTAAAAGTGTTGAACGTTTCATTTCTCTCTCTCCTTACTTTCTTCCTAAATCCGTGATATCGTCCCATTACCCAGATATACTCTATGCTTACTTGGGATTATTCGAGTCGGCCGATTTGTTGCGCTTACGTGGGAGGGATACATATTACCATTCTCAAAAAAATTGTAGTGATATTGGATTGGGGGGTTCGTCTATATCACGGATTTAGGTTTTTGTATATGATGTTTTTCATATTTGCTAAGTTTAAAATATAAAATTTGATTGATCAATATAATGATTTCTATTAAAATAATAAGAAAAACAAATGATTATTTAGAGATGGGGCAACTATGGATCTTAGACAACTAGAATACTTTGTCGCTGTATGCGAGGAACTGCATTTTACCAAAGCGGCGGAGAAATTAGGCATGTCGCAACCGACACTCAGTCAGCAGATACGTTCATTGGAAAATGAAGTGGGGACGCCGTTGTTTGATCGGATTGGCAAACGGATTGTACTAACGGAAGCAGGTAGACTGCTGCTAGATTACAGTATCCAGATGTTCAGGATCCGTAAAAATGCAGTGGACGCGATTGATGAACTCTGCAATCATCAGCGTGGAGCTCTGGTCATAGGAGCGATCCCTTCTGATCTCGATTACAGAATTACACAATTATTAATCGATTTTCACAAGGAATTTCCTCATGTACGACTTACCGTCTTGACATCCGTCGAAGTCTTGAAGCAAGTGTTGGAGATGGAGGTAGACATCGGTATTGGGATCCTGCCTCTCCCAGATGAGCGGATAGTGAGCATTCCTTTATCCAATGAGGAGTATGTGCTGGTCGTCCCGGGGAACCACGAATTGGCGAATCGAAGCTCAATCGATATAGAGGAACTTCGCCATATTAGTACTGTGATGTATCCCAAAGGCACGCTTGGACGCGAGCTAGTCGATGATTGTTGTAGAAAGTTTGGCTTCAGTTTAGATCCTATTATTGAAACGACAACCCCTTTTTCGTTGATTCATTTAGTTAAAGCTAATATTGGCGCGACAATTCAACCTTTACCACTTATTTTATCTATGAATGATCCCGAGTTACGTACCATCAAGATCAAGAGGGGCCCAACACGCACCATCGGTATTATTTATCGCGCTGACAGGTTTCTTAGCCAAGCGGCGCAAACATTTATCAAGAAATTAGAGGAAAATTTACAAGGGATAAATCCGATATGAAGACCGTGTGGAGGGATACTCCGCACGGCTTTTTGCTTTAGTGGGGAAGATAATATAATTCTTTAACCCTAAAACAGTTTTATGATTGATAATTTTACGTCTAAATGTATAATCATGGAAGGAGCTCAAACAACAATGACCCAGCCTAAGATATGAGCGATCTTTGGCTGGGTTGTTTTGTGAAAACTAGAAGAAGGGACTGTATGGATGGAAGCACATAATATATTCTCAAAATCATCGATTTTCAAATTTAGAATCTCAAGAACCCTTCTAATGATCATCAAATTCGTCGCAATCCTAGGATGTTTTCAGTGGGGTGGCATACATCTACATTTTCTTTTTTATATGGGGGCTGTTCTATTTGGCTTTCTTATTGGAATGTTCAGTAAACCAGTAACGAGACATTTTGATCTAATTATAACCATACCTGCCAGCGTATATTTTGGCGTGGTCATTTTTAGAAGCATTGAAGAAGATCTAAATACCAAAATGATCTTTTTGATCCTCATCATATTCATCATTATCGTTTCTGAAACCATCGAAAATCTATTATTTCGTAAGTTACGAAGAGGTAACACAAACTAGAAGGTTGAGGTCTTGAAGGAGACGAACCATGGAAGAAGATCAATGGAGAATAGCAGCGTATGATCCGGAATGGAGAGACATGTTCCTTGAGATGGGCACGCAATTAAGGAAATCTCTTGGGGAAATTGCGGTTCGGATCGATCATGTGGGGTCCACTTCCATCATTGGGATGGATGCGAAGCCTATCGTGGATATTCAAGTTTCTGTTGTTGATTTTGACTCCGATGATCTGTATCGGCACAAGATCGAATCCTTAGGGTTTGTTTGGCGAAAAGATAATCCGGATAAGACGAAGAAATACTTTCGTGAGATGCCAGGTAAACGACGGACCCATATTCATGTCAGACGTCATGGGAGTTTTTCAGAACAAATGACCCTGCTATTTAGAGATTATTTGCGGGTTCATCCCGGGGACTGTAAAAAGTATTCCAAAGAGAAACATCAACTCATGCGTTTATATAAAGATGATCGGCCTAAATATGTTGAAGGCAAAGGACCAATCGTTTGGGAAATTCTCCATCGAGCCCATTTGTGGTCTCAAGAAGTAGGATGGATACCAGGAAAATCGGATGTGTAAAGTTATTTGTACCGTATAGGAGGCTAGATGAATTGAAGAAATTTATAGCATTCATTTCTATAATACTGATCCTATGTAGTTGTTCTAACTCCACACTTATTTTTAAAGGCGAGAGTCAAAACTGGTCCTCCACTTATACGGTCAAACATGTAAACAGCGAGTTTCATCAAACGATCTTGAAAATAAAATACAAAGGAAAAAATCTAAAAGACATTAGTGGAATTAAATATTCGTATAAGGGTATTGGGGTAGGCGGTAGTGGAGAATTACCGGATTTGTCAGTTGATGGTGTAATAAGTGCACTATCAGGAGGAAATGGTGCAATTCCACCAAAAGATTCAGTAATTAAGGTCATGATCGAATGGAACAATCGAAAAGAAGAATTAGACCTTATTTCCAAGTAACCTCGACTTAATTGGGATTTGAGAATATCAAACGTATTATTATTGTCACGAACTTTTTTCATCAGACGCTGCCTTCTTAATACCAGGCCTGATAATTGGTGTCTAACGGAGAAGGGTGGAACAAGGGTTAGGCAACAAGAAGTTGAAAGACTAATATTAAACGGCAGTACAACGTTTCAGATCTGATATATTTAAAAGAAAGACATAACCTATAGGGAGATACATATGGATGTGAAGATACGCCTACTTGAAAATCACGAAGAAGTTCCCCTTGATCTATTACTGTTAGCTGATCCATCGCAAGAGATGATCGAGGAGTATTTGCAAAGAGGTCAGTGTTATGTGGGCTTGGACGAGAGAGAGCAGATTATTGCTGTCATTGTATTACTACCAACACGTCCAGGAACATTGGAGATTGTAAACATCGCAGTGCGTGAAGCGTTTCAGGGAAGAGGGATCGGGAAGAAACTGATTCAGTTTGCAATGGACCAAGCAAGAGAGAAAAACGCCAAAACGATTGAAATCGGGACAGGAAACTCAAGTGTAGGACAGCTGCTGCTTTATCAAAAATGCGGATTCCGAATTACGGGGATTGATCGGGACTTTTTTATCAGACACTATCCTGAAAAAATTTATGAGAACGGAATTCAATGCAGGGATATGATCCGATTAAGTCTTGATTTATTTGAATAAGAAAGAAGGAGTTTATCATGATCCATCATGTTGAAATCAATGTATCCGACCTCCAAACAAGCAGAGCATTCTGGGATTGGATCTTTCAAGAGCTTGGATATTCGGTCTATCAAGATTGGGATCAGGGAGTGAGTTGGAGAAGTGGAACTACCTATCTGGTCTTTGTACAAACGGAAGCAAACTACTTAGACATCCCCTATCATCGAAAAAGAGTGGGACTCAACCATCTCGCATTCCAAGCGAACTCCAAGGAACAGGTCGACAGGATGACGAAGCATCTTGAAGAACGTGGGGTACCTATTCTCTATAAAGACAGACATCCCTATGCCGGGGGACCAGGTCATTATGCAGTATTTTTTGAGGCCCCTGATCGAATCAAGGTCGAAATCGTTGCTCCTTGAATTCAGCGAAGGTTTGCTCCTGTTACCAGCAACCTTTTACAGTTTCGTTTCGTTACAAGGGTGTAGCAAAAATCAGCATCCGAGGTGCTAGAAAACAGGAGGATGGTTTCATGAATAAATCTGCAAGAAAGAAAACGGCAGCCTTGTATATCGCAGGAGCTGCAGTACTCGGATTCATTGGGATCTCGAACAGCCTGCCGACTGTATCTGCGGCACCGCCAGCAAAGACTGCAACAGCGACGGAATCTAAAGCTTCACAGTCCGTGAACAGCTTTTTGAATAGCTTTTATAAGCCGGCCCTTAAAGGCCAATTCCCGGAAGATGCAGTCAAACCATTAAAAGCACCTACGCTTGGAAAAACCACACGTCAAGAGATCATTAAAGCTATTGGTGAGCCTGAGGAAGCGGGCACAGGGGCGAATGCCTTTGACTCATATCATGGTTCCATGGGACAACCTAGCCTTGCTTTCTCCTACAAATCGAAGAAGCTTCAAGAAATGCGTTACTTTGGCACGGGAGTCGAGCGTCAACAGAATCTCGGCAGCATTACTCAAAAAATTTTGATGAAGCAATGGGGAATGCCTAACTCGACTTCTACCTTTAAAACGGGTAAACTCACCCAGAAAAAATTAGTGTACATCCGCGGGGATTACCAGCTGGAATTTATTTTTGACAGCAGCACGGACCTGAATCACATTAATTTGACCTACAAAGATGCCAAGTAAAAAAGCAACATAATACACATATAAACGCCCCGGCCTAGAGCGATTCTTTAGGCCGGGGCGTTTCGCTATATTCGTTCATTTAAGGAGGAAAAACCATTCGGTGAAGGAACGCGGTGGCATGCTCACTTCTTCCGTTCTGCTTCCAACGATGAGCCTGTGATCCTTTATTGTCTAATAATCAGGATGTCTCTCGGAGGTCTTCCGGTACGTTGAATTTCAGCGATCTCTGCATTGGTCAGGTTGCGGCCAACGAGAACAAGTGAAGAAGTTACGTTGTTGAAGCCGAGGTTGCCCAGGTTGGCCACATTTTGACTGCCCCGGAATACCCGGATCGAACCTTGGAAGTTCGTTCCCGAGAACAATACCAGGGTGACGCGGTTGCTTTGCACAATATTTCTGAGCCGGAAGCTGGTAAGTGCATTATTAAATCTGAACGCTCCCAGATCGCGGACAGCGACCCCGCCACGTCTGAAGAGAATCCGGCGGCCTGTAAAATTTGCACCTGACCATAATGCAAGACGTACATCGCGGTTTGCCAAAATCTATCACTCCTTTTCATAGGGATGATATATTCTATTTCCGTTTCTATGAATCGGTGTGGACAAGAGAGCAGGGTACTCGTTGGATTATGGCTGGATTTCGTTCGAGACATAAGCAGAAACGAGACCCAGCAAGAGATGCAATCTTGATAGAGCGCAATATATTGCAACTGCGGCACCATAATTACCATGGGAACTGTAATTTTTACCCATTAAGATAGAAATCAAGATGTAAATGCTTTCTAGTATCGCTATCGAGGAGGATTAGAGATGGAAATGAGTGATGATGATGTTCAAACTCCTGATTGTTGACGATGAGTTATTGATGCGCATGGGGATCCGTTCGATGGTTGAATGGGAGCAGCAGGGATTCTGTCTCGCCGGAGAAGCATCAAATGGGAAAGAAGCGCTGGAGCTGGCAAGAAGCGTTCAGCCTGACTTAATCATTACAGATATCAAGATGCCTCTAATGGACGGTTTGCAGTTGATCCGCGAAGCCCAAAGGGTGGTTCCAGGCTGCAAATTCGTGATTCTAAGCTATTTTAATGAGTTTAGTTATGCGAAAGAAGCGATGCAACTGGGGGCTGTCGATTATCTGATCAAAAATGAGATTACGCCGGAGGGATTGGTTCAATTACTGGAGGGCGTTCGGCAGAAGCTGTTGGCCGAGAGGGCTTCATCCGGTGTAAACGAACCGGCGGTAAGTTATTTGGAAAGCCTTTCGTATCTTAAAGAAAATCTGTTCAAAGACTGGATCAGCGGGCTGCTGGAGGTCAATGAAGCGGTCATGAAATCTGAGCAGCTTCATGTCCGCGTTCGTTCCGCCGAATTGCGGGTGATAAAATTTCGTCTGGACCATTTTGAAAGGGTGCGTAAGAAGTACGTTGAGAAAGACGAGAAACTGCTGCGTTTTTCCATTCTTAATATTTTGGAAGAGATGATTCCGAGAAAGTGGGAGAAGGAGGTCGTCATTGAAAGCTCCTCCGATTATTTACTCATCATCAATACGGTTCAAAGTGAGTCCGAGCTTTCAGAGGTCCATCAATTATGCAGGGATATTCAACAAGCGATGAAGGATTTTATGAACGTCACGTTTTCTGTAGGTGTAAGTTCGATCATCCCAAGCTTAAAGTGCTTGAGAACGGCGTACCGCGAAGCGGATCAAGCCCTACAAAGCCGATTTTTTTGGGGAACCGGGCAAATTTTGATTTATGAAACCCCTAAAATGAACCATGGATCAAAGAAAAGGTCTGGTTTACCGTTGGAGGAATGGAAATCGGAATTTCGAAATGCGTTAGAGAGTCGTAAGGAGGAGAAACTGGCAGACGCGCTCCTAGAGATACGGCGAAATCTAGTTGCTGAGGAGGCAAGCGAGCGCGAAATTCGGGAGTTCTATATGGGATTAGCCGAGATCATCAGCACCGAAGGTTTCTCCAAGTGCACGTGTCGGCTGCCACAGGTGGAAAGGCTGCCGTATGAAGCGGTGTTGACCGCAGAGAGCTGGGATGAGATCCACCGTATTGTTCTGGAATATGCGAAGCAGTGCATCGCCACGGATTATCCGTTACCGGAGAGAAGCTATGCGGATCTGGCGGCTGATTTGATCCACCGAAATTATGCCGAAGAGATTTCGCTCATTAGCGTAGCCAATCAGATCAACGTCAATCCCTCGTATCTCAGTCGGGTCTTCAAGCAAGAAAAAGGTGAGAATTTCATTTCGTATTTGACCCGAGTGCGAATCGAACGCGCCAAATCGATATTAGAGAATCGAAGATATAAAATATCGGAAGTAGCCGAGAAGGTCGGGTATCGCAATTATCCGTATTTCAGCAAAATTTTCAAGAAATTAGTTGGTATGAGTCCTGAGGAATATCGCGGATAATCCCACCGACTTTACTTGGAAAGGGGCTCTGTGTGAATCGATGAGAAAGCGCTTACCATTCGTTAGCATCAAATCGAAAATCGTGATTATCTGTCTAACGGTCATCATCGTGCCGATCTTGGTGATGACGGTCATCTCCTATTTCTCTTCCCAAAATCAATTGGAACGAAAGTATACGGAATTATTGATGGAAGTCGCCAAGCAGACGATTATCCGCATTGACGAGTATTTTAAGGAAATTGAGAAGATTTCGCTGGTAACGACTTTTGGAATGAACAACCCGGATCATCCCACAGAGAAAATTTACCCGATCCAAGAGTTTCTTCGAGACGACAGCGAACAGAACAAAAATGAAGTCTATGGCATGCTGATGAACTACATCATGATGAAAGATCAAGAAATCTCCATCTATGTATACAATCTAAACGGCGGGCAGGATCTGATTGTTGGTACCAATCAGCCTTATAACTACCGTTATCGTCCGACCCAAGAAGAGTGGTTTCAATCTTTTCAAGTTTCCACCAGTAAAATGATGATCCTTGATACTCACATCGACAGACAGACTCAAAACAACACCTTGGCCATCTCGCATGTTCGCAAGATCTTGGATACGGACAGCGGGACTCTGCTTGGCTTCATGGTCGTTAGTATTGATCTCGACGTCATTGAGATTGCCAGCAATCGGCTGCAAGAGTCGTTGCGGAAGCGATTCACCATTGTGGACGAATCGGACAACATCATATATAACAATGATTTTTCGTTAATTGGTCAGAAATTTTCAGAGACGATTCGGCCTAACCGGACGGATCATCTTATGGTCGCCAGCCGATTTGAACGTCAACGTTGGACGACCTATCTCTATATGCCGAAGAAAGAGCTCTCGGCGGAGGGAAATCTATTACGACACAACCTATACTTGCTGGCTACGCTGATGTTAATCTTCCTCGCGATCGTTTCCATTCTATTATCTACTGTGATTACACATCCCCTAAAAAAACTGATGAGAAATATCCTGCTGGTCGAGAAGGGGCAATTTGATCAGGTGCAAGAGATTCGTTCTCATGACGAAATCGGACATCTATCTACTCGGTTTCAAAGAATGTCGCATGAATTAAAACGGCTTGTCGAACGGATCCAACAAGAGGAGAAGGACAAGGCTACCGCCGAAATCCGCGCGTTGCAGTCCCAGATCAATCCTCATTTTCTATACAATACCTTGGGATCTGTGAAATGGATTGCCTCCATGCAGCAAGCGAACAAAATCGTGGAGATGACGGATGCGCTTATCGAGATGCTGTTTTATGCCGCCCGTTCCGAAGACGCATTGGTTACGGTTCGCCAGGAACTGGATAACCTGCGCAATTATATGATCATCCAGAAAGTACGCTACTACAACCGAATACGACTGGAAATCCAAGCGGACGAGGATACCCTCGATGAACGCATTCCAAAGCTGATTCTTCAGCCGTTGGTGGAGAATGCGATTTTCCACGGGTTGGCATGGAAAGAGGAGAGCGGTACGATCACGATCAACGTCGAGCGTTCGGGCAACGATATCTCGATCACCATTCAAGATAATGGCGTCGGTATGGACGATGAAACCCTCCATTCTCTTACCGATTCACTGGCCTATGCGGAGAAGGGGGAAGCCCAAAATATTGGACTTTATAATGTGATGCGGCGTCTTAAGCTTCATTATGGAGAGAATCATGGATTTGAGTTGAAGAGCAAGTGGGGGGAAGGCACCACCATCCGCATGGTTCTTCCGAATTTAACGTAAGATCTAGCCTCCATGACTGCGGGTTAGGCGGAATAACACTTTTTTTACTTTGCTTATATCATTTTTACTTCTTTCAAAATCCTTGGGTGATTCTGCGCACAAGACGTAAAGAATCTAACATCAAATCGTCATTTTCGTTGATTTCTTGCGGCCTGACGCTTCTTCTACAATATAGGCGAAAGTATTCCATACTCATGAGGGGGGCAAGTATGAACAGAAAGCTAGTTTCCGTTTTATTATCCTTATCCTTTGTTCTTGTACTGGTATCGGCCTGCAGTAATTCTACAAATTCGAGTCAACCTGCTGTCAATGGAGAAGAACCTAAACAGGCAACAAATGAAAAAGGAGAAGTCGATTATGCGTTTGGCTCCTACGAAGAAACGGTTACCCTTCATACCGTTCGTGCCGAATATGCTTCTGCGCAATTTCCTGATAGCGATGATATGACCAAGAACATCTGGACGCGAGCGTATAAAGAGCGCTTCAATATTGACGTCGTAACGGATTGGGTAACCGACGAGTATGATACGAAATTAAATTTGGCGATATCCTCCAAGAAGCTTCCCGATGTGTTCCATGTCAATCCGACTCAATTGCAGCAATTGATTAAGGCGGATATGATCATGGATCTAACCGAAATGTTCAATAAGTATGCCTCGGATCGTGTAAAAAGCTATATGGAAGCCGATCGCTCCAGTTATGAATCGGGAATGAAAGACGGCAAATTATACGGGATTCCTCAGATGCATTGGGGGATCATTGATCAGCCGGATTACATCTGGATTCGCAATGACTGGAAAGAAGAACTTGGTTTGCCGGACCCGAAGACGATCGACGACCTTAAGAATATCGCGCTTAAATTTAAAGAAGCCTATGGCGGATTCGGCATGGCCGTGGATCAGACGCTCGATTATTTGAATCTTCTGGCCGTCGGTTGGGGGGCTCACCCAGATATGTGGATCCCGGGCGAAGACGGGAAACTGGTATACGGAACGATTCAACCCGAGATGAAGAACGCCCTGGCCGATTGGGCGGAATGGTACAAACTGGGCATCATTGATCCGGAATTCGCCATTAAAGACTTTAGCGCTATGAACGCAGGTGTGGTGTCAGGCAAGGCAGGCATCCAACCTTATTATCAATGGTGGGGATATAACCCTGGTGTAGACGTCGTCACCAACTTGGGCAAAGAGGCGGTATTTTATCCGTACAATATTCCAACCGTCGACGGGAAGCCAGCCACGCATTCCATTTTCTTTGCCAACGGAGTTTATACGGTAGTTAATAAGAACTGCAAAAATCCCGAAGCGGTTATCAAATTACTCAACTTCTATGCCTACATGCTGGATGAAGGAGCACAGAATGAGGATCCCGAAACCTTATCTGCCTTTTTGGATAATGATATTGCTCACGTTACCGGGGCATTCAAAATTATTAACCCGGAAACCGACTATACCCAGTTCGAGCATGTGAGTGAAGCGCTGAAAACCAACGACACGAGCAAATTCACGACAAGCGGGATGTGGCAGAAGTATAACAACAGCGTAGAGTTCAAGAAAAACGGAACTCCAGCGGCTACAGGTGATTATCTTCAACAAGGCAGCCCGAAGCCAGCGTACGGTCTTGCCAAGTCTATTCTTGACAACGAACAATATATCAAGACCGCGTTGTGGGGCGCTCCGCCCGAGGTGCTCGTCAAGTATGGATCGACCTTGGATGACATCCTCATGGAAGGCTTTACCAAAATTATCATGGGTGCAGAAAGCATTGATTATTTCGATAAGGTAGTTGAAAACTGGCGGACAGCCGGCGGTAACGAAGTAACTGAGGCCGTTAACGAAATGTACGAGCAATGAACGGAGGATCAAATCATGCTCAACAAATTATGGCGTCAGCGAGCCTTCCATCTCATGCTCATCCCGGGAGTGGTTCTGGTTTTTATTTTCAGCTATCTTCCCTTTTACGGATTAATTATTTCCTTTCAGGACTATAATCCTGGGCTAGGTTTCAACTCCCCCTGGGTCGGCATGGAGAATTTTCACCACGTCTTTCAACAGCCGAATTTTATAAGAACGATCTGGAATACCCTGTACATGTCCATCTTCAAAATTATCGGCGGCATTGTCGTCCCCGTCATCTTTGCATTGCTGCTGAATGAAGTAGCTCATACGTTTATTAAACGAACGTTTCAAACGTTGGTTTATTTGCCGAACTTCCTGTCGTGGGTGATCATGGCGGGTATCATGATTGACATTCTGAGCTCGGAAGGGATTGTCAATTCGTTTCTCGGCTTATTCGGGGTGGGCCCTATCTCTTTTCTAGGTAGTCCCTCCATCTTTCCTTGGACCATGATTGTGACGGATATCTGGAAGGGATTTGGGTTTGGAACCGTCGTTTATTTAGCGGCCTTAACAAGCATTGACCCTGGTTTGTACGAGGCTGCGGTCATGGATGGAGCGAGACGCTGGAAGCAAACGCTCTATATCACCTTGCCGTTGCTTGCTCCTACCATCGTGCTCATGTCCGTATTATCCCTGAGTAATGTACTGAACGCAGGGTTTGACCAGATATTTAACCTGTATTCCCCGGCTGTATATGAATCCGGTGACATTATCGACACTTATGTATATCGCCTCGGAATCCAGCAAGCGCAATATTCCGTGGGAACCGCAGTAGGTTTATTTAAATCGGTTGTTTCCTGCGTGATGGTCGCCTTGTCCTATTTCTTGGCGGATCGGGTTGCCGGCTATCGAATCTTTTAGCGGGGAAAAGGAGGCTATTCGATGATATTAGACCGCAGTCCGGGACGTAGGCTGTTTCAAGCGGTAAACTACGTGATCCTCATATTAACATCGCTGCTTTGTATTCTGCCCTTCGTGAACCTGCTTGCCGTCTCTTTCAGCGGCAGTGCTGCTGTCTCGGCGGGGGAAGTCGCCTTTTGGCCGGTTGATTTCAATACAAAGGCTTATGCGTTTGCGATCAAAGGCGGGGAGTTTTTTCAAGCCTTATGGGTATCTGTCCAGCGCGTCCTATTAGGGACGCTTGTGAATCTTGTATTAATGGTGCTTACCGCTTACCCTCTGTCCAAATCCAAAGAGAAAGTAGCGGGGCGCGGGCTCTATATGGGATTTTTCGTGATCACCATGCTGTTTAACGGAGGGCTTATTCCGAATTATCTGATCGTTGTCAAAGCGGGGCTGATCGATTCCATTTGGTCTTTAATTCTGCCGGGGGCGCTTCCAGTTTTCAGCATGATTATATTAATGAACTTCATTCGGGGCTTGCCGGAAGAGATCGAGGAATCGGCCACTATCGATGGGGCGGGGCCTTTGCAAATTCTGATTCGAATTCTAATGCCAGTCTTAAAGCCGGCGCTGGCCACCGTCGGATTATTTAGCATCGTCGGTCATTGGAACTCTTGGTTCGACGGCATCATCTATATGAACGACACCGCCAATTACCCTCTGCAAAGCTATTTACAGACGCTGTTGCTGAATTTCGAGCAAATTATGCAGCGATCCAACAACGATTATACACAGCTCTTGGCGATGATGAATGTAAGAACGGGACGCGCCGCTCAACTCTTCCTGGGAGCACTTCCTATTTTGGCCGTTTATCCTTTCTTACAGAAATACTTTACGAGCGGCCTTGTCCTCGGCAGTGTGAAGGCATGATGAACAAGGGGGAGCGTTCGTCAATCTAGACAGTATCGACGAGGAATGGTCAAGAACCCCAGAGGCTCAGATGAAAGTCATCTAAGCCCTTGGGGTTCTTGTTATTTCTGTTTTTAATTGTTCAAACCATTCCAGGTTAACCAAGTGATGGGCTCGGGAGTTTTCGTTCATGAGGCGGAAGTAATCGAGAGTGCCCGGAATCTCCTGCGTACTGGACAGGTATTCATCCAAAAGTGCAATTCGGGATTTGGTCTGATCGATTTGCGACTGGATCAGCTCTAGCAGCTTGTCTTTGTCATATTCATCAGCAAACAGAAGCGCTCCATAAAATTGCAGGTTCACATACTCCGATTTGGTGCCGTATTGGACCATTAACTTTTCGAACTCTGCCCTTCCGGAGGGGGTGATTTTGTAGTTTCGCGTTTCGCGTCTGCTGGTTGTGGACTCTTGCTGGATCTGTTCAATCCAACCTTTCTCTTCAAGCTGCTGCAGATTGTAATAAAACGACCCCTTGGTGAAATTAACGATGTACTTGTAATGGCGTTGTTCCATGAGGGCTAGCAGCTCGTAGCCGTGAGCGCCGGGATTCTGGATCAGTAAGCCAAGGATCAGTAAGGGGATCAAGGCATCATCACCTTCGCCATCCTAGCTTCGAATTCCGCGTAGGTGATTTTACCCAATGCCAAATCCATGCTATGGAGGTAAATCAGTTCGTTTTTTGAATAGTTACGCTCCACGTTCAGCGACTGTTCTTCTCCCGGAAGGGGCTCCAGGACATGACGTTTTTTCGAAAAAGCCTCAAAATACCGGTAGCCAAATTTACGCTGCGAAACCGCATCGATATGAATCCCATCCGGATTCGCGGTTAATTCCGCTGCCGTTACAAAATAACAATTTGGATGCGTGTTGGCATAACGCTGTAATTGCTCATTAACTTGTTGATATTCCGTCGCGTGCTGTCCAAACCCGGTTTTTCCTAAGAAATCCCCAAGCCCGCCAAGGATCAGCGGCACTTCATCATCCAGATTTAACTCGTTTCTCAAGGTCTCAATGATCAAGGCGAATTTCTCGTAGTAGGTTTCATGAAGTGAACCATAACTATCACTTTCTCCCTGATGCCAAAGAATCCCGCAGATTTGACTGGACTGCTGAGCGAAGCGGGCTTCGGATAAGGCATGCTGAAACAGGGTACCTTCCGGATGCCAATCCTTTAAGGAGCTGCCTCCTTCCGCACAAGGAATCAACCCGATTTCCTCATCGGGATGTGCCTTTGACCAGGCATCAGCAAAGGATGCCGCCAAGCTAACGCCAGAGACCGGACGGTCGTAATTGATCGGCTCCGTCATCATCTGCCACTGCCCGTTGCGCAGCATTTTGATTTTCTCATTATAGATCGGATCGACTTCATGCAAAAATCCACGACCCGCCATATTCGACTGACCTAACATTAAAAATGACTTGATCATCAGCTTAACTCCTTTATCTCGATTCAATAGTCTAATTAGACTATTGTTAGCTTATAACAGACTTGGGCAATAGTCAAATGAATGCGGGATGATGAAGGTCTGTTCTGCAATATGCAGGGGCGGTTCTTGTGTTTATAAGGCATTATGCAGGTATGGATCTCCCCGGCGGCGAATATAGCCTTAGATATCCATACAAGCCATTAAGCAAAGGAGGAGCCCCATGAACGAAGAGCAGATCAAGAGATCCGGAAATCCCGTATTTCCAGGCTGGTATGCGGACCCGGAAGCGAGGATTTTTCAGGATCGATATTGGATTTACCCGACGTACTCGGCCCCTTATGATGAACAGACCTTTTTTGATGCTTTCTACTCTACGGATTTGACGGAGTGGACGAAGGTGGAGCGCATCCTGACGATGGACGACATCGCTTGGGCGCGGCGAGCGTTATGGGCCCCATCGCCGATCGAACGAAGTGGTAAGTTCTACTACTACTTTGCGGCGAATGACATCCAAAGCGACGAGAAGCTGGGCGGCATCGGCGTGGCGGTGGCTGATCGGCCAGAAGGGCCGTACCGGGATGCGCTGGGCAAGCCGTTAATTGATCGGTTTCATTTTGGAGCGCAGCCGATTGATCCTCATGTTTTTCTCGATGATGACGGAAGCGCTTACCTCTACTATGGGGGCTGGGGACATTGCAATGTGGCAAAGCTGACCGAGGATATGGTTCATCTGGACACATTCGAGGATGGAACCACGTTCAAGGAGATCACTCCGGACCATTATGTTGAAGGGCCTTGCATGTTTAAGCGTAACGGCATTTATTATTTTATGTGGGCGGAAGGGGGATGGACCGGACCGGATTATTCCGTGGCCTATGCTATGTCCGATTCACCGATCGGGCCGTTCAAGCGCGTGGGCAAGATTCTGCAGCAGGATCCAGCCATCGCCACCGGTGCCGGGCATCATGGATTTCTGCAAATTCCGGGCAGCGACGAGTGGTACATCGTTTACCATCGTAGGCCGCTTAATGAAACCGATGCGAATCATCGCGTAGTTTGCATGGATCGCATGTTGTTTGACGAGGAAGGGCGAATCCAGCCAGTGCAAATGACACATGAAGGCGTTACGGCCAGACCGTTGCAGCGGGCGGAAGGCTGACGAGCAACTTTATGGATCTAACGTATTTGCAAAAAGACAATGAACGACAACGCCAAGCTTACTATGAAACGCTGCTAACGCTGTATAAGTGGGAGGATGCACGGCTGCGTCATTTTATCGCAGAGAGGATGGAGATGAAGTGATCAGTAAACAGAACGCAGAGCATTATGTGTGGGGCGGAAATTGCGACGGTTGGCGGCTGGTGGATCGGGAGGAGTGCAGCATTATCCATGAGAAAATGCCCCCGGACAGCCAGGAAGTCCGGCATTTTCACGAAAAGGCGGAGCAGTTTTTCTTCGTCCTGTCCGGTTGTCTGCATCTCGAATTGGATGGAATCCAATACGAGCTTCATCCGCATGAAGGGCTTGAGATCCCGCCGAATATGCCGCATCAGGCCATGAACCGATCCGCTGAAGCGGTGGAATTCCTTGTTATATCCCGCCCGAATCCACGGGGGGACCGAGTGCTGGCTTAAATCCACTGGACGGATGCAGATAAAAGAAGAGGAGAACAGAAATGTACAGCCCCGGCTCGACCGGAGAACCTCCTGTATTTGATCGAACAAATGCTGCAAGAGCCAACGGCCGAGCGGATCGAAGCTTTTTACCATTCGGTCCGCACGTTTGCCGATTGGGGCGAGGACGACCGAAGCTGGCCGTCGCGTTTTATGGAAGACAGCGAATTAAACTGGTTAACCGGCTTAACTCCGGTAGGGGATATCTAGCGGTTCTGTTGCCGCGAACGGTTTATTTTGCGCCTGCCGCAATCTCCTTCATCCGTTCTTGAACCGCCCCGGTACATACGCCGCCATGATAGGTGATCACGGTTTCCACATCCAAGGCAGCCAATTTCTTGACCGATCTCAGGGCCTGGGGGTAATCCTGCGTAAAATTCGGTACGGGCGGCTGTACCTGGCCCTCGCTAGACGACTGCGTCTCCGCTGATTAACGTTTTACTGGAAGGATGATACAAGCTAATATGGTCAGGCGTGTGTCCTGGGGTGTACACGGCTCGTAATCCTCCGCCAAATGGCAAATCGTCCCCGTCGTGAAGCGCCGTATTGACTTTCACCGACTCGGCGTAAGCACCGCCCTTAATCAGCGGGATTTCACCAGCCAGATACGGAATCCCCTCCTCGTGGGCCAACACTTCCAACTTCCCTTCCTTCGCCCGGATCAGCTCCGGCAGGCTGCCGATATGGTCGCGGTCTTGATGTGTAATGATCACATGGGTCAGCTGATCCAAGGAGAATCCTGCTTGCTCCAACCCTTCGCGAATCACATCCAATTGCCCGGGAACCCCGGTGTCAACAAGGACGAGATGATCGGTACCCCATAATAACGCCGCATGGACAGCCATCTGGTTCCCATTTTGCAACTTCAGGTTGAGCGGCAACGGCAGAATGCCGGATTCTTTAGAATGTTCCATTTTCGTCCCCTCCTCGACATTTAAACATAGTTTAACCTGCGCCAAAATCGTAGCAGAGAATAGCCCAAAGGACAAGTCCTAAGCTTGAATCGTATGGAATAGGTTATCGACAATGTCAGCTTGATCAGGTATAAATGAATCAATAAGAAAGTGAAAGTGGCAGTTTAATTCCTGATCAGGAGGCGAACCAGACATGGACCCTAGATATCCGATAGGCGAGTATGCCTTCACAGGCGAGATTACGGCGGCACAGCGAGATCAATGGATACGTGAAATCGAGACGCTGCCGACGCGATTAAGGCAGGCGGTGGCCGGATTAAGTGAAGATCAGCTGAACCTTCCTTACCGCGAGGGCGGCTGGACGCTGCGGCAGGTTGTGCACCATCTGGCTGACAGCCATATCAATGCCTACACCCGGTTTAAACTGGCGCTAACTGAAGAGACCCCAACGATTCGGCCTTATCACGAAGACCGTTGGGCGAAGCTGCCCGACTACGAGGGAGACATCGAAGCTTCACTGCTTCTGTTGGAAGCGCTGCATCGTCGCTGGACCCACCTGTTGAGATCGCTGAGCGAGGAAGATTTTGAGCGTTCGTTCCACCATCCCGAATCGGGGAAAACGACGAGCTTGGCCTACAACCTCGGAAACTACGCTTGGCACGGGAATCATCATCTTGCTCATATTACGGCGTTAAGAACGCGGCTGGATCTTTAGTTCCATCCTTCTCTTTTGCAGACAGCCTGAAAGTCCTAATAAGGACGGCAGGCTGTTTTTTGTTTGCATCGAAATTGGAAAAGAACTTTAATTTCCGCTATAAATCGGCATTTTGAGTTATAGAAAGAAAGCGCTGTCTATTTTAACATGGGGTTCGTAATCGAACTTATCGATGAAAGGATGGATGATTCGTGAAGGCGGGTACGGGGAAGAGGTCGAGGTGGAGTGCAATGCTCCGATATGTACTGATTGCGATATTGGCTTGTTCGCTGACAGGTGGCGCGCAGATCGCCCCAAAACAGGCGGCCGCTGAAGGAGGAAGCACGCAAGCAACGGAGGCGGTTTATACGTTTGAGGCGGAGGCGGCGGCAAATACCTACTCCGGCAAAGCCGGTCCGGTTCCTTGCGACACCTGCTCCGGCGGGGCAAAAGTAGGCAACCTTTACCAAGGCTCGGCAATGCAGTTTAACGCGGTGAATGTAACGGAGGCAGGCGTTTATAAGCTAAGCTTGTCCTATATTTCCGGGGATCCCCGTTCGTTTATGGTCAGCGTAAATGGCGGAGAGCGGGAGCGCTTCTCGCCGCCGGCGACGAAGGATTGGAATGCGGTGGGCGTATTCGACTTCGAGGTCCGTTTACAGGCGGGCGATAATACGTTGTCTTTTGACGATGACGGCGGATATGCTCCGGATTTGGACAAAATCAGCTTGACCTTCGTCACATCCTCGGAGCCGGGAACCGATCCGGGGAACGGTGAAGATCTGGAGCTTGGTGCGCCGCTCAGCACGGTGAAATACGGGCCGATTGCCGTAACCCGGCACGCGAAAGGGATGAGCGTAACCAGCGGCAGTCTGAAGCTGCTCTATAATACGGAAAATGGGCTCTCGGCGTACAGCTGGAAAAATCGCGGTGAAGAGGCCAAGATCCAAGGGGCGTACAGCTCCATACAGTTGGACCAGTACTTAACCAGCAAGGATTACGCCAAGCATGAGTTCAAGCTGGAAGAGGTGGAGCGGTTCCACGACCGTGGCGGCAAAGGGATCAAGGTCACGGTGAACAACAGGCAGGAAGGTCTGCCGACCCTGAAGCAAATCTACTATATCTATGAGCAGAAGGATTACTTGCTCACTCAAGTTATTGCCGAGCAAGATACGCCGCTCGCAACGAACTATATTGCCCCGCTGATTGTGGATCACCGCGGCGGCGTGGATATCGGCCAATATGGCGACAACCGGGTGCTGGTAGCTCCTTTTGATAACGATGCATGGTCGCGGTATTTGTCCAAGACGATCAACACGGATCTAAACAATCAAAATTATGAAAGCTCGGAACTGACGGCCATTTTCGATAACGACAGCCGTCGCGGCTTTGTGGTGGGTTCGGTTAGCCATGATACGTGGAAAACCGGCATTTATTGGAGCGGATCCAATGACCGTCTGAACAAGCTGAACGTATATGGCGGCTTCACTTCTCTGGCTTCCACGCACGATTCGTTGCCGCATGCCAAGGTCAGCGGGACGACGATTGCTTCTCCGAAGGTGTTTGTTGGATTTTTTACCGACTATCGGGACGGTTTGGAAACCTATGGTCAGGCAAATGCAGTGGAAGCCCCGCCGCTGGCATTTGGTCCCGGTGTTCCGCAAGGGGTTCCGGTGGGCTGGAACAGCTGGGGAGCTGTCGGCAGCAAATTAAGCTACGATCAAGTGATCGAAACCTCCAATTTCTTTAAGGAGAAGCTGCAAGGAGAGTCGTTTAATAACGAAGGTCAGCTGTATATGAACCTCGACTCGTACTGGGATAATATGAACGATGAGCAGCTGGGGCAACTGGTGGATTATATTAAGGCGAACGGTCAAAAAGCAGGCATCTATTACGGCCCGTTCGTCTACTGGGGCGATAATTTGAACCAGACTGTGGAAGGCACGGACGGAAAATATACCTATGGCGATATCGTTCTTCGCGATGCGCAAGGGAATCCGCTGCCGAAGATCGACGGCGCCTATGCCGTCGATCCGACCCATCCAGGGACGAAGCAGCGTATCGACTATTATATGAATCGCTTTAAGGAGCACGGCTTCGAGTATATTAAGCTGGATTTTCTGAGCCATGGCGCATTGGAAGGCCAACACTTTAACCCGCAAGTTTTTACTGGTATTCAGGCTTATAACGAAGGAATGGCTTACATCGTGGATGCGCTGGACGGCTCGATGTTCATCAGCGCGTCGATCGCGCCGCTGTTCCCCAGCCAATACGCGCACAGCCGGCGGATCTCCTGCGATGTTGACGGTTCGCTGGGCAGTACGGAATACCAGTTAAACAACCTGACCTACGGGTGGTGGCAAAACGGAACCATCTACCGCTACACGGATCCGGACTATATGACGTTGGAGAAGGGCGGCTCGCTGCTTGGAGCGCAAACCCGAGTGAACGCGGCGGCGATTTCCGGTACTGTGTTCCTCAACTCGGATGATGTGGCGAATCAGACGGCCCGGGAATATATGGAGCAGCTGCTGGTGAACCCGGCGGTGAATGCGGTGGCGAAGAAAGGGCTAGCATTCCGGCCGATGGAGGGCAACACCGGAACGGCAGCGGCGGACGCTTACATCTTAAAAGACGGCGGGGGATATTATCTCGCGATCTTCAATTTCACGAACGAGCCGGTGGAACGGACGATCTCCTTCGAGCGGGCTGCCATGGACAACAAAGGGAAGTCCGGCTTCCGCGTGACGGATCTGTGGACTGGTGAAGAATGGCGTGAGAAAACGGAGCTGCACGTCACACTGCAAGGGGCCGAGTCGAAATTGCTTCAGCTTGTTCCTGTTGCGGGGGGCGGAAAAAAATAAACAAAAAAAGGAGCCGTGAATCTCGGCTCCTTTTTAATTTGTTACAGCACCCAAGCGCCCACAATCCCGGCAACGATGCCAAGGATGACCACTGAGACGAACAGGAATCCCAACACCTTGCGCGGGAACGAACGCGACACCATCAGCAGAGACGGCAGGCTGACAGCCGGCAGCGTGATGAGCAGGGCTGAAGCTGGGCCTGCGCCAAGCCCAAGCGCGGTGAACGATTGAATAATCGGAATTTCCGCAGCCGTCGGAATGACGAACAACGTGCCGACGAGGGCAAACAACAGGATGGCCAGAATGCCGCTGCCCAACTCAACGGGGAACAAGACGCCTTGGAAGGCTCCCAGCAGCAAGACGGACAACAGATACGCCGGTACAACGTTCAGGATCATCATCCCGAGGCTCTTCAACCAGCGAAGAGCGAACGGCCCCTCGTTCTTCTGTTCGGCTGCCGCTTCCGCCTTTTCCAGCTCTGCTGGCGCGGGAACCTGCTGGCCTTTCGCCAGACGGTTGGCGAGGTAACTTACCCCAAACGTCAGCACGATGCCAAACACGAGGCGGAGCAAAGTAAATTTCCAGGACAAGACAAAGGTCATGAAGATCAATGTCGCCGGATTCAGTACCGGATTACCCAGCCAGAAGGCCAGGCTGGCGCCGACGGATACATTACGTTTCCGCAGGCCGGCGGCGATAGGGGCGGCACAGCAGGTGCACATCATCCCCGGCAAGGAGACGATACCGCCCAGAAACGTGCTCTTAAACCGGCTGCTGCCGAGCACTTTATATAACCATTGAGCCGGCAGGAGTACCTGGACAAGCGATCCTAGTAAAATCCCGAGGACGGCGGCCTTCCAGACCGATTTGAAATAGGCGGCTGCATAATCGACCGCGGCACTCCATGAAATGGGACCGGAAGCATCTGATCCAAGGATCGAAGAGCCAATCGAATGCTCGGTGGCGGCTTTGAACGCTTTTCCATAATAAGGCCACCACTTGACATAACTTAGGCCAGCGATGGCTATGATGAGAAACAGAACGACAAATATCGCCGTTTTGCGTTTATCCAAACCGCGTGGTTGCTGTTGCGGATAGTTGCCGCTTGATGATGAAACCATAGACTTCATTTCCCTTCACATATGATTCAAAATTTGAACTAAGACACGAAATATAGTATACCATACGATGGCAAGTGAACTACATTGAATCTGCTGGTAAGCGAGAAGCGGGACGGTTGCCATTTGTAATTCAACGGAGTACGCTTAAATAAGCATAAGCTAGAAAATCCTATATCGATACGTAGGGAAGGATTGTGATCCGTCATGTCTACTGTTGAACCTATAAAATTAACATCCTTGTCCAGCAAAGGAGGCTGCGGCTGCAAAATCGGCCCGGCAGACCTCATGCAAGTGATTCGAAGCCTCCCGCCAACGGTGCCGAATCCAGATCTGCTGGTGGGGCTTGATACAAGTGATGATGCCGGGGTATATCGGTTAAACGATGACCTCGCGCTGGTGCAAACGGTCGATTTCTTTACACCAATCGTTGACGATCCGTACGCGTTTGGCCAAATCGCCGCCGCAAATGCGCTCAGCGATATTTACGCGATGGGCGGCAAGCCGCTCACCGTGCTGAACATTGTAGCTTTTCCGATTTCCACTTTGGATAAAAGCATTCTGGCCGACATCCTGCGCGGCGCAGGAGACAAGGTGCAAGAAGCTGGAGCGACGCTGGTGGGCGGTCACTCCATCGACGACAAAGAGCCGAAATTTGGCTTAGCTGTTACGGGATTGGTTCACCCGGACAAAGTGAGAACGAATGCTGGCGCCAAGCCGGGGGACAAGCTGATTTTAACGAAGCCGATCGGCGTTGGCATCATGACCACCTCGATCAAGAAGGATCAGCTCAGCGCAGAAGAGACGAAGCGGGTCACCGAAGTCATGTCGACCTTAAACAAAACGGCCGCTGAAGTCATGGAGCCGTATGATGTACACGCATGCACAGACGTGACCGGCTTTGGATTGATGGGACATGCCCTGGAGATGGCCAAGGGCAGCGGAACCGGCATCACCATCTTCCAGAGCCGCGTGCCGGTGCTTCCACGCGTGCGGGAATTAGCGGAGCAAGGATTTGTCCCTGGCGGAACGAAGAACAATTTCGCGCATGTGGAAGCGAACATTACGTTCCCGGACTCGCTGGACCAGATCGGCCGATACATCCTGTGCGATGCGGTGACATCGGGAGGCTTGCTGATTTCTGTGAATCCGGATCAAAGCGAGCAACTGTTGGATGAACTGCAGAAAGCCGGCGTTGAAGCGAGCCTGATCGGTGAGGTCACCGCAGAGAACGCGGGCCATATTGTGGTCGAAGCCTAGGAAGGGGTTTGCAGCATTGGATATGTTTCAGGATATAGGCTTGCAGGAATGGGCGGAGCAGCGAGAAAGCGGCAAAGCGATCACCATGATTGACGTTAGATCGCCCTCCGAGTTCGCCGAGTCCACGATTCCAGGCAGTTTGAATATCCCGCTGTTTGATGATCAGGAGCGGGCGGAAATTGGAACTTTATATAAGCAGGTGAGCGTAGACGCCGCCAAACAACGCGGGCTTGAGATCGTTTCAGCCAAGCTGCCCGACTTTGTCCGGAAGTTTGCGGAAATCCCGGGGCGTAAAGCGGTGTTCTGCTGGCGTGGTGGGATGCGAAGCCGAACGACGGCGACGCTGCTCAGTCTGATGGATATCCATACGTACCGGCTGGCCGGCGGATATCGCGCTTATCGCCAATGGGTTGTCAGCACGCTCGAGCAGATGGAGTTTGCTCCTGAACTCACCGTGATTCACGGGAATACGGGAAGCGGCAAAACCTTGCTGCTTCGCAAGCTTCAGGAACAAGGGTATCCCGTTATCGATCTGGAGAAGATGGCGGGTCATCGGGGCTCGGTGTTTGGGCAAATTGGGCTGCAGGCGCATAACCAGAAGATGTTCGACTCGCTGCTGTTGGATGATCTCCTGCGTTATCGGGAAGCGCCTTACGTGTTGATGGAGGCGGAAAGCAAACGAATCGGCAAGGTGGTTGTCCCTGAATTCCTCATGGAGAAGAAAGAGCAGGGGCGGCATATCCGGATCGATCTTCCAACGGACGTACGGGTGCAGATCATTTTGGAGGATTACGAGCCTTGGAACAATCCGGAGGGCTGTCTGCTAGCGTTCCGAAAAATCAAATCCAGAATCCATACGCCCATCGCTGCGGAAATCGAACAAAGCCTGCTTGCAGGCCGCTATGACCGCGCGGTTGAGCTTCTTCTAACTTACTACTATGATCCTCGGTATGCCCATACAGAAGGGCAATACGAGGGAGCGGAATTTACGGTGATTCGGGCCAACACGGTTGACGAAGCCGTCATGGAAGTTCAACGACTCTTACCGAAGTCGGTTTGATTCGGGGAATTTCTTCTTAACAGCTCGCAGAGGTTCTGCGGGCTGTTTTTTTGCTAAGCCGTTTTAGGGGTGGTAAATTCAGCCAATTGCATTTACAATGGAAAAGAAAAATGGGTAAATGTGGGAAGGTGAAACGGTTGAAGCAACAGTTAAATCTAATCAGCAAAGCAGCACGGCAAAAGCCGCCTGTCAAATTGGCATTTCTTGGTTTGGTGGCGCTTTCAGTGGCCTTGCCGCAGGGGGCGGCGCTGGCAGAGGAGGCCACAGCCTCTACGTCAACAACGACGACGATCGTAAACACCGGGAACTTGGGAACCGATCCGTCCAAGCAAGGGGAGGCAGTTGCCGATTCGTCTCGTGCCAAAATTACGAAGGAGCAGGCTATCGCTAAGGTTCGGGAGTTGTTTCCGGTTTTGAAAGAGGCGACAGTGAACCAGGTCGAATACGGGATTCATAATGTGTACCCTGCACCAAGCTATCAGGATGTCTGGACCATTCATTGGCAAGTTGAAGTTGGCAATGGGAGTCACAGCTTTTCAAGCAGGGTGGATGCCATCACCGGGGATTTGATGAGCACCTATATTACCTTTCCGCGACAAGGCAATAAGGTCTATTATCCTCCGAAATTAACGAGAGAGCAGGCTTCGGAACAAGCGAAGGCCTTTCTCGCCAAAGCTGCTCCATCGTTATCAGCCGATGAGGTGAAAGAAAGTGATTCTCTTTTTTACTTGGATTCGCAGGCTTTATTTGGTCCGGTACAGTATGATTTTTCTTTCGATGTTCTGAAGAATGGGCTGCCCTCCGGTTTTGAATCCATTCATATCACGGTAACCGGCGATGGAGAAGTCGTCTTTTTTAGCCGTTCTGAGGAGAGGTTGGAATATCCGTCCTCCGTTCCGACGGTTTCTAAAGCGGAAGCGGAGAAGAAGTTCCGAGACGAGTTCCAGGTTGAACTGGGGTATGTCCCGGTACGGAAGAACGGTGCCATTTCCGATTGGATCCTGGCTTGGCAGCCGGTTTCGGATGCTTCCCTGGCCATTAACGCCCAGACGGGACGCAAGATGAACAGTGAAGGTACAGAGCTGACCTCCACCACGGTTACAATTAGCGATGTTCCAGCCGGGACCAAGATATTTGAGCCGCGCACTTCTAAAGTGGAATTAACATCTGATGAAGCCGCGAAGTTGGTGGAACAAACGGCTTTTATTCCAGAAGGCCGGAAGCTTAGATATCCGAGTATGAGCAGCGATTACAGGAATCCGGAGAGGAAGACATGGAGCTTAAGATGGGAAGAGGAGCGTCAGAACCTGACGGGACCGATGTATTTCCCGGCCCAGACGTACGCCACGGTCGATGCCTTGAGCGGACAAATTCTCGAGTTCCAGATTGAAGCCTTTAATTATGGCGAGCCGCGTGAACCGTTGGCGCCTCCGCCTGGAGCAGCGAAACTGAATTATGAGCAAGCGAAGCAGCGCGCCTTGGAATGGGTGAACCAGTTATATCCGCAAGCGAGCCGGAACCTAAAACTGATTGAACGCGGGGAATCTTGGAGTCGCCTCTCGAATGGAGAGCAATTCCGCTTCGAATTGACCCGTTACGTTAATGACCTTCCGGTGCTCGGTGGAGGGGTTTTTATTACGGTCGATGCGTATGGTCGGTTGTTCTTCTATTCTGTGAACCACGAGCAAATTCCGGAGGATCTGCCGGACAGCCAAACAGCAACCGTAACAGCGGAGCAAGCACTCCAATCGTACCTGGACAACTTTAAATTAGAATTGCAGTATAACCAGATCGGCGGGTATATGATTGATAATACCTACGTGGATCCAAAGGTATACCTCGTTTACTCACCGCAATTCAAGGATCCAGGAACGTCTTTTCAAGTGCTGAATGCCGTGACGGGCAAGTGGGTGACGACGTATGAGGGCATCCGCATGGAACCAACGCGGGGCGACATCGAGCCCAAGGATGTGAAGGGCCACTGGGCAGAGGCGGATTTGAAGACCCTGGTTCAATACCGCATTCTAGAAACGGATGAGCAAGGGAACCTGAACCCCAATGAGACGATCACGGTGGGGGACTGGCTGACCTATGCCGTGAAGGCGGCGAATCCTTATTATACAAGCTACGTGCTGGCATCCCCGTCTGCCGCGTCCGCAGAGGTCTCGATGGACGACAAGTATTCTCAGGCGGTGAAGTACGCTGCCGATTTGGGGTGGATCGATCCGGCCGAGCCGTTACAACTGGATCAGAAGTTGACCCGGGAGCAGCTGGCCGTATTGCTTACCTCGATGGTCAAATACGATCGCTTGGCGGCGAATTTCTTCGGCAAAGACGCATTCATCAACCAGTTCAGCGATGCCAAGCAAATCACTCGCCCCGGCGAGGTCACCATAGCGGTTCGACTCGGATTGCTGCAAGGCCAGAACGGCAAATTCAACCCGCAGCGCCAAGTCACCAAAGCCGAAGCCGCTTCTATCCTGATGAGATTGGTGAAGCTCCAAGGTCATACCGATCAGCCGATTGCCTCGCAGTAAGCCCTAGGATAGAGTGTTGACTCTCCCCTTTGAGGAGGCCTTAAGCTCAAGGAGCGGACGTCAGGATGGCAATTCTAAGCCGAGACGTAACCGCCAAAGAATAAGGAGGAGATGTTCAATGCTGTACACGGTCAAAGAGGTATCGGACCTTTCGGGAGTAACGATCAAAACGCTGCATCATTACCATAAGATCGGCTTGTTGAAGCCGCGGGAAATCAGCGAGGCGGGATATCGGCTGTGTGGCGAGCGCGAGCTGGAGCGGTTGCAGGAGATCTTGTTCTATCGCGAATTGGAGCTTTCAACAGCTCATCGAAAGACATCTGGATTTTATGAAAAAATATGGTCACCCTGCTTCTCCGGATGATTTTGCGGCGCAGGCCCGATTTTTTCTGAGTGATGAGTTCCATCGCACCCTGTTGGAAGGACAACAAACTGGTCTGGCCTATTACTTGCTGGCAGTGACTGAAGCTTATGCAGCTACCGTATCGGGTACCGCCGGCAGTGACCAGTAATCCATATGAGCCCAATCCCACAAAGGCTCCCGTGACCTGAGGTCCGGGGCCTTTTTACATTCCGCGTGCTGAATTAAGACAGACACTTATGGTAAAATCAGGTTACTGCTGAGGGCGTGGAGTAGAGTGGCACCTTTACCAGGGAAAGGAGTTGGATGGATGTTAAAGTGGTTTCAATATAATTGGCAAGTCCGGGACGAATGGTTTCACTGGTGTGAGAACATTCCTGAAGAAGAGCTGCTGCGTAAGCGGGTTGGCGGTGTGGGGAGCATTTTACAGACCTTATTTCATATCGTTGATGTTGAATGGAGCTGGATTCGCACCATCGAAGGGAAACCGGATTTTCAGGAGGACTTCAAATCATTTATGTCCTTGGAATTGGTGAGGAAGCTGTCGGATTCCTTTCATACGGAAGTCGAGGCGTTTCTGCAGACTTGGACCCCGGAGATGGAGGGATTGCTTGTGACCGCTTCCTGGGGAAGAGAGTTTACGCAAGGTGAAATCCTCCGTCATATCATTGCCCACGAGATTCATCATATCGGTCAGCTGTCCGTGTGGTCACGGGAATTGGGGAAGGTGCCGGTGTCGCCGAATTTTATTGACCGAGGTCTTCGTTAGCTTTTGATCAAAAAAGGGTAACCTAATCCATATCTCCCAAATGACGACGGAGGAGGAAACGACTTTGAGACAAAACATTCAGGTGCCCTTTGGTTATGAACCTCCGGCTCCGAGCCGGAAAGGGACGATCATCTTCTACGATTCCTTTGAGTCGATTTCGGACGAAGAGCTGCTGCGAGCCGCCGAAGAGGCGGAGACCCGCAAGTTTGCGAAGCTGGTCCTTTATCCACTGCACGAAGAAACGGTGAGACGGATGTCGAAAGAACCGGTGAGTCCTTTCTATCGCAGAGAGGACCGGCTGCATGCATGGAGACGAGAGCAGAAGGGAACCGGTCCGGCGATCCTTGTGGAAGGCTGGGAAGGCAAGCGAAAAAAGTATACGCCCATCGACACAGCCCTTCGCCACCTGACGGAGCTGTATCCGGCTCCCTATTTCCTGTATCTGACTCCGGAGATGGCGAACCAATTTGCTTCCTTCTCCTCTTTTGAGGAGTGGATCGTCAAGATCCGGCTTCTGCTGGCGGCCGAGCTGAGTCATCCCCATCCGCGGCTGGAGAAGTACAGCCATCGTTGGGATTTGGCCGGTACACGGTTAGATTTCGCTTGAAGACGTGGGGTCCATTTATTTTGCAGGAGGGAAGAGGATGAAATCGATTTGCGTATTTGCCGGCTCGCGATTTGGCGAAGACGAACAATACCGCATCCAGGCGGAACAGCTGGGAAAAGTCATGGCACAGCGGGGATACCGCTTAATTTATGGTGGTTCGAGGCATGGGCTGATGGGTGCCGTAGCGAATGCGATATTGGAGGCAGGCGGTGAAGCGATTGGCGTCATGCCCTCCGGTTTGATTCACGGTGAAATGGCGCACCCGGGGCTGACGCAGTTTATCGAGGTCGAAGGCATGCATGCCCGGAAGGCGAAGATGAGCGAGCTCGCAGACGGGTTCATCGCTCTGCCCGGTGGATTTGGCACGTTGGAGGAATTGTTTGAGGTGTTGTGTTGGCTGCAAATCGGTATCCACCAGAAGCCGGTTGGCGTTCTCAATGTGCAGGGCTATTATGAGCCCCTGATGGAGTTGGTGAATTCCTGCATCCGAGCGGGCTTTGTCCATCCCGGGCATGAAGCCTTGATTAATGTCGCCGAGGAACCGGAAGAATTGTTGATGCGGATGGAGAATTTTGTACCGGTCATTGCAGAGAAGAAATGGAAGCAGGGGTGAAGCGAACCCCGTGAAGTATAGGCATTACAAAAAGAGACGGAGGCGATAGAATGGACAGAATCAACACATCGCATCGGAGCAAAAGCCTCTGGACGATCACTTGCTTGCTGCTGCTTGTGACCCTCTTGATTGGAGGATGTTCGGGGGCTGCTCGCAATCCTTCGTCTTCGGCTGGCGAAGGAACGGGGGCTTCCGGCTCCAACGGGACGGAGACGAACCAAGGGCAGACGCCCCCTTCAACCCCTGAAGCGCCGGAGGAACCGGAGAAACCAGCTGATCCTGCCGCCAAACTGCTGGATGAGCTCAGCACCGAGGAGAAAATCGGCCAGCTTGTTCTGGTGGGCATGGATGGAACGGAGCCAAATGACGTGACTCGGCAGCTCATTGAGGAGTATCACGTGGGGGGCTTTATTTTCTATAAAAACAACATCCAGGACACCAAGCAGGCGCTGGCCTTATTTAACGGCTTGAAAACCGCTAACCAGAACAAGGCGGTGCCGCTGTTTCTGAGCGTGGACGAAGAAGGCGGACGGGTCAGCCGCATGCCTGGCGAACTTGCGAAGCTGCCCGCCGTTCGCAAAATCGGTAATACCGGCAGCACGGAATTGGCGGGGCAAATCGGCGAGATCATTGGGAAAGAGCTGGCCGGCTTCGGACTGAACCTGGACTTTGCCCCGGTGCTTGACGTCAACAGCAATCCGGATAATCCAGTGATTGGGGATCGAGCATTTGGCACGAAGCCGGAGATCGTCAGCCGTATGGGTATTGCCGTAATGAAGGGAATTCAGGAGCAGGGGATCATTCCGGTCGTAAAGCATTTTCCGGGACATGGCGATACTTCGGTGGATTCGCACCTGGGGCTGCCCGTGGTAGAGCATGACTTGGACCGGCTGCAGAAGCTGGAGCTGGTGCCCTTTAAGCAGGCGATTCAAGAGGGAGCGGATGTCGTCATGATCGCTCACCTGTTGATGCCCAAGCTGGATCCTGATCATCCGGCTTCCTTCTCCAAGGCGGTGATTCATGACTTGCTGCGGGAGGAGCTTGGATACGAGGGGACGATCATTTCCGATGATATGACGATGGGCGCCATCGTGGAGCATTATGATATCCGTGATGCGGCCGTGCAGTTCATTCAGTCCGGCGGGAACATCGTGCTCGTGGGTCATGACGCAGAGAAGGAGAAGCAGGTGATTCAGGCGTTACGCGATGCCGTCAACTCCGGCACGATTTCCACGGAAACGTTGGATGAACGAGTGTATGATGTGTTGAAGCTGAAGCAGAAATATCAGCTCAGCAACGACCCTGCGCAGGGACCAAATACGAAGCAATTAAATCAGGATATCAGCGATATCCTTAAGCCTTACGGGCTTTGATCCTTGGAGCTGTCCGGGCGGTACTGGTGCTGATAACGATCCAGATCAATTCGTCCGCCTGGCAGCACTTCAACGCCTTCCGCCTCCAGGTTCCAGGTCTGCTCTTGGAAGGCGGATTCGTCTTGCAATGCGATGTGCCCCTTCCCGTTCACAACCCGGTGCCATGGTAGTCCGTATTTGCTGCTCATGCTGTGAAGAATGCGGACCACCTGCCTCGCGGCACGGGGACTTCCTGCTGCGGCAGCGATTTGGCCGTAGGTCATCACTTTGCCTGGCGGGATGGAGGAGATGATATCAATCGTTCGTGCGGTAAATGGTTGCATGATGAACTACTCCTTATTATCAAGGTTGTCTATACCGTTATATACCACGCCGCAATCGTAAGTTCCAGCGCTACCTTATCCGTCCCAGCCAGGAACAGAGGAGGATCGCTGCTATGGTAACGATCCGCCGGCTCCAAACGTATATAGGTCAAAGGCAGACGGGAGGGATAGGTTTGCAACGGTGGAGGATGCTGGGGTATCCGGAGAAATGGATTTTATATGCGGTTTTATTTATGTTCACGGTGATTGGGATGAAATATGCCATCAGCACGAGGTTGCCAGATGGCGGACGGCCGCCTTATTTGTTCCTAATCTGGAACGTGTTTTTGGCTTGGATTCCGCTTGGGCTGGCAGTTCTGCTCGATGTGATTCACTTGATCCCATCGCGAACAGTCAAGGTGGCTTTAGGCGTTCCGGTTGGGCTGTTATGGCTGTTTTTCTATCCGAATGCGGCATATCTCATCACCGATTTGCTGCACCCGTTTAACCGCTACACGATTGCAGCAGGCACCCGGTTCTGGGAAGAGCTGTTGTTCTGGGATCACCTTTTAACGTTGTTGTTTGCCGCGTTACTTGGTTTGGCGCTGGCAACGGTATCCTTGGCATCCGTACATCACCTGGTGCGGCGAGCGGGAGGCAGCTTGGCAGGCTGGGCGTTTGCCGTCCTCGTGCTGCTGCTGAGCAGTTTCGGCATTTATCTCGGCCGCTTTATCCGCTGGAACAGCTGGGACCTGCTCAGGCATCCGGGATATGTGCTCGAGGAAACATTAGCTTATTTCACCGATGCCGCGAACGTGGCGCATATGGTGGGATTTTGCAAATGGATCTTTCTCATTACCTTCTTCTGTTATGTGGTGCATTACGGGTTGGCGAGAATTTATCACACCTCGGAACGGGGGCAAGGGGATAAGGTGTAACAGAAAAATAGAAGCGAGATCCGGGGGGGATGGGACATGACGGAAATGAAAGAGCAGCTGCGGCGGCAGTTTCCAGTCCTGGAGAGTGAGCGGCTGGTGCTGCGACGGCTGCTTCCGGAGGATGCGGAGGCGATGTTTCGCTGCATGTCCGATCCGGCGGTGCGCGCCTTTACGGATCTGAATCCGGGGAAACTGCTGTTTCCCGGTCGACTCTATCGCTACTTCGAGGAATCCTACCGGTTTTTGCGGGATCTACACTTTGCTGTGATTCGTAAAACGGAAGGGGATTGGATTGGGTTATGCTCGCTGCAGCATTGGGATGTTGAGGGGCAAACGGCACGGCTCGGTTATCTGATCGCCCCGGAGTATTGGAACCAGGGCTATGCAACCGAGGCGGCAGCGAGTGTGCTGGATTTCGCCTTTGAGACGCTTGGACTTGGCTCCGTTGAAGCGCGCTGCAGCCCGGACAATCCGGCATCAGAGCGCGTCCTTCGGAAATGCGGTCTGCGGGAAGCAGGTAGGCTCTCCCCGGCGGGACGCAGAGGCCAAAAATGTGTGCTCAAGCGATATATCATCGAAGGGAAGTCCTTTGAAACATAAGTGATCGTTTTTGTTACACAAATGAAATATAGCTGTGATCAAACCCTAATAGAAAGGGGGTACACTTATTACATGACCCCCTTTTGAATATATATCTCTCTTAAGAACCCGAAGGACGTTGTCGGGTTCTCTTTTTTTTTTGACTACAGAGGAACGGTGACTTTCTGTTTATTTTTGAAATAGACCCATTCCTGAAATCCGATTTCTTTCAAACGTTGAGCGACTTCTTCCCATTCATCTCCAACCCGGGACGGGATGTGGGCATCGGAGCCAAAGGTGACGGAAACCCCGAAATGAAGGGCCCGTTCGAGAATGGAATCGTCAGGATACCATCCGCCGCTCAGCTTGGTTTTCCCGGAGGTGTTAATTTCAATGGCCACCCCGTGCTCGGCAATCGTTTTTAATGTATCGTCAATCGCTTGTGCAGCCGGAATATCCGTAAATGCCGGGTAGTTGCCCTTCATCGCGTCGATGTGTCCCATAATCTGAAACAATCCGCTGCGGGCCGATTGGCGGATCAAATCGTAATAGGCTTCTTTGCTGGCTACTTTCTCCTCTTGGCTAAGGCCCTTCCAACGATTTTTGTTGAAGATGCTTACCTCACCAACGCTATGAACCGAACCGATAATATAATCAAAAGGATACTGGTTCAGCATATTCCGATAAGCGCCCAGATGTTCCGGAAAGAAATCCGATTCGATCCCCAGCAGAACATCGATTCGGCCAGCGTACTCCTGCTTTAACTTCAGCACTTCCTCAACATATCCGGCAAAAGCTTGTTTGCCCATGGCGATTCGGGGAAAAGGCTGATCCTCATTATGGCCGAAGTATGGCGTATGATCGCTGATCCCGATGACCGATAATCCGGCAGCCAGTCCGGCTTCAATGTAATCGCGGATGTTCCCGTCCGCATGGCCGCAGCGGAAATGATGGGTGTGAAGGTCAAACTTCATGGAAGACTGCTCCTTTCTGTTGCGTTGAGGTGTTGTGCCCGATGAGCACGAAGTATCTCCGTTTACTCAGAACTGATAAAATGGGTTTCCGGCATGCCCTTCAGGTCGCCCAGAAACTGCTGCATCGCCGAGTTGATATATCGGCTGGATTTATAGATGACGCCAACCGGGTGAGTGACTTCAAGCTCAGGGATTGGCACAACCTTTAGCGTACCCTGTTTCAATTCGCGTAATATCGATTGCCGTGAAATGATCGCCGCCCCGAGATTGATCTCTACCATCCGTTTGACTTCCTCACTGCTGGACAACTCCATCACGATGTGCGGTTCGATGTTATGTTGCCGGAAGACCTCGTCGATAAACCGCCGTCCGACCGTATCGGGAGACAGCATAATCATCGGGATGCCGCGCAGTGAATCCAGCGTGGGAGATGGGTTGCTTGCCAAGGGGTGCAGCGGAGAAACGACGAATTCGAACGTATCATAATACAACACCGACGAGAGCACTTGCGGGTTGTTTTCGATTAAATACCCGATCCCGATGTCAACTAGCCCTTGCTCCACGTTCTGATAAATTTGGCTGGAGGGCATGGATTGAATGGTGGTTTTGATCAGCGGGAACTGGTCTTGGAAGTACGATAAAATCCGCGGCAGAATTTGAATGGCGATCGATGTGGTAGTCCCTAACACAATATGGCCTTGCGGGGTATGCTCCATATCGGACAGCTTCTGCTTGAGTTCTTCAACGATGTCCAGAATGCGTTCCGCTTGCTCCAGGAATACTTGCCCCCGGTCCGTCAGGGTAACCGGTTGGTTGCGGTCAACCAATACGGTGTTAAACTCATCCTCCAGGCTTTTGATTTGAGCCGAGACTGCGGGTTGGGTCAGGTTGAGCAGTTCGCCAGCCTTTCGGAAGCTTTTTGTTTTGGAGATCGTAATCAACGTCTCCAACTGACTAATATTCACCAGAAGGCCTCCTTTCTTTCCCGTTCCTTGGGAAATGCGCCGGATACGGCGCCTTCCTCCATGATTAATTCATTATAGGGGAATTTCGTTGGCTAAATCAATGACACGACATTCGGCTTCATTCGACAAGATCATCCTTTAGAAGTACTTTTGTCCCCGTCAATTGATTTTTAATGACTTGTGCCTAGGAATAAAGTATAATAAGTTTTAACTAAATGCCGGGTCTATTGAATCGTAAAGTTATTCTTCTAGTGAAAAGGGGCGCATCCTTTTGAAAGCAGAAGTCATAAATCCTTTTCTTGAATCCGCACGTTCGGTTATTCAACAGGTTGTTCAAGTTTCGCCTTCCACCGGGAGTATGGGGGTTAAAGAAGTAATTCCTGTGCAGGATCATATATGGATTCAAATCGGAATGACGGGCCATTTCAGCGGCATGGTGGTGTTCGGTTTGCAAGAGGCCGTGGCGCTGCGCATCGTTTCGGCGATGATGGGCGGATTCGTCCTGACGGAAATGGATGAGATGGGACAAAGCGCGATCTCCGAGCTCGGCAACATGATCAGCGGGAATGCCAGCACCATTTTGTCCAATCAGGGAATTGTTGTGGACATTACGCCTCCGCAGGTCCTCAAGATGGAGCAGGCGGCGGGGATTGGCCCTCGCAAGGCGCTTTGCATTCCGCTGTTGATGGACGGCATCGGCGAACTGGACATTCAAGTGATGATCTCTTAAGATTAGGTACAGCAGAAAGTCAAGTGCCAGCATTTTATACATACGGTTTCGTGAACAGAAGATGACTTTTTGAACTACCTCTTGAAGGGATGTTACAGTGCGTATGTCGTTAGAAGGCAAAATCGTTGTCGTCACCGGCGCATCCAGCGGGATTGGCGCTTTGGCGGCGCAGAGGTTGTCTGAGCGCGGCGCTGTGGTCGTTCTGGCTGCCCGGAATGCGGAGAAGCTGAACAGGGTTGCGGCGAGTCTGGCCGGACCTTATCGGGTATTGGAGATGGACGTTGGCAGCGACGCTTCCGTGAAGGAAGGATTCAATCAGATTCTGAAGGAATTTGGACGGGTCGATGTCCTGTTAAACAATGCAGGTTACGGGAAGTTTGAATACCTGGATCAAATGCCGGTTTCCGAATTTGCGGAGATGATGAACGTCAATTACATCGGGATGGTTCGGTGTACGAAGGCGGCCCTTCCGTCCATGAAGGCTGCCCGTTCCGGACGAATCGTGAATGTCGCTTCGATGGCTGGCAAGATCGGTACGGCCAAGTCTACAGCTTACACCGCGACGAAGCATGCAGTTATTGGCTTTAGCAGCGCGTTGCGTCAAGAGGTCCGGGAGTACGGCATTACGGTATCGACGATTAATCCGGGACCGATTGATACGCCTTTTTTTGATATTGCAGATCCAAGCGGTGGTTATGTCAACAACGTGCGTTGGATGATGCTCAAGCCGGAGCGTGTGGTGAAAGCGATGGTGAAAGCGGCGGAGAAGGGCACGATGGAAATCAACTTGCCTTGGATCGCCGGTGCAGGAGCAAAGTGGTATCAGATGTTCCCGCGACTCGCGGACCGGTTAAGCTATCGAATGATGAATAAGAAATAGCCTGCCTGTGAAGGCAGGCTATTTGCGTCGGTGTAAATTTGTTGTGACTTAGGCTTATCGCATATAATGAAAATATTGGCATAAGACATCAAGTACTTTGAAAATAAAGGATGAATAGCGAAATGACGAATATTACATTTGCCGGGCTGGGAATTGGCGAGCCGTTGACCGCAGCCTTGCTGGACTACGGAATATCGGAGCCGTCACCGGTTCAGGCCGAGTGTATCCCTGCGGCGTTGGAAGGCCGGGATATTCTTGCACAATCCCAGACCGGAACGGGGAAGACGCTGGCTTACCTGCTGCCGTTGCTGCAACGGATTACCCCTGAAGAGAAGACGTTACAGGGGTTAATTTTGGCACCTACCCAGGAGCTGGCGATGCAAATTCTGCGGGAGGCGGAGAAGTACGGAGAAGCGCTGGGGATCCGAAGCCAGGCGTTAATCGGCGGAGCTGCGATCAAGCGCCAGCTGGAGAAGCTGAAGCAGCACCCCCAACTTGTCGTAGGAACGCCGGGCCGGATTCGTGAAATTTTAGCGCTCCGCAAGCTCAAGCTGCATACGCTGCGCACCGTGGTTGTGGACGAAGTGGATCAAATGTTCCAACTTGGCGGCACAGCGGACGTGGAGCATATTCTGCGCGGGACGTTGCGGGACCGCCAGCTGATGTTCCTGTCGGCGACAATTAACCCGGATATTCGGGCATTGGCGGCGAAAGAGATGAAGGAGCCGCTGGAAATCGGGATTGAACCGGAGCACCGAACGTCCAAAACGGTGGAGCATCTTTACTTCTTATCCGAAGCGCGGGATAAAATCGATATGCTGCGGCGGATCGTACGCCACTTCGAACCGGAGCGGACCATTGTATTTATTAATAATACGGATCAGATCGCTGAAGTTGAAGCGAAGATGAACTATGTAGGTCTCAGCGCTGGCGTTTTATATGGAGATGCGGACAAAACGGCGCGCAGCCTGACGCTGAAGCGATTCCGCGAAGGGAAAATCCGCGTGCTGGTGGCGAGCGATGTTGCTGCCCGCGGACTGGACATTGAGAATTTGGCTCTGGTCGTGAACCTCGATCCGCCCATTGATTCCGAGCATTACGTTCACCGAGTCGGCCGAACTGGCCGGATGGGGCGGAAGGGTCTGGCCGTTTCGATCGTGACGCCGCAAGAAGAATTCATTATGCGTAAATTCGCTCGGGAACTGGGCATTGAGATTGAGCCCAAGGCGTTATATAGCGGGAAGCTGGTGGATGCTGGTGAGGGAGGTTCCGGCAAGCGAACCCGGCCCACTGTTGGCGGCAAGCTTGGCGCAGACAAGGCGCCTCGCCGCAAAGGCACACCGGGGAGCGCTGGCCGTACAGCAGGGGAAGGCGGTAACGGACGGACATCCCCGTCGGCACAGATTTCCGGCCGATCTGCTTCCAGTCATGGAGGATCGCGGAAGGTATCGCCCACCGCTGAGCGAAAGAAGGAGCGTCTTCAGGATCGGAAGAATAAAGGGGCTCCAAAGTGGTTGAAAAATAAGCCGCCGCGCAGTTAGGCGGATGGTGGGAGGCGTTAGGTTTGAGTGGAAGTGAACTGCCTGTATTGCAGGTCGACGAGCTGAGCGGCGGTTACAGCTTGGGAAGGCCTGTACTTCACGACATAAGCTTCGAGGTGAAGCCGGGGGAAATGGTTGGGCTGATCGGGTTAAACGGGGCCGGTAAGAGCACAACCATGAAGCATATTCTGGGACTGATGACTCCGCATCAGGGAGAAATTCGCATTTCCGGCAATACGCGGGACGATGCGCCGGAGGCCTATCAGTCGCAGCTGGCCTTCGTCCCGGAGTCGCCGTTGCTCTATGAGGAATTGACGGTACGGGAGCATTTGGAGTTTGCAGCCCGGGCCTACGGCGTCGAGCCGGCAGCTTATCGAGAGCGGGCGGACCATCTGCTGAAGCTGTTCCATATGGAAGAGAAGGCGGACAGCCTGTCCGCCCATCTCTCCAAAGGGATGAAGCAGAAGGTGATGATCATGTGTGCGTTTGTCGCCCGGCCGCCGCTGTATATTATCGATGAACCGTTTCTTGGATTGGACCCGCTGGGCATCCGGTCGCTGCTTGATTTCATGTTGGAAATGAAACAAGGCGGCGCCTCGATTCTATTGAGCTCGCATATTCTGTCAACGATTGAAAATTACTGCGACCGCTTTATCGTCCTGCACCGGGGGAGAGTTCTGGCCCAAGGGACGCTGGCTGAAATCGGGGAACAGGCGCAAGCCTCGGGAGCTTCGCTGGAGCAAATATTCTACGCCTTAGTGAAGGACGGCGAATAGCGATGGAGCTTCAAACGCTGCGAAGCCAGCGGAGAGCGGCCTTCTGGGGCAAAGTGCTCCCGTATTTGCCCTATGTCTTTCAGAGCGGCCTCGCCGTCTTGCTGCTCCTGCTGCTCATTGCGTTTTCGGCTTGGTATACGGCGTTTCTGCAGAACCTTCCGCCCGGTTTGCCGATTCGCTGGATTTTGCTGCTATTATGGGGGCCGCTAACCGTCTATGCCGGATTCCGAACTTATGTGCAGCCGGCGGACGTCATTTTCTTGCTGCCGCAGGAGACGCAAATGAAGGCTTACCTGGCCCCGGCTTTTCGGAACGGACTGATTTATAAGCTGGTTGGGCTCTATATTGTGGTGTTACTGGCTTGGCCGTTATATCAACGCAGCGGCGAGGGCGGGGCCATTCAGCCCTTATGGCTGATGCTGGTCGTCTTGCTCTTGCTTAAGGCGTTAAGTGCCTACGGCGCTTGGCAGGAGCTCCGGATTACGACGTCTCGGGCTAGAGCCGGGTATCGCTTGCTGCGCTGGTGCTTCGTGCTGCTGATGACGGCAGCATGGATTTGGCAACCCGCCTGGAAAAGCGCCTTGTTCATGGTACTCGTCAGTCTCAATTACGGGCTGATCTTGCGGTTCCCGATGAAACACACGGTCCCTTGGGACAACCTGATCGCCGCGGAACGCACAGCGGCTGCTCGGGTGCAAATGATGCTCAGCTGGTTCGTGGACGTGCCGTCGGAAGGTCAGAAGGTGATCCGCCGTCGCTGGTTGTCTGGCATCGGCAACCGGATTCCGTGGCAGCCGGCCGAAGCCTACCGTTATCTGCTGGTCAAGACGTTCGTCCGGAGCGAGCTGCTCGGGATCCTGCTTCGCTTAACGTTGCTGGGCATGGTGCTGACAGGATGGAACGATCAGTCGTGGCTCGGACTGGCGATTCACTTGCTGTTTGTGTTCCTGGCGGGCATGCAGCTCGCCGCCTTGCGCCAGACCCATCGGGACTCACCGGCAGCTTCCTTCTACCCGTTGCCTGCTGGCGCACGGAAGACAGCGACGCTTCGATTAAGCTCCCGACTGCTGTTCGCGATCACGGTATTGCTGTGGCTTCCGATGGTTGTCATCCCCGGCGGAGATGCGCTTTTGACGTTTGGCTCCTTGGCCGCAGGCTTATTGTTGGCGTTAGGTATGCGTTCTGCCTGGAAGCGCAGATGGCGCGAAGAGGACGAAGACGAGGAATAGTAAAAAAAGGACCGTTTCCCTGCTCGGGAACGGTCCTTTTTGAATTGGAAACTTATTTCAGAGCAAGTTACACCAGGATGGAACGGCTAACGATAACCAACAGGATAAAGAGAACCAGGATCACACCTGTGCTCGTGAACAGGCCGCCGTAGCCGTAGCCGCCTCTTGCTTCTTCAATTCCGCTCATTTTCATTCCCCTTTCCCAATTAGGCGTTTTGTATTTGTACACCGTATTGTATGAGAAGAGGGGCTGACGTGCGTGGGCCAATGTGCCGTTCTCCGGCGGTTCGCCGCCTATTTGCCCTGCAGGTCTTGGACGCCTTGATAGATCAGATCAAACAGTTCTTCCAGATGCTCTTCCGCGATACAGGAGAAGGCGATCCGCAGGTCGGTGTCGCCCAGCGCGATCGTGCCGATGCCGTACTGGTGGATCAGATGCTGCCGCAGCGCTTCAGCCCCGACCGTCTTAAGCTTCAGGCACATGAAATAGCCGGAATTAAACGGATAGTATTCCCACACGTCCCCGTATTTGCCGCTGTCGAGCAAGTCTTTCACTTTATTCGCCCGGCCTTTCATAATCCGGAACTTCTCTTCCTTCTGAGCGGAAAATTCCGGAGATTTCAAGGCACGCAGCACAAATGTTTGCGAAGGATGGGCACCGCTCGAAATTGTGGCACGGATAATTCCCAGCGTCTTCTGCTCCAATGCGGTCAGCACCGCTTGGTCTTCGGCCGCGTACGTAATAAATCCGACGCGGAAGCCCCAGACGTATTCTTCCTTCGTTGCTCCGTCCACTTTGATAGGCAGAATGCGCGGATGCAGTCCGGCCAGCTTGCCAAATAAGGATTCATGAAGGGAATCTTCGAAGAACAAGCCAAAATACGCATCGTCGGTTACGACGACCACGTTTATTCCTTCTTCGGCCGCCGCCTGGATGGCAGCTACGATCTCTCCGCCTTCCTTGGCGCCCGGCGTATATCCGGTTGGGTTGTTCGGGAAGTTCAAGATCACGATCGCTTTGCCTTTATCCTTCTGAGCCAACAGCGCTTCGCGCAATCCGGCGCTGTTGAAGGTCATGTCTTCGGTGAATAACGGGAAGTTCACGATGTCGGCGTGACGGCGAATGCCGAAAGTGAGCTCGTAATTCTCCCAGTTTTTGTCCGGATAAATGACAACATCGCCTTCATCGACGAACAGATCGGCGACGATGCTGAGCCCGTGGGTCAGGGCGTTGGTAACAATCGGTTGGCCGAAGCTCTTGCCTTCGAGCGACGGATTCTCCTGAATCATTTTATCACGCCATACGCTGCGCAGCTCAGGTTTGCCTGCTGGCGGGGCATAAGGGTACAAATCCTGCGGTTTATAGGCGGACAAGGTGTCCTGAATCGCTGCAAGATGCATCGGGATGCCGTTTTCGGTAGCGATGCCAATCGTAGCGTTATATTTCTTAGCGTGGGCTGAAGCTTCGGCAGATTGGCTTAAAATGCCTTCCTTCGGGAAATACATTTCCTTGCCCAGCGTGGACAGCATGTCATACACGTGCCGGTTGCCGGATTTGACGCTCTCGTTTAACTGCTCCGCGAGTGGGTTCATCACATTCATCCTTCCAAATCGGTTTGATATTTTAGGACAGTAACGTCTTAAACTGCCTAACATTATATCATTTCGACCCGGACACGTCACGGTGAAATCACAGCGGATTTGGCTTATTTTTCTGGGTGGGCCGGACAGTATTTCTGCATGAGGGCAATTGTCTCTGCATCCAGTTCATTCCCCCGCTGCTTGAGGCCGGAGGTGACGGCGGTTCGATTCGGTTCCTTCAAATTTTGTCCGAATTTAAATTTGGCGCTGATCGCTTCTGGCACAATCCGGCAAAGGGCTACGGCCTTCAGTTGTCCGGCATAGTCAGGATCCTCAGGCGTGATCGGGGCGTAACCGCCCTCCGGCTGCAGCTTCTCCATAAATAGGGTAAAGGCGTGAGCTTTTTCCTCAAGATCGTCGACCCTTTCCACCCGTCCGCGCACCATGACGCTTTTGAAGTAAGAGGAGGCCGGGCAGGCCAGCTTGGGATCGGTAAAATAAGATGGGATGATCGCATACTCCTTGGCAACTGTAAAGCTGACCCGTGGATCTTGAGTGATCTGCTTCATTTTCTCTCCCGCCAGGCTTCCGTGAAAATAGAAATGCTTGCCATCGTAAACGAAATTCAGCGGCGTGACCCGGCTCCAACCGTCCTCGCCGACCGTGCCGAGAAAGCCGAAGCTCATTTCCTGTAAAAACTCGTGAATTTCCGCCTCTTCTGTCATGCGAAATTCTTTTCTGCGCATGGTTGGTCCCCCCTCCGATGGTTTGACATTCAGCTTACGCCGGAAATTGACAATAAAAAAGAACCAATTTACATTAATTTTACTGGTCCAATTTCGGTTCATTTCGGGCGGAGACAGGGGGACTTGAGATGCCGGATTTTACGATTCCGTTGGCGTCGTTCAGCGAGAAATATCGATATAAATATTTAGCTTTGTACCATGCGCTTCGTGCGGCGATTCTCGACGGTACGCTGCCGGAGGGCACACGCCTGCCGGCGACCCGGGAGTTGGCCGAGTTATACGGCCTGTCCCGCGGGAGCGTCTCGCAGGCGTACGACATGCTCCACGCCGACGGCTACGTGCGGACCGCCGTCGGCAGCGGCACGTTTGTTGCCGGCGGGGTGCAGCCGCCGCAGGCGGACGAGGGGCCGAAGGCGCCGATCGCGTTGTCCCCTTGGGGACAACGTGTGATCGCGGCGATGGCCCACGGCGGCGACGCGAGCGAGCCGACGCTCGGCGGGGCGAGCACGCCGGGTGAGGCGGCGGCGCACGCTGGCGCAGCGCCAGCGGCGAGGGGGCCCGTCCCGATCTCGTACCGGGACGGGGGCCCCTGGGAGGCGCTGTTCCCAACGGCGGAGTGGAACAGCGCCCTGGCGTGGGCGGCGCGCAGCAAGCCCGGCGCCGCCTTGGGCGAAGCCGCGGCTCCGGCCGGTGAGCCGGAGCTGCGTGCGGCGATCGCTGCGCATCTGCGGCGCAGCCGCGGGATTGCGGCAGAGGCAGAGCACATCTGCCTCTTTAACGGGTCGATGCAGGCGATCACGCTGCTGACCCAGCTGCTGCTGGGGGAAGGCGAGCCCGCGGTGCTGGAGAACCCGTGTTACTACGGGATCTCGCGGGCGGTGGCCGCCTGCGGAGGCGTGTCCGTCCCGGCGGCGCTGGACGGAGACGGCATCGTGCCGCGCGACTGGGACGCGCGGCTGCTGTTCGTCACGCCGGGTCGGCAGTTCCCGACCGGCGTCGTGCTCTCCCACGCCCGGCGGCGCGAGCTGCTGGCGTGGGCCGCGCGGCGGAACGCTGTCATCGTCGAGGACGATTACGACAGCGAGTTCCGCTGGGGCGGCCGCCCGCTGGAGCCGCTCAAGGCGTTGGACCGCGAGGAGCGCGTCGTCTACGTCGGCTCCTTCTCCAAGACGATGTTCGCCGCCCTGCGGGTCGGCTATGCCGTGCTGCCGCGCACCCTGGTTCGGCCCGTTGCGAGCGCGAAGGCGCTCTACGAGCCGGTGCCGCCGGCGCGGCTGGAGCAGCGGGCGCTCGCCCGGTTCATGCGCACGGGCGGCTACGAGCGCCACCTGCGCCGGATGCGGCGCCATTACGGCGCCAAGCAAGAGGCGTTCCGCCGCTGCATGGAACAGGAGCTGGGCGAATTGTTCCGCCTTCGCCCCGCCGATGCCGGATTGCTGCTGTACGCCGAATGGCTCCGCTCGCCGGAGGAGTACCAGGCCTTCCGCCAAGCGGCGGCCGGTCGCGGCGTCCTGTTTCGTGATGCGGCCATTTACCGGATCACTCCGGGGCCGCCAGCAGCCTGCTTTGCTTTTTCCCATTTAGACGAATTGATGCTCATTGAGGGTGTATTTCGTATGAAAGCGGCCTGGGGGGATATTTAAACCCGTGCGCTTTAAAGGTATAATAAAGGTGATAAACTTGTCCTCGTGATGTAATGAGGAGGACAGGACATTGTACGGATCAGGCAAAATGATGCGATTGTATTTTTTTTTACGGGAGGGAAGGACATGCTTCACGTTTCACCATCATCATTTGAATTGAAGCCGGCATTCGCCAAAATCGTCTGCGAACCCGGTTGGAAATGGCACAAGAGGGAGAAGCCGTTGCAGAACTATGATCTCTTCTATGTGTGGAGCGGTGAAGGCACGGTTGTCCTGAACGACCAGCCCATTCCGGTCAGTAAAGGCAGCTGCTTCCTGTTCCGCAAGGGGGATCACACCAGTGCTACGCATAACCCGCAGAAACCGCTGGTGCTGACGTACATCCATTTCGACGTCCACGAGCCCGTGACCGAAGTGCCGGGTCCCTACCGCGTACTGGAGGATACGCTGGATTTCGAGTATATGTTGTCGCGTTACGTCCGTTTATTTTTGATGAAGGCCTATGCCGCCGAAGAGGAGGCTCAGCTGATCCTCAAGCAGCTGTTGATTTATTTGCTGCGGGAAGAACGGCAGGTACCGGTAGAGAAGAAGGTCAGCAACCAACTGCATGAAGTGATCCATGAAGTGGCGAACTATGTGCTCCAGCATCCCGGCCTCCCTCATAAAGTGCAGGATTTGGCTGCCCGGGCGGGCTTGTCCCCGCGCTATTTCTCGATTAAGTTCAAGGAAATTATCGGAATGTCTGTGCAATCTTACATCATTAAGTCGAGAATCGACCGGGCGCAGCATTTGCTTCTGCATGCCGGCATGAATGTGACCGAGGTGGCAGATGCGCTGGGGTATCGGGACATCTTCTTCTTCAGTCGCCAGTTTAAGCAATATACGGGAAAAAGCCCATCCGAAATCCGTTAAGCAGGTTGTTCTAAATCACGAACACCCTCTGAAGTGAATGAATTCATTGTTCTCGACTGCCAAGCTTGAAGCTTCGGCGGTTTTTTCTTTACAAACCTACAGGTTATTTTTGCCTAGTGTAGGCCGGACAACATCGTCCGGTCTTTTTTTGTGGCCGCGCCTGAGACAATTTGTTTACAAGTCAGTGATATTTTGGCGACATGTATACCGTAAGCTGAGTGTTGCGTCGAAAGACGGCCTCATCCTGAAGACGAAGGAGGAAAAAGGAATATGAAACCGATGGCTTGGCTGGGACTCGTGCTGCTGCTGGTTCTCTCTGCTTGCACCGGGTCCGGGAACGGGGAAGGGGGATCACTCGCGGATACGTCAACAACCGGGATAGCGTTGAATGGTACGAGCGGCCCTGCTTCCGGGACATCCGGCGATCCGGGGAAGAAGGAGAAATCGAATGAGCAGGTGAAGCTTGTCGTCGCCACTTATTTTTTGAGCGATCAAGTCAAGGTTGCCGTGGAGAAATATGAGCAACTGCATCCGAATGTCGATATTGAGCTGCATGCCGCTTCGACGTCGGGCAAAGATCTGAACGATGTGATGAACAAGCAGGAACAATTTATCAAGACCAGCAACACCGCCATGTTGGCCGGAAAAGGACCTGACATCATTGAACTCGATCAGCTTCCTTCCGAACAATACGTGAAGCGGGGGTTGCTTGTCGATTTACACGAGCTGATGGATCAAGACGCTGACTTTCACAAGGAAAATTATTTCACCAATATTATGGACCATGTGCAAAGCGGCGGGGACGGCGGGTTATACGGCATGCCATTGTATTTCTCACTAGTTGGTCTGTATGGCAATGTGGAAGCTATAGAACAAGCAGGCGTTTCGTTTGACGATGACAGCTGGACGCTGAACGACTTCATCGACACCATCAAGCAGTTAAAGCAAAAGGGCGATCCATCGTATATCTTCATGGGCGAGGAACGTTATTTCTTGGAACAGCTCGTGACGGAAAATTTCGAGAAGCTCATCACCGTAACGAACGGGGAGCCGCAATTGGATACAAACGCCTTGGCTGAGATGATGGAGCAGGTCCAAAAGATGGCGGATGATGGACTGCTTCATAAGATGGGGAACTATCAGAGACTAACTGCGGTTGGGGAATCCGGGACCGACAGCAAGAATCCCGCCTATTTCATGGATGCAGAGCTCTATTCGCTGCGGGACGCCTTGTTGTACGCCCCATTCCCGCGTACGGCGCTGTATGCTAAGCCGCATCCGGTGAATGCGGGTGGCGGCGGCTACTTCAAACCGTTCGGGCAGCTTGGCATCAATGCCAATTCCGACCATCCACAGGAAGCTTGGGACTTCATTCAATTTCTGCTCAACGAGGAGAGCGTACAAGCTTATTTCGACGAGCATTTGGATGCCAGCCCTGGTTTTCCAATGAACCGAAGCGTATACGAGCAACAGAAGAGCAAGCTCCTTCAGGACGGAACGGTTACAAGCGGGAACGGTCCGAAGGTTCCGGTCGATCCGGATATGCTGGCGCAGGTGGACCATTACATCAACACAGCCGTCCATGCTGTGGGAGGTCCTTCCAAACTCTCCGAGACGATATATAACGAGACGGAAGCGTTCTTTGCCGGTCAGAAGTCAGCGAGCGACGTAGCGAAGGTGATCGCGAACAAGATCAATCTGTTGTTGAATGAATGACGGATAATGGACCACTTTTTACTTAGAGGGGTGATGGGACATGTATCACAAAACAATCACGGAGGACGTCGCCCATTTGCTGCAGAACCAAGCGACGACTGAGCCCCATGAATAAGCTGCTCACCCTGCTTCGCAAGGACGGGTTCCAGGCTTTCTGGCTGCTTGCCCCGAGCGTGATTGGCTTCTCGATCTTCTATCTGATCCCATTTCTATTAGGCTTCTGGGAATCGTTCACGGACGGTGCGGGCGTTGGAGGAAGCAAATTCGTTGGCTTGCATAACTACATCGACCTGCTGGGCAGCAGCTCCTTCCGCAAGGCGGCTGCCAATACCTTGCTATTCACCGCGGTCAGCGTTCCGTTGCTCATTCTCTTGTCCCTCGGCTTGGCTTTGCTGCTGAACCGGCCGTTGTTCCTCCGTGACGGGATCCGGACATCCATCGTGTTGCCCCTCGTCGTTCCCGTCGCTTCGACCGTTACGATCTGGCAAATTTTCTTCGATTGGAACGGGACGCTGAACGAGTGGCTGCATGAGTTCGGGCAAGGTCGAATCGATTGGATGCAGTCCGATTGGTCGATAGGCATCGTTGCGGTGATGTTTCTTTGGAAGAACCTCGGCTACAACATGATTCTGTTCCTGGCTGGCTTGCAATCGATCCCTAGATCGTATTACGAATCAGCCAGTATCGAGGGAGCGGGACCGTTGCGCCGGCTGTACCACATCACGCTGGTCTATTTGACGCCAACGATGTTTTTCGTCGTGCTCATTTCCATCGTCAATTCGTTTAAAGTGTTCCGGGAAACGTATCTGCTGGCGGGGGATTATCCATACGATCGCCTCTACATGATGCAGCATTATATGAACAACATGTTCGCTTCGCTGGACGTTCAGAAGCTGACTGCCGCCGCGATCCTGATGGTCGGCTGCATCGCTCTGCTGGTTGCTCTTCTGCTCGCGGTGGAGCGTCGGTTTCGGGAGAACATGGAATGAACGGAGGTGATCGAGTGAGGAAGCTCGGCATGCTGCCCCAAATCATCGCGGCGCTTGCGGCTGGCGCAGTTGCGCTGGTTATGCTCGTGCCCATCATTCTGACCGTGACGGGTTCGCTGATGACGGAACAAGAGATCGAGCGGAATTACGGTCTTCTCGGCGTCATGATCGATGTATCGCAGGGAGGAGCGAACGCTTTCGTTAATTTGAAGCTGCTTCCTGACTGGCTGTCCTTCGGCCAATACGCGCAAATCATAATCCAGTCGGCGAAATATCTTCACATGTTCTGGAACTCCGCCCTGCTGGTGGCACCGATTGTGGTTGGGCAAGCCGTCTGCGGTACGCTGGCGGCTTACGCCTTCGCCAAGCTGCGATTCTTCGGCAGGGATCAGCTGTTTTTCGTCTATCTGCTCACCATGTTGATGCCGTTCCAGGTGACGCTTGTGCCCAATTATCTCGTCATCGACCAGCTGGGCTTGATGAATCACGAATCGGCGATCATTCTGCCCGGCATCTTCGGCGCGTTTGGCGTGTTCATGATGCGCCAATTCATGACGCATATTCCGAATGCGTACATCGAAGCTGCTAAAATCGACGGAGCGGGGCAGTTCACGATTTTCTTGCGCATAATCGTTCCGCTTGTCCAACCCGGCCTGGCGGCTCTAAGTGTTCTCCTGTTTATCGACTACTGGAACATGATTGAGCAACCGCTCATCTTCCTGCAGGATGACGCCAAGCAGCCGTTGTCTCTCTATCTGGCGCAGATTAACAAACAGGCCCGCGGCATCGGTTTTGCGGCTTCAACGCTGTACATGGCTCCGGCGGTACTCCTATTTTTGTATGCGGAGTCGTATTTCGTCGAAGGGATTGGACAGTCAGGAATTAAAGGTTAGCCGGGAGGTGAGGGTGCTTGGAAGAATTGGCAACCCGTTCAAAACAAAGAAAAATACGCGCGCTTGGGGGACTCTTCTTCGCCCTGCTTATCGTGCTGACGCTGGGCGGTAACATGATTCGGGCGTTGTCGATGCCGAAGGTGATCACGGCTGTGCCCACCGTCGGATCACTGGATTATTCCTATGAAGGGACCGCACTGGTCCGGCCGGCAGCGGAACGAAAACTGATGAATCCGGCGGGCTGGAAGGTGCTTAAAGTGCTTGTGAAGGTTGGAGATAAGGTGCACAAAGGACAGCCGCTCGTCCGGTATGACGACAGCGACGTGAAGGACCAGCTTGCCGATCAGCAATCTTCCCTGAAGAAGATGCAGTTGTCGCTGGAACAACTGGAGTACGATTTGAAGCAGGCGCTCCGGGAAGGGGATGAGGAAGCCGTGCATCATGCGTCCTCAGCGCTGAAGAGCATGCAGTTTGATATGGAAGATCAGAAGCGGCGCATCACCAAGCTGCAGGAGGAGATCCAAGCGGGTCGGGAACTGATCGCTCCGGTGGATGGCATCGTCATGACGGTAGGTGCTGAAGAGGGGATCGCCTCAGCGGGGGTTCCCGACGTCAGCCTATCCGATACGTCCCAGGGCTATCAGATCTGGTTGATGGTGCCGGACGAGCTTGCGATCCTGATCCGGTCCGGTGAAGAACTTGATTCGATCACGCTTGTAGACGACGATGCCCGACAGCTTACCGGCACCGTTACCACGATCGAAGAGGCGTACGATGGAGGGGGGGATTCGATCGGCGATGACCAGCTTGGGCCTGGCGACAGCGACCAAGTCTCGGCCGCGAACACCCGGATCACGATATCACTGAAGGAAGAAGAATCCGGTCTCCTAGGCGGTGAACGCGTCAAAGTGAGCCTGCGCAAATCGAAGGGCGACCAACTGTTGCTCGTCCCCAATGAAGCCGTTCATCATGACAGCCAGGGGGCGTTCCTCTACACGATCTCTGCGGAACAAGGCCCGCTTGGCAATGCATATTACGCAAAACTAACCCGAGTCGAGACGGAAGGTTCGAACGAATACGCAACAGCTGTCAGCGGTGAGATCTTCGAGCAGTCCGAGGTCATCGTAGGCAGCACAGGGCTGATCATGGACGGCACCCGCGTCCGGTATGAGCTGAACTAGCAATACAGTGCAGGAGATGGGAAGAGCCGGCCGAAGCCGGCGATGCATGGTCTTGTTTAATTAGCTTGGGTTTGCGGAGTTAAAGCGGCCCAGCGCTTCACCCATCCGTACCTTCTGTCCGGGGGCAAGTTCAGGCCAGGGGGTAAAGGTGCCGTTCTGGGTGAGCAGGACGACGGTGGATCCAAACTCGAAATAAGCGAGGTCGTCGCCTTGCTCCCAGGATTTTGCCGAAGGATCGGTATACTGGATACTGCTCACGTTCATCGCGCCGACCTTCACAAGAGCGATTTCCCCATACTCATGGGAGATGTAAGTGATCAAGCGTTCGTTTCGGCATAACACCTTCTTCATATGGCGCATGCCAAAATCATTCACCGGGTAGACCCGGCCTTGGATGTGCTCACTTTCCAGCTTTTTGCCCGTCACGGGCGCGTGAATCCGGTGATAATCTGTAGGACTCAGATACAGAACAAAGGCGTATCCGTGTTTGTACAATTCGACGCGGGGAGAGCCGGCCAGCAGCGCTTCCAGGGAATAATCCTGTCCTTTCACGTTCAGGATCGTGCCGGATTGCACCTCGCCCATAAACGTAATCAGCGCGTCCACCGGACTAATCATCACTCCCGGCTCCGCGTGCAGCGGGCGCATGCCCGGCTTTAGCTTGCGGGTGAAGAATTCGTTTAACGTGCGGTATTCCCGAAGCTCCTTCTCCGCTTCATGCAGCGGAATGCCATACGATTTTGCGAATAAAGGGATCATTGCTCGGCTAACCCCCGAATGAGAGAACTTGCCTATCAACCGGGATAACCATTTCCGGGAGGAAAGCTCCGTCATCCATTTCATCCATGTCGCGGCCAAATCGCATCCTCCTAGTCTGTCCAGTAATGCTGCATGGGTATTGATGAATTCGTTGCCACTTCCGCTTATCTTGACACAGAATCAGACCGAAATCAATAACGGATTGGTAACCCCCAGTTTACAGATTTGTACAAATTTAGGCTTGATGCCTGGGCGGGGTTGGTGTATGTTTATATCAATCGCATAGGGATACGGGGGCTTGAGCGAATCAGGCTGAGATAGCGGCATATTGCGCCGCGGACCGTTAATCTGATCTGGATAATGCCAGCGTAGAGAATCGATCGTCCGGGACTTTTTGTGCCTTCGTGCGTCCCCGTGACCTGACCACCGTCTGAGCTATTCAGGCGGTTTTTTTTACGATGCGAGGATTTAAATCAAATGATCAGGAGGAGAGATGAAGATGTCAGAGGTTGTTCAAAAAAGAACGGGGCGTGGTCTCAAGCTCAGTGATGTGCTGGTAACGGTGTTGGTCTCGCTGGTGCTAGGTGTGGTGTATCACTTTTGGAGTTCGGTGTACAATTTGTTCTCCCCCCTGTTCTTCCAGGCCGATGAACTGGTGTACGGGATGTGGTTCCTGGCTGCAACGCTGGTGTTCTTGTTGATTCGCAAACCGGGGGTGGCGTTAATCGCGGAGATCGCTGCTGCCCATGTGGAAATTTTGTTCGGGAGCGAGTGGGGCGTCCAGTTGGTTCTTTACAGTGTGCTGCAAGGTTTAGGGGCGGAGCTGGTGTTCGCCGCGTTCCGGTACCGGAAATTTTCCGGCTCCGTTGCTGCGTTAGCCGGAATCGGGGCTGCCGTGGGTTCGGTTATCCCGGATTTCTTCTACGGCTATGTGCAGGATTACGAGCCGTGGCTCTTGACTGCCAAATATGCGATGCGGGCCGTCAGCTCGGCGCTGATCTGCGGGTACTTCGCTTATGCCGTCGTGAAGGCCGTAGAGGCAACAGGGGTTACAACATTGCTGCGACCCGTTGATCCCAAAGATTATGCGGCGTTGAATGACTGATGAGCAAAGAAACGACGGCAGCTGAGATCCGGGAGCTGCGGCTCAAGTTCCCGGGAGAGGATCGGTTTGTGTTTAAGGATTTGGATTTCTCGGTGCTGCGTGGGGAGCATGTGCTGCTGCTGGGTCCCAGCGGATGCGGCAAATCGACGCTGCTCCAGGTGCTGAGCGGCATCATTCCAGACCTAGTTGAGATTCCGATTCGCACGTCCGCACAACAGCTTCCCGCGTCATGGCGATTTTTGTTCCAGGATCCGGATACGCAGTTTTGTATGCCTTACGTGGATGAGGAGTTGGCGTTCGCCTTAGAAAATTTGGGCGTGCCGAAGCCGGATATGCCCGCGCGGATGCAGGCTGCATTGGCGAAGGTGGGCCTTGACCTGCCTGAGCTCCATGTGCCGATCGATTCGCTATCCCAAGGGATGAAGCAACGGTTGGCGCTTGCCTCCGTGCTGCTGGGCGATCCGGAGGTGCTGCTGCTGGATGAGCCTTCGGCATTGCTCGACCCGCAGGGCCGAGAGCAAATTTGGCAAGCGATCGCCAAGGTGGCTGAGGGCCGCACCCTCATTATCGTGGAGCATCGGATCGAGGAGTTGACGGCGCTAGGTCTGGTTGACCGCGTCGTGTTGTTTGGACCGGATGGGAAGGTGTTGGGCGAGGGGGCACCGGACGTCGTGTTTGATACGTATCATTCCGAGCTTATTGAATTTGGGATCTGGTATCCCGGCGTATGGGAAGCGTATTTTGCCACAGAAGCCGGCCGCAGGTTATTGGAGCCGGTGGGAGGTAGCCGGCAATTGGATGGACCTGCCGCCGTGGAGTTGACTGATTTTCACGGGTTCCGGCATGGGCGGCCGGTGATTGAAGTCGGGCAAGCCGCCGTGTATCCCGGGGATTGGATTGCGATCACTGGGCCAAACGGTGCAGGGAAGAGCTCGTTGCTGCTCAGTCTGATCGGTTTGCTGCCGTCTGAGGGGGCATTTACGCTGCAGGGAAAACGGATCGAGACTGGGAAGCTTAGCCGACGTGACCGCAGACGACGGTTGGAGTCGGCCGCTCGTGAGATCGGATTTGTGTTCCAGAATCCGGAGTTTCAGTTTGTCGCCGATCGGGTGGTGGACGAAGTCACCTTCTCGCTGAGGGAGGATGGACTTGACGCCAGAACGCTGAACGGTCGGGTGACGGAGTATCTAGAGCAGTTTGGTCTAACCGGCTTGGAGATGCGGCATCCTTACCAGCTGTCGCTGGGGCAGAAGCGGCGCCTTAGTGTGGCTGCGGCGGCCGTGCGCGAACAACAGGTGTTGCTGCTAGATGAGCCGACCTTCGGTCAGGATGCTGCGAACACGTTTGCCATTCTGCAGTTATGCGAGGCGTTACGTCGACGCGGGACGGCGATCCTCATGGTTACCCATGAAGAGCGGATCGCAGAGCAGGTGGCCACCCAGTATTGGGAGGTCCGGGACGGACGGTTGACGAGCCAACGGTTGACCTCGCGGGTAGAACGGTCCCAGGCAAGTGCCGGCGAATCACCGGAATCCAACGGATCAGCCGAACGGGGAGCGGATATCACCTCCGCGCCAACCGACCAGCCTGGCCGCCGGGATCCGGAGGCGGTGATTGCCAGATGAGACGTTTTCTGACCCCGAAACGGCGGACTTGGTTGCATCAGGCGAACCCGGCTGCCAAGCTGGCGTTGATGATCCTGCTGTTTCTGCTGACGTTATTTACGCACCGGCTTGATTTTATTTTTTATCAGGCGCTTCTTTTTACGTTCTTGCTCTTCCTGCTCAGCGGTTATGAACCTTGGAAAGTCGCTTTGCTTCTGTTCCCCTTTGCGCTGATCTTTGCCTCCTCGGCGGCGACGATGATTCTGTTTGGCAAAGGGACGGAGATCTGGTGGTCGTGGGGATTGTTCCGCATTTCTGAAGAAAGCTTCTACCGTGGGATTCACATCGGGTTCAAAGCAGTGGCCTTTGCTGCCGAAGGGCTGTTGTTCGTGTTGACGACTTCTTCGGTCGCTTTGTTTTACGCGCTAATGCAGCAGGCGAAGCTGCCGCCCAAATACGCCTACAGCTTTATGGCCTCGGTCCGGCTGCTTCCCATGGTCTGGGAGGAGCTGCTTGTCCGACGTAATGCGCTGCTGATTCGCGGCGTTCGCCGTCCGCGCGGACTGCCCGGTCTCGTCGCGCAAGCGAAGCTGTACGCTGTGCCGCTGCTGTCTCAGAGCATCCGGCGGGCCCATCGAGTTGCTGTCGCCATGGAAGCGAAAGCGTTCGACGGAAATCGGCCGCGCACGTATTATTACCCGACTGCCTATTCCCGGTACGATGTGTTGACATGGCTGCTCATCGGCTTGGTTGCGGCTGCAGCTTACTTCTTGGCGGACTTGTACCCGCTATTTCACATTGCAGATGTTCGCTATCATGAAATCTTATGAAACGAAGGGGCATGATTCCTTCCGGAGAAACGGGTTACTGCCTGCTCTCTGTGTTTAGGAATCCGCCCCTTTTTTTAGTTTTGTTCCATTTGGCTAAGCCCGGTTCGATCGGTCTAACAAATAACGGGCGTAAGCCATAGGCTGTCGATATGAATCCTTCCAGGCTTCCAGCAATCCGGCTTTACGAAAGCCGTAACGCTGGTCACGCCCATTGCATTCGATAAAGTAAGGCTTCCCGCTTGCGGATAAGCCAATGTCCAGCCCCAGGTCGGCGAGATGCGGGAGACGGTTGCCCAGATAGCGGGAGATGGTCAGGGCAAGCTCATTAACGTGAGCAAGGGCTGCCGGGACGATCTGCTCCGGGAGCACTTTGGCCAGCAGCTCCTCGGCGGGATGGGCTTCGCCGCCTCTGGCGAGGTTACACACAAAGCTGCCTGCAGCAGCTACTTTGGCGAAGCGCCCGGTGACGCTCCAATCGCCTCCGCCGCCCCGCTGGACGGTGATCCGCAGATCGATGGGGCGCTGCTCGTATTCCGCCAGCGGAATACGCTCTTGCACGAGATAAGGCGTGCGACGCAGCATATGCCGAACCCCGGGCGGCAGTTGTCCCCGATGCAGTCGAATCGTTCTCCATTGCCGCTGGCCAAGTGTCGTAGCATAAGTGAGCTCCCACCCTGACGATGGCAGATGTCGCAATCGCATGACACCATGGCCAACGGAGCCGCGGATCGGCTTAAGGATGAGGTCCGTATGGCGGGTCATCATGTTCCGCAGATTGCTGGGGGTTAACGGCATCGATGCCGGAAGGTACGGCCGCAAGTGAGGAGCACTCCAGAGCAAGCGGTGGATGAAGTCTTTTCCATAACGGTTGGTGGTATTAAAGATTGTGATGCCCCGGGCATTCAGGGATTGGAGTCTTTTTCGAGCTGCAAGTCTGGGATATAACGCTCGGTTATGGATCACTGAAGGCAAGGGAAGCTGTTGCTCGACGTATTCGATGCCATTATATACATAAGCGAGACATCTGCCCCCTGCCGGATCGATGCCGGCGAGACGCAAGAAAACGGGGATTAATCCATATTCCTGTGCCGCTTCTTCATACCCTGTGATCCACTCTTGGCCGGTTCTGCGCGTAGGGATCCCTCGGTACATGCTGGAATTCAGCAGAATTCCGACAGTGTCCTGACTCAAGTGGGTTTCCTCCTTCCCGTGCGTCTTCCTTCAGTGTATGTTGTCCCGGGTCATTAGCGTGGACGACTGTGCTGCGACAGCCGCCTGTTTTCGGGCGAACTACGGATGGAACACCGCCTTTGGCAAATTAGGCTCATCTTCCAAGAAGGTGTCACATTTGCCAGGAGCTTCTCGTATATTTAGGATATCGAATGCAAGTGAAACGGTAAGGAGGGGGGACTTCACATGGATCGGGAAAAAGTCGCGTTGATCGCGCCTGACGCCTTTACGGCGGTTTCAGGGAAACACCGTCCAGTGAAGAGGGTGCTTGAACGAATGCTCCCTCATGCGGCAGAGCAGCTGCACATTCGCCTCTTTGGCGTTGCGGACGGGCATCTACCGGCCCAAGGATGGATGGGGGGCGTTCCTTTTTATTGCTTGCCCGGGGGACGCCTCTATCTGGAGTCACTGCTGCGGCACTTGCGCAAGTGGCGGCCGGATACGGTGGACGTTTATGGCCGACCATTGCTGGCTTGTCAGCTGAAAGCTCGGCTTCCGCTCTCCCGTGTACTGTTGACGTTACCCTCTGCCCAGATCGTATCTTCTTCCTGCCATCCCAAGGCATATACAATGCAAGTTCTGGAAAGCGTGGACGGCCTGATCGTCGGCAGTGAACGGACCAAAGCCGAGTTGCTGGCGCAGTTCCCCTCTTTGGTCACTCCGGTATGGGTTCATTTGCCGGGAGCAAGCCTAGAGGAACAGGTGCTGCTGCGCTGGACGCCAGATGGGGAACGGGAACGTCAACAGCGGCTGATGGAGCGGGGATGGATGAATCGCAAAATCATTCTATTGGCTGGAAGTTGGCCGCCGCTTAGGGACGAGGAGCACATTGTCTCGGCTCTTACCGAGGTGCTGGATCGCGTGCCGGAGGCGATGCTGGTGTTCCTTGCCGCCGACTTCCCCGGAACCGGGGCTTTCCGTGAATGGTTTGAGCGATCGAAGCCACATGGGCTTGCCGCCTACGCTCCAGAGCGGATTGCCTGCCTGCAGGCCGGGTCGCCTTACTTCATCTCGGATAGGTATCTCTTGGCGGATTGCCTGGTGATGTTACCGGGCGATGAGCCGGCATCGATGTTAATGCGCCTTGAAGCGATGGCTGCCGGCTTGCCTACGCTGGATGCTCATGACGCCCCGGTACTTGAATTTGCGGTTGATGGACTGCTCGCCGAAGGGGCGGGAGACAGTTTGGCTGATCGGATCATACTGCTGCTGGAGGAAGAGGAATTTCGTCAAGTCATCGGCCGGGCCAGCCGAGAAATCGTTCGTCGTCATTACCGCTGGGATCACACCGCAGACCGTTGGGTCAGTCTCGTGCGCGCCAGAGGGGTGCAGACGCACATAGGTCGACGAAGCGCTAAAAACTGATGATATCTGGATGTCCAGAGCTAATCTTAGGGAAACGCCGAAAGGCGTTTTTTTCTTTTGTCCCACAAGCAGGGCCTGTGCCGCATTCGTCAGGACAACTGTACGTTTGCCGTTACCAGCCCCCCGGCCAATCATACACTGAGGTATATGCTCCGGTATTATCACGTTTTTGGGAGGAAATTGATGTGGTCAAAAAACACAAGCGGCCGCGCATCCGACTGAACCGCAAACCGATTCAGCGCCCTAAAGTGCTGCCGCGTTTGGTCAATCATCCCGATCCCATCGTATCCATCATCATTCCGGCGATGAATGAAAGGGCGACGATCGCCAGCGTACTGCGTGAAGCCGGTCTGGTGCATCCGCGCAGCGAAACGATCGTCGTGGTGAACGGCTCAACTGACGGGACCGCTGAGCTGGCTGAAGCCTGCGGCGCTCACGTCATCCACGTACCGGAGCCGCTGGGACATGATGTGGGCCGGCGCGTTGGGGCGGAGGCGGCCCGCGGTCAAGTGCTGCTGTTCATCGACGCTGACATGGTGATTCCAGCCCGGGAGCTTCGGCCTTTTGTCAACGCGGTGCTGACGGGTGTCGATGTGGCGCTGAACAGCTACTCCGGCCCGGTACGAGGGAAGGTGGCACATCCAGTCGTTCTGGCCAAACACGTCCTGAACGGTGTGCTGCAGCGTCCTGACCTGCGCGGAGCTTCCTTGACGGCAGTCCCGCATGCGATGAGCCGAACTGCGGTAGACACCGTCGGCCTGGATGCGCTGGAGGTTCCGCCGCTCGCCTTAGCTAAAGCGATCCGGCTGGGGTTAAACGTCCAGCCGGTGCATACCGTCCCCGTTGGCAAGCTAAATCCAGCCCGGGGACGCATAGGGAAGAAGGGAAGTCGTGTTGATCCGCTGACCGCATTGGTGGCAGGGGATCATCTGGAGGCGATCCATTGGCTGCTCCTCCAGCAAGGACCGCGCGGCGGATACAGCGATCTGGGACGGCAACGCGGTAAGGTGAGGTGATCCATTGATGGTCATGGTAACTCGGCAAAAGATGAAGGTTCGTCGGAAACGAAGAAGCGGTTCTTCGGCCCGTTTGCGCGGAGGAGCAATCCGGAGATCCAGCGGCTTCTCCCGCAAAGGCCGCCGCGGGGTCCGTCCTTCGACGGGAAGAAGATATGCCGGCATCCCGCTCCAACGCCTCAAAGCCAAAGCTTGGGCCGCAGGAGCCCGTGCGGCGGCACAGGATGGGGCGGAGAAGGGTTCGCCACAGATGCAGGCTTGTTTTCAAGCGTGGGCGCAGGCGGAGCGGGTGAATCAACTGCCTTTCACGGCTTTGTTGACGGCTTCCTTGGCGTATCGCCGCGGGTATGCCCATGCAGCCGGATTGAGTAAGATGTGGATTCCACTGCCGCTGAAAGGCCGTGCCTCAGCGATTGTGACGGCGAGTAATGAGGAGCAGACGTTGCCGGCGGTTTTGGCAGAGCTCCGCAAGCTGCCTCTGCATGAGATCATCGTTGTCCTGAATGGCTGCGATGATGCAAGCTTTACCGTCGTGGATCGCGATCCGCGCATTACGCGGCTGAGCTTCCCCGAGCGGTTAGGGCATGACGTAGGCCGGGCGATTGGGGCGGCGATAGCTACCGGAGATATTTTGCTGTTCACCGACGGGGATATGTGCGTTGCCGCCGAGGATTTAGCTGCTTTTTTGATCGCCATCGATCGGGGAGAGGACTTGGCGCTCAACGATTTGACGCCGCATCTGCCGCCGTTCTCCCAGCAGGATGAGGTAACGCGCTGTAAGGCATTCTTGAATCTGGCGCTTGGACATCCGGAGTTGAAGGCGAACTCGTTAACTGCGGTGCCAAACGCTTTGTCCCGCCGCGCAGTACGGACGGTAGGCACCGCTGCGCTGATCGTTCCTCCGAAAGCCCAAGCGCTCGCCTTGGTTCGCGGGCTGAAGGCAGGTGCGCCGATTTCCGTGGACGTGATCCGCAAAAACCGTCTCCGCACCAGCAACAGCGGGGCGGGTAATGCGGTCGCACGGATGATCGTTGGCGACCATCTCGAGGCGCTTGGTGAGGTTATGAAAACGGAAGGCGTCCGGTTACGCTTCTCCACAATAGGCCGGAGCGAACTCGCGAAAGTGAGGAATGCCCGATGACGGCTGGAGTAACGAGTATCATCATTCCGACCTATAACGGGCTTCACTTGCTTGCCCCTTGCGTGGCGGCGATCCGTCAGTATACGGAGACTCCTTATGAGATTATCGTGGTGGACAACGGCTCCGAGGACGACACGGCATCGTTCTGTTTGAAGGAGCGTCTGATCCTGGTGGCGCTGCCGCGCAATGAAGGATTTCCGGTAGCAGTAAATCGAGGATTGTCCGTCGCTTCGGGCGATCACCTTCTCATTCTTAACAATGATGTGCTTGTCTCTCCACGCTGGCTCTCGAATCTGCTTCAGGCGCTGCACAGCGCCGCGGATGTCGGCCTCGTCGGCCCGGTGACCAATTATGCCAGCGGACGGCAGCAGGTGGAGATCAATTGGGCGGAAGGAGAGGATTTCGTCCAAATCGCCGAACGCCATAACCATTCGGATCCGGCCAAATGGCAGGAAGTTCAGCGGCTGATCGGCATGTGCCTGCTCTTTAAGCGGGAGGTACTGGAGCGGGCGGGAGGATTTGATGAACGGTTTTCGCCCGGTCATTACGAAGATGACGATTACTGCTATCGTGCTCGGCAGCTTGGTTATCGTCTGCTCATTTGCGGCGATACGCTGGTGTACCATGAAGGCAGTGCCAGCTTTAAAACCCGCCATCCGGAAGGGTGGAGCGAGCTTATAGAACGGAACCGTATGCGGTTTATCGAAAAATGGGGCGCAGATCCTTGGCAATTTATTTGACGGGAGCCCCAAATTTTTAAGGTAAGGGAGGAGCGTTCATGAAAGGTGTGATTTTGGCGGGGGGCACCGGCACGCGTCTATACCCGCTGACCCGATTGATCAACAAGCATCTGCTTCCGGTCGGGAATTATCCGATGGTCTGTTACGGCATAGAACGGCTGCGTCAAGCTGGAATCACCGACATCCTCATCGTGATCGGCAAACAATCTGCAGGGCTGTACGCGGACTTTCTTGGCAGCGGGGAGAACTTTGGAGTGAATCTGACGTATCGTATCCAGGAATCGGCCGGCGGAATTGCAGAAGCCCTGGAGCTGGCGGAGGGGTTTATCCCACCGGGCAGCAAATTCGTTGTGCTGTTGGGTGACAACCTGTTCTTGGACGATTTAACACCATACGTGGAGCGATTTAAGCAGCAGCCTTTGGGCAGCGCACGGGTGATGCTGAAGCCGGTGGATGATCCACGGCGCTACGGCGTGCCGGTGTTTGCTGAAGATGCCCCGGAACATATTGCTTATATCGAGGAAAAACCGAAGAAACCGAAATCGAAATATTCGGTTACCGGGATTTACATGTACGATGACAGCGTGTTTGGCATGATCCGCAGCATCGAACGTTCCGCTCGCGGCGAACTGGAGATTACAGACGTGAACAACCTTTACGCGCGGGAAGGCAAGCTCGAGTTCGACGTCCTCCAGTTGTGGTGGGGAGATGCCGGCACATTTGAATCGCTGCAGGAAGCCGCAATTCATATGAAAGGCGTACTTCCCTAAGCGATAGGGAAGCCGGAAAGGAGGTACGGGATGGCTACACGCGACAATGCGGCGGTCACCAGCCGCAAAACATTCAGCCGGCGGGGCGCCGGTAGCGCAGCTGCGGCCTCACCGGCCCGCCGGTCCGCCGGCCGGTGGAAGAACGGCCGCGCGAACCGTACCGCCGCCGGCAAGGCCGCGCTGCGCCGGCGTCATGGCAGCCGCCGGGGCCGCAGCGGGCGCCTCGGGCGTCGCGGAGCACGCGCGGCGGCATGGCGGCGGTACCGGCAGGCGGCGGGCTATGCCGGCAGCGGGCTCGGCCCCGGCGCTATGGCCGGTACCGACGGCGCAGGCTATGCCGGCGCAGCAAGCCGTCTTAGCGGCTCGGGCGGCCGCCAAGGCCGGGCCACTAAGGCCCTTTCGCCTGGCCCAGCCGCATTCTCGCCGCCGCTATTGCCTGCACCCGGGCCGGCGTCGCTGGATTCGGCGGCGCCGGATGCCTCCGGAGCCGCCTGGTCTACGGCGGAAGCGGAGCGGGTTCGCGCCGCCGCCTTCGAGGCCGGCTACCGCGAGGGCTTGTTTGAAGGCGGGGAAGCCAAGCTGGGCCGCTTAATTCCCCGCTATATGCTGCTGCCCGAAATCCGGGTGGACGACGTCATTGCCGCCGGTTTCCCAGCCGTTGCCGGGCAGCTTTATCCGATGCTTACGCCAGCAGAAGTGTTCGCTACAGCGGAGGGGGCGCTGCGGGAAAACCGACCGCTGTCGATTGTCCGTCTCGGCGACGGAGAACTGCTCACCTTGGCGCACGGTACGGTCATTTCCACCGAGGAAGCGCTCCGCTGGGGGGCTTTTTTGCCCTATGCAGGCGTGCATTTGCCTAATCCGGCAGCACGTGAAGCGTTGGCAGCCGCCATAAGGGCTGCGGATATTATCGGGGTTCCGGAATCCCGTCATCCGTCCTATCAGGGGCTGTTGTTCCCGGTGCTGCGCCATTATGGAATCGATTACCGCAGCCTGCGTTTGACCACTTCGACCGTCAATTATGAACTCAATACCGGAGGTTATTTAACGAGACTGGTGCATGGCCGGCGTGTCTTACTAATCGGGAATCAAGCGGAAGCGTTGGCGGGATATCTTGGGCAGCGCGGTGTGCAGGTTGTGGGTTGGCTTGCTCCGGTGCAGGGCGTTGCCGATGTGCCCAGGGTCATGATGCGCTTCCGGGAAGTTCCGGACTTTGATCTGGCTTTGGTTGCGGCTGGAGTGGCAGCAGTGATGATCTGCACACGGATATCCGGAGAACTGGGCAAAGTGGCGTTGGATACGGGACATTTAGCCGACAAGCTGATAAAAGGGGAGGCGGCATGGCCGCAGCTCGGGGAGGTGCACAACAGTGCAAATGGAGTTTGACGGAAAAACCAAACATACTAGACGCGGTTCAGGAACCTACGAGCAAGGATACACTGCCGGCTATACTTACGGAGTTCAAGAAGGCTACCGAACATTTGCTGACCGTCAGGAAATCACGAGTATTATTATTCCGACTTATGATCGCAGAGATCTGCTGCTACAGTGCTTGGATCATATTGATCGCTACACGTCTACACCTTATGAAGTCATCGTCGTTGACAATGGGTCGACCGATGGAACGGCGGCGGCGGTTCGGAGACGGCCGGGGCGAGTGCGGCTGGCGGTGTATCCGCAGAATCTGGGGTTCGCCCGTGCCGTAAATACCGGTCTAATGATGGCCAAAGGGAATACAATTGTGCTTCTGAACAACGATGTACTGGTGACGGAGCGTTGGCTGGATCAACTGCTGGCGTGCCTTCGTCAGTTTCCTCAAGCAGCTGCAGTTGGGCCGGTAACGAATTACATCAGTGGCGAGCAGCAAATGGATGTTCCTTATGAGGATGTGGCGGATATGCCGGCATTTGCTGCCATGTACAACCGTTCGGATCCGATGAAGTGGCGGATAACCGATCGGTTGGTAGGGTTTTGCGTAGCTTTTCCTCGAGCAACGCTGGAGCAAGTTGGATATTTCGATGAAGGATATGAGATCGGCAATTTCGAGGACGATGATTGGGTCGCCCGTTTGCGCCTGCAAGGAAAAACGCTGGTGATCGCCGGAGACACCTTCGTGCATCATTACGGAAGCATGACGATGAAAGGGTTAGGCAATCAGCAGTTTCAGGAAGTAAACACTCGCAACCACCATTTCTTTCGTGAAAAATGGGGAGATCTGCACGCTCTCTATGCACGGATGCCTGCTTGGCGGGGGGAACGGACGTTAAGGGCGGCGGATTTCTTCCCGACCCACGTGCGGGTTCGAGATGTGAAGGGAGGCGTACACTGGCTGGAGCATGGCGTTCGCCATCCGGTGCACCCGGCGGCGTCTGACTCATTGCCGGGGCTGCCGCGACTGTCCGTGCTGGATCTGGTCCAGCTTCCCGTCGGCCCGGCCCGTTCACCGGAGCAACTCGCTGGCTTAAGCAGCGGTATGCCATCCGAGGCGGGCTTTACGGACGGCGTCGTGGTCGCCAGCAACGGACGGTGGTACCAAATCGATCGGGGGCAACGGAGGGAGATCGTCTCGGAATACACGCTCCGCGCTTGGGGGCTTACGCCTTCGTTAGCTGTACCGGAGAACGAAGTGGCTGCCTACCCGGAGGGGCTACCGATTCTGCCTCCGCAACGCATCGTGAGCGAGGATTTATAGGCTGGAACAAGCCGGCTCTACAGGAACGCGCAAATTCGTACCGGCATATGTTATTGGAGGGCATCCTGAGGCTGGTGTCCGCAGTCCGCTAATCAGAGCACGGCGTAAAGGCCGGCCTTAGTTGAGGAGGAGTCAGAGTGGAGCAAAAAATATCTGAGATCATCGTGCACATGGCCCACTCTCACCAGCAGATGGCGCGGGTGATCGATGCGGAACGACAAGTCGCTGTACGCATGGCACAGATCGTTCATGCGATTCCCGACGCCGAGCCAGCGTTCGATGGGACGCCCGGCATTTTGGAGAATTCGGGTCGGATCAACAAAAGTGTGATCTCCTACTTAAATGCCATTGCCGATTTACAGGAAGCAATGGCCGAGAATTTGAGCCATGTGATGAAGCAATTAAAGGTCCAAGAAGAAGAGTGAGGTTAATGAAGCGGGGTATGATGCCATGAGCAGGGAACAGGCTTATCTGAACATGTTGGATGCGGCCGCAAAAATCCAGTGGAACGTCGCAATGATACTGGAAGCCAAGGCGGTCGAGTCCGAGAAGGTGCGCAACTGGATATTGAATCATGTGCTGGATAGCAGTTTCGAGGATCACGAAAAGCAGCTGTCCGACCCGCTGGAGGTTCACGATCAACTCGTGGAGGTGATTGAGGGCCTGACCAAGCTGCAAAATGGGCTGTGTAGCAACCTGAAAACGGTGCTCCCTCCCGACATGACAGAAGGCGGCGGGGATGGTCTGGACGGAGGATTCGGCGGGTTGTTCGACGGCGGTGATTTTGATCTGGAGGCAGGCAAATGACGATGTTCCCCCTTCAGGCCGGGGAGGAGGCGAAACTCCGGTTAGTTGATGCCATAAGCCAAAGCCAGCAAGCGATGGCGCGGATTCTCGGCAGCCTCGCCGACGTGACCGAGCTCTCCCCGGACGCTGCAAGGCATATTGCCGGAAATATAGATAAATTGACCAAATATCAAGAAGCGATGGCCCGCACGGTTTGCGGGTTGACTTTTCATCGCGTCAAATATGGAACTCCTTCACCACCATGGATGATGGACGCCTGCTATGCAGCATACGACGTGACCCGAGGAGTACAGGAGGAAGAAGAAGGATGGCAAAAACCAAACTCCGGCGTACCCGCCGTGTAAAGCCGCGTACGACGAGAAAAGTTCGGCTCCGCAGAAAACGGAAGCTGACCCTAAGGCGGAGAAGCAAGACGATCCTTGCCCGCCGCAAGCGTCGCAAGGCGGTACACAAGCTGCGTACACATCGCAGAAGAAGACGGAGAGTAAGACGCCGGCGCAACGCTCTACCGGTCCCGGCAGCGGCGGTTCCTGTTGCAGAACAAGGAAGTGAAGACAAGGCCATTTATGATCAGGCCTATAACGAGGCTTATCAAGAAGGTTTTAACAGCGGCTTCGCCCAAGGCTACGAGGACGGACATAAGATGGCCTACAAGGATCAAGTCTGACGTATCATCCCTGAAAAGAATCAATCTGATAGGTGCAAATCAGATCGATATCCAGCTAATTAGCATCAAATCTATTAACCGTTGTCGGTTCATCGGCAGCGGTTATTTCATTATAGGGAGGGGGCATATTGCCTTTTTCCGCCCCTTTTTAACCATTATCCCTTTGAATCAGGGAATGAAGAGAATGGGATGGAACTGTCCAGTATAAAAAATCTTGAAGTTGCCCAGGGGTCAATTCCTTAACTACTTGCATGTACTTCTTGTAATACTCCATACACTTTACTTCTTGCAATTCTTATGCGACTGCTGCAAGGAACGGCTTCCGCTGGCGTGCGTTCAGACCATGTGCGATTAACTCACGGTAAGGGATGGCAGGAATGGACAAGCACATCTGCAGCAGGTTTTGACACATCTCTTCCTCGGAACAAGTCATGCGCAGGTAGCGGCGGACGGTGTACTCGTTCAAATACGCCTGCAAATGCGTTATTCCTAGCGAGACATACGTGCGTCGGATCGAGTCTCTTGCTTGTCTCACGACTCTCCGCAAGGGCAGATACATCCGATAAGCGATAGGAAACCACCGCTTGGTTGAGGTATGTTGTCCATCGACATGCTTGTTGATGAATGCCTCGAGTTCGCTTCGGTCAGCCTGTTGCTCGCCCCCTCTTTTGTGCGGAATCAGTTGAATCTTCACTCGCTCGGGTTCACCAGTCTCCGTGACCGTACAGCCGGCAACAACCGCGGTGGCATAAGGCTGAACATCTGGATGAAAGCGTTTGGGATCTGTCCCATACTGATCGCGGCACACTTTGACTTCTCCAGAGAGTAAAACCTTCGCATCCCATTCACCGAGGGTATGACGGATTTTGTGCAGCATGAGCCAAGCGGTCTTGTAGGTCACTTGAATCACCTGACTCAACCGCAGCGCCGAGATGCCATCTGGGAGCAGGAACAGCTCCAATGCTTGGAACCATTTCACCAAAGGCAAATGGGTTCTTTCAAAAATGGTGCCGACCAAAGGAGAGGCTTGATAGCCACATTTTCCGCATTCAAATAAAGGAATATGTCGAGTGGACAGACGGGTGCACTCGGTATAAGCACAGCGCGGGCAGACAAAGCCATTTGGCCACTTCATCGCGATAATCGCCTCGATACAGTCGGCCTCGCTTTGAAAACGGCTACTGATAGATTTAAGCCCCATGCTCGTACCTAATTCCATGTCCGATCCCTCCAATTGAAGTTCCTCTAGTCACTGAATACGCACGTGCGTTCCCTTTTTCCTCATTATAGCAAACATACGTTCTTGTATCAACTAAAAAATCCCAAATCTTCACGAAAAATGTGGATGTTCAGATCACTGTGCAGCCTTAGTTTAATCCCCCTCATCGATCGCCAAATCTGAATCAAAGGGATAATCGTGCAAAAGGTGGGACTGGGGGGAGAAGCCCCTCTTCCTAATCTCTCAATTCTGATCAAAAGGGATAATGGTGCAAAAGGGCACAACGAATCACAACGAATCACAACGAGGCACACAAAGGTACACAAAGGCATAACGAGGAAACAGCAAGGCGCAAATAGGCGCTTACGAGAGGTCTTCTATCGCGATCTCCGTATTCTGATCGAAAGGGATAATCGTGTAAAAGAGGCGTGCCGAAAGCCCAAAGGTCGGAGGCAGGCGGTGTCAAAAGGCGGCATTCGCCAATTTATACGGCGGGCGGGTAGTCGTCCATGATGCACGTGTCCCCTCAGCATATATTTATTAAGACCCAGGAAACGAAAGATTGAAATCCACGAAGATAGGATGAAGAACCTTGGAGAACGTCAACGAGAATCGATACGGCGAGGCTTATCAGGCCGGATACCAGGATGGGATTCGGTATGGCGGATGCCAGGCTGTGCTGGAACGCATTCCGCCGGTTTCTCGGCCGAAAGTGGACCTGCGGGTGCTGTATGTGCCTCAAGGGTTCGATGCGATTGACGAAGGGGTTCAGACGGCGCTTGCGGAGTTGACGCGGGAATGCATCGTTGCCTCACCGGAAATGATGCTGCAGGAAACCGAGCACCATCGTCCCGATCTGGTGCTGGTCATGAATTCGCTGCACATTTTTCCGCCTGATCATACTACGCAGTTGGAGCAGATCCGGAGAATGGGGATTCGGACCGCTGTTTGGTTCGTGGATGATCCTTATTTTACCGATGATACGACCGCGCTGGCTTTAAGCTACGATGTGGTGTTTACGCACGAAATCGAATGTGTGCCGCTCTATCGCTCCTTAGGGGTGCAAAGCGTACACCATCTTCCGCTCGCTGCGAATCCGCGTCAATTTCGGCCCATTCCGGCTAAGCCTGAATATCGCTATGATGTTTGTTTTATCGGTAATGCTTTTTGGAATCGAGTAGCCTTGTTTGATCGCTTAAGCTCGTTCCTGCAAGACAAACGCGTGCTGATCGCAGGATACCATTGGGATCGCTTGCCCAGATACGAGAAGCTGGCGAGGTTCATCCGCCCAGGGTGGGTTCCCGTTGAGGAGACGGTCCGTTATTACAATGCCGCCAAAATTGTACTCAACATCCATCGACCAACGCAAACCGGCCAGGACAACCGGAACGGGAGCGATACGCCTGGGAGTTCGATCAATCCGCGAACCTATGAAATTGCCAGCTGCGGCGCTTTTCAAATTACGGATATCCGCGGCGATTTAACCTCGTTCTATCGGCCGGGCTACGACATCGAGACGTTTCGAGATGAGGCGGAGTTAGAGGCGAAAATCCGCTATTATCTTGAGCATGATGAGGAACGACGCTTAATCGCTTGGCGCTCGCTGTGGACGACGACGGCGTTCCATACGTATATGGACCGGGTTAGCCGCCTGTTGGCTGCAGTCACCAAAAGCTAGTAGAGGAGTCAACCCACTGGAACCACCCCAACGAGAACCAACTATCAAGAACTCATCAGCTAGAACTATCCAACTAGATTCAACCTAGTAAAGGAGTGACCTTATGTTCATGGAAGAAGCGGCTGGCCACCCAACTCAACCCGTGATGAGCCCGGAGGAGAGCGGTAGAACCAACGGGTTCCGTGACGGCTATGCCGAGGGGTACCTGAGAGGAAGGGCCAGCTATATTGTCAGTCAACCGCGGCCGAAATTCCCGGTACGCAACTTAAAAATATTATATGTTGGCTCGGGGAAAGGATTTCCTTATTCTCCGATTGATGAGGCCGTAACTTCCACGCTCCGCACGTTAACTGCTGAAGTGATTACCGCTGTGCCGGGCGATTCGATACCGGATTTGGCATCGCTGCATAAACCGAACTTGCTGCTCGCCCTCGACGGCTTGGAGCTTCCTCTGGAGCATGTCAACGCCGTGCGGGCGATGGGTATCCCTACGGCGATATGGTTTACGGATGATCCCTACTACACGGATCTGACGGTTCCGCTGAGTACGCAATATGACTACGTGTTTACTCTTGAACGAAATTGCGTTGATCTGTATCGCTCAGCCGGCTGCAGCCAAGTTCATTATTTGCCGTTTGCCGCCTTTCCGGAGCACTATCGTCCGACCTTGATGCCATCCCCGCACCGCCGCAATTTAAGCTTTATCGGTTCAGCGTATTGGAATCGGGTGAACTTTCTCCGGCCTATTTTTCCAGCGTTGATTGAACAAGGCTTAATGATTAACGGTATCTGGTGGGATCGGCTGCCGGAGTACCCGGACTATGTGGACCGGATCGAGCTGGGAAAATGGATGGGTCCGGTGGAAACCGCCGAAGTGTACAGCGGGTCGAAAATTGTCCTGAACTTACACCGCTCCCCGTTTGAGGAGGATGTTAACAACAACAAAGCGGGTATCACAGCGGCGTCGCCAAACCCGCGGACGTTCGAAATTTCGGCCTGCGCAACGCTTCAATTGGTTGATTCGCGGGATGACCTAGCTTCGTTCTACGTCCCCGGCGAAGAAATTGAAACCTTCTCCTCGCCGGAGGAGTTGGTTGAGAAGGTGCGTTTTTATCTGAATCACGAGGAAGCAAGACGGGAAATTGCGTTGCGTGCGCTGCATCGGACCTTGCGGGACCATACCTATTCCAATCGGTTAGATCAGCTGCTAACCGTGATTTTCGGGTGAATCCAGTGAAGTGGAAGCTGGTTCCTGAGCCTCGGACAAACGCACAGGCAAAGGAGGGGCAATCGTGTCGGATAGAAAGAAGCTTCTGCTGTTCTCGCACGTGTGCAATTCCAGAAACGTAACCGGCGCCGAAAAGCTGTTGTTATTCAGCGCGAGAAAGCTGTCGGCTTATTACGACTGTACCATCGTGGTTCCAAGACAGGGCAGTTTGTCGGTTCAGGCCCATCGTTATGGGATTCGCACACTGCTGTGTGATAACCCGTTGATATACGCGATGTGTTCCCCGAACTCCAGTCTGTCTGGCGAAATCCATACGATTGCCTGGAGCGACTCGGTGCAGCGTACAATCGGATTGCTCCAAGAGGAGCGGCCGGATGCGGTACTGGTAAATACCAGCGTGAATGTAGCTCCGGCGATTGCGGCTAAACAGTTGGGAATCCCGGTGATTTGGCAGATTACGGAGGTCATTGCATCCAATGAGTTTACGGCGGAAGCAGTGAATCTGATCGACAGATACAGCGATTTGATTGTTGGCATTTCCGAATCTGCCCTGCTTCCTTTCGCTGGAACGCAGGCTATGCACAAAACCGTATTGCTCTATCCTTCGTGGAACCCGGAGGATATCCATCCCGAGCTTTGGCCGGCACAACGCTGGCAACGAAGAGCACAATGGAAGATCAAACCGTCCGAATTTCTGGTCGGTTATATTTCCTCTTACCTGATTCCAGAGAAAGGTGCCAACCATTTTATCGAAGCAGCGCTGAACCTGGCGCACCGGTTCCCGGAGGCCAAATTCGTCATGATCGGTGCGGAAGTTCAACCTGAGTATTATCGGAGTTTAAAGCGAGCGGTACAGGGGTCACCGCATGGGCAGCGATTTATTTTTGTGAGTATGGAATACCATGTGGAATCCGCCTTTAGTGCGATGGACATCGTCGTTGTTCCGGGCATTCTGCCCGAAGGGTTTGGATTAACGGCGCTGGAAGCGATGATCTTCGGGAAACCGGTAGTAGCCTATGCTTCTGGCGGATTGCGCGAGATTTTGGAGTCGACAGGTAACGGAGCTTATCTGGTACCGACAGGAGACAGCCTTGGACTTGTGGAGAAGTGTGCAGAGCTCCTGTCTTCTTCGGAACTGTCCCGCAGCGTAGGGGAAAGGAATCGAGTTCAAGCAGAGGTTATGTTTGGCCCTGCTGCCTACGAGCTGCGGCTTCAAGAACTCGTTCAGCGGATGCAGGGATTGTCGGGGGTTGCCGTACCTCTGCCTGAGCCGGTCCCGACCACGACTTCCCCAGATGCGGCGGAGTATCGAGGCTCTGGATCGGCGGCGGGTGCAGCGAGTCCGTCAAGCCGCCGAAGACGAGTCAAATTGAAGCGAGCCAAACTGCGTAAGCGAAAATCCGGTGCGGGAAGGAGCTTCACCGCCCGACGCGGCGGGAAGCGACGCGCAAGTAAGACCACCCGGCGCAAGGCGGGGGGCACCCGGAAGATGAACCGAATCCGCCGCAAACCTAGCCGGAGAACCAGAAATCCCCGCAGGCAACGCGTGCGGAAACGCCAGAAATTTACAAGGAGATGAGTCAGCAAGGAGATGAGACCGTGAAGATCATGACCATTTTGGGGACCCGACCGGAAATCATTCGGCTCAGCCGGATCATCCCGTTGCTGGATCAATGGGCCGATAAGCATGTACTGGTGCATACGGGCCAGAATTTTACGGCTAGTCTAAGCGATGTTTTTTTCCAAGAGCTGGGTTTGAGACAGCCAGACTATGTCTTTCAAGATCAGCAAACGACGCTGGGCAGCCAATTAGCGGCGATGTTTGGCCAGATGGAGCAGATCTTGGAGGCGGAGAGACCGGACCGCGTATTGCTGCTAGGGGACACAAACAGTGCGTTGTGTGCCATACTCGCTGAACGTCTCGGTTATCCTGTGATCCACATGGAGGCGGGTAACCGCTGCTTCGACCTCGAGGTGCCTGAGGAGAAAAATCGGAAGCTTATCGATGCGGTGTCGACGATCAATATGCCATACACCCCGCAGAGCAAAGCTCATTTGCTGGCGGAGGGGGTGCCGAGCAACCGGATCGTGCTGATCGGCAATCCGATTTACGAGGTGATGAAGCATTACGAGCCTCAGATTGAAGCAAGCGATATTCTGCAGCGGCTGGGACTGAGAGAAGGAGATTATTATCTCGTGACGACCCACCGGGCGGAGAACGTCGATCGACCACCCTCCCTGCACGCTATTATGGATGGGCTGAATCGAGTCGCAGAAATGTCGTCCAAACGGTTAATTTGCAGCATTCATCCTCGGACGAGATCGCGGATTGAACAGGACCTGAAGTTGGAGATGCATCCTTTAGTGGAATTTTATGAGCCGTTTGGTTTCTTTGATTTCGTGAAGCTGGAGAAGCATGCGCTATGTGCGTTGACGGACAGTGGCACCGTGCAGGAGGAATGCTGCATCATGCAGGTACCAACGGTAACAATTCGCCGTACGACAGAGCGGCCGGAGACCGTGGATTGCGGTAGCAACGTCGTATCCGGCATCGACGCCGGCAGAATCGCCGAAGCAGCGAAGATGATGTCCGGTATGGAACGTTCATGGCCTTGTCCTGAAGGATATTTGGAGGAGAAGGTCTCACAAAAAGTGGTCAAATTCGTGCTTGGGGGGAAGTTGAATGTTTAAAGATCAAGTGATTCTCGTCACCGGGGGGACCGGTTCCTGGGGTTACGAGCTGATCCGCCAGCTCCTCCCCCTAGACCCGAAGGAGATCATCATTTACTCCCGTGGTGAAGCGGCGCAGGTTGCGATGAGCCGCACCTTTCATGATGAGCGCCTGACGTTTCGAATCGGCGATATCCGCGATAAGGAGGCTTTGATCACGGCCTGCCAGAACGTGGACATCGTCTATCATCTGGCTGCTTTGAAACACGTGCCCATTTGCGAAGAGCAACCTGCTGAAGCGCTGAAAACCAATGTGGTCGGCACCCAAAACGTTATTGAAGCCGCCATTAAAAACAAAGTGAAAAAAGTCCTTTATATCTCTACGGACAAAGCGTCGAACCCCTCGAACTTCTATGGCATGACCAAAGCTATCGGTGAAAAGCTGGTTGTTTACGCCAACCTGATCCAGGATGAAACCCGATTTGTATGCATTCGGGGCGGCAACGTTCTGGGGACCAACGGCAGCGTGATTCATTTGTTCAAGCAGCAGATTCGGGAGCAGAAGCGGGTAAAGATCACCGATTTGGAAATGACTCGATTTTTCCTTACGATGCCGGAAGCGATCCAGCTTCTATTTAAGGCTTCTCGGGAGAGCATCGGCGGGGAGATTTTCGTCATGCTGATGCCAACCTGTCGGATTATCGATCTGGCGGAGGTGCTGATTGAGGCTTCAGGCATCCCCGATGTGTCGATTGAGGTGACGGGGATCCGCCCTGGCGAACGGATTCACGAGTTGCTGCTCAGTGAATATGAAAGCCGGTCGACCGTGGTATACGACAAGGAGTATCTGGTCATTATGCCTGCGCTCGAGATCGCGGGTCTGCGAGATCGTTACGGCCATTTGCCGCTCGTTCCTTACGGAGAGTTGAGTTCGGAACATGAGCTGATGAGCAAGGAGGAGATCCGCAACATGCTGGATAAAGGAGGATTTCTCTCATGAAATTGCTGATCCTTGGGGGCCATGGAATGGCCGGTCATGTATTGGTACGACATTTTCGCGAGAAGGAAGGCTACCAGGTGTTCTATACCTCACGCGACCCTGGTGACCGCAACTCGTTGATCTTGGATGCCGGAGATATCGTCGCTGTCGATCAGGCGGTGCAGTTAGTTCGTCCCGATGTCATCATTAACGCGGTTGGGGTGCTAAATCAATTTGCCGACCAGGATAAAATTATGGCTTATCACATCAATGGATTTCTGCCCCATCGGCTGCGCCATTTAGCTGACAAAATCCATGCGCGCCTGATTCATATCAGTACGGACTGCGTCTTCCGCGGTGACCGTGGCAGCTATAAGGAGGATGATCAGCCCGACGGTGTCACAACGTATGCCTTAACGAAGGCGCTTGGGGAGATCCGTGACGCAGGACATCTGACCATCCGTACCTCCATAATCGGACCGGAGATTCGCCGTCATGGAATTGGTCTCTTTCATTGGTTTATGAATCAGAAAGGGAAGGTGTCCGGGTACCGCCAAGTCAAATGGAACGGCGTGACGACGATCCAGCTTGCGAAGACGATCGAATTGCTGTTGGACCGGCCCGTGTCCGGGTTGATCCATTTAGCGCATCCAGAGGTCGTCAGCAAATACGAAATGCTGCAAATGTTTCAAGAAATTTGGGTGAAAGACGACGTTGAGATCGAACCGGATGATGGCCCGAACCTCGACCGAACGCTGGTGAACACCCGTCCGGATGCGGTAGTCCCTCTACCTTCGTTCCGAAAGATGATAGAGGAAATGGCGGAATGGATGAAACAGCATGGGTGACCGGGCGACGGTTCTGATAACAGGAGCCGGCGGTTTTACCGGGCGTCATGCTTGCCAACGTTTTGCTGCCAAGGGATACCGGGTTTTCGCTATGGTCAGGAAGGCAGTCGGATGGCCTGTCAACGAGAAGTTAGAGTACATTCCGTGCGATTTGACTGACCGGGCAGGGGTCAAGCAGGCCATTGAGCAAACCCGGCCGCAGTACGTGCTGCACCTAGGCGGGAAAAACTCCGTCCCGGATTCCTGGGCTCAGCCCCTCCTCTACATGGAGAGTAATGTCATGACGACCCTATATCTGCTGGATGCGTTACATTCCTGCGGTCTGGGGGATACCCGTATCCTCGTAGCCGGTTCTCGGCTTAAATTTGGACTGGATCGGCCGCTTCATCCCACGCATCCTTATGGGTTAAGCAAAACTTTGCAAGAGGCGGCCGCTTTAGCCTGGGGGAAGCTGTTCCAACTTGGCGTGTTGATCGCCGAACCCGGCAACTTGATTGGCGCCGGTCCATCCACAGGGATATGCTCTCTGCTCGCCCGGCATATCGTCCGGCTGGAGCGGGGGGAGTCCCCTCCCCCTTTCCAGTTGTCTGCGGCGGATGCTAGGCGTGACTTTCTCGACGTACGTGACGCGGTGGACGCCTATGAAATGCTACTGCGCAAAGGGGAGATCGGAGAGGTGTATCCCGTCTGCTCCGGGCGAGAGCGAAGCTTGGCCGAACTGGTGGAGGACTTCGCACAGCTAACAACCGTAACGGATATGAGGATCCAAGCGGGTCCTTCATCCGGAAGCGGCTCGGCGTCCCCTGCCGAGCCGCCCCTTCCCCAGGCACTTTGGGACCTGGGGTGGCGGGCCAATGTGGCTTGGGAACAATCGCTGCTGGACATCCTGGACTATTTTCGCAAAGAGGGGGCCGCAACATTATGAATCCACGCGTGAGCATCATTATTCCGTTCTATAACTGTCCCTACATTGAACAGGCAGTGCAAAGTGCACTGAGTCAAACGTATCCGCACACAGAAATTATCGTTGTGGATGACGGTTCGACTGTCCACGCCGAACGGCTCGCGCCTTACCGCGGTCATATCTATTATTTGGGCAAGGCGAATGGAGGAACGGCCTCCGCGCTGAACCACGGAATCCGACACGCATCCGGGGAGTATATTGCGTGGCTTAGCTCGGACGATCTGTTCGCGCCTCAGAAAATCGAAATGCAATTAAATTTCATGCTAGGGCAAGGCGCTGAAATTTCCCACACCAATTTCCACTACATCGATGAACACGGCCGAATCACACAATACAATGCTGGCATGCAGCCCCTCGGCATGCGAGAGCTGGCGAACACGTTGTACAGCGGCAACCCGATTAACGGTTGTACGGTCATGATCAAACGCAGCTTGATTCAGCGTGTAGGCCTATTTGATGAAGGACTGCCGTACACCCACGATTACGATCTTTGGCATCGAGTCATGCTCTCTCGGACGGCTTTTCCTTATTTGAACGTTCCGCTTATCTCTTACCGACGGCATTCGGGGATGGGGACGCTGCGCCATCAGGCGGCGATTTCGGCGGAGATCCGGTTCATTCAGAACCGTTACCGGGATGCACTGACCCATCTCATAGCGACTTCATAACGATACTAGCGGGCCTGTCCAAGCTATCGACGAAGCCTAAGAAGACAAAATAAGCGGTTATCTTGATAAAGATGTCTATACCAAAACCTTCTTCGGTTCATAACCTGTACTAGATTACAAGAAGGTGGTGATTTAAAAGATGGGTGTCTTTCTTGATGCCAGAAGCTCCGTGAACTCCAACCAGCCTGGTTTCCCCGGAACTCCACTCACAGATACTCCTGCATTGTTCGGGATTATCGGGCTGCAAACGCAGAACGTTCCGAATCCGATCGTTGTGCTGTCGGGTACTATCGGAATTCTGGGAGACGTCGGCGATACGTTTACGATTGAAATCGTTCGCGGTGCTACGTACAACCCTGCCAACGTCATCTATACCCTCGACGGCGTAGTTAGCAGCGCCGTATCCACAGAAGTTACGTCTTTCGTAGCCGCCGACCTTCTGGCTCCGGCTGCTCCGGAAACCGTCTATACGTCCTTTATCTCTGGAGCAACAACGGCAGTCTGTAACGGTCCAGAATCATTAGTAGGCATTGCCCAACAGGGTTAGGTTGAACCCAGAAAGCCTGCCTCGGGGTGACCCGGGCAGGTTTTCTGCTAAACAAAGGATATCAGCTCCGATAGAAAAGGATTTGAAGGAATGAAGCGGCTAAAAATTTTGTTCGTAACGAAGGATTTCAGTCGGTATTTGGAACGGAATTTTCACTACATGCAATTGGAACTGCGAAAATATGCCGATTTAGCCTTGGATCATCGGGGCGGAGAGGTGCGGGCCATTCTCCGGCGAGCTCCCTTTCAGCCCGATTTTGTTCTGTTTAATGATCGGTTTCATGCCACGTATTGTCCTCCGGTTGAAGGGCTGGAACATCTGAAGTTACCCTGGGGCATGATCATGCATGATCTGCATGCCAAAGTCGAGCAGCGACGAGAGTTCCTGCGTCGACATCCTTCAGCCGCCATCTTTGTGATGTATCAGCAAGCGTTCCGGCAACGGTATCCCGAGTTTAAGGGCCGTCTTTATTGGCTGCCGCATTTTGTAGAACCTACGGTGTTCAGGGATTATCGGCGCCGGAAAAACATCAACGTTCTGCTTATGGGAGCAACGAACCCGAAGGTTTATCCGTTGCGCCATAAGATGAAGACGGCTTTGTCCGGATTTCCCGGCTTTGTGTATCACAGTCATCCCGGGTATACGAACTTCGATTCCGATGCCCAGGCGCTGGTGGCGCGAGGCTTTGCACTTGAAGTGAACCGATCCAAGATCTTCCTGACTTGCGATTCCAAATTCCATTATCCGCTTCGCAAATATTTTGAAGTGCTCGCCTGCAACACGCTACTGCTTGCATCCGAGAACGCTGATCTCCGTGCGCTTGGATTTAAATCTGGCGTGCATTATGTGGCGGTATCGGAGCAAGATTTTCTCGCCAAAATTCATTTCTATCTGCATCCCAACAACGAATCGCTTCGAGCCAAAATCAGCGGGCAGGGCTATGAGTTCGTTCGGGAGAAACATACAACCTCCGTTCGCACTCAGCAGCTGCTTCAAATGATCCGTTCCATCGTTGGTTAAATTTCTGCATTAGAGAAAGCCAGAGACTCGTCCTTATGTTCAAACTTCAAGCGAAAGGGGAGATGGATGTTGTCACGAATCATAGCCATAGTTGGTATGGGATATGTTGGTCTGCCATTGGCCGAAACGTACCTAGACCAAGGCTTTCGCGTTATCGGCATCGACAAGGACGAACAGAAGTTACAGCTGTTGCAGCAGGGGCGCAGTTACATCGCTGACGTTCCTGATGAAAAAATCCAACGATATACCGATGCGCAGCAATTGACGGTATCGTCGGACTTCGCCAAAATCGCAAGCGCAGAAGCGGTCATTATTTGTGTACCAACTCCGTTGACAAAGAAGCATGTGCCGGACATGACCTATCTGATCGATGCTGCCGAAAACATCGGAAAGCATCTTAAGCCCGGGCAGTTGGTCGCATTGGAAAGCTCTACTTACCCCGGAACCACTCGGGAAGTCATTTTGCCGCTGTTACAAAAAAGCGGTCTGAACCTCGGGACGGAGTTCTTTGTTGGATTTTCGCCAGAGCGGGTGAATCCCGGAAGCCGCCGTTACTCGCTGCGGGATATTCCTAAGATTGTTAGCGGGGTTACCACGGCTTGCGCAGATCGGATGGAAGAGCTATATCGTGCAGGGTTTCGCACTGTGGTACGGGTATCTTCGACAGAAACGGCGGAAATGGCGAAACTGCTGGAGAACACCTTTCGTTTCGTAAACATTTCATTCATCAACGAGTTTGCTTTGCTCTGCGATCAAATGGGAATCAACGTTTGGGAAGTGGTGGAGGCCGCCTCCTCGAAGCCGTTTGGTTTTAAGGCGTTTTATCCTGGCCCAGGCGTAGGCGGACATTGCATCCCGGTGGATCCGATCTATCTGCAATGGAAAGCACAGCAGTTGGGAATGGAGAGTTCGTTCATCGAGCTCAGCACGCGGATTAACCGCGAAATGCCAAGTTACATTGTGTCCAGGCTGCAAGAGGAAATGGACGGTTCCACTCTTGCTGGCAAGCGGATTTTGGTGCTCGGAGTTACGTTCAAAGAGGATGTCGCCGATATCCGCGAATCAAGCGTGCTTGAGGTGATCCGGCTGCTCATGGCCGCTGGTGCAGTAGTCGATTATCATGATCCGTTGATTCCCAAGGTGGAGATCGGCGGAACTCAGCTGCTCTCGGTGGAGTTGACAGCTGAGCGCTTAGCCTCCTCGGACGGTGTGTTGATTGCGGTACGTCACCGCGGATTACCGCTTGAGAAGGTCGTAAAGCACGCACGTTTCGTGTTCGATACTCGGAATGCAGTGGACGGTATGCAAGGCAAGGCGCGGATCGTTAGGTTGGGGGGCGGAAAAACAGGATCCGCTCAAAACGGAATTTCTCGATGAATCTAGTTACGAAAGGAAGGTATATAGATGTTTAGAGACAAAATCGTGTTAATTACCGGCGGGACCGGATCCTGGGGGAAAATGTTGACGAGGAGGCTCCTGCAAGAGGGACCGCGGGAAATTCGCATTTTCTCGAGAAACGAATACGCTCAGGTCTTGATGCAGCGGGAATTTAGCGGGCACGTCTCCATGCGCTATCTGATCGGCGATGTCCGGGATTACACGGCGGTGGAGGCGGCTTGTAAAGGAGTCGATTATGTCTTTCATCTCGCAGCGCTAAAGCATGTGCCGGTTTGCGAATTCCAGCCGGAAGAAGCGCTTAAGACCAATGTGCTCGGCACGGAAAACATCATTAGGGCGAGCATCGCGAATAAGGTTATCAAGGTGATTGACGTATCTACCGACAAGGCGGTGGATCCGACCAATACGTACGGGATGACCAAAGCGATCGGGGAGAAGCTGATGATTCGTGCCAACGATTTAAGTGAACATACCCGATTCACTTGTATCCGCGGGGGGAACGTGCTGGGGACGAACGGCAGCGTAGTTCCGCTGTTCATTAACCAACTGCGGGACGGGAAAGACTTAACGATTACCGCTCGAGAGATGACGCGCTTCTTCCTGACCTTGTCCCAAGCGATCGATCTTCTGCTCAAAGCGGCCACGACAGCCATCGGAGGCGAAACGTTCGTGATGAAAATGAAGGCTTGCCGCATCATCGATATTGCCGAGGTGCTTGCAGAGCATTATGTCGGACATCACGTTCCGGTGCAGGAAATTGGCATTCGGCCTGGAGAGAAGCTGCATGAGGTGCTGGTCTCCCGGTACGAAGCTCCTTATACACTCAAGTACAGCGATCAATATTATGTCATTCTTCCTCCCAGCTCCAAGGAGCTCATTGCCCATTATTCCAGCTTGCCTCGCGAACTGTTCTCTGAATACAATTCCAACGCTTCTTTGCTTGATAAAGCCGAAGTGGCAGAACTGCTGCGGGAGGGAGGGTTCCTGAACTGATCACGATAAGTTTATGTATGATTGTCAAGAACGAAGAAGCCCGTTTACCCGTATGCTTAAAGTCCGTCTCCGATCTGGTGGACGAAATGGTGATCGTAGATACGGGTTCGACCGACCGCACGAAGGCGGTTGCGGAGGAATACGGGGCCAAGGTGTATGATTTCGCTTGGCAGGACGATTTTGCGGCTGCACGGAATTTCGCTTTCTCCTTGGCAACCTGTGAATATATTCTGTGGATGGATGCCGATGATGTGTTCACCGAACCCAACCGCGCCAAGCTCCTTCAGCTCAAGCAAAATTTGAGCTCCGACATCGACGCGGTTCTGATGAATTATGTGCTGCATGAGGAGGAACAGACCGGAGCGCCGCTGGCCTACACCCGGCGGAACCGATTAGTCAAACGGAGCCGGAAGTATCGCTGGATTGGCATCGTACATGAATACTTGGATATTCCGGATGGAAAGCAGCTGCTAACGGATATCGCTGTAACTCATCGCGGAACCGGGGGCCATTCCGGCCGAAATTTAAAGATCATCGAGCATCATTTGGCTTCCGGCGGTGAACTGCAAGGAAGACTGCGTTTTCATTTCGCATGCGAGCTCGCAGATGCTGGACGATATGAGGAAGCCGTACCGCAGTTTACGGAATTCCTTCTCGATCCGATGGCGAACCGGGATGATCTGATTCTGGCCTGCGCTCGTTTAGCGGATTGCTATGGTTTTTTGGGACGCGAAGGACAGAAACTGGAGACGTTGCTGCGATCTCTCCAATATCAAATTCCGAGTTCGGAAATTTGCTGTGCGATCGGACGATGTATGGAGGATCGACAGGAATGGGCGATGGCAGTCTATTGGTACGGTCAGGCGTTACAGAATGCCCATGTTGGCAGTTGGACAGCGATCGTTCAGTCGGCGCCCCGAACCTGGTTGCCGCATAGTCGGTTATGTTTGTGTTATGCGCGGCTTGGCCATTTACGTCAAGCGTATGAACATAACCGGGAGGCGCTTCGTTATTTGCCAGAGGATCCAGGCCTCCGTGAAAATGAGAAGAAGTTGAAGTTGGCTTTGGAAAATACGTCTACCTCATAGGCGGCTCCCCAATAGTATATGCATTTTGCAGAACAATTGCCGACAAAAGAACCTCCAGATTTCTGGAGGTTCTTTCATTTGTTTCTTTATTTTACTCCTAAGCTTTGCAACATTTGGCGGAAGGAATCAGCATATTGTTGCGGCGACAGCCACTGGTGGACATGCTGTTCCCCCATGCTGCGGATCTTCTCCCGCTGTTCGTGATGATCCATCAGCTCCAATGCGCCGGCAACCGCTTGGCCCACTTGCGGATACGCGAAAAATTTTCCCGTCTCATTATGTTTGATAAAGAGACGTACACCATCCGAATCGGTGGTCAGCACGGGGCAACGACAAGCTAATGCCTCGGCAACGGCATATCCGAAGCCCTCCAGGGTAGATGTGGAAATCATGAGCCCTCCGGAATCGCCGACGCGGGATAAATAATAAGGCATCTCCCGATTGGGGGTATTCGGATACAATTTCAGGTTCGATTCTAATCCCAAGCGTTGAACATACTGCCAAAACTTGTTTTTCGTCTCCTCAGACGGAAGTTGATAATCGAGGAACATCCAAATTTCCATCTGTGGACGTTGACGAAGCAGAGCGGCCGTAATTTTCAGAAATAATTCCCAGTTCTTATTCGGGTCCAGACGTCCGACCCAAGCGATAATGGGTACCGGATACTTCGGTTGTGCGATATGACGGAAGTGCCGAGTATCCAGCGGATTCATCAATACGAACTTGGGCAATGTGGGATAGTGGGTGGAGGCCAACTCCATCAAATGGGGGGTTGGAGGCATCAGCGAAGCCTGGCAATTTCGTAAGATTTCGTCCTTGCCTTCCCGAAGCGTCTGATCCGCTTGCTCCTGCGTGCCCAAGCCTTGAATTTCAAAAATTATCGGTTTGTGAAACCCAAGCCGGCGCAGCCGTCCGGGCATCCAATAATCCGAGGTAGCTATAACGGCATCATATTGCGGCAAACGTTGAGCGAGTTCGGCATCGCTTGGGTCCACCATTACGGGAATATTAGCCTGCTGCGTGTTGATGAGCCCGGTACCGGGACGCAAATACAAAATATGGCCTTCAATGTTCCGGCTTCTGAGCGCTTCGCAGCGCAAGCGGTTTAATGTTTCGACCCCGCCGCTCGGAACGTAAAACGTAAACAGCACTTTCATGGGCCAGCACCCCTTGAGGTTAATCAGCGTCTCAGATTTAGTGTACGCGTCATCTGATTTGGACGTGTGGGTAGATTTCCCGCGATAAAAGCCTGCAAAAGCTCAGGTGGCAGGTGGGTGGCTCGGTTATGTTTACCTGTATGACGACTACGGGATTTGGCGCATCATAAGTCCTGTTTCATACATTACTTTTTCGGATGGAGGTTGACTACATGCGAGGAGCGAAAGTCGTAAACTTATCGTTATCCGCAGCGTTAATTGCAGGGATGGCTTTAGTGGCAGGCTGCGGTGACGGAAAGGGCGACAATAATGTGCGTACGCAAAGCTTACGGGGCAATAACCGCAATTATGATGTCAATTCTTTGAACCCCGGCAACCGTCTGTTCTCCCGCAGCGCCGGCAGCGGACAGGATACGCGTATCCGTTCCCTGCGTTACAGCCCTGCGCTTAGCAACAAGGTGGCACAGCTTCGCGACGTTCAAACCGCACATGTCGTTGTTACCGACCGTGATGCATATGTAGGTGTCACACTCCACGGCATGAATATGAATGGCCGAACTAGCGCCTATGGTATGCAACGGCCAAACGGAGTGGGCCTGGGTACGACGAATGTTGGCGGGCCTTACGGTGCGGACTATGGTACCCGCGGGGCTGGGGACAACGGACTAGCTCGCGGCAACGATCGAGCCGGTTTGGGCGGGCTCTTTGACCTTGGACGCGGATGGTTTGGAACCGGGAACAACGTAAGCCGTAACAACAACGGCTCTATACAGGGCACCGGTACAACTGGCAACCGCTCCGGGTCGATGTATCCTGGGGGCAATATGGGCATGTCCAGCGTGAACCGAGGTACCGGAACGACAACAGATCGAATGGGTACGCGTGGAATGACGAACACCCCTTCGGGCTTCACGACAGGGAACGGGGCCTTGGGAGCTGGAACGAGCAACGTTTCCCAGGATTTGAAAAACCGGATCGAGGCTGCCATTAAGCAAACGGCACCGCATATCCGCAACGTTTATGTAACAAGCGATTCCGATTTTGTATCCACCATCGGCCAATATGCTACAGAGTCCCGTGGCGGAGGAACGCTGAACAACTACATCAGAGATTTTGAAACGATGCTTAACCGTGTATTCCCCGGCCGTGCAGGGACGATGACTGGACCAAACGGCTATGCGCCAACTAGACCTAATGCCGGCATGGGCAATGGGACAGGAACAGGTGCACGTGACATGAACGCCGGCTTCACCGGAGGGACGACCCGCTAACGGCGGTTTAACAGTAATGCCAAAAAGCGCGAGATGCGGGAAGAAATCTTCCTGCGTCTCGCGCTTTATCTTGTGTTTGGAGGATTTGGATTATTCGTGATCTTGGAATGCACGGCCTTTGACCCATACACGCTGCAGTTCCAAATCACGGTCAACCAACAGCAAATCCGCCTGTTTGCCGGTTTCGATCGAGCCGGTGTAATGATCGATGCGAATCAGCTTCGCCGGATTGACGCTGGCGGCTTCCGATGCGCGTTCGATCGACAATCCCACCTCTTGGACGAGATAGCGGAAACCGCGAATCATCGTTAACGTGCTTCCGGCTAACGTGCCTTCGCTGTCGCGCAGCGTGCAGACATTATTCTTCACGACAACCGGCAAATCACCAAGCATGTAGTCCCCGTCACCTAAGCCTGCAGCCGACATCGCATCGGTGATCAGGAGCAGGTTGCTGCCGGTCTTCACGCTGCTAAGCAGCCGGATGGCTGCTGGATGAACGTGAATGCCATCGGCAATAATTTCTGCGCTGATGCCCGGCGTACTCAGGATGGCCCCGGCGGTACCCGGTTTGCGGTGATGCAACGGCGTCATGGCGTTAAACATATGCACGGAGTGATTCAAGCCCACCTCGTAAGCGGCTATGATTTCTTCGTACGTGGCATCGGTATGTCCAGCAGCCGCGACGATTCCCTGCTTCCGCAAATAGCGAATCAACTCATGTGCTCCATCCCGTTCAGGCGCAAACGTAACCTGTTTAATTAGCCCCGGATACTGCTGTTCCCAGCCTTCGATCCATTCGCGATTCGGCGGGACGATGTGTTCGGGATTTTGGGCGCCCGGCCATTTCGGGCTGATAAATGGCCCCTCTAAATGTACGCCAACCAACTGGGCATAAGGCATCTCGCCAGCCATATATTGATGGACTTCTTCCAGCACGTTGTCGATCATCGCCTTCGGAAGGGTCATCGTTGTCGCCAACATCGATGTCGTTCCCTGACTGCAGTGAAGCTTCGTAATCGCGTCCAGACCTTGCTTGCTTGGTTTAGAGAAATCCTCCAGCATGCCGCCATGGACGTGCACGTCGATAAAGCCGGGCAGCACATAGCTGCCTTTGGCATCCATCGTCTCAACACCTGCGGCATGAGCTTCAGGCAATCCTGCGGTGGTGCCGACGTAAGTGATGACGCCGTCTTTCACCGCCACTGCGCCGTCGCGGAACGTCCCGCGCGGGGTGACAACTTCGGCATGAATCAGGTTGAAGGTACGTCCGGCGCTGCTCATCACAGGAATCTCCCCGCAGCTTGGTCAACGACGACAACTACATTCGGATGGGTTTGCAGCAGTGAAGCTGGACATTGGGTCGTGATCGGCCCTTTCAACGCTTTGGCGATAATCTCGGCTTTGTCTTCGCCTTTGGCCATAAGCAGGATTTGTTTAGCCTGCAGGATCGAGCCGATCCCCATGGTAAGCGCGTGAGTTGGCACCTCGTCAATGGAGTTGAAGAAGCGTGCATTCGCCAGCCGTGTGCGCTCTTGCAGCTTCACGACATGCGGTGGCCCCGTCAATTCATCCGCTGGCTCGTTAAACCCGATATGGCCGTTATGTCCAAGGCCCAGCAGCTGCAAATCGATTTGGCCAGCTTGATCCAGTAGTTTGGCATAGTCCTTGGCAGCTTGCTCAGGATCCGGAGCATTTCCCTCAGGGACATGCGTATTTTCAGGCAAAATATCAATATGATTAAACAGCTTCTCGTCCATGAAACGGCGATAGCTCTCTGGATGGTCTGCCGGCAAACCGATGTACTCATCCAGATTATAGCTGCTGGCTTGCTTAAAGCTGACGCTTCCTTGCTTATACAATTCGATCAGCTTCTCATACACTCCGACCGGCGTGCTGCCGGTAGCCAGCCCCAAAATCGCCCGAGGTTTAGATTGCAGGAGGCTTGCGATGATACCAGCCCCGGTTTCATTAAATTGCTGCTCACTGTTGGTTTTAATAATATTCAGCATTCGTGTTGCCCTCCTTGGGTTTTACGATAAATTTGAACATTCTGATACGAGCTCTCCAGCTTCGGAATGAAGTCCTCGAATTCCAAGCTGACCATGCCCGTAAATAAAATATCGATGACGTGCAGCTGCGCAATCCGCGAAGCCATATCGCCTCGGCGCATGCCTTCCTCTAACGAGGAGGAGAATAAAGCAATATCTGCAAGTGAAGCCAGAGAGTTGCTGCTGTACTGCGTGAGCGACATCGTGATAGCACCGCTGTCCTTGGCGCAGCGCAGGGCATCGATCGTTTCTGGCGTTTCACCTGAGTAGGAGATCGCCAACGCTACGTCGCCTTCGTTGAGCGAAGAGGCGGAAGTGATCTGCATATGGGAATCCGCAAAGGCGGTGCAGTTCTTACCGATACGCACCAGCTTCTGGTAAAAGTCCTGGGCGACAATTGAGGAAGTCGCCACACCGTACAGATCAATGCGCTTGGCGCAGCATAGTGCCTCAACGGCCCGAGACAGCTGGTTCATGTCCAGCAGCCGGGTGGTGTCGGTAATCGAGGCGAGATGGTTGGTTTCCATCGCTTCGACGATTTTTTGCAGGTCGTTGCCGGCGATGATGTCCTGGTAGTGGTTCTCGGCAGGCTTGTGAGCCAGCTCGGAAGCCAGCTTCATTTTGAAATCAGGGAAGCCTTTAAAGTGAAACGTCTTGCAGAACCTTGTCACCGTGGAGGGACTAATCCCGCACGCATTGGCTAGCTCTGTGATTCCCTGATGAATCACGGTGGCCGGCGACTCCAAAATGTATTCGCCCAGCTTGCGTTCCTGCGGCGACAGCGTCTCTAAGTGACTGGATACCGCATGCAATATGGGTGTCATAGATAAGTCCCTCCCTCAGGAAGTTCAGCCGTTGATAAGCTTGTTCGCTTTCTGCGAAAATAATTTTTATTAATTTTCTGCAGATTGTGAAAATTATTTTGATATCTCGGTTTCATCATAAGCGATTTTCCCGCCCTTTTCAAGTAGGGTTGCCCGTCAAATGGCGACAGATTCCTTGAATTTTCGGTGTTCGCATAATACACTTTAAAAGCAGGGTTATTATCGGAGAGAGGAATGGTATTGTTGTCCTTTGATCTCGACAATTACATAGATCGGATCGAGTCGGTATGGACCCGTTCGTTTCGGAAAGTGAAGAGCGAATTAATGCACCATCAGGAACTTGGTCTGACGGGCCCGCAATTTCATACGCTGATGTTGATTGCGAAGAAGTCCAACTGCAATGTCAGCTATTTGGCTGACAAGCTGGAAGTGAAGCCCAGCGCGATTACAGTGATGGTCGATCGGCTGGTCCAAAGCGGATTCGTGGAGCGACGGCATGACGAACAGGACCGGCGGGCGGTGCTGCTGTCGGTAACCGAGCGGGGGGCCGAGGTGTTGGCGGAAGCTCGAAAGAAATCAAGGGAAGTATTGAAAACGCATTTATCCGTTCTCAGCCAACAGGAGCTGGAGATGATGATCACAATTTTGGAGAAGCTATCCAACAATTCCAAGGCGGATGAGGAACGGTGAACATGTTAACGGAAAGGAACCATGGAGATGAGCCGTGGTTCTTTTTTTATCTCCTGTTCTGATAGCGTACACGTAAGTTGCCGGGTTATGATAGACATAAGAATGTAAGCGTTATTTCATCAAACCGAAACGGAGGAGTTTCATGGAAAAATATATCTTGGCCTTGGATCAAGGCACAACGAGCTCGCGGGCGATTCTTTTTAACCGGCAAGGGGAGATTGTTCATTCGGCACAGCGAGAATTTCCACAGTACTTCCCCGAACCCGGTTGGGTTGAGCAGAATCCTAACGAGATTTGGGGCTCGATCCTGTCAGTGATCGCTTCCTGCTTATCCGAATCCGGGATCAAGCCGCGGCAAATTGCCGGAATCGGAATTACGAACCAGCGGGAAACGACGGTCGTCTGGGAAAAAGACAGCGGCACTCCGATTTACCCGGCGATTGTCTGGCAGTCCCGGCAAACGGCCGCCATTTGCGAGGAGCTGCGGAATGCTGGGCATGACGCTTTGTTCCGAGCCAAAACGGGGTTGCTGCTCGATCCTTATTTTTCTGGAACCAAGGTCAAGTGGATCCTCGACCATGTCGAAGGCTCACGGGAGCGGGCGGCGAAGGGCGAGTTGCTGTTCGGCACCATCGATACGTGGCTCATCTGGAAGCTGTCCGGCGGACGCTTGCATGTCACGGACTATTCGAACGCTTCGCGGACGCTGATGTACAACATCCACGAGCTGACCTGGGACGATGAACTGCTTGCTCTGCTGGATATCCCAAAGGCGATGTTGCCTGAGGTGAAATCCTCCTCCGAAGTGTATGGCACCACGGTTCCGTATCACTTCTTCGGGGAGGAGGTGCCGATCGCAGGGGCGGCCGGAGACCAGCAGGCAGCTCTGTTCGGGCAAGCTTGCTTCCAACCAGGGATGGTCAAAACAACTTACGGAACCGGCTGCTTCATGCTGATGAACACCGGCAGCACCCCTGTCGTATCGGAGCACGGGCTGATTACCTCCTTGGCCTGGGGCTTAAACGGAAAGGTGGAGTACGCTCTTGAGGGCAGTATCTTCGTGTCCGGCTCGGCGATTCAGTGGCTGCGCGACGGGTTGCGCATGTTCCGGAACGCCAAAGACAGCGAGATGTATGCATCGCGCGTAAACTCCACGGAAGGTGTCTACGTTGTTCCGGCCTTCGTCGGTCTCGGCAGCCCGTATTGGGACAGCGAGGTTCGCGGCGCGGTATTTGGCTTGACGCGGGGAACGACGAAGGAGCATTTTATCCGGGCGACGCTTGAGGCGTTGGCTTACCAGACCAAAGACGTTCTTGGTGCGATGGAGCAGGATGCCGGATATGCTGTTCGGTCCATGCAAGTGGATGGTGGCGCGGTGGCAAACAACTTTCTGATGCAGTTCCAAAGCGACCTTCTTGGAGTTCCTGTAGAACGTCCGGCGATTGGCGAAACGACGGCGTTGGGCGCGGCCTTTTTGGCGGGTCTCGCGGTTGATTACTGGAGCGATATGGATGAAGTCGCGCAGTGCAAACGCCTGGAACGCCGGTTTATCCCAACGATGCCGCAGACTAGACGGGAAGCGCTCTACCAAGGCTGGCTGAAAGCGGTTCAGGCCGCGATGGCCTTCAAATAACGGGCCGCCCATTTCTATACGGCACCGCACCATTAACCCTGTTTCTTCATAAGATGTGTTGACTGTATCCCTGAACCTTGTTAAACCACAAAACCCGAGCAAGGAGGGGTGACGCATTTTGAAGAGCAGCGATCGTAACAGCAAATTTCTGTTAACTAATCGTGAACGAGAGGTCTTCGAGCTTCTCGTGCAGGATAAAACGACGCGCGACATTGCCGGGCAACTGTTTATTAGTGAGAAAACCGTCCGTAATCACATTTCTAACGTCATGCAAAAGTTGAATGTCAAAGGTCGCGCGCAGGCGGTTGTCGAGCTGATCAAGCTTGGGGAGCTGAAAATCTGACGGTGAACTACGTGTTCGTAGAAAGCCGCAAGCCTTCTTTTTCACCCCGCAAGGGGGAAAGGGAAGGTTTTTTTGTGCGCATTTTTCACCAATAAAAAAACCTCCAAGCATCCTATTCACATCAGATGCCGGAGGTTATTGGCTAAACGAACGTTGCTTACAGCGACTTCAAATAATGAACGATCGTGAGCAACCCTTTGTCGAAGTTCTCCAGGTTAAAATGTTCGTTCGGCGCATGCAGGTTTTCATCCGGCAGCCCGAAGCCCATCATCACAGCTGGAGCCGACAGGACGCGGGACAAGGTCTCGACGATCGGGATCGAACCGCCGTCCTTCGTAAACAGCGCCCGAGTGCCGTAAATGGCTTCGTAGGCATCGGCCGCTTTTTGCAGCATCGGATCTTCCGGATTGCAGGTGAAGGCACGCGCTTTCTCGGTCGCTTTGACCTTCAAGGTTGCTCCCGGTTGCAGATGTTTGTGCAGATGCCGTTCGATGCGATCGATCGTGGCTTGCGGATCCTGGTCGCCAACTAGGCGGCAGGTGATTTTGGCGTGGGCTTCCTTCGGAAGTACCGTTTTGGTTCCTTCCCCTTGGAATCCGCCGTACACCCCGTTGAGTTCCAGCGTTGGCCGGGCTCCGGTCCGCTCAACGAAGGAGTACCCCGCTTCGCCAAACAGCTCCTTCAGTCCAAGGTCCTGCTTGAGCTTCTCTTCGTCAAATTGTTGCTTGGCGAACTCTTCGCGTTCCAGTGCAGACAGCTCGTGTACGCCTTCATAGAAGCCTTCGACCGTGACTCGGCCTTGCTCGTCATGCAGGGAAGCGAGCAGCGATACCATCGCATGCAACGCGTTAGGGACGCCGCCGCCATAGGTACCGGAGTGCAAATCCGTGTTGGCGGTATACACCGAGACTTCCATCGCACACAAGCCGCGCAGGCCGATGCAGATCGCCGGTTTGCCCGGTGCCATCAGCGCGGTGTCAGAGATCAGGATCACGTCAGCGGCCAGCTTGTCCTGGTTCGCTTCCAAGAAGGCGGGCAGGTTCGGGCTGGTCACTTCCTCTTCCCCTTCGATGCAGAACTTAATGTTAACGGGAAGTTCTTTCTCCTGCTTCAAAATCGCCTCTACGGCCTTGATATGCATAAATACTTGGCCTTTATCATCTGTCGCTCCGCGGGCATACAGCTTGCCGTTCCGAATGGATGGCTCAAACGGCGGCGTCTCCCACAGATTCAGCGGGTCTACCGGTTGAACGTCATAATGCCCGTATACGAGAACGGTTGGCTTCCCAGGCGCATGCAGATGCTCGGCATAAACGATCGGATGCCCTGCGGTAGGATGAATCTCTACCGATTCCATCCCGGCGCGGCGCAACGCTTCGGCGATCCATTCGGCAGCTTTTTGCACATCGCCTTTGTGTTCGGACAAAGCTGAGATGCTGGGAATCCGAAGCAAATCGCCGAGTTCCTTCAAGTGTTGTTCACGGTTCGTATTAAAGTAAGCTTGATAATCCATCGTCAAATGTTCCTCCCGAACTAGAACTAGGTTTACCCGTATATTCTACACCTTTTTTGCCAAGAAAACGAATGATTGGGTAATGTCAGTCACCGCGCGGGCTTTTCGTTTCCTTAAATGCAACTTAAAAGAGATGTGCTTTTTTTCAGGAATATTTAAGGTAAATTCGATGGATATCTGGTAAAGTCAAGAAAGCACGACTGAATTGAATCTTGAACGCTTCAGAAGAAGGGAGTCGCAAAGACGTATGGACGAAAAAGAAAGAAATGAGCAGGGAGCAAATGATGGGTATGATACGCCAGTCATGGTTCCCATGAACGGGGAGACCGAGACTGCACCGGGACAAGCCCCACAAGCCCCGAAATCCAGCAATAAAGTATGGCAGATCGTTTCGTTGGTCCTGGCCGTTTTGCTGGTTGTGGTGTTGATCAAACCGCCGTTTGCAACGAATAAAGCTGAGGCCGTCGCGACGGTGAACGGTGTGGAAATTACGAAGGACCGGCTTTATGAAGAACTGGCTGCCAATGGCGGAGAGCAGGCGCTGACGAACCTCATCAATCAAGAGCTTGTGAACCAAGAGGCGGCTAAGAAAAATATCACGATCACGGATGCCGATGTCGACACCGAAATCGAGACCTACAAAACCCAGTTCGGTTCGGAAGAAGCGCTGAATCAAGCTTTGGAACAATACGGGATGACCATGGACGATTTGCGCAAGCAGGTCGTGATGGAGCTGAAGCTGACGAAGCTGCTGGAACCGCAGATCAATGTCACCGATGATCAGGTGAAGGAAACGTTCGAAACCTATAAGGATTCCTTTAATACACCGGAACAGGTGCGGGCTTCCGTGATTTTGGTCGCAACCGAAGAGGAAGCGAAGGACATCGTGAAGCAGTTGAAGGAAGGCGCCGATTTTGCAGAGCTGGCGAAGAGCAAATCGTTGGATACGGCGACGAAGGATCAAGGCGGGGACACCGATTTCTTCGCCCGCGGCGAGAGAGAAGAAGCGGTGGAAGAGGCCGCTTTCAAGCTGGCCAAAGGCGAAATTAGCGACCCCGTTAAGACAAGCGAAGGATATCAGGTCATCAAAGTCACCGATAAGAAGGAAGCCCATACAGCAACGCTGGATGAGAAGAAGGACGAGATCCGCAAGACCCTGATCTCCCAACAGGTATCCAGCATGTCGGGAGCTTGGCTGGAGGATGTTCGCAGCAAAGCCCAAATCACCAATACGTTAACGGATGCAGCCGCAGCCGAGTAATTCGGTTGCAGAACGCAGCCCTTCAAACCGTCGGAGCAGAGCTTCGGCGGTTTTTGGCATGTCGGTTTCCGAATACTGTACAGCAAGATCGCTTTGTGTTTCTGGAAATCTGACAGTACAATGAGGATACACGGATGCATTAAAGTACATCTCTAAATGGGACGGAATGCATGGAGGCAGGGGCACATGGCGGAATGGTATGAGCTAAGTTTCGGGGAAGATTATTTGCTGGTGTATAAGCACCGCGACGCGCAAGGTGCGAAACACGAGGTTCAGCGGATGATTCGCTGGCTTCATCTTCCTCCCGGCGCAAAGGTGTTGGATTTATGCTGCGGCATGGGCCGCCATTCACTGGCGCTGGCCGAAGCAGGGTACCAGGTGACCGGCGTGGATTTGTCAGAGGTATTGCTGCGCGAGGCGAGACGCCTCGACCCCGAAGGTCGGATCATCTGGCACCGAGCGGATATGCGCGAGTTGCCGTTTCAAAGCGGGGAGTTTGCGGCGGTGGTGAACTTATTCACTTCATTTGGATATTTTAAAGAGGACGAGGAGCAGATCAAAGTGCTGCGCGAAGCGTCTCGCGTTCTGAAGTCAGGCGGCCGCTTCCTTCTCGATTTTCTGAATCCTGCGTATGTTGCCGCTCATCTTGTTCCGTATTCGGAACGGGAGGACGCGGGGCAGCAGATTGTGGAACGACGTCGGATTGAAGATGGGTATGTCATCAAGGATATTGAAATTACCGCACCTGGCGGAGAGCCAAGGCATTACATGGAACGAATTAAACTGTACGAGTTGGATGATTTTCGGCAGATGCTGAAGGAGGCCGGTTTAACCTTGCAGAACGTTCATGGGGATTATGACGAAGAGCTTTACGATCCAAACACGTCTCGGCGCATGATTTTGGTGGGGGTGCGGGCATGACATTACTACCGGAAATCCAGCTCTGGGACCGGGAGCTCGTGGCCCGGGTTCCGATCTCGATGGCCCCTCCCCTGCGTCGGGTGAACAGTTATGTGCTCAAGGGGGATGAGGGGATTACTATCATCGATCCGGGCCCGCGAACGGAGGAGACGATCGAGGAGTGGCGTGCAGCCTGGCGGGATCTCAGAATTTCACCGCACGACGTGACGAAAATTGTCTTAACCCACCATCACCCCGATCATTATGGCCTGGCGGGGTATATGCAGGAGATCACCGGAGCGACCGTCTTCATGTCACCGCGGGCGTATGAAGAAACGCGGTTGATGTGGGGGCCGGAGAGCCGGATGCACGAAGCGCTGCCCGAGTTGTACCGGCGGCACGGAATGCCCGAATCGTGGTACGGCCAGCTGCCGGGACACCTAAACGGCTTCTTCGCCCAGGTGACCCCGGCTCCTGAAGTGACCTTCCTCCGGGAGGGGGAGTTGATCCAGATGGGGGGACGAGCCTGGTTGCCGATTGAAACGGCTGGACATGCTCCGGGGCACCTGTCGTTTTATCATGCCGAGCAGCAGCTGATGTTCTGCGGGGATGCGGTGCTGCCGCAAATCTCGCCCAACGTCAGCTTTCTGCCCGGCAGTGATCCGCAGCCGCTGCAATCATTCCTGGATTCGCTGGAGAAGCTTAGCGCTTACGAGGTGGCAACCGCCTATCCGGGGCACCGCCATCCGTTTGATTATTTTACAGAGCGTGTGCGGCTGTTGCTTGAGCATCACGGTGAGCGCCTCCTGCGCATCGAACGGTTGCTGCAGGAGCGGACCCAAACCGCCTTTGACGTTTGTACCGCCTTATTTGGCACAGAGCTGAGCATTCACCAAATGCGCTTTGCGATGTCGGAGACGCTGGCGCATCTCGTGGAGTTGGCCCGGCAAGGGCGGGTGGAAGAGCAAAAGACTGGAGCCGCTGAAACCGAGATCATCCGGTACGCTCCGGTGAGATAATCTAATAAAACCCAAAGAAGGACGGCTTGGATTTGCCGTCCTTCTTTGGGTTTCATGATGCGGCCTACCGCTCGGAGTCGAGGGATTCCTCACCGCGTTCTTTTTCCCGTTCGGCTTGTTTGCGATGGGCGATCCGGCTGCTGGCCGAGGCAGCAATGGCGCCGACAATGTCATCCAAGAACGTATTGCAAGGCCCCAATGTCTTATCGTTCAGCCGCTCCAAAATGCCCGGTTTCAGCTTATCGACATAACCGTAGTTGGTGAAGCCGATGCTTCCATACACGTTGACGATCGAGAAGGCCAGGATTTCGTCCACCCCGTACAACCCCTCGTCATTGGCAATCATCTCCTGCAGTTCAGGGATCAGCATCCCCTGCTCCGCCAAAATATCGAGCTGAATGCCGGTCAGTACCGCATTTTGCACTTCGCGTTTGGTCAGCACCTGCTCTACGTTATGTATGCACTCTTCCATCGTCAGGTTCGGGTAGTATTTTTGCTGCAAAAACATTACGAGTTCCGCGATTTGCTCCGTCGTTACGCCGCGCTTGTGCAGCCACTCCTTGGTGGCATCAGCGACCTTTTTGCTGTTCAGGCTGTAAGGCGCTTTGGCCTTTGGTTGTTCCATCCCCATACACTCTACTCCTCGTCATTAATAGTTGGATTGGCAAGATATGAAGAAGTTTGTCCAGATCCCGGAAAAATATAGTTATGTTTCGGGACAAGGCTCGTATATATAGTAATACAAACCTTAGCCAAATGAAAAACTTAGGGAGGCACGAGCAAAAATGAAATGGAACCGCCGATTACGAAATACGGCTGCCGCCGGGGCAATTACGCTTCCGCTGCTGCTGTCGGGCTGCGGTATGTTTGGGGGAAGCTCCGCTCAAATCGATCCTCCGCCTACCGATATTGAAACGCAAATGTTGGAAGGTCTGGATGCCGCGGAGCAGACAAGCTTTGCCCAGGAGGAAGCACTCTCTACAGTTTACTTGGTGAACGAGCATGGCTTGCTGGCCCCGGTCGCCTTGCACTTGCCTGATGGCGAGGCTTCGCTGAAGCTGAACCGGATGCTGGAGATGCTGGTGAAGGACGGCAAGTATGCGAGCCTCCTCCCGGTTGGTTTTAGCGGCATTCTTCCGGCGGGCAGTGAAGTGAAGGCTGTAACTGTTAAAAAAGATGAGAAGCTGGCTGTCGTCGAGTTTAACCAAGCATTTACGGGCTATGAAGCCGCCGATGAGCGCAAAATTCTTGAAGCGTTGACCTGGACATTGACCGGAACGCCGGATGTGGAGAAGGTTCAGCTATGGGTGGACGGGCAGAAGTTAAACGAAATGCCGGTGAACGGTACGCCGCTGGATCGGCCGCTTAGCCGTAATTTTGGGATTAATCTCGAAATTAAAGCAGAATCCGGCTTATCCCAACTAAGCCCGGTCATTGTCTACTTCTCCGCAGCAACGCCAGAGGGGGTTCAATACTTCGTCCCGGTGACGCGATTTGTCCCGGCCGACGGCGATCGCGTGAAATCCGCGCTCGGCGAGCTGCTCAAAGGGCCGCAACAAGGAGACGGCCTGGAGCGGGTCGTGACCGATAACACGAAGCTGGAAAGCGTCGAGGTCTCGAAGGACGGCATTGTGACCGTTGCGCTGAAGGACGATATGTTTGAAGCTGGGGAGAAGCTGCCAGCACAAATGCTGCAATCCCTGGTGCTGACGGTGACGGAGAACCGGGACGACAGCAAGGTGCGCATTTGGCTCAACGGTCAGAAGGAAGTTGTCGGCCTGGATAACCAGACCTACAGCGAACCGGTGATACGGCCGGAAACGATTAACGAAATCCCGCTGTAACTATGTTGTCCGCGGCACGCCCTACGATGCAAACCGGACCCTGCGAGGTGCAGGGTTCTTTTTTTTGGCCGAATGGAAAGGTGCTTTTATGCCCACACTTTGGTAGAATAGGGAAAGCATATTGACAGCAAGAACACGTAGGAGGCAGTAAAAGATGAGAAGCAACGGACGCCAGGCGGACGAGCGCCGGCCGATGAATTTAACCGTCAATGTTAATAAATACGCAGAGGGGTCTGTCTACATCGAGGTGGGCGATACAAAGGTGATGTGTACCGCTACGGTCGAAGAGAAGGTCCCGATGTTTATGAAAGGGCAGGGCAAAGGCTGGGTAACGGCGGAGTATTCGATGCTCCCTCGCGCAACTCAAACGCGGAACCAGCGGGAATCAGCCCGAGGGAAGCTGAGCGGCCGCACGATGGAAATCCAGCGGCTCATCGCCCGTGCACTGCGTTCGGTCGTCGATCTGCAGGCGCTTGGTGAACGATCTATCACGATCGATTGCGACGTCTTGCAGGCCGATGGCGGAACGCGGACGACGTCAATTACCGGGGCGTTCGTGGCGCTGGCGTTAGCGATGCACAAGATTGCTCAGAAGCACGCGCTGCCGAAGTTTCCGATCACCGACTTTCTCGCATCCGTCAGCGTAGGGATCGTTGGGGAGAACACGCTGCTGGATCTCAACTATGAGGAGGATTCCAAAGCGAAGGTCGACATGAACGTGGTGATGACTGGCAACGGCCAATTCGTTGAGGTGCAAGGCACCGGGGAAGAGAACCCCTTCTCCCGAGCGGAATTGGATCAAATGCTGGCGCTCGCCGAGAAGGGAATTCGGGAGATGATCGAGCAGCAGCGTGAGGCGTTGGGGCCGATTGCGCTGCTGATCGGAAGCGGGCAGTCCGGAACGGTGGTGTAAGCATGATCGAAGGAACGGAGATTATCGTGGCGACCCGGAATGCCGGGAAGGTGCGGGAATTTGCTCATGCCTTGGAGCCGCTGGGCAAAGAGGTTCGGAGCTTGGCTGACTACCCGGATGCGCCGGAAGTTGTGGAAGACGGGGCAACTTTCGCCGAAAATGCCCGCAAGAAGGCCAAAACGGTTGGCGACGCCCTGGGCCGTCCTGTCCTGGCCGACGATTCGGGCCTCTGCGTCGACCAGTTGGACGGTGCGCCGGGCGTGTATTCGGCCCGGTATGCCGGGGAAGGCGCCAGCGACGAGGATAACAACGAGAAGCTGCTCGCCGAGCTGGAGAAGCGGCGGCTGGGCGAGGATACGGAGCAGCCGCTGCTGAGCACGGCGCGTTTTGTCTGCCATCTGGCCTTGTACGACCCGGCCAAAGGGCAGTTTATCGAAGCCTCCGGCGAAGTGGAGGGCTGGATCACCTCCGAGCCGGCGGGCGGCGGCGGGTTCGGATATGACCCGCTGTTTTACCTGCCGGCGTACGAGAAGACCATGGCCGAGCTGACGCTGGAGGAGAAGCAGGCCATCAGCCACCGCGGTGCGGCGCTGCGGGCGTTGGCGGACAAGCTGAGCGGGACGGCTGCAGGGAAGTAGGCTGACGCACAGCCGCAGGCTTCGTGTGAAATTAACGGTAAAACCTCCTGTTCATTTTCGACTTTTGGCCCAGTTGCACGATATTAACGGTAAAACCTGCAGTTAATTTCGCTTAAACTGGGGGGAACGGCCCAAAAGCCCGAAATTAACGTTAGAAAATACCGTTAATGTATGTCAAAGAACTTAAGCCGGTCAAATTAACGGCAGGTTTTCCAGTTATTTTTCGCTTAGCCCTCATAAGCGACATCACAAAAAGCAAGTCAGGAACCTTGGGGAGGTTCCCGGCTTGCTTTTTCGCATTTCAATTACCGGATTTTCACGTTATATGTTTTCAGCCAGAAGTTCACCTGCGACAGATACGCAAACAGCTGCGGCCCGCTCATCAGCTGGCCGAACCAAGGCAGGTTAGAGGACGATTCCTTGGACGCGGCGATCGCACGAATTTTGTCCGCATTAATGAGCGGCAAGATCGGCGAGGTCGGGTCGTCGAGAATCTTCAGCATTTGATCGCGGACAGCCGTCAGGTAGTTCGGATTATGCGTTTTGGGATACGGGCTTTTTTTGCGGTAGAGAACGTCTTCAGGCAGAATGCCTTCCAGCGCTTTGCGCAAAATCCCTTTCTCCCGATTCCCGGTCGTTTTGATCTCCCATGGGATGTTCCAGACGTACTGCACCAGACGGTGATCGCAATAAGGCACGCGGACCTCCAATCCTGCCGCCATACTCATGCGATCTTTGCGGTCCAGCAGCGTTGGCATGAACCGGGTGATGTTCAGGTACGACATGACGCGCATCCGAGCCCGCTCCCCTTTTTCCCCTTCCAGCTTCGGTGTCTCTGCGACCGCTTCGCTGTAACGGTCGGCGATATACTGTTCCGGTTTGATCCACTCGCGGATTTCCGGTGACAACAGATCTGCGCGCAGCCCGGTTGCCACCGACCACGGAAACGTTCCTGAATTGAGGAGCTCCTCGCGGTGGAACCATGGATAACCGCCAAAGACTTCGTCTGCGGCTTCGCCGGAGATGGCGACGGTGGCTCCTTTTTTGATCTCCCGGCAAAAAAGCAACAATGAGGCGTCCACATCTGCCATGCCTGGCAAATCGCGGGCAATCGTCGAGTCGGGCAGCGCCGCAACCAGTTCAGGCGTATCGAACTTGATGGCGTGATGGGCGGTCTGCAGTTCCTCGACCATCCGCTGGATCCACGGACCGTCCGCACCAGGCTGATAGCTGTGGGCTTGGAAATGCTTGTCGTTGTCGACATAATCAATCGAATACGTGTTAACTTGACCTTGGCCGGTCCGCTTGTAATAATCGACGGCCAGTGCGGTTAATGCGCTGGAGTCCAGACCGCCGGACAGCAAGGTGCATACCGGCACGTCGGAAATGAGCTGACGATCCATCGTGTCCTGCAGCAGCTGGCGAATCGTTGCGGCCGTTTCCTCCACATTGTCCGTATGCGGCTCGGCTTCCAGCTTCCAGTAAGCGTATTTGCGCAGCCCATTGCGGTTGAAGATCATGACGTGGCCTGGACGCAGTTCTTTTAGATCCTTGTACACGCCATGGCCCGGCGTCCGCGCTGGACCGATGACAAAAATTTCGGCAAGACCTTCGGGCCCGACGACGGGCTCGACCTTCGGATGGCGTAAGATCGCTTTAGGCTCGGAACCAAAGATCAACGTACCGTCAATTTCACTGTAGAACAACGGTTTGACACCAAGGCGATCCCGGGCAAAAAAGACATGCTCCCGAACGCTGTCCCAAATGGCGAACGCAAAAATCCCATTCAGCCGGTAGACGCAATCCGGTCCCCATTCGATATACGATTGCAGCAACACCTCCGTATCACAGTTGGTACGGAACGTTCGGCCTCTCCGCTGCAGTTCAGCTTTCAGCTCCAGTGCGTTATAAATTTCCCCATTATATACAATCGTGAATACCGCATCTTCCTCATGAATAATCATCGGCTGTGCCCCGTTCTCGGGGTCCATGACGCTGAGGCGACGATGTCCGAAGGCACACGGGCCGGAAATCCAAGTTCCCTGGGCATCCGGTCCCCGTTTTTCCAGACAGGACGTCATGGATAACACCAAGTCCGATTCTTTCGTCAGGTCCCGGTTCCATTCGATAAAGCCGGTTATTCCGCACATTTTTGCTATCTCCTCTCCGCATTGCTTTACAGTCCCCGCTTGCCGACCGGGTGAAAAGTATTAACAAATTATGCCGAACGAGGGCATAAAATGTCTGTCCATTATGGAAAACTATGGCGTGGAGGCAGTATATCGCGAGCTGGAGCAAGGCATAAGAAGTCCAGCGGTATGATGTCAAGTCCCTGATTCGTGTAAATTGGAAAAAGTTTTGAGGGTAACCTCCTACGAGTCAGGAAAAAAGGCATCACGAAACTAACCCAGTTGAAAATGGCGAGTATTTACC
>Ga0310828_1000128_pt1 | contig 114662 bp, 99 predicted proteins | sample WT_ome_3_FD_202242 | JGI IMG/M metagenome (GOLD analysis project Ga0310828, IMG submission 202242) | Sorghum-adapted microbial communities enriched on wild type (WT) sorghum from Joint BioEnergy Institute, Emeryville, California, United... ... | reverse complement strand
ATAACATGTGGTAACCAACCCACGGATAGCAGCGTGCCGACCGTCGCTCGCATTTTTGCTCTCGCGCCACGTGCTCAGGCAGATTTAAAACCGAGGGCTTGACAAAAACGTTCATAGCAACGGACTGGGAAGCCTCTATCAGCTTGATCTTGCAGCAATTTGTGCCCCGTTTAGTCGAATAAGGTCTGTGAGGTCCGTCTCATCTAGTTTCTCAGCCGTATTCACCAGAATAACGTCTTTGAGGTCCGTTAAAGTTCAATACTGGAATTACTTCAAGTCTACCATAAATCGCCACAATACCGCTTGCGGAATCTAGCTCCGTCGTTCCGCCCGTCCGTCTCGGTCGATATACACCGTCGTATCGTAGTTTGTCTGGGTTCTTGGTTCTCGAAGCTCCTCCATTTTCACCAACACAACGTCAGATCCAATCTTCACGATATTTTTCCATGGGATAATGAGATCGCTCCCGCCGCCAAACAACCCCATAAATTTCGCCCCGACAGGCACGACAATCGCTTCAATGACACCCTGTCTTAAATCCAGCTCCAGGTCGCTGATATGGCCAAGCCGCTTCCCGTCCACAACATTGATAACGTCCTTCGTCTGAAAATCGGATATTTTCATACTCGCCCTTACCACATTATCCATACTTCTACCGCCCCCGTCCCGTCGAATTACTCCGTCCCTTTACTATATGAGCTTGGGATTCGGTGCATGCCCTTGGCCACAGGAAAAGAGATGCCCGACCAAGCCCACACAGAAAAGGACAGCCCTTCCGAAAATCTGTAAGATTCCAGAAGAAGCCGTCCTTTCAGTTATCCGTTCGTTTTTATGCTATTATTTCCCCAGCGCCCCGGCAGCTGCACTTTCGCCGCCCAGTCGTCCGGAAGTAAAGGAATAGCCAATGCCTACCCCGTTCCCGACGTAAGTGTCGTTAAACAGCACGCCTTCAGATTCAAGCCCAACGGCGTAAAGTCCTTTGATCGGTACACGTTGGTCGTTCAACACTTGGAATTTAGGGTTTACGAGCAAGCCGCCAACCGAACCCAGGTTGTTAATCTCGGCAATGATCGCATAATAAGGACCCTCACCCATCGACAGCAAGTATTCTTTGGATTTGCCAAACTCTGTATCTACGCCAGTTTTGGTCGCTTGCGTATATTTGTTAAACGCGTCCTTAAACACCTCGACGTCCATGCCAGCGTTTTTGGCTAATTCCTCAATCGTATTGCCTTTATACCCATCCCCGTTCTTCACCATCGATTCAAAGACGGCGGTCACGTTCTTCCATGGAGTATCCAGCTTAAACTGATCGGTGAAATCCGCGTAAAATTCCGGTGGAAGCCCTGGCAGCTTCGGCGCTTTGATGCCGTTCATGCCCTTCGCTTCCAAAGCCTTCAACTGCGATTGCGATACGATCACCAGATGGTAAGGCCCGTTAAACGCACTCGTATTCGCTGCCGCTACTGCCGTCAACGTCGCCGTCTCATCTCTGAAACGAGCTCCCGATGGGCCTACGTTCATCAAGTTCGGCAGATAGCTGAGCATGAGTGGATAGCTGGCTTCGAAGGAGGAATATTGCTTCTTCAGATTGCTGGTTCCTCGGGCCAGTGTTTGGTGCAGCATTTGTCCGCCAAAGTTGTCCGGTACCTTCGCTCCAACTTCCCAGGACATTTTCAGACCTTCGCCAATATTTTGGGCGAGTCCGCCATTCACGCCCTCAAAACCAAATGCCTCTTTCACCATTTCCTTGTTTCCTGCGTAACCGCCCGTTGCGATTACGACGCTTTTTGCACTGATTTCCAGCGTGGTGCCGTCCGTTTTTTCCGCGATAACGCCAGTCACCGCTCCTTTAGCGTTCGTGATCAATTTCTTCCCGGTGGTTTCTGTAATTACCTTGCCGCCGTTCTTCTCAACCGAAGCCGTCAACATCTTACGGAGTGTCTGCTCACGAGTGTTATAAGCCGGCAGCACATGCAACTGCTCTCCACCGAAGTTCAGGAACGTCGTAACATACCCTTTGTTCTTCAGCCAATCGTACGTATCCCCGGATTTCGTCACATATTGGCGCACAGCCGCTGCATCCACTCTCCAGTGGTTGTTGACGATCCAATCGGCGATCTCCTTCTCCGCGTCCACCTTGACACCGCTCTCAAGTGCAGCGGAGGAGTTATAGAATTTGCCCGCCCAAGACAGATTGCTGGCACCGCCAATGATACTGGTCTTTTCGATAATGATCACTTTTGCGCCTTTGTCCGCCGCCGCTACTGCAGCCGACACCCCCGAAGCACCGGCCCCAACGACGACGACGTCGGCTTGGAGCTTTTCCGTTTTGCCTGTGCCAGGCTTCTTGACGCTAACCGATTTCAAGGCATTCACATCGCCGCCTGCTTTTTTAACCGCATCCTCTACCGCTTTCAGCATGGCGTCGCTGGATACAGTTGCGCCGCTTACCGCATCAATCTTCAGCGATTGGTTCGTCAAGATTTGATCCTTGATTTTGCTCAGCGCGCTGTCACCAAGCCCCTCAGTTTCGGTTTGGCTGACGATCTTGATGTCCTTGATCCGATCCGCTTGCTCCATCGTCACGAGCACTTTGATGACGCCGTCTTTGCCCTCGGCCTCCCCGGTATACGTCCCCGCCTTAAATGCTGAGGCCGCGACCGCTGTCGAGGAGCTGTTTAGCAGCTTCTCAGATGGCCAACCCCAACCGAACATCGACGCAACCAATACGATGCAGATCGTAACTAAGAGCACCTTGTTCACTCGTTTGTTGCGCATTCCCTCTTCTCCCCTTACTGCATAGTCTGCCTTGCTATTGTGAATGTTTTCACTTGTGTTCACAAACAAGGCTACACTAGAAGCATAAACCTTGGTGTTGCACCAAGGTCAATAGGAATTCTCGATAGGAATATGGATCTCTAGGAACGAACGTTTCGTGCCCTCGTGGTTCTCGGTCAACATCAATCGTCCGGTTACCGCGCCGGAAATTGCATAGTGCTGCTCATTTATGTAATTCAGCATAAAACGAAGCGATTCTTTGGTAAAATCTTCGCTCTGCGGGGACAATATCACCGATGTCACACAACGAGACGGCGGAATATACTCTAAATGCTCATCCAACGTGATGCCCAGTTGGTGCACCTCGTTTTCCGAAATCGACAGGCCCCAGCTGTATTCCAAGCCCTCCGCCTCGGATTCGATGGAATCCGGGTCGATGCGGAAGCAATAAAATGAGTAAGGAAGCACCTCCATTAACGCATTAATGGTGCCCTCCAAACCTTTCGTGTTAAGCAGGTGATTTTTATCCGTTTGCTTTAATCGGTAGAGTCCTGGTCGGTCCCCCAGCGTGCAACGATAAAGTCTCCCCTCTAGATTCTGGACCTCCCGGCTCAGTTCATCTAACTTATGCAGCAGCATCGTGCTTTTGCGGATCTCTTCCTCCAGCTCCCGCTTGCTCTGTTCCATCTTGTTGAGAATGTCGTCCAACGAGGCATTTTGAATCAAGCTGGCCACATCCTGCAGTGGAATCTGCAAACTGCGATACCACCGGCTCATCAACAAATCCCGGGCGTCCAAATCGTTGAAATAGCGGTAGCTGTTATGACGGTCCTTGACCGGCCTCACGATGTCATGCTTCTCATACAGCCTCAGTGTGTCCCGGGTGATGCCAAGCAGTGAAGAAAATTCCCCAATGCAATACTTCATCTACCTTCCCTCCCGCACATCTCAAGTCACAAGCCTTTTGTCCCACTTCTATGATATTGAAGCAGGGGGGATTGAAGATATGGAAATGTTCACACGAAAAAAGGCCCCCGCAGGGACCGAATTACGACTTCACATGTTTCTGCATTTGTAAAATAGCGGATTTCTCGAGTCTGGACACTTGGGCTTGGGAGATCCCGATCTCCTCGGCGACCTCCATTTGCGTTTTGCCTTCAAAGAAACGCATGGACAAAATCATCTTCTCGCGGTTGCCTAACCGCTGCATCGCTTCACGTAAGGCGATTTCCTCGATCCAGGAGACGTCCTTGTTCTTGTCATCGCTGATTTGATCCATCACGTAGATGGGATCCCCGCCGTCATGGTAGATCGGCTCGAACAAGGAAACCGGGTCCTGGATGGCGTCGAGGGCAAAGACGACGTCCTCCTTCGGTAAGCCCAAAGCCTCAGAGATCTCAAAAATCGTAGGTTCACGGGAATTCTGATTGGTCAGGTTGTCCCGCATTTGAAGTGCCTTGTAGGCGATGTCTCGCAAGCTTCGGGAGACGCGGATCGGGTTGTTGTCCCGCAGGTAACGCCGAATTTCCCCGATGATCATCGGTACAGCGTACGTGGAGAATTTGACGTTCTGCGATAGGTCGAAATTATCGATGGCTTTCATGAGTCCGATGCAGCCAACCTGGAATAGGTCGTCCACATACTCCCCCCGATTGTTGAACCGCTGGATGACGCTCAGCACGAGTCTCAGATTGCCATTTACTAACTTTTCTCTGGCTGATCTTACGTGGTCCTGCTGCAACGAGTGGAACAATTCACGCATTTCCGCATTGGTTAGAACGGGCAATTTTGCGGTATCTACACCGCAAATTTCGACTTTGTTTCGGGTCATCGTGTCTTACCTCCCAAGGAGAAACTAATGAACAGTATCTCCCGGGACTGCATTTTTATTCCGCCGTCATCTTCCTCGTCGAAGCGAAAACACTCAAGTCGACCTCTGTCGAAATAATTGGAATTTCGATAAACGCATATCTATCATGCCATTCACTAAACCATCTTGTTAAATTCCTTGCGCAGCCGTTTAATAATTCGTTTCTCCAGACGCGAGATGTACGATTGCGAGATGCCCAGCAGGTCAGCTACATCCTTCTGCGTCTTCTCATCGCCGTCAACCAGCCCGAAGCGAAGCTCCATAATCATCCGCTCGCGCTCGGTTAATTTATCCAGCGCCTTGTGCAGCAGCTTCCGGTCAACTTGCTCTTCGATATTACGGTAGATCGTATCGTTCTCCGTACCCAGCACGTCGGAGAGCAGCAACTCGTTGCCGTCCCAATCGATGTTCAGCGGCTCATCAAAGCTGACCTCGGTGCGGATTTTGCTGTTCCGGCGCAGGTACATCAGAATTTCGTTTTCAATGCAACGAGATGCATAGGTCGCCAGCTTGATCTTTTTCTCCGGGTCAAACGTGTTAACTGCTTTAATTAAGCCAATGGCGCCGATGGATACCAGGTCCTCGATATTGATTCCCGTATTCTCGAACTTTCTGGCGATATATACGACCAGCCGCAGGTTACGTTCGATCAGCATGGCCCGGATGGCGGAATCGCCGCTGGGCAGCCGCTGCAGCAAATATTCCTCCTCTTCACGGGTTAATGGCGGAGGAAGTGCTTCGCTGCCGCCGATATAATAGATTTCTTCACTCTTTAGTCCAAAAAGAAACAGCAGCCGGTAATACTGCAGCTGCAGCATCATTTTCCACTTTACACGCATCACTTTGTATCCTCCTAAGTTACGTTCCCGTTTTACTGATGGTGTCCATACTCTCCTTCGCCTCTGTCGACTCAACCAGTGCGGGATGAACAATCGCTTGGTAGGTTCCTTCCGTCGATAACCGCCCCCCGTCCAAACCAATCAGCACCCGGGACGAACGATATTCCTTGCCGTCTAGACGGACCATAACCTCGTCAGGCTTCAGCGCCAGCATAAACTGGGTACCTTTGTTGATCCCGCGGTAAGGAACCAACCGCAGCCGCTCCGGCCATGGAAAATCTCCTGCCTCTGTCAGCTGCAAGATGAGGTTGTCCGCACGTTCGTCAGCCAGCTTCCCCCGATACGACGGGGGCAAAACCTGCTCCCAAAGCACAGCTTCCATTACGGTCACCGGAAGCCGGCTGAGGGGATCGGATAACTGGTTGCCCGTATCGATCAATCCCGTGCACGTAATCGCTGTATCGCCTACGCGTACTTCCAAATCAGCTAAGAAGGAGCGAATCCGCTCCTGCCGTTGACGTGCATCGATCACCCGCTTAAACCCATACAATACGGCGAAGAAGCAAACCAGAATAAACAACACTCCAATTTTCAAGGAAAACGAAAGCCCGCCGGAAGCCGAATACCATATCCCGCTCCAGATTTCTCCGGAATCTTGCAGCAAATAATGTACACCTAGAATTCCGCCGGCCGCTGCAAAATTGACGATATAAAAAGCTCCCATATTCCGTAAGTAGTTTTGTAAACTTCCAAATCCGAACGCAACCCACAGCATCACGACAGAGAATAGAAATTTCACCAGAAACGTGTACAGAAATGAGAGCTCCGGCAAAAACATCATGACGACATACATCGCCCCAACCACCGCCGACAAGGCCAGCCGCCAGAGAACGACTTTTTGCTTTCGCATCCAAGCCGTGACTAGAAGCAAGCTTGCATCGATCAATAGGTTCATCAAAAATATGAGATCGATATAGACAACCAACGGCATTCACCTGCCTGGGTAGATGGTTATCAGTATAAAGAGAACGCGCGATAAAGTCTGTCTAAAATTGAAAGTAGAATGCCACTATTTTTGTCGACTTCGCGGGAGAGATTTGCAGAAGGGAAGGATAGAAAAAAAAAGACCTTGGCCCATCTCGGGTCAAGGTCTAGGGGAAGACGTTTAATAGCTCCTAACCTATTCGTTGTTGTTCCGCGAACGGTTACGAAGAAACGTCGGAATATCCAGTTGGTCGCCGCTAGGCTGGTTACCGAACGGTCTCAGGGTGGAGGTCGAACGGTTCTCCTGCGGCTCCGGAGCACCAGGGGCAGCTGCTGCCGGCTTGCGGCTAGGCAACGGCTTGTTCTCGAATCCCGTGGCGATCACGGTAACTTTGATCTCTTCTTTCATATTCTCATCGATGATTGCACCAAAAATCATATTCACTTCTGGGTCCGAAGCGGCAATAACGATCTCTGCTGCTTCATTGACTTCATACAACGACAGGTTCGCCCCGCCGGTAATGTTCATAATGACGCCGCGCGCCCCTTCGATCGAAGTCTCCAAGAGCGGACTCATGATGGCTTTACGTGCAGCTTCGGCAGCACGGTTCTCGCCGGTTGCAAGACCGATACCCATCAGGGCGGATCCGCGCTCGGTCATGATCGTCTTCACGTCGGCGAAGTCGAGGTTGATCAGACCCGGCACGGCAATCAAGTCAGAAATGCCTTGCACGGCTTGACGCAGGACGTTATCCGCTTCGCGGAACGCTTCCAGCATCGGCGTCTTCTTATCCACAATCTCAAGCAAGCGATCGTTAGGAATGACGATCAGCGTGTCTACCTTTTCCTTCAACGCTTCAATCCCCATCTCCGCTTGCGTGGAGCGTTTGCGGCCTTCAAACGTAAACGGACGGGTTACGACGCCAACCGTTAGTGCGCCGCACTCTCTGGCGATCTCGGCAATGACCGGCGCTGCCCCAGTTCCTGTACCGCCGCCCATACCGGCAGTAACAAACACCATGTCGGCGCCTTTCAACGTATTGGCGATCAAATCGCGGGATTCCTCAGCCGCTTTCTTGCCCACTTCCGGATTAGCTCCGGCGCCGAGACCACGGGTCAGCTTGTCCCCGATTTGCAATTTATGTTCGGACTTGGCCAAATGCAGCGCTTGAGCGTCTGTATTGACCGTAATAAATTCCACGCCCTGCACGCCGTTCTCGATCATTCGGTTAACCGCGTTGCTTCCGCCGCCGCCAACCCCGATCACCTTGATTTGTGCCAAGCTCTCCATTTCGAAATCAAATTCCAACATACTCTTCCATCTCCCCCTCAATATGCATGGATCGACCATGCATCATTCCTGAACCACTATATAAATTCGCTAAACAAGTTCTTGAGTCGTTCCATCAAACCGTTCTTCCGAACGGGTTCCTGCGGTGCCGGAGCCTTGCTCCGGTTCGCATTCTTCTTCGGGCTGGAAGCGCTGCGGATCCGCAAATTCTTAACCACTTTATGCAGAATTCCCACCCCGCCGGTGTATGAAGGATCACGAACGCCGATGAAATCAGGCACAGCAATCCGTACCGAAGCTTCCAGCTCCTGCTGGGCAATCTTGAGTAATCCCGGCATGGATACCGTTCCGCCGATCAGGATATATCCCCCCGGCTGCTCGCTGTAGCCAAGACGCTTGACTTCCTGGCGAATCAGCTGGAAAATCTCCTGTACGCGCGGCTCCGCAATCGCGGCCAAATCCTCCTGTGTAAACTCCTTGTCCACATTACTTCCGATCCGTGTCACCTTAAAAGTAACATCCGACGCCGCGTCCTCAATGGAAGCACAGCCGTATTTCAGCTTCGCCTTCTCCGCATGGTCCGTTAACGTCCGAAGGCCGTAAGCAATGTCGTTCGTTATAAATTCTCCCCCAATCGGAAGCGTGGATGTCGCAACGATCGTGCCGCTTTCAAATACAGCGATCGTCGTGGAACCCGCACCGATGTCCACCAGGACGGATCCCATCGTTTTTTCGTCTTTGGACAACGCCAATTGACCGGCAGCAAGCGACAACAATACCAGATCCCGAACTTTAAGGCCAGCCTTCTCCACACAGCGAAGCAAATTGTGAATCGCCGTCTTGGAGCCGGTGACGATCGTCGCTTCCACTTCCAGTCTGACGCCAATCATCCCGCGTGGATCCGAAATTCCTTCCAGTCCATCCACGATATACTGCTTGGCCACCACGTCGATAATTTCGCGTTCTGGCGGCAGGGCGATCACCTCGGCCGCCTTCAGGACCCGCTCGATGTCTTCTTCACCAATTTCCCGGTCTTCATTTTGTACGGCTACAACCCCGTGGCTCGTTTGGAGTCCGATGTGATTTCCCGAAATGCCGACATACACTTCAGATATTTGAATATCTACCATTCGTTCTGCATGATCCACAGCGCTGCGGATCGATTGCACCGTTTGGTCAATATCTACAATCGCGCCTTTTCGAATTCCTTCCGAGTCGGCAGATCCAACCCCAATAATATTAAAGGTTCCATTATTAATTTCCCCAATAATAGCACGAACTTTGGATGTACCGATGTCCAAACTAACAATGATGTCATTGTTGCTCAAGCCCCTGGCACCTCCTATTTCCCCATCAAAATATACTTGCCGTGTTAGATGCACTATCTACTAATTCAACGCCACTTAACCTTTCCCTCTTTTTTCTACAAATTTTTTGACTTCCAACTTTTAACACCATATAGACAGGAAGTATCCTGACTGTGACAGAGAACCTGCCCCTATTTGAAAAATTAGAAGAAAAAAGAGGGAGAACGCCAACTAGCCCATAAAATGTATTTTATCATTGTTTTTCAATCATGAGTAGTATCATTTTGTCCATCGTCTCCGTCCTCCGTCGTGGAGTATGGAACATATGAATCCGCGTCCAGCATCGTCAGCTTTCCAGGGTCCTGGGTTTGCAAAATTTCGTTCATGTATTCCGCCTTTTTGGCTAGGAGGGAAGTGGCTGAAATGATTTCGAACTTGGACCGGGTGTACAGCTTAATTCGGTCCGGATAAGACAACGTAGGTGAAGGTACGATCTCCGAAATGTCTGCAGTCAGCTCGTCCGGAATTTGCGACAACGTTTGGCAAAGTTTGACCAGTCCTTCATCGTCGTCCTTCCAACCGGTTAATATGGGCTTGTCCACCGGCATCGACCCGTCCTTCAGGTCGATGCGCGTCCCGTTGGCGAGCAAGCCATGCAGCTTCCCGTCCTCTGCCAGCACATACGCTGCAATCGGATACTCCTCAATATGGATCGTAACGCTGCCGGGGAACGTCTTATCTACCTCTGCTTGCTTCACCGAAGGAATTTCTTCCAGCCTGCGGGCGATATGATCGGCACTGACCGCAAAAAACGGCGAACCCACCTGAAGCCCTGTGGCGCCCAGCAGCTCTGTCTCCGTTGTATACTCATTGCCGTCGAACGTAATAACAGATATTTTGCTAAGAGATGAACGGAAAAATAGAACGCATAATAATGCGAGGAACAACAAAATAAGTATGGTTTTGATTTTTCGTCCGCTTTTCTTCTTAGGCGCAGGTTCTTTTAGGACGGGTACATTCGCTTTTGGCATGTCATTTCTCCGCAACTTTCTGAATAAGTATTACAAAGCTTATATCCCCTCCAGGGGAGGGGACAAAAGTTTAGGGCTATACTACGAAGGTTTCGCGAATCAGCACCACGATAGCCTTAAGCCAGATCCAGCTGACGCAAGGCTGGCGATTCACGGCGTACCGAGCCTCCAAGCCGTTGGAACATCGTTTCGATTCGATCATAACCGCGGTCGATATGATGAACCTGCTCCACCACGGTTTGACCCTGGGCCGCCAAACCAGCGATCACCAGCGCCGCCCCTGCACGCAGGTCGGTTGCTTCCACGGTCGCGCCGTAAAGCCGGGGCACCCCGCGAATAAACGCGGAATTCAAGTCCACCGTAATGTCGGCGCCCATGCGAACCAGCTCGCCGACATGCTTGAACCGGCCTTCGAACACGGTTTCTTTCATCACGCTCATTCCGTCCGCCAAGGATAATAGAACCATCACTTGGGACTGCAAATCGGTAGGAAACGAAGGATACGGCGAGGTCACAATTCGTTCCACCGCTTTCGGACGGCCTGCACTGCTCAACGTTATTATATCATCGCTCACTCCGATTTGAACACCGGCCCGCTTGAGCACGGTAAGCAACGATACCAGGTGTGAAGGGTTGCTGTGGGTCAACGTAACGCTGCCGCGGGTGGCAGCCACAGCAATCAATGCAGTTCCCGCAACGATACGGTCCGGGATAATCTCGTAATCGCAAGGGGTGAGACGCTTCACTCCTCGGATCGTAATCGTGTCGGTTCCCGCGCCGATGATGCTGGCGCCCATGGCATTCAAGAAGTTTTGCAGATCCTGAATCTCCGGCTCCCGCGCTGCATTCGTAATCATCGTTGTGCCTTCAGCGAGCGCTGCAGCCATCATGATGTTCTCCGTTGCACCCACGCTGGGGAAATCCAGATGGATGTCGGTACCAATCAACTTGCTGGCTCTGCACCATATTTGCTGATCGTGTTCTTCAATCTTCGCTCCTAAAGCTTCAAGTCCCTTCAAATGCAGATCGATCTTCCGTTCCCCGATCGCACAGCCTCCCGGCTGATAGATGCATACTTCCCCAAAACGGGCAAGCAGCGGCCCCATCAAAAAGATGGAGGAGCGCATCTGTTTCATCAAGTCCTCAGGAACATGGCTGGAATCTGCCCCCGAGGTATCCACAGTCACCGTATCTCCCAAATGGACGGCTTTACAGCCCAGTCGACTGAGAATGCCTAACATGACATCAATATCGAGCAGGCGGGGGACATTTCGAAGTTGCACCTTACCTTCCGCCAGCAGCGATGCGGCCAGAATCGGCAATGCGGCATTTTTCGCTCCATGGATACGAATGGTTCCTGATAGGGGTTTCCCGCCTTCGATCACCAATTTGTCCAATGTATCACCTCCGAGTTTACCGTTCACCCACGAAGAAGACCTCCGGCACCAGCGCCACCCCAAATTGATCTTGGACGGCTGCCTTGACTTGCTCCATGAGCGCAAGAACGTCCTCTGCTGTCGCTTGCCCGGTATTGACGATGAAATTGGCATGCAGCGTGGACACTTCAGCCCCGCCGACCTTCATCCCTTTGAGACCCGCCGCTTCAATCAGCCGAGCGGCATGATCGCCGGGCGGATTGCGAAATACGCTGCCTGCACAAGGCTGCGAGAGCGGCTGCGTTTTGCGACGGCGGTCCTTGTACGCCGCCATGGCCGCCGCGATCTCCAGCCGATCACCCACGGCAAGCGAAAAACGTGCCTGAGCCACGATCCCTCGCTGTTCATGCAGGACGGAATGCCGGTAGGCAAACTTCATATCCTCCGCTGTGTATGTGACCAATTCACCCGTCTCCAGAACAATGTCAGCGGATTTAAATATACGTGACACATCGGACCCGTGGGCACCGGCATTCATGTAGACGGCGCCGCCGACTGTACCCGGAATTCCCCCCGCAAACTCCAGCCCGGTTAGTCCCTGTTTGCCAGCCATGATGCTGAGCCGGACGGTGGATGCGCCGCCTCCGGCGCTGACTTGCGTATCGTCGAATACAATCTGCTCGAACTCACCACCCAGCCGGATGACGCAGCCTCGGATGCCTTTGTCGGAAACCAGCAGATTGGAGCCTTTTCCGATCATCATCCACGGGATTCCTTCTGCGTGGAGCAAGCGCATCAGCTCCGCAAGCTGCCGGGTCGTTTGTGGAACGGCCATCGCATCCGCCGGACCGCCGATTTTCCAAGTCGTGTATTTCGACATTGGTTCATTCGGCAACACCTCCAAGGCTTCCAGCCTGGTCAATTGTGATATCCACTGCTGCATCGTATAACCCTCCTTGACTTGAATGGCGGATCCCTTCGACGGTACTTCGCCGGGTGCCGCTGTTTCATATCGGCAGTCGATGGCTGCCGGAGCCCGGGTCCTGCAGGGCTGAAGATCTTGCCCCGCTTGGTTGTCACGATTTATAGAGTATCTTATGCCTCCCTAACGGAGAGTGTGACAATCGCCCAGACTTCCCGGCACAAGCCCTTACATCGCCTCTGAACAGCGCCTTATTGGTGCTTAACGAGCCTTTGCATCTCTTCCACGATGAGATGGGCGGAATCCGGTTTGCCCAAGGCACGGGAAGCGGTCGACATCGCGCTGTGCCGACGCAAATCGCTCATCACGCGCTCAATGGATGCATACAAGCTCTGTCCCGTCAGCTCCGGCTCCAAAATCACTTCGGCCGCACCGGCGCTCTCCAGCGCGCGGGCATTTTTCTCTTGATGATTGTTCGTTACGTTAGGAGATGGAATCAGAATCGCCGGAATCCCCAGTGCTGTAATTTCCGCCAAAAAAGAAGCCCCGGCACGGTTCACGATCAGCGAGGTGCAGGCCAGAACCTCCGGCATGTTATGCACATAAGGAAGCACCTGCAGATTGGCAGGAAGTTCGCCCAATTTCGCTGAAATCGCCTCCACCGTCGAGGCATAGTAGCGGTCTCCGGTGACGTATACAAATTTCAAGTGTTCGGACTGCTTAAGTAGCGGAGCCATTTCAACCATCGCTTGATTGATGGCACGGGCCCCTTGACTGCCGCCGACCACAAGGACAACCGAGCTGCTAGACGGCAACCCCAGCGATTCAAAGCCCATTTGCTTATCGGCTGCGTATACGGTTGTCGCCCGCGGATTCCCGGTGTAAATCACGTTGCGAGCTGCGGGGAACGCCTTCTCCGATCCCTCGAAGCTGACGGCAACCGTCGATGCGTATTTGCTCAGAAAGCGGTTCGTTAAGCCCGGAATGGCGTTCTGTTCATGAATAATACTGGGAATGCCCAGCTTGGCCGCAGCGTAGACCACCGGACCGCAGACATATCCGCCGGTTCCGATGACGACGTCAGGCTTAAATTCTTTGAGCAGTCTCTTGGAAGTTTGCACTCCCTTGAGAAAACGCATGACCGTTTTCACATTATCGAAGGACAGCTTCCGACGGAAGCCGGTAATCTCAATCGCTTCAAATGGAATTCCTTGCTGCGGTACAATCGAGCTTTCAAGCCCGCGCTTGCCCCCGATGTACAGAAACTCAGAGCCGGGAAATTCCTTGGCGCATTGGCTGGCGACGGCCAGAGCCGGGTAAATATGTCCCCCGGTTCCACCGCCGCTAAGTACGACGCGCATATTCTCACCTCGCGTAACGGGATAAATTCAGTAGAATGCCTAGCGCGGTCAGCATCAGCGTCAGCGAAGATCCGCCGTAACTGATCAACGGTAGCGTAATGCCGGTGACTGGCATCAGACCGATGACAACGCCGATGTTGATGACAACCTGCACGCCTACCATACCTACGATTCCGACAGCAAGCAAGCTGCCAAACAGATCATCGATGGTCATGGCCACGCGCATTCCGCGCCATACTAATATCAAAAACAATAACAAAACTAAGAGTCCGCCGATAAAACCTAATTCCTCAGCTAGAATCGAGAAGATGAAATCGGTTTGCGGCTCCGGCACATAGCTGTATTTTTGCCGGCTCATCCCCAGACCCAAGCCTGCCAATCCACCGGGCCCAATCGCATAGAGCGACTGGATGATCTGATAACCCGCCCCCAATGGATCCGACCATGGATCCAGGAAGGCGGTAATCCGTTTCAGCCGATAAGGTGCCGCCAGGATCAAACCAACGAAGCCTATCGCACCTACAGCCGCCAATCCAGCTAAATGGCGAATGCGTGCACCTGCGGTAAACACGATCAACAGGGAAGCGCCCAGCATAACCGTTCCTGTCCCCAAATCAGGCTGCAGCATGATTAATCCAAAGGCAAGTCCGATAATCCCAAGCGGCGGCAGCAAGCCTTTCGTAAAATTCGTGATCTTGTAATCTTCTTTACTTAGCCAATAGGATAGAAACAAGATCATCCCCAGCTTCATAAACTCGGAGGGTTGAATCCCAAACGAGCTGATGCCCAGCCAGCTGCGCGCCCCGCCGCGCACGACCCCGATCCCGGGAATCAGTACGATGACGAGCAGGATAAAGCAGAGAACCAGCCCGACTTTCGCGTATTTTCGCAGCAGACGGTAATCTACATTCATCATCAAGAACATCGCAATTAACCCAAGTACAGCAAAGAGCAGCTGCCTCTTAACGAAATAGAAAGAATCGCCGTAATCATGGAAAGCGAGTACGGAACCCGCGCTGTATACCATTACGATTCCGATCGCCAGCAATCCGAGAATGCTGGCCGCCAGCCAAAAATCCGGCGCCGTACGGCTCTTGCCCATCGTGGATGCCACCTCTTAACCGAAAGTAGGGGCTTTTCCACCCCCCTACTTAAAGGGTATGCACCGCCTCTTTAAAAATGCGTCCACGCTCTTCATAGGAAGGGAACATATCCCAGCTTGCACAGGCCGGCGAGAGCAGAACGATATCTCCCGGCTCCGCCAGGCTTGAAGCCTCCTTCAGCGCAGCGCGCAGCGTATCTGCGGCGCTGTCCACAGTATCGACCAGCACGATGTGCGATAGACCCGCCAGCTCAGCGACTCTAGCAATTTTTTCTTTCGTTTGCCCCATCGCCACGACGGCCTTTACCTTCTCTTTGAAAACCGGCAGCAGCTCCATATAATCCGAGCCGCGGTCCAATCCGCCGGCGATCAACACGATAGGTGCCTGCAGTGCTTCAAGGGCCATGACCGTTGCCTTGGAGTTGGTCGCTTTGGAGTTGTTATAGTAAACGACGCCTTGCTTCTCGTCGACATACTCCAAGCGATGCTCCACGCCGCGGAACGTTCGTAGCGGCTCCGCCAGCGCATCTGGTGCAGCTCCCGCAGCAATCGCCGCCGCAACCGCCGCCAGCGCATTCTCGACGTTAAAGCGGCCCGGCAAAGCGATGTCGGCGATGTCGACAATTGCCCGCGCCACGCCATCAGCCCCCCGGTACATGATGTGACGGGTTAATCCGTCTTCGACATCCGGAATGTACGCCGGTGCGACAAAAACCCCCTCCGACTGCAATTCTTCAGTCATCGAGAAAGGGATCAGCTTCGCTTTTATGTAGGGCACAAGCTCCCGGCACACGGGGTCGTCCCAATTGAGGACGGCGCGGTCCGTTTCTCGTTGATTCGCAAACAGCTTGGCTTTCGACGAGATGTAATCATCCATCGTCCCGTGATAATCCAGGTGCGTCTCCGTCACGTTCAGCAGGCAGGCCACCTCCGGGCGGAACGCCCGGGTCCCCTTCAACTGAAAGCTGCTGAGCTCGGCGACCAACCAGTTGCGTACATCCGCCTCCTCAGCAGCCTCGCACAGCGGGATGCCAATATTACCGGCGACAATCGGTCTCATGCCGGCAGCCTCCAGCATGTTGCCAACCCACGTCGTTGTGGTCGTTTTGCCATTGGAGCCAGTAATCCCGAGAATGGGAGCCGGGCTGATCAAATAAGCGATCTCCACCTCCGTCACAACCTCGATGCCAAGCTCCATCGCCTTGGCCACAGGAGGCGCGGTATAGGGGATCCCCGGGTTTTTAACGACCAACGAAACGCCCTCATGAATGAGATCGTCCGGGTGACCTCCGCATACAACAGAAATTCCCAAAGCCTCCAATTCGGATGCTTCGGGACACTGTTCTCGTTCTTTTCGATCATTGACCGTGATGACGGCGCCATAATGATGCAGGGTTTTGGCGACCTGAACGCCGCTTCTCGCCAAACCGAGAACGACAACCTGACGTCCCCGGTATTCTTCTGGATGATTCATCTTCATTACAACCCCTTGTTCAAGTAAAGTCCTATGACCGCCAGCACCAGTCCAACCGCCCAGAAGGTGACGTCAACGCGCCATTCCGACCAACCGGACAACTCGAAATGATGGTGAATCGGGCTCATCTTAAATACCCGCTTGCCGCGTGTCTTAAACGAAACGACCTGAATGACGACAGACAACATTTCGATGACAAAAATTCCGCCGATGACCAGGAACAACAGCTCGGTTTTGGTGACGATCGCAATCGCGCCAATCGCCCCGCCGATGCCCAGCGAACCGGTATCGCCCATGAACACCTTGGCCGGATGCGCGTTAAAGACGAGAAAGCCCAGCACGGCACCGATCATGGCTGCGGCACATACCGCAGATGGAAGCGAAGTCACCTGCATGGCGATCACCGCGAATGCCCCCAGCGCAATCGCGCTGACGCCCGACAGCAAGCCGTCCACGCCATCGGTAAAATTCACGGCGTTCGTCACCGCCATCATCATGATCACGATAAACGGATAGTAGAACCACGGGCCCCAGTCAAACGAAATGTCCGTCCCCGGGATAGCAATCGCTGTGCTATGACCCTCCGAAATGAGCAAGGCACACATGATTCCGGCGAACAGCAGCTGTCCAATTAATTTCTGTCTGGGTGTGAGACCCAAAGACCGTTTAAATACGATTTTGATATAGTCGTCGAGAAATCCAACCAGTCCAAACCCCAGCGTGGCAACGAGTAGCACGTAGAAGTCGGTATTCACAACGGAAAATTTTAAGTAAGCCAACGTAAACGCTAGTAGGATAATAATGCCGCCCATCGTTGGCGTGCCCGCCTTTTTCAAATGGCTTTGCGGCCCTTCGCCGCGAATTTGCTGGCCGAATTTGAGTCTTCTCAGCAGCGGTATGATCAGCGGAGCTGAGATGACCGCTAGAATAAAAGATACGCCGATCGTTAACAAGATAAGTCCAAAATCCATGGGATCCCCCCCTTTCGCCGGTATTAGTGTGTTAGCTCGCTAGTTTTGATCGCTTCAACGACTTCTTCGAGTTTCATGCCCCGGGAAGCCTTAACCAAGACAACGTCCTGCGGATGCAGCAACGAAACCAGCTTGCGGATCAGTTCAGACTTATCAGTATATGCATGAATACAATTGGGGTCCAACTGTTTCTTCGCCCCTTCGGCAATGTGGCGGGACAGCGGACCGCAGGTGAACAGCTGATCCACCGTACCTGGCGTCAACATCTCCCCGATTTCGCGATGATAATCTGCTTCGGAATCGCCCAGTTCGAGCATATCCCCCAGCACGGCGATCTTCTTCCGATGTCCTTTCATATGCTCCAAAACGCCAAGGGCCGCCTTCATTGAAGTCGGGCTGGCGTTATACGCGTCGTTCAGGATCGTAATGCCGCTCTGTCCAGTAATGACTTCAATCCGCATTCCGGTCAGCTCCACATTGCTGAAGCCCTCACGGATCGCTGCGTCGCTCACCCCGTATTGACGGGCAACCGTGATCGCCGCAAGCGCATTGGATACATTATGTTCACCCAGAAGCGGCAGTTCCAGCGGTTCGCCTTCGCTGCCATGCGGCGTAAACAACGTATGATGGTCCGTAAACAGGATTCCTGTGGGATACAAGTCATTCTCCGGACGCAGCCCAAATGTTGCTGTTCGCAGACCTTCCGGCTTCACCGTAGACGGCTCGGCCAGCACTTGAGGGATAAGAGGTTCGTCCCCATTGTAGATGAACAGTCCTCCTGGCTTCATCCCCGCTAGAATTTCCAGTTTGGCTCTTGTGATCTCCTCCCGCGAACCCAGCTGCAGCAAGTGAGATTCGCCGATGTTGGTGACGACCGCCGTTTCCGGTTCACCAATCTTCGAGAGCAGTTCGATCTCCCCGCGCCCACTCATGCCCATCTCCAGCACGGCGATTTCCGTATCTTCCGGCATGGCCAAGATCGTTAACGGAAGTCCGATATGGTTGTTGAAGTTCCCTTTGGTTTTATGCACTTGATATGTCGTCGATAAAAGAGCGTAAACCAGATCTTTGGTCGTCGTTTTCCCGTTGCTTCCGGTGATCCCGACTACTGTTGCTCCGGTTGCAGTCAAGTAGGATTTGGCCAGCGCCTGCAGCGCGATTAGCGTATCGTCCACGAGTACGGCCGGGCCTGGCGGCGTTCCCTTTGAGCGCGCCCATAGGCAAGCGCCTGCTCCAGCCTGAAGGCAGTCCGACGCGAAATCATGGCCATCGAACCGTTCCCCCGCCAGCGGTACAAACAGGCAGCCTTTCGTTATTTGCCGGGAATCCGTCACAACCCCCTGCACTTCGATGCCAGCATCGCCCGCATCCCGAATCTGTCCGCCGCACATCGCGGCAATTTCCACTAAGTTTCTTTTAATCACTTTGCCAGACCCCTTATCGCTTCTTTTGCAACGATTCGATCGTCAAAATCAAGCACCTTCGTACCTATCAGTTGATAGGTCTCATGGCCTTTGCCCGCAATCAATACTACATCCTCATGGCTTGCCATTTCAATAGCCTTGCCAATCGCCTCGCGGCGGTCGACGATCATCTCATAACGCGCCTGATCCACGCCGTCCTCGATGAGTCCCTGTTCGATGTCCCGTAAGATCGCTTGCGGGTCTTCCGTACGCGGATTATCCGAGGTCACCAGCACGTAATCCGCATACTTCGCGGCGATTTGACCCATAATCGGGCGTTTCTTCCGATCCCGATCCCCGCCGCAGCCGAAGACGCAAATCACGCGGCCTTTCGCAAATTCATTTACCGTCCGCAGCACATTCTCCAACCCGTCCGGGGTATGGGCGTAATCCACAATGACGGCGAAATCCTGACCTTCGTCCACCGCTTCCACTCGACCCTCAACGCCTTTCACCGATTCCAGGCTGGCCTTGATCTGCGTAAGCGGGATACCTTCCAATAGTGCCGCGGAGATGGCGGCCAGCGCGTTGTATACATTAAACTTCCCTACCATCCGCAAGGAGATATCTGCGCTGCCGCGGAACGTATCCACGTGAAAGGATGTCCCCCGTGCGGTAATCGAGATGTTGGAGGCTCTAACGTCGGCATCCTGCTCCACGCCGTACGTAATCACTTCAGCCGCCGTCTGTTTGGCAAAATAAGCGCTCGCCGGGTCATCAACATTCAGCACGGCATAGCTGCGTTCCTCTGGATTTTCCGCATACGTATTCCCCAATCGGGAGAAAAATAATCCTTTGGCCCAGCGGTATTCGTCCATGGTCTTATGATAATCCAGATGATCCTGGGTTAAGTTCGTAAATACGGCCGTCCGGAAGCGGGTTCCTTTCACACGTCCTTGCGCCAGCGCATGGGAGGACACTTCCATAACACAATACTCACCGCCGCCTTCAGCCATGTCATGTAAATATTTCTGCAGCTCCAGCGACTCCGGTGTTGTCCCGGACATCGGATACGTCTGCCCGGCGAACCGGCGTTGGATGGTGCCAATCAATCCCGTTTCCTTGCCTTGATCCTGCAAAATCCGCTCGATCAGATAAGTAGTGGTCGTCTTGCCATTCGTACCAGTCACGCCGATGACTTTCAGCCGCGAGCTAGGCGCCCCGTAGAATACGCCTCCGAGTACAGCCATCGCCTGTCGACAGTCCTTGACTTTCAGCTGCGGCAGGGCAACCTCGTCCAGCCACCGTTCTACCACCAGTGCTGCAGCCCCTTGTTCTGCAGCCTGCCGGGCATAATCGTGACCATCCACCGTATGGCCGGGAAGGCAAATAAATAGATCCCCCGGTTGTACCTTGCGCGAATCGATCGCGATCCCCGTACAGGACGTTTCTTCATCTCCTCGTATCTGCGATGTCATAAAATACGTTGCTAGTTTCTTAAGCAGCATAGGTTACCCCTCCGTCTTTCAACTGCGTGCCCTATACGAAATTCAAAAATCGGGTTTCCATACGCAATTTTTGAATTACCGATACACACTCATACTATATTATCACCAAATTTAACTAAGTTCAGGATTATTATTCACTTGTGATCGAGTTATGATCATGCTGTTGCTCTGCTTCCGCTTCTGTCCCCATGTAGATGCGGATCGTCGATCCCTTCTCTACGCGTGCCCCCGCTTTCGGGGCTTGGTTGATCACCACATTGCCGGCGCCGGATCTGGCCAGATTGAAATTCATATTCAAGTCCTCGTAGATTTCCTGCGTCGTGTGGCCGATCAAATCAGGTACCGTGACGATTGGCGTCTCGCCGTATTTATATTTCTTGTTGACCTGTTGCTCACGAGGAGGAACCTTCATATACTCCAGCGCATCCTCCATGATGTTGCGAACGATCGGAGCAGCTACCACGCCGCCGAATTGAATGCCTTGCGGGTTATCCACCGCCGTGTAAACCACGATCTGCGGGTCGTCCGCCGGGGCGAAGCCGATAAAGGAAACGATATGTTCATTTTGCGAGTACCGTCCGTTCACGACCTTTTGCGCTGTCCCGGTTTTCCCGCCAACCCGATACCCGTCGATAAACGCGTTCCCGCCAGTTCCGTTGGCGACGACGCTTTCCAGCGCCATACGAATTTGCTTCGAGGTCTCCTCCGAAATGACCTGCCGCACCATCTGCGGCTTGTTCTCGGAAACAACCTCGCCTGTCTCCGGATTCGTCCACGCTTTGGCGACAAAAGGCTTATACAGCTTCCCGCCGTTAATCGCCGCAGAAACCGCCGTAATCTGCTGGATCGGAGTCACCGATACGCCTTGACCAAACGAGGTGGTTGCCAATTCCACCGGCCCTACTTGCGAGAGCTTAAACAAAATCCCGTTCTCTTCTCCATTCAGATCGATGCCGGTTTTGCTGCCGAAGCCGAAATTTTTGATGTAATCGAACAACATCTCTTTACCCAGCCGTTGGCCTAACGCTACAAACCCCGGGTTGCAGGAGTTTTCAACAACCTGAAGGAACGTTTGGCTGCCATGGCCGCCCTTCTTCCAGCAGCGCAGCGTAGCCCCTCCTACCTTAACATAACCTGGGTCAAAAAAACGCTCATTCAGCAAATCCACCTTCTTCTCTTCTAATGCCGCTGCCAGCGTAATGATCTTGAAGGTGGAACCTGGCTCGTACGTCATCCAAATCGGCAAGTTCCGGTTATATACTTCGGTATCATATTCTTGGTAAGCTCCAGGCTCGTACCCCGGCCGGGCTGCCATGCCAAGGATTTCTCCTGTCTTCGGGTTCATCGCGATCGTCAGTGCCGAATCAGCCTGCAGCCGATCCATCGCTTGATCCAACTCCCGTTCGATGATGCTTTGGATCGTCTTGTCGATCGTTAGCGTCAGATTTAGACCGTCCTTCGGCTCTACGTACTTCTCCGACGAACCTGGCATCAAGCGCCCGCCGGCATCAGATAGATAAGATACGCTCCCGTTCATGCCGCTGAGTAAATTATCGTATTTGCTTTCCACGCCGGTAAGGCCTTGGTTGTACCCGCCGGTAAAGCCCAGGATATGTGCCGCCAATCCTCCGAAGGGATAGTAGCGCTTATTGTCTTCGGCAACAACAATACCCGGAAGAGCTAAATCACGAATTTGCTGCGCTTTTTCCATCGTAATTTTGCGTCCGCCGGGTTGCAGCCTGACTATGGATTGTCTCTTGGTGATCGTCTTCAGCACCGATTCCTCGGTCATCCCAAGCAGCGGCGCCAGCTTCTTGGCCGTCAGCTCCGGATCCTTGATCTGCACCGGAATGGCCATCACCGTTGGCGTCGTAATATTATAAGCTAGCACCGTGCCGTTGCGGTCGCTGATTTCGCCGCGCTTCGCCGAATACGGGATATTCCGGCGCCAGGAATCCTCCGCTTTGGCGGACAATTCAGCCCCTTTCCCGATTTGAACGTAGGCAAGACGCACGGCCAGCGCCGCAAACAGCAAACATAACACCATTAACAGCCAGAATAATCTTCGTCTGACGGTAAATCTGGATACTTTCACAGGTTGCCCCCCTTACCCATCCTGACATCAACATGATTGTACTCATCACATGACTATTCAGGACAACCAGGGGTTAGAACAAGCTATGGCGAGTCCGAGGTCTTCTTCTCTCCTGCATCGTCCCCTTGATCGCCGCCGTTTGTGGCATCCTCCGCCTGCTCCTCGTCGGACGAAGTTTCCTCCTTGTCCGGCGGTTCCAAGGTAAGGATCACGCGTCTGCCGCCGTTTTCGTTCACGATCTCCTGCGAAACGACGTAACCTTCCCCTTGTGTCGTAACCGGGATCTGCAGGATGGACAGCAGCTCCACCGCATCGCGCAACGATTCGCCCTGCAGGTTCGGCACATTGATGTCCGAGCCTTTCTCTGTAACCAAGTAAACGAATTGCCCAGACTTGAGCGTCGTGCCCGCCTTCGGGAATTGGGAGATAATCGTGTCCCCTTTCCCATAGGTTGCATAGGAGATATGGCTTGCTGACAGTTTGTCCTTGGCTTGTTGCACCGACAACCCGCCGACATCCGGAACTTTAGGTCCCGAGGCAACGGATTTCGAGGAGTTACCGGAAGTGCTGCCTTCGTATTTTTTCGGAACGCCCATATACTGCAGCGTTTGATTAACGATCTGCTTAAATACCGGGGCGGCGGCAGCCCCCCCGCCCAGTTCCGAGTCCTTCGGTTCGTCGATTAAGACGATGACCGCAATCTTTGGATCATCCACCGGCGCATAGCCAATAAATGAAACGACCTGCTTCGTGTAATCATATTGGCCGTTAACTACCTTTACCGCAGTCCCCGTCTTACCAGCTACACGATAACCATCGATGTAGGCATGGCGCCCGGTACCGATCTTTTGGTCCGAAACGACTTGCTCTAAGTAGGTTCCGACTTCCTTCGCTTTGTCAGGAGAGATCACCTGTTGAAGTACCTTCGGTTGGGTTTCCACCGTCTCCCCGGTCTGCGGATCGGTGATGGACTTGACGATATGGGGCTCCATCAGCTTGCCGCCGTTGGCGATGGCCGATACCGCGACAATTTGTTGCAATGGCGTCACAAGCAGCTTCCCGTGGCCGTATGACATCGCCGCAAAGTCAGCCTGCTGCACCGGATCCACGATTCCTTTGGATTCGCCCGGCAGCTCAATGCCCGTCTTTCTCCCGAAGCCAAACTGATCGACGTACGTCTTCAGCCGTTCCGGGCCCAGCATCTCGTAACCCAGTTTGACGAATGCGACGTTACTGGAGCGCTTGACGCCTTCCAGATAAGTGATTTCGCCCCAGCCGGACCGCTTCAAGTCGTGAATCGTTTGCCCCGGCACCCGGATGCTCCCGGATTTGTATGTAGCATTGGGATTAAATAAGCCTTCCTGTACCGCCCCGGCCAAGGTTACAATTTTAAAGGTGGACCCTGGTTCGTAAACGGATTTGATCGCGTGGTTATAGAAATTTTTCTGGTCAACGTCCGCCCAATATTCATTGGGATTATAGGTTGGCATATTCGCCATGCCAAGGATCTCCATCGTCTTCGGATCGGCCGCAATCACCGTCATACTGATCGGCTGCAGCTGATCGTACGCTTCCTTCATCGCCTGCTCGATGTAGTACTGGATCGTGTAGTCGATCGTCAGCTTCAAGTTGTCTCCGTTCTTCGGCGGGTTATAAATTTCGCTCGCTTTCGGAATCTCAATTCCTCGGCCGTCCCGCTTGTATTCGAGCGAACCGTTCACGCCCTTGAGCTGTTCATCGAAGTAGGCTTCAATTCCAGATACGGCTTTGCCCTCTCGATCGATATATCCCAAAACGTGGGAAGCCAAGCTTTGATTCGGATAATATCGCTTCTGATCCTTGATCAAGTAAATACCGACGTCCTGCAGGTTGTTATGCTCTTCCTTCAGCTCGTCGATCAATGCCTGCACCTGATTCTTCAGGTCTTGATCAATTTTCCAGCCCTCGTTCCGCACCTCACGTTGCGTATAGAACTCGCCGGACTCTTTTTTCGCATTGACGATCTTCCGGAGTTCACTTTCGTCTTTCCCGAGGACCTTGCCAAGCCCTTCAACGACCTCGTCCTGAATGCCGTATTTGTTAATAAGTTCGGGATTAACCGCCACCGTATAAGCCGGAGCATCCACCGCCAGGACATCGCCGTTCCGATCCGTGATCGTCCCCCTCGTTGCGGGCAGCAACTTTTTGGTTGACCACAGCTCCTCTGCATGCGCCTGCCAAAAGTCCGCTTGTACAACCTGCAGCCAAAACGCTCTACCGATCAATACAGCAAAAAAGAGGGTAATACATCCCCCTATCAGCAGTGTTCGAAGCTTTATTCGCTTGATCATGGCAAAACCTCTTTAGACATTATTTCTTGGCCGTTTCAACGCCATCTGCCGGCACATTCACATGAAAACCTTCTACCTCCGGCTGAACATAACCGAGCTCCTGCGCCTTCTCCGGAATTTGTTCCTCCAGCTTTTCTTTTTGGATACTAAGTTCCTTCACTTCCGCGTTGATCGCTTGAATGTCCGTATTCAAATTAAACATTTGGCGCTTAATGTTGTAAAGTGACACATTTTGCCATAACAACCCGCCCATTACGGCCACGCAAAAAATAACCGTCATCATATACAGCAACTTCTCACGGACCGGCAAAGGCGAACGGCGGGTGACCACCTTCGTCGTTTCCCGATAACGCTGCGGTTGATAGCTGCGTTCTGATTGCTTCTCCTTGACTGCCAGATTCCCACGCGTATAAGCCATTTACGATACCTCCACACCGGTTTGCAATTTCTCCGCCACGCGCAATTTCGCGGAACGGGCTCGCGGATTCTCAGCCAACTCCTGCTCCGACGGAACGATTGGTTTCCGGTTGATTAATTTAAGTGATCCTTTGCCGCCGCACACGCACATCGGAAAATCGGGCGGGCAAGTACATTTCTCCACATAGCTGGCAAAGATTTGCTTACAGATTCGGTCCTCCAACGAGTGGAAGGTGATGACCGAAACCCGTCCTTCCGTCGCCAAACAACGGATAGCGGCATGCAGCCCTTCTTCGAATGCGCCCAGCTCATCGTTGACCGCGATACGCAAGGCCTGAAAGCTGCGCTTGGCGGGGTGCCCCCCCGTACGCCTAGCGGCCGCCGGAATGCCCTCCTTAATCAGCTCGACGAGCTGACCCGTCGTTTCAATCGGCTCCTGCGCTCGCCGGTCTGCAATGACCTTGGCGATCCGCCTGGAAAATTTCTCCTCGCCGTATTGGAACAAGATCCGAGCAATTTCGCGTTCTGGCCACGTATTTACAATCTCCCGAGCCGTCAACGAGGCCGATTGATCCATCCGCATATCGAGCGGTGCGTCCGCATTATAGCTAAATCCCCGCTCTCCTTCATCAAATTGGGGAGAGGAAACGCCGAGGTCGAACAATACGCCGTCCACCTGAGGAACTCCGTTTAGTTGCGGCACCCCTTCGATCTCCCGCAATTTTTGCTCAATGTAGCGGAAATTGCTTTTTACCAAAGTTAATTTGTCCGCATAGGCTGCTAGCCGCTCCTTGGCATTATCCAATGCCCAGTCGTCCTGGTCGAAAGCAATCAGCCTTCCCCCGGGACCTAGCTTGGATAAGATAACGGAGCTGTGGCCTCCGCCTCCCAGCGTACAATCCACATAAATGCCGTCCGGCTTGATGCGCAGCCCTTCTGTTGCTTCTTCTTTGAGTACCGTGATGTGATGGAACAAGACTTACGCCCCCAAACCTGAATTCATTTGACTTAGCTTAATGAATAACCCCTTCTAAAGATCGAAGTTGAAATCCACCAGCTTCTCAGCAATTTCGTTAAACGTATCTTCCGACTGCTGGAAGTATTGCTCCCACGTGTCTTTGCTCCAAATTTCTACGCGATTCGACACGCCTAAAACAACGCAATCCTTCTCCAGTTTGGCATACTGCCGTAAATTACTCGGCAAGTTTACCCTTCCCTGTTTATCCCATTCACATTCGGTTGCTCCCGAGAAAAAAAACCGGGTAAACGCACGGGCGTCGGATTTCATCAGTGGCAAGGCCTTCAGCTTCTGTTCCAGCACTTCCCATTCCTGCATTGGATAAACGAAAAGACACTGGTCCAAGCCGCGGGTTACAACGAAAGAGCTGCCGAGGAGTTCACGAAACTTAGCCGGAATAATAATCCGGCCTTTATCGTCAATGCTATGTTGGAATTCCCCCATAAACATTGGTGACTCACTCCTTACCTCTTTCCCCCACTTTGCACCACTTTACACCACTGTGATATGTAACTATTCCACACTAAATGTGAAATTCCTTCTTAGGTTCAAATTTTTTTTGACATGAGTTGGATTCGAAGAGTGCATTGCTTTAGGACAGCGACCGCGGTAGAAGCTTCGTTTGGCGCTTAAGAAGCAGCAAAAAGGACTATCCCGACAGATTGAATCTGCCTGAGATAGTCCACTTATCTTGCGTTAACAGTAAAAACTACGGTTATTTTATGGATTGATCTCTAGTTTCTGCGAATTAACAGCATTTTGTACCGTTATTTTAGGTGAAATCCTCCAACTTTGCTCTATCCGTCGAAATTAGCGGTAGGATTTACCGTTAAATCTCCTCTAGCGGGGGAAAGGCAACAATTAACGGTACGATTTACCGTTAACTATCGCCTCTTGGCGATGGAGCAATATCAGTTGGAACAAGGATCTTCTCTCCACCAGCGATCGAACTGCTCCCGCACTCCCAACAAATTAATGCTCTTGCCAGCTATCCAGGTAAGCGCGTTGCTCCGCGGACAGCGTATCGATGTTCACGCCGAGGCTTTCCAATTTGAAGCGAGCTACCTGCTCATCCAATTCGTAAGGGACATTAACAACCGTCTTCCCGATTTCTTTATAACGGTCATTGACGTATTTCAAAGACAACGCCTGCAGCGCAAACGTCATGTCCATAATTTCAGCTGGATGTCCATCACCAGCAGCCAAGTTCACCAGACGGCCTTCGGCGAGCAGGTACATTTTGCGTCCGTCTTTCAGCTGATATTCTTCAATGTTCTTACGCACCGTGCGAACAGAAACCGAACGCTCCTCAAGCTCTGGCTTGTTCACTTCCACGTCGAAGTGGCCAGCATTGGACAGAATCGCGCCATCCTTCATCACATCGTAGTGCTCGCCGCGAATGACATCGCGGTTGCCTGTTACGGTAACGAAGAAATCGCCGATCTTCGCTGCTTCCAGCATCGGCATCACTTGGAAGCCGTCCATCACCGCTTCCACCGCTTTGATCGCGTCAACTTCGGTAACCACAACGTTAGCGCCGAGGCCTTTGGCCCGCATCGCCACGCCTTTGCCGCACCAGCCGTAGCCGACAACAACCACGGTTTTCCCCGCAACGACCAGGTTTGTCGTCCGGTTAATGCCATCCCACACCGATTGGCCGGTGCCGTAACGGTTGTCGAACAAGTATTTGCAATAAGCATCGTTAACTGCAACCATCGGGAATTTCAACTGACCTTCCTTGTCCATCGCTTTCAGACGCAAAATCCCGGTAGTCGTCTCTTCAGCGCCGCCCCGCACATTTTCCAGCAAATCCTGACGTTCCGAGTGCAAGATCGTCACCAAATCACCGCCATCATCGATGATCAGATCCGGCTTCGTCTCCAGCGCTTTAATCAACAAGGCTTTATACTCTTCCGGTTCAGGATTATATTTGGCGTAAACGGTGATGCCATCTTCAACAAGTGCAGCACATACATCGTCCTGCGTCGACAGCGGATTGCTGCCGGTAATCGTCACTTCTGCCCCACCGGCTTGGATGACTTTCGCCAAGTAGGCTGTTTTGGCCTCCAAATGAAGCGAGATGGTTACTTTCAAGCCCTTGAAAGGTTGCTCCGCTTCGAATTGCTTCCGAATTCGGTTCAGCACCGGCATATGGGCTTCCACCCAATCGATCTTCAAATGCCCCTCCGGCGCAAGCTTCAAGTCGGTAATGATGCTGTTCTGAATGGCCAACGAACTCATTAATGTCTCCTCCTATAAATAGATAATTCGATGTTTGCCAGTTAACTCATAAGGGATATTCATCAGGTCTTCGATCCAATCCGCCCCATACCGATTTAATGCATCAAAGAGATTGTAAACTCTCTCCTGCGGTTTGCCTAGAGGGAACAACGAAAGTTGAATCCGATCGAAATGGCGTAAGCCGGTCTCATGAATTTTCTCCAGTGTATCCTTCGCTTTGCCCCGCAAATACTCAATTTGACCAATGATTTTGTCCCGATTCACCGCCCCGAGTCTGGATAAGTCGTTTTGAATCCCTGCCAGTTCCTCAATGAGCGGATTGTACAGATCCACAAACGCAGCGATGACCTCATCAAACCGTTGGTCGACCGGCATTCGCTCCTGCGCTGCAAGCCAAGCATCACGTCTGCGTCGGAAGCCTTCCGCATCCTTCACATCGTCCCAGCTGAGCTGGTATTTTTGCATGTGCTTTTGGACGGTGCGATCGACTACGGTGAAAGCTTCCCGTGCCAGCAGCAACGGCATTTTCAGCCCCAGTTTATGAAACGCCTTGCGCGTCAGACCCCAGTATGCAATTTCGCCGGGGCCAAGAACCGAGCCTAGGACAGGCAGTAAACTATCCTGCATCAATGGGCGAGTTAACACATTGTTGCTGAACCGCTCGGGATGCTCTCGTAACTCGTCAAGCAGTTCGTCAACCGTAAAGGAGACCTTGCCCTTACGATCCTCGAAGCGGCCCTCCCGTTTAAACAGCAGCAGCCTTTCGCGTTCATTAATATAGAACAAATTTGCTCCATCTACAGCCACTTCAGCCGAAGGTTCAAATCCCAAGTTTGCCAAATCTCGTACCGTTTCGTGGTAAGCCGACTCCAACTCGTCATTGCGACGAATCATTTGCTCAAACACAGGGATCTCCAAGCGGCGAAGCTCAGGATCCGACGAGTCGAGCAGCACCAGCCCGTATTTTCCAAACAAAGTCCCCATGAGCTTGGCAAAAGCGACGGACAAGTTATCCGCATCCGCGGATGAGCTTCGTGCCAAATCCAGGATCGCCGCCTTATGCTCACTATCGGGCAGCAGCTGCTCCAGCTCTGTTAGGGCCTTGTCCCACGCCTCAGACATCACTTTCGTAAAGCTGACGGGGAGCCGTTCCATGCCGCCTCGGTGCATGCGAATCCGACGCACCTGCAAATCCGGCGCCATGACATAGGTGTGATTAACCTCATCCCAATCGTGGTCTTCGCCGGCAATCCAGAACACCGGCACCACCGGGCGATTTAACCGGACAGAAGCATCCTTCGCCGCTTTGAGGATGGTCACCGCTTTATAGATCACGAGCAGCGGCCCGGTAAACAATCCGCTTTGCTGCCCGCCTACAATTACCGCCGTTCCCGGCTGCTCAAGCTGATGGATTGCCTGCTCCACGGCTGGGTCCGGGTTATACTGTCTGTTATATTCACGAAGTCGGGCTGCTAGTGTCTTCCGATCTACGCGCGTATGCTCTGATTGATCAAGCCATGCGACTCGTTCAGCCCAGCTGCTCGCTTCCGCCGGGTTGCTCTCATACAAATGCTGAACCGTAGCAAACTGATTTACGTAGACTTCAGCCAGCGGCCCCGCAAATGAAAGTTGCTCTTGAACGACATTCATCAGTTTGCGTCCTCCTGTCTGCATCAAAACCTTACTTGATTGTAACGGATGTCCCACTGCTCCGTCAAAGAAATCCTTACTTTTGCTAAACCTCTAACTTTCCGTAATTAATAAGGCGCAAAAAAACTCCCGCATCCGTCATACACGGCTGCGGGAGTTCGCAGGTTCGATCAACCTTTTTTCGGCATGGAGACGAAATGGCCTTTCGACACTTCCACCAACTCGGAATTCTCCAAGTCGTACAAGCCTCCGCTGGCTGCGCCTTCTTTGCCGATTGGACCGCTGGTCGTATCCTCCAGAACAATCCGTTTCTTATTCGCTTCAACTTCAGGATCCGGAATCGGAATCGCGGACAGAAGGGTTTTGGTATAAGGGTGCAATGGATTGGCATACAGCTCCTCACTATCTGCCAATTCTACGATCCGCCCCAGGTACATCACGGCTACACGGTCACTGATGTGCTTCACCATGGACAAGTCATGTGCGATAAACAGATACGTTAATCCGAGACGTTCCTGCAGATCCTCCAGCAGGTTAACAACCTGGGCTTGAATGGAGACGTCCAGCGCCGAGATCGGTTCGTCACAGATGATGAACTTCGGATTTACCGCAAGCGCGCGAGCAATCCCAATCCGTTGACGTTGACCGCCGGAGAACTCATGCGGATAACGGGTTGCATGGTCCGGGTTGAGACCAACCATATCGAGCAATTCCTCAACGCGTTTCTTACGTTCGGCTCTCGAGCCGGCCAAACCGTGGATATCCAGCGCTTCCCCGATAATATCCGTTACGGTAAACCGCGGATTCAGCGATGCATAGGGATCCTGGAAGATCATCTGCATGTCCCGGCGCATCGCTTTCATTTTCTTCGGCGGCAATTTGCTGATATCTACGCCGTTGAAGCGGACACTGCCGGCAGTAGGCTCGTACAAACGAAGAATCGTACGGCCTGCGGTCGATTTACCGCAACCCGATTCGCCAACGAGGCCAAGCGTTTCGCCTTCGGCAATCGAGAAGCTGATGTCGTTGACAGCTTTCAGGACGTTACCGCCGCCAACGTTAAAATACTTTTTCAAACCTTCAACTTCAATTAACGTCTTGCCTTTGCTCATGACGACTGTACCTCCTTGGCCATCGGATGAAGATCCCAGCAACGGGCGGTATGTGTTTCGCTAAATACCGTCGCGCCTGGGTCGATGCGTTCACAAATCTTCATCGCTTGGTCGCAACGAGCAGCGAATGGACAACCAATTGGCGGCTTAATCAAGTCCGGCGGCGTCCCGATAATTGGAATCAGCGGTTCGCCTTTCTTCTGGTCCAAACGCGGCATCGAACGTAACAAACCTTTGGTGTACGGATGTTGCGGGTTTTTAAAGATCTCCCACTTCGTTCCGGTCTCCACCACTTCACCCGCGTACATAACGATGACGCGATCACACATGCCGGCTACAACGCCAAGGTCATGGGTAATCAAAATGATGGAGGTGCCCAGCCGGGATTGCATTTCTTTCATGACGTCCATGATTTGAGCTTGAATCGTCACGTCGAGCGCCGTTGTAGGTTCGTCAGCGATCAACAGCGCAGGCCGGCAGGCAAGCGCAATGGCGATCATGACGCGTTGCCGCATCCCCCCGGAAAATTCGTGTGGATATTGGTTAAAGCGGGCTTCTGCATTTTTGATGCCTACAAGCTTCAGCATTTCGATAGCCTGTTTCTTCGCTTCGCCCGCTGACATTTTCTGATGTTTGATTAATACTTCAGTAATTTGTCGGCCTACTTTGATTGTAGGATTCAGGGAGGTCATCGGGTCCTGAAATATCATGCCAATATCTTTCCCGCGGATCGATTCCATTTGCTTGTCGCTTTTCTTCAATAGGTCTTGCCCTTGGAAAATAATTTCACCTTGCTTAATAATGGAAGGAGGAGACGGAATCAGGCGCATAATCGTTTGGGCTGTGACACTCTTGCCGCTGCCGGATTCGCCGACGATCGCAACCGTTTCACCTTTCCCCACTTCAAAGTTCATACCGCGAACGGCCTTCACTTCTCCACCTTTGACTTGGAAGGAAACATGCAAATCTTTAACTTGTAAAATCGGCTCCATCATTCCACCTCCTACTTCTTCAGTTTAGGGTCAAGCGCATCGCGAAGACCGTCACCAAAAATATTAAACGCCAGCATGATGATACTGATCAGAATAGCCGGGAACAGCATCCGCCAAGGATAATACAACCAGCCGGTCAAGGCATCGTTGATCATCGAACCCAGCGAGGCAACCGGGGCTTGAACGCCCAAGCCAAGGAAGCTAAGGAATGCTTCTGCGAAAATGGCGTTAGGCACAGATAAGGTCACCGTAACGATGATTGGGCCAACTGCGTTTGGCAACAGGTGGCGGAACAACAAGCGTCCGTGGCCTGCGCCCATCGAGCGGGATGCCAGTACGTATTCACGGTTTTTCAGCTGCATAATTTCACCGCGGACAATCCACGACATATTAATCCAGCCGGTGATAGTTAATGCCAGGATAATCGTCCCTAAGCTTGGCTCCATCACGACCAGCAAAAGAATCGTAACGAGCAGATAAGGGATGGAGTACAAAATCTCCGAAAACTTACTCATAATTTCATCGACGCGACCGCCGTAGTACCCCATGATCCCGCCGTAAATAACGCCAATCAAGAGGTCGATACACGCCGCCGCCAAACCTACGATCAGGGATATACGAGCCCCCATCCAGGTACGGATAAACATATCACGACCGAGATCATCCGTGCCAAACCAGTGTGCGGCCGATGGCGCTTTGTTCGTATTTAGAAGATCATTCGAATAATAGTTGTAGCCGTAAATTTTACCGACAATCCAAGGAGCGATAATCGCAGCGAGCGTAACTAGCGCCAAGAAAATCAAAGCCGTCATCGCCAGCTTATTGCTGCGCAATCGTTGCCATGCATCACGCCAAGCAGAAATACTTTCGCGTTGAATGACTTCGGCTTCTTTCTCGTCCGCGCCAATTTTGCGGAAATCCTCCGCTGTCAGATCGACCGGTGTCGGCATCACTTTCATCGGATTTGTATTTTCCATGCGCATTATCCCTCCTTCCCTTTCGCAAGCTTAATTCTCGGATCCACCAGCACGTAAAGGATGTCTGTGATAAACCGAGCCAACATCAGCAATACGCCGTAAAAAATCGTAATCCCCATAATCAGCGGATAATCGCGAACGCTGATCGCTTGCACGAACTGCTTCCCGATGCCGCCAATCCCGAAGAGCTGCTCAATAACCACAGAACCGGTTACAATGTTTGCCGTCATTGGTCCCATGTAGGTGATGACCGGCATAATCCCGTTACGAATAACGTGACGGAACAGAATGGCCATCCATCCCAAGCCTTTTGCTTTTGCTGTTTTAATGTAGTCCGCATGCAATACCTCCAGCATGCTGGAACGAGTCAAACGGGCAATAAACGCGATCGGCTGCGCCGTGAGAGCCGCTACCGGCAACACATAGTACATTGGACCTTTAAAACCCATCGTTGGCAACCAGTGCAGCTTCGAAGCAAACACATACTGCAGCAATGAAGCCACGACGAAGCTAGGTACCGCGATGCCCAGCACCGCTAACACCATCGCCACATTGTCAATCAATTTGCGATGATACAGCGCTGCCAGCATACCAAGCAGTACCCCAAGGATTAACGCGACGATAATCGCCACGATCCCCAGCTTCAATGAAGCCGAAAACGTTTGACTGATAATGTTCGATACATCCTGGTTGATTTGCTTCATGGAAATTCCCAAATCGCCCTGAGCAATTTCACCCAAATATTTCAGATATTGCTGGTAAACGGGCTTATCGAGACCTAACTGTTCTATAAGGCGCTCCTTAATTGCCGGAGGTACCTGCTTCTCTGAAGTCAGCGGATTCCCTGGAATCGCCTTCATCAAGAAAAAGGTAGCCGAGATCAAAATAAACAGTGAAATTAACATGTAAAAAAACTTACTGGCAATATAGCGTACCATGCCCGTTCACACCTCCTTCTTTTAAATTTCGACATATATCGATTTTAGGTGAAAAGAACCACTTTGTCTATTCCATATATTTGTATAAGGACGTAATGCTTGGAAGAAGAGGACACGCAAAAAAAACGGGATATATATGGAATACCCACATATATATCCCGAGATTTCTATGCGATTAACAATGACTTATTTACGATCATCCGTAATATAAGCGCGGCTGTAATCGATCGCACCGCTGTAGTCGAGAACTACACCTTTCAACCACGGTTTCGTAGCCGAAACGTTCGTGTAGTAGTAGATCGGCATCAAGACTTGGTTGTCCTTGATCAGGATTTCTTCGGCTTTTGCGAAGTTCGCGTCACGAAGTGCCATATCTTCGCTATTTTTCGCTTCTTTGATCAGCTTGTCGTATTCTTCGTTCGAGAAGCCGGTGTCGTTGTTACCGCCACCTGTTACCCACATATCCATGAATGTCATCGGATCGTTGTAGTCTGCACTCCAACCAGCACGAGCTACTTGGTAGTTCAGGTTTTGACGGTTTTCGATGAATACGGCCCATTCTTGGTTTTCCGTTTTCACGTCAACGCCCAGGTTTTTCTTCCACATATCCGCAACTGCCAAAGCGATTTTCTTGTGCCCTTCACTGGAGTTGTAAGTCAATGTGATCTCAGGCAATTTCGTATAGCCTTCTTCTTTCATACCTTGTTCCAGAAGCTTCTTCGCTTCTTCCACGTTTTCTGTGAAGTAGTCGTCTTTGTGTTCATTACGATATTCGTCATTCAGACCTTTGATACCCGGAGGTACGAAGCCGAATGCCGGAACTTGACCACCCAGCGTTACGTTGTCAACGATCGCTTGACGATCGATAGCCATCGCAAACGCTTTGCGGATATTCACGTTATCAAACGGTTTAGCCGTTACGTTAAATTCATAGTAGTACGTACTTGCAATCCCTTTGATCTCCAATTCGTCTTTCAATTGATCTTTCAGGATCGGAATTTGGTCGGTTGGGATTTCGCCGTTAGGCGCACCTGCGCGATCCAATTCGTTGTTTTGGTAAGATGCCAACTCAGTTGCACTGCTGTTCACCAGAGACATGGTGATTTTGTTCAGCTTGATGTTGGCTTTATCCCAATAGCTTTCGTTCTTCGTAACTTCGATCGTTTGGCCCTTCACCCAGTTGGTCAGCGTAAATGCGCCGTTTACGATCATTTTGCTTGGGTCAACCGCCCATTTCGCGTCATCCTTAACGGATTGGTGAACCGGATAGAATGTATAGAAGGAAGTCAACCCCAGGAAGTAAGGAGTTGGAGCAACCAGTTCTACTTCCAGCGTGTAGTCGTCAACTGCTTTGACACCAACTTGGCTGAAGTCTGTAATTGTTCCTTCGTTATATTCTTGAGCATTTTTCAGGTAATACAATTGGTAAGCATAAGGTGCAGCCGGATCTGTGTTCGGGCTCAGAACGCGCTCCCAAGCGAATACGAAATCGTTCGCCGTTACAGGGTCGCCGTTGCTCCATTTAGCGTCTTTGCGCAGATGGAACGTATACTTCGTTCCGTCAATGTCCCAGTTTTCAGCTGCAGCAGGGATAACTTGACCGGATTCATCCATACGAGTAAGACCTTCATACATCAATTTCAGAACCGTGTTAGCTTGGCTGTCTTGAGCTTGAGCCGGGTCAAAAGTTGGTGGTTCAGCGCTCAGGTTAATTCTAAGCGTTTGATCTGCGGCCAGTTTCTCTCCGCCGGTGTTACCATTGTCGGAAGCTGTATTGCCTCCATTTGCTGCGCCATTGTTTGCAGCGCCACTGTTTCCGTTGTTCGATCCGCATGCGGCAAGCAATGTGCCGACTGCAAGAACGAGCGTCAGAAGAAGCAATAGACTCTTACTCTTCTTCATCTAGCAATATCCCCCTTAAAATGGTTTGGTATATGTTTTTAGATTATACAACCAGCGGTCAAAAAAATCCAACACAAAATTAAAGATTTTTCGCGTAATTTGTCAAATTTCGCGCTAGACTTTAACAAAATAGTCCAATATACAATATTGACATTTGATTTTCTTAACAATTAACCAAGAATGTCATCCCTTTATTCGGTATTGGAAAGTTAAGCATAGTTTGACCTAAGCGGCGGTGATATATGTAATAAAGCTGATCAAAAATAATAAAACGTATGCTAATCCGGTTGCCGCAAACGCCAAACGCCACACCACACGCAGCAGCTTGCGTGCGTCGACCCTTCCCTTCAAGCGAGTCTGCGCCCCGCCAATCAATCCGCTAACCACCAATAGAATGATTACGATCAGATAGAAGCCAAAGGTCGAATGGAACACATTATTAAACAAAGCAGAGACCGACAAGATCAGAAATAGCGTCGTTACGTCCATGGCCAGCTTTAACGCTCTTTTCTTGTCCCGTTTGACATAATAATGAATGAAGTAAACGAGCCCAAATGGAATGACCGGTATCATAGCCAACACGATAAAGGAAGAGACCAACGCTTCCAAAGCCTCACCTCCGCATCAATTTTGGTTATAGAAAAAATCAATTCAAAAAAGTAAGTAACTATATTTTTATATCCATGTCAGCTTACAAAGCTCGGACCAACCGCCAAACCATCTCGTGTCCAGGAACCGCGACCCCTTTGCTGCGCGCCATCTCAACGATTTTCCCGTTAATCTGATCAATCTCCGTTGGCGCTCCCTGCTGCACGTCCTTTAGCATGGAAGAGATATTCGTTGAGGTTGATCGACAAACCTTGACGATTTGATTGAACATATCGGCATCGTGTGGAATCCCGTAAGCCTCATAAACCTGTAATCCTTCATCGCAAAGTTGCTGGAGCAGGCCCATTCGTTCATCGTTCTCCAACAGTTGGCCGTTATTCAGCCGCCACAAAGCTGTTAAGGGGTTAATCACCGCATTGATTAGCAGCTTTCTATAGACTTCTCTCCCGATGTCTTTCGACAAAAGGGCGGTAAATCCTGCCTTCACCAGCAATTTCACGAAACTTTCTGCATGAGACTCCAGATCGGCCATATCGGCGTTCGCACCAATCTGCGTTGTCCCCTGGCCAGCCCGGTTCACGCTGCATTCATCCAGCCGTTTGGCACCTTCCGTTGTAATCGCCGCATAGAGCGGTATCCCCGGCAATGCTTTGCCGATCAGCTCAAGATGTCCGATCCCATTTTGAAAGCACACAACCTTCGTCTCTGGCCCCACAATCTGCTTCAGAAAAGACAGCAGCTTCGCATCGATATGGCGTTGCTTCGTCGTTAACACCAGCCATTCAGCCGCCCGCTCCGGCACGCCACTTTCTCCAGCGGGTAAAGCCTTGAACCGCTTTCCATGCACAACGGTTGTTGACCCGTCCGCTTCAGTAAGACGAATCCCTTCTTTATTCAGCTTTTCAGCCTGCTCAGCGGTTCTTGTCCAAAAACGTACCGGCACACCAGACGCCGCCAGCTTACCGCCAAACAGCAGCCCCAGTGCACCGGCGCCGATGATGTCAACCTTCATGAAGCTCCACTCCCTTTCGTATCTCCTAATCCCTTTATACCAAACTCCCCCCTAACGACACAAAAATCCCGCCATTTAGGCGAGATTTTGCGATAGTTTTCGGTTATTCGATCCGTTCTAAATTTCCGTTTGCATCCATTTTGAATCTGGATTTGTTTTCTTCGTCTTCTTCATTTAAGAAAGCTAATCTTCTAGCCCGGTCCATGATCTGAATTAACGCTTTATAGTCGTCGTTCACAACCCGATAATCCGTCTGCACCTCATTGACCTGCGCCGACAACTTCTCGTTTTCCTCGCGAAGCTTCGCAATCTCCTCTTCTTTCTCTTTAAGCTCTTTCTCCAGCGTTTTGATTTGCCGATTCGTTTCCTGAATCGTGTTTTTCCATCCGCGTAAGAAGCGGATCACCGCGTCAATCGAAATCGTCTCCTCCGACACCCCATCTCCGCGATAACCGTTGTCGTCCATATCGACGGAAGTAAGCGAGGCCATGCCGGAACCGGCCGTTAGCGAGTTTTGCTTTTTCATATAATTACGTTTCTGTCTTTGTGCTTTCGCGATGCTGATGGCCGCTTCGTACTTCTTGCGAACGCAGCTGTTCCATCGGAAACCGCAGGCCGCCGCCGTTCTGCCTATCCGTTCCCCGACCTCTTCGAAAGCGTTTAATTGGGTGCTGCCCTCCCGTATATGCCGAAGGGTAACCTCGGCCAGAATCAAATCATCTTCTGGGCTCCATGCATCTTGTCTCACAGCTGTCATGCTATAAAAACCTCCTAACGACATCCTAATCTAACCGTCATCCAACCGGCGGTCTCCGGCAGGCGTAAGGGTAAAATGCTTCTTACTCCATTTCTATGCCTCTCATAGAGTTCATAGAATCTATTTGATACTAAAATGTATTTCCAAAATCCGGGGACTCCATACATGACGTTTCATGAAATGAATAACAAGAGCAGGGGGCGCCAACACTACTGTAAGGTTTGTCACAACAACACCTTCGATATTTGGCTAAATCGTGACTTTTCGTTTACACTTTTCAGCCTAACGGGTATAATGGGAAAAGGAATGGAAGGCTCGTTGATACATAAGAAAGGGGGATTACCTCGTGGCACGCATGTTTCGCGTCCTTGGCTTCTTCACACTGGCTATTGGGCTTATGGCCTTTGCGGGCGATCTGACGGAAATGGCTTTGCTGTTCTTCTTGCAAACCGCCTTTTTCGTCCTTTTCGGCTATCTGAAGCTTACCGAGAGAACCTATATCCTGCTGTTCTGGGGATATATGATCGTCGCATTTACCGGTTTCAGCTACTGGACGGTCTTCAAAATGGGTTTACCCCTCTAATCCCAAATCTCATAAGTATTTCAAAAAGGCGTTTCGGCATGATGCTGGAACGCCTTTTTTCGTGAGTTCTGCTATTTCGGGACCTGTTATCATATATATAGGACAACTACAGATGGGAGAGGATCGTTGTTGAAGATACGCATCATATCGCTCTGTCTTTTGCTGTTACTGGCAGCTCTTCAGTTTGCCAGTTTGTCGGCTGCCGCTGCTCCGCTGACTGCTGAAGAACAACAGATCCTGGAACAAAGCTTGTCCATTCAGGAAATCGACCGGGAAATCGAGCGAATCGCTTCCCGCCAGCAAGAGACGGCAACAGACCTTCGCAAGCTGCAGGCACTATTAAGCGATAAAAACGAGCAAATCCGGATCAGCCGCGAACAAGCTGGCTTAAGACTACGCGCGTACTATATGGGGGAACGGGAAAATCTGCTGTATGCTTTGCTGAGTGTGAACAGTCTGAAGGATTTTTTTACCGTATTGGATTATTATCAACTCATTCTGGATCGGGATCGTACCATCCTTAACCAATACAAGTCGGAATATGCTGATCTGACGAAGACCAAACAGAAGCTGGAAGCCACGTCCACTGAACTGGCCCGTATGAAGGAGGAACTGGAGCTCCAGCGCACCCGGGTGGCCGCGCTTCGACAAAGCGTCGACGAATCCCTTGGCCTCAGCGCCGATCCCGAGAAGTTAAAGGCGTTAATTCAGGAGTTGACTGCCTATTGGGAGAACGTTGGACTGTACGAGCTTCGCAGATATTTTCAGGCACTCAGCTCCGCGATGTCGCAATTCTCCGACTTTTTGAAGCAGAACGAGAGCAGTTTGATTGCTGAAAAAGGGGGCTATCGTCTTGAGGTCCACGAGCAGGATCTAAATGCGTTTCTCTACCGCAAGAGCGAGCTGCTCAAGGATATGAGCTTTCAATTCAAAACAAATAAGATCATCGCACGCGGCAGTCGGGAAGGCTTGGAGCTCGAAGTCGAGGGGCATTATACGGTGGAGCAGGAACCGGAGAACGCAATTGTTTTCCACGTAGACCGTTTGCTGTTTAATGGATTGGCTCTCCCGGATACGACGCGTGCTGAACTGGAGCGGGATTTCGACCTTGGCTTTTATCCGAAAAAAATCGTCCCCTTCGTGGAGGCCACTGAAGCAGTGATCTCCGAGGGGACGTTAACTGTGAAATTGAAGTTGACATTATAAATACGAGGTGATGTTTTATCGACTTAGCTCAGCCAACCGTCCGCGATATTGTTTGCCGGTTATCGCTCCGCTTAAAAAATCGGTGGTGGGCGGTGCGAAAGCTGCGAGCTGTTCCGGTAGCGATGGACTGGCTGGCAGCACAATGCCGGATCCCGCAGCCAACGTGGCGGGGATCCAAGCGGGAAGCTGATTTCGCGCGGCTTCGTAATAAATCGTTTTGAGAACGGGAAGATTCCCGGTAGTTTCATACCATCGCGCTTGATTATAAAGGGAGGTCATTTCCGAGATCCACAATCCGGCCGCATCGGGATGATCCGTTTGGGAAGAAACGGCGTAACTTCGGCCGAGGATCCACGTCGACGCTAGATTCTGTTGCAACTCAGGCATCCAGATTTTCGTGCGAGGATGCCGGTGCTTCTCGGCTTCCGTTGCCGTCGTGATCATCATCGACAGTTCGCCGTCACTCAGCTTGCTCCACGCATCCAATCCAGTCAAGCTAGAATCCATGAGCGTTGAGCGCAGTGATTCCAGCAGTTGCAAGGCGTATGTCAGATGCCCCTCTTCCATTGCATAGAAGGGTCCTGAACCGGTTGGTTTCCAGCCTCCGCCGACTTGCCATAGTAAGGTCGCTGCAGCGTAGGGATCACGGAAATCCAACCCTAATAGGTAGGGCTGGGAATGTTGTTTTTTGAAGGTGGAGATGAAGACGTTCCAATCATCCGCTGTAGCCGGCGGGCGTTTCCATCCTAACTGCTTCAGCTTGTCCTCATGATAGACCAGCACATAGGGATCCACATCGAGCGGGACTCCCCAGACGTAACCATTCCACTCGTTCGGAATTAAGGAAGCGCTTAACACTTCGCCTGACAACGAGCCCGAGAAATACCCCTCCGTGGGCAGCAGGTAACCGTCCGCCGCAAAACGGCGAACCCAGACATTGTCCAAAAGCAGGACGTCCGGCGACTCCCCAAGCTTCATTAGCTTGCGTTGGTACGCGGGATAACTCTCCTCCATCGGCACATTCACTAGATCCACCTCCACCGGATGGCTCAGCGTAAACTGCCGGTTCATCTCCTCCAGACGACGGAAGTCAGTCTCATTCATCTGTACTGCCACCTGGATGTGGCCAGTCTCCTCCTTGGTTTGCGCTTCAGGCGGCGTAACCGGCTGAGCCTCCCCGCCGTCTTCTTGGCGAACTAGCGTTAATTCTTCGCTAGGCGACAGATTAATTAAAGCGAGCAGGAGGATTGCAAAAAGCACCCAATGATTTTTTCGCTTCACGCCTGTCCTTCCTCTCCACAATTTAGGAGCGCACGTCACGTCAATCGATAACCTTCTGATACTCCGTATTGTAGCAAATTGCCGGATGAATTGTCCCGTAAAAAAATGTATAAGCCGCGGCGGGCCCTCTGACCGATATGTGATTTCGAACTGTAACTGATCCGCCTCTTAGTTGAGTTTACCATCATTCACTGAAAAATCCGGCTCACACGCACGAAAAAAGCCCGGGAATCAAGTTGCACGATTCGCCGGGCTGCTACTATGATTTTCCTCGAATGTGAGCGAGCTCTCCCTTCTACAATAAATCCGCCGCCAGCTGAGCCAGCTTCGAGCGTTCTCCCTTCTCCAGCGTGATATGCCCGCTGATCCCCTGGTCGCGAAAGCGTTCGACCAATATGGTTAACCCGTTGCTGGAAGCGTCCAGATACGGATGGTCGATCTGCTCCGGATCACCGACCAGCACGATCTTGCTGCCTTCGCCGACGCGCGACACGATTGTCTTCACCTCATGGCGGGACAGGTTTTGCGCCTCGTCCACGATAATAAACTGCCCCGGGATTGAGCGGCCGCGGATGTAGGTGAGGGCCTCGACCTGGATGCTGCCCAGCCCCATCAAGATTTTCTCAATGTCACCGGATTTCTTCGTATCGAATAGATACTCCAGGTTATCATAGATCGGCTGCATCCACGGACGCAGCTTTTCTTCCTTTTCTCCGGGAAGATAACCGATATCTTTGCCCATCGGGACAACGGGCCGGGCAATCAACAGCTTTTTGTATTTGTGCTCATCTTCGACCTTCAACAGCCCGGCGGCTAACGCAAGCAACGTCTTCCCCGTCCCGGCTTTGCCCGTGATCGTGACGAGCGGAATATCATCGTTAAGCAGCAATTCCAATGCCATGCGCTGCTGCGCATTTCGAGCGCTGATTCCCCAAATCGGCTCATTGCTAAGATACAACGGTTCCAAACGAGTAGCATCTTCGTTTACTTTCAGCAAAGCGGATTTTCCGGTTCCCATTTCATCTTTTAATATCACAAACTCATGCGGATAAAGGGAATAACTAAGTCCCAGCGGTTTAATGGGCAAAAAGCGATACGTATAAAATTCATCTATCACCGATGGGTGAACCTTAATGGTTGAATAACCTCCGTATAGATCGCTGGGGCCTACGGTTCGGTCTGACAAGTAATCCTCAGCATGAAGTCCTAGAACATCGGCTTTGATCCGAACCAGTACATCCTTGCTGACCAGGATCACCGGCCGCGGCGTTTCCATCTCCGCTTGCTCCAGGTGATAATTCAGGGCTACGGCAAGAATCCGGTTGTCGTTAGTGACTTCCCCGAACATTTCCTGAACCTTGACGAAGCTGCGGTGATTTAACTCCACCTTAATTCGCCCGCCGCCCTCCAGCGGTACGCCATCATGCAAATGGCCCGTCGACCGCAAGCCATCCAGCAAGCGGGAGACGCCCCGCGCATTCCGGCCGATCTCGTCGGCGTTACGCTTCTTGCTGTCGATTTCCTCCAGCACGACAGCCGGAATGACCACATCATGTTCGTCAAAGGCAAATACGGCCCCCGGATCATGCAATAATACATTCGTATCCAATACAAAGATCTTCTTCACCATTATCCCCTCCACCGCGGTCATTGCAGCCTTATGAGCATACATATTTTTTGGCGTCCCGGGAACTCTATAACCGATATTAGAACCCGGTATCGAGAGATCAATTCCGAAAGGACGGATCGAACATGCGATTATGGCTGTGTTTGTTACTGACGGCTACCCTGCTTACAAGTTGCGGAACTCGTTCTGAAAAGGCATCACCCTCTCCAAATAATCAAACAGGGAATGCGCCCCAGGCACAAAGCGTGGACCCTTATGCAACCAATATCAACGATAAAGAGGTCATGTCGGACCAGGAAAGACAAGAATATTTGGAACAACTGGTGAAAAAAGTCCCCGGCGTGAAAGGCGCGCATTGTGTCATTATGGGCAAAACCGCCATCGTAGGTATCGATGTGGATAGCCGCCTCGAACGTGCAAGGGTTGGAAGCATTAAATATACGGTAGCTGAAGCGCTTCGGAAAGATCCGCACGGGGCCGGCGCCATCGTCACCGCGGATATCGACTTAAATCAACGAATTGCCGAGATCGGCAAAAAAATCCGCGAAGGTCGGCCGGTATCCGGCTTCGCCACCGAGCTGGCAGATATTATCGGCCGGATCGTCCCTCAGATTCCGAACGATACCCGTCCGCCGGAAGGCAATCCGAAGCAAATGCAAATCGCCCCTGGCGACGGCGGAACGCGGCAAAATCTGCGTTAAGTTTGTCCCAAGAAGGAAAAAAAGCCTAGCGATCAATTCGCTAGGCTTTCTTCATGGCTTCAAACACTTGACGATCCAGCATGTCCGCAGCACGCTGGTCATAAACTTTGGCATATTCCGGCGGTGACACCAGTTGCGCGCCATAAAACAACGCGTTTCGCACCGCATCGATCTGGATGTCGAAACAGCACATATTAAACGGCACTCCATCCAGTGGATCCTGTACAACGGAAGCTCGGCCATTGATGGCATAAATCGTATCCTGGCCAAACACCGTCACCGTCGCCCGCGGATTGGCCTTCAAATTGCCGACCAATCTGGAGCGATGATCCAGAGCCAGCCGCAACTTCGAAGGATCCACCGCATACACCCAAGAAATCGCACTGGATGTAGGGCCGCCGGATTCCTGATCCACCGTGTTCAACAGTACATACGTTTCGGACTGGAGTAGGGAATAAAGCGAATCAGACAATTGGGTTACGACTTCGGACATTAGACCAGCCCTCCTGTACGGTGTTACATCGGATTTCTGCTCAATACGCTTCAGCTATCCTTAAGTCAATTGTATTATAGCACGCAGCAAAACTTGCATTCAATCGTCAGTTGACCTGTCCGTCTTCCGTCTCCCCGCTGTTTGCCTGCGCCGAACCTGCCTTCCCGTCGAGCTGATCCTTCAGCGCCTGCTTGGCCGCTTCGAGTTCATCCTGATGCAAGTACACGTACGGACTCTTCCAATCCCCGGTTACTGGCATGAAATCTACATTTTCCTTGGAAATATTCCAGTACGCTTGAATGATATTCTTCATTTGCTGCGATTCCAGGTCCGTCTCCAAATTCTTGCCGACGGATTCAATGACTTTGCCAGCCCCCATGACCCCATTCAGCGACTTCGCTTGATCAATCAGGGCGTGAAGCACTTCATTTTGTCGGCGGTTACGATCGAAATCATCCGAACCCTTCGTCTTCGGACTACAGTTCGATTTGCGGTAGCGAACATAACCTAACGCATCTTCCCCGTTCAGGTGCTGCTCGCCTTTCTTCAGATTGATATTCGTGCCATCCGCCGTATCCCGATAACACATGTTGGCATCCACATTGACGTCCACGCCGCCCAGCGCATCCACCACATCGCGGAACCCTTGGAAATTCAGCACCGTTACATAATCGATGTTGATCCCAAAAAACTTGCTCATCATCGTTTTCATTTCCTGAGTGGCAGGGATTCCTGATTTCTTCTCTGCCGCTAGGAAGTTCGGATAGTACGCATTGAGCTTATTCGTCTTATATCCGTCCAATTCCAGCTTTGTATCGCGCGGAAGAGAGACAACCGTGGCCGATTTCGTATCCGGGTTCATCGCGATGACCATCATCACGTCACTCAGATGGGTGCCGGTCTGCGGACGGTAATCCGTCCCTAGGAGCAACATCGTAATCGGCTTGACCTTGGCGGATTTCTCAGGTGCCACCTCGCCTGAGGTCCCTGTGGCATCGATCACCTTATCGGCGGTATAGAATAAATACCCTGCATAAAGGCCTACCCCAATCACTCCGATAATGAGGAGCGTCAGGACGGTTCGGAAGAACCGTTTGAGGCCGCTGGATTTTCTTTTTCGAGTGGAACCCCGTTTTGAACCTTTTGTCGACCCTCGTTGGCCTTGCCCTCGTGGAGGTAAGCCGCTGCGGTTAGAACTCATGAACTAAAACACCTTATTTCTGTAAAAATGTTGTTGTATTCAATAAGACGTACCGAGCTTCGGAAAAGTTACCGGTTCGAAAGCGAAGGTAAATTATACCGATTTATCGCCAGACGGCGAACCCTTCTTGCTCTGCTTGTTCCGTCGTCCCTCGACAAAATAACGAATTCTCACCATAAGCATCAAAACGACAGCCACCAGCAAACATTGAATGATCGGTAGCTTATCAATTTGGAAAATGAGCAGCAGGAAGGAACCCAGCGCCATGAGGAGGTACAAAATAATCTCCTTAAACAGCGGCAGCTTCTGCTGTGCACGAAACACCTTATTGTAAACATAAATAATCAGCACGAAGATCAGCACGTAGGAAATTATCGGATGGCTGGCAAACCAAGCCTGCATAACGAAACCCTCCTTCAAATGGCAACCTTATTCCTAATTATAGGTTGGCTTCCGCCATTTTGCGATGTTTTTCTGCACGTTCCCGCTCGCTCTTGTTCAGAATCTTCTTGCGCAAGCGAACCGATTTTGGCGTAATTTCGCAATATTCGTCGTCATTCAAATATTCCAGCGCCTGTTCCAGCGAGAAGAGCCGCGGTGTCTTCATCTTCACTGTTTCGTCCTTCGTAGCAGAACGGACGTTGGTCAGTTGTTTTTCTTTACAAATATTTACAACGATATCATTATCGCGGGTATGCTCCCCTACGATCATACCTTCATAAATTTCTGTACCTGGTTCCACGAACAGGATGCCGCGATCCTCAATGGACAAGATCCCGTAAAGGGTCGAAACGCCGTTTTCACTGGAAACCAGCACGCCTTCATGACGTCCGCCAACTTGCCCGCCAACAAATGGACCATAGCTGTCGAACGCGTGGTTCATCACGCCGTAGCCGCGAGTCAACGTCAGGAAATGCGTCCGATACCCGATCAAGCCGCGGGCTGGAATCAAGAATTCCAAGCGAACTTGGCCATTACCGTTGTTGACCATATTCACCATTTCCGCTTTGCGGGAACCTAAACTTTCCATAACGGCGCCCATGCTCTCTTCCGGCACGTCGATCAGCAGGCGTTCGATCGGTTCCATCTTCACGCCGTCGATTTCCCGTACGATAACCTCAGGCTTAGATACTTGCAGCTCGTATCCTTCACGACGCATATTCTCGATCAGAATCCCCAGGTGAAGCTCACCACGGCCAGATACGATAAAGGCGTCCGGGCTGTCCGTCTCATCCACACGCAAGGAAACGTCCGTTTCGAGTTCCTTAAACAGACGCTCGCGCAGTTTACGGGAAGTCACCCATTTACCCTCACGTCCCGCAAACGGGCTGTTATTTACAAGGAACGTCATTTGCAGCGTTGGTTCATCGATTTTCAAGACCGGCAAGGCTTCCGGGTTGTTCGGATCGGCGATCGTTTCCCCGATATTGATATCCTTAATCCCGGCAACGGCGACGATGTCCCCGGCGCCCGCTTCTTCGATTTCCACGCGGCGCAAGCCTTGGAAGCCAAACAGCTTCTCGATGCGTGCCGTCTTCTTGCTGCCGTCACGGGTCATGACTGCGACAGATTGACCTTGGCGAATCACGCCGCGGTTCACTCGGCCAATGGCGATCCGTCCCAAGTATTCGTTATAGTCCATCAACGTGACGAGGAATTGCAGCGGCTCGTCGACGTTCTCCGTCGGTGCCGGAATATGATCGATGATCGTTTCATACAATGCCAGCATGTTGTCATCCTGCTTCTCTGGATCCAGGCTGGATGTGCCGTTCAACGCCGAAGCGTAAACGACAGGGAAGTCCAACTGATCATCGCTGGCTTCCAACTCGATAAACAGATCCAGCACCTCGTCGATGACTTCGGCCGGACGTGCGGCCGGACGGTCGATTTTGTTCACCACAACGATAGGTGTCAGATGGTGTTCCAGCGCTTTGCGAAGTACGAACTTCGTCTGCGGCATGCAGCCTTCGTAAGCATCCACCACGAGCAGCACGCCGTCGACCATTTTCATAATCCGTTCTACTTCCCCGCCGAAGTCGACGTGTCCCGGAGTATCCACAATATTAATCAAATAGTCTTTGTACGTAATGGCAGTATTTTTGGCCAAAATGGTAATTCCGCGTTCCCGCTCCAAATCGTTGGAGTCCATGGCCCGCTCTTGCACTGCTTCGTTCTCCCGGAAGATCCCGGATTGCTGCAGCAGTTTATCGACGAGTGTCGTTTTCCCGTGGTCAACGTGGGCAATAATCGCAATATTGCGAATTTGTTTTCTATCATGCATAGGTTTGTCTCCATATCCTTTCGTCTCTATAGATTATTGAGAAGGGTTTATCAATACAATTTGCACTTCGAACAGGAATTAGTCGACAAGACCAAGTGCCGTCTCATCCACCACAAAACAAAGCGTCGACTTAAATGCCGACGCTTGACATATCCCTTATATTATACGTGAAATCTTGAAATTTTCAAGAACTATCCCTGCCTCACCATGATCTCCGACGGTTGCCTCGACCTGCAATCAACCAAATCCCGGCAACGATTAGAACAATAGCCAAGAAATAAACGATGGATGAAGCAAACAACGTCCAACCGAGCAACAGAAGTGAGATCGCTCCCAAAATCAGGGCGGCGATGAATATTCCGTTCTGCCGCTGAGGCGCGAAGTAACCATACTCAAACAAACCGACGGCAACGCCGAGGAAGAAGATCGGCCAGGTGTATTTCAAGGTTTGCCATCCACCGATAACCCCGGTAAAAAATACAAGGCTGTAGACGACCAGAATGGCACCAGGAAGCAGCAATTCCGCAGGACCTTTCCGCCAGAAATGCCAGATGTGCAGCAAAATCCCAGGGATCAGCAGCAGCAGCGGCCAAAGCGCTCTTCCCAGAAAGCTGAAAAACCCTAATTTACCGAGCAGGATAACCACTCCGGCAGCGAGGATCAAGACGCCAGTCATGAGTTTGTTGTTGTCGGACATATCCACCACACACCTTCCAGAAGACAATGAGGGACAAGACGTTGCAATTTACGACATCCCCTTCACTTCCAGTTTATATGAATTCTGCCCAAAAAACCACTCGGCCTAAGGCGGGGACCGATGTTTTTTTCGGATGGTGTGGATGGAACTGCCGGGGGCGTTAGCTGCGCCCGGCGTTATATTTTCGCAGCCAGCCGAACATAATAACGACCGCGGCGGTTCCCGCCGGTACAGCTCGTGCCAATGCGGGGGCGGCCGCCGCAAGCGCTGGTCCAAGCTGCGGATCCTGCAGCAGCATATCTCCGGCAGTGTATCCGAGTATGCCTGCTCCGGCATAAACGAGGATCGGCAGACGCTGCAGCCAATCGGCGATCAGATTGCTGCCCCAGACCACGATCGGAATGCTGATGGCGATCCCGATCACAAGAATCGACACATCGCCTTCTGCCAGTGCAGCGATTGCCAGCACGTTATCCAAGCTCATAATAAAATCGGCGGCGAGAATCGTCTGCACCGCCTTCCATAATGAGCTTGCGCCCGCCACGCGGGAGTGTTCCTCCTGCGGCAGCAGCAGCTTTACGGCAATCGCAGCCAGCAGTACGCCGCCTGCCGCATGAATAAACGGGATTTTCAACAGTAACACGGCTACCCAGGTCAAGACGCAGCGCAGCAGTACGGCTCCCAGCGCTCCCCACCATACCGCCCGCTTACGTTGTTTAAGCGGCAAATTCTTGCTTGCCATAGCTATAACAACGGCGTTATCGCCGCTGAGTACGAGATTGATGATTAAAATTTCCGATAACAGCAGCAAATGTTCCAAGCTCATCCCTCCCCCTACAACTTGTATGAGGGATGTAGCCAAGCTATGCCACTTTATAAAAACATCTCTGGACAAATGAATCCTTTTAGCGATTTAATACGTATATACGTCTATAGAGGAAGTGACATAACGTGGACTTATTTAGTGCTGCATTTTTTCTCGCCCTGATCAATATCGTTTTTATCGATCTCATTTTAGCGGGTGATAATGCCATCGTCATCGGGATGGCGGCACGAAAGCTGCCCCACACGGTACAGAAGAAAGCTATCCTATACGGGACAATCGGTGCCGTTGTGCTAAGAATCGCAGCAACGCTGATTGTTGTATGGTTGTTGCAAATCCCTTGGCTGCTAGCCATAGGCGGGTTGTTGCTAATCTTTATCGCCTACAAAGTGCTGGCAGATGAAGGCGGTCATGACAACATTGAAGCCAAGGACAAGCTATGGCCGGCAATTCGTACCATTATCATTGCTGACGCTGCCATGGGGCTCGACAATGTCATTGCCGTCGCAGGGGCGTCCAAGCAGCATATGGTGCTGGTGGTCATCGGCCTGCTGATCAGCGTCCCGATCGTTGTTTGGGGTAGTACTTTGTTTATTAAACTGTTGGACAAGTTCCCTTGGATCGCTTATCTTGGCGCTGCCGTGCTTGCCTACACCGCCGCCAATATGATTACCGAGGAGCGCCATTTCGTGCATTTCTTTGAAGAGAACCCGGCTCTTCGTTATCTGCTAATCGCCATTGTAATCGCCGCCGTACTGTTAGCGGGTTACATGAAGAAGCGCCAACAGCGCAAAGAAACTGAAGGAGCTCAGACGCATCCGGCAACCCGATAGAAACAGCAAAACCCGCCTAAAGCCATTTGAATTGGCCTTGGCGGGTTTCTTTTTTATAGTTAGAACCAGCTTTCCTGAACGACATTATCCTCTGTGTTCTCCCGTCGCTTAATGGTGCGCCCAGGGCGGATAAAGATCGTTTCCGTATCCTCGACCGCTTTGTCAATCATTTCATCCAAATCGGTCAGCGAACGCTCCACGTTCTCCAGAACTCTCAAATTCGGGTTGGTTGCTGGAGATTTCGGAACAAATAACGTACAACAATCTTCATAGGGCAAAATCGACAAGTCATACGTGCCAATCTGCTGCGCCAACGCAATGATATCTACTTTGTCGGTCATCACCAACGGCCGAAGTATTTGCAAATTCGTTACGCGTCCGATCGCATTCATGCTGGACAACGTTTGGCTGGCTACTTGACCCAAGCTGTCTCCAGTGACCAGAGCCAAGGCGCCATTCCGTTCCGCCAACTTCGTAGCAATGCGCAGCATCGCTCTACGCATCATCGTGATGATCAAGTTATCCTGACCGGTCTGTGCCAGTTTCGTTTGAATTTCAGTAAACGGCACGAGATGCAGCTTGATGAAGCCGGAATACCTAGCTAACACTTGGGCTAGATCAATGACCTTTTGCTCGGCTTTTTTACTTGTAAAAGGATAGCTGTGGAAATGAACGCATTCGATTTCCAATCCGCGCCGCAGCGCCGACCAACCGGCAACCGGACTGTCGATTCCACCGGACAAGAGCAGCATCGCTTTGCCATTTGAACCGAGCGGGAATCCCCCTGCTCCCGGGATCACTTCACAGAACAAATACGTGCCCTGCTCTCGAATCTCCACGCGTAGATCGACTTCAGGGTGATGAACGTCCACCTTCAGTTCGGGGTTGGCGTTTAGGATTGGGGTGCTGACCAGCTTGTTCATTTCATGCGATGAGTGAGGGAATGCCTTCCAGATCCGGCGGGCAGTCACTTTAAACTTCGTTCCCGGGGCCGGCCCCAGCTCCTTAATGAAATCAACTCCGGTCTGCAGAATGTCCTCCAACCGGGAGGGGACAACCTTGATGGGAGACATCGAAGTTACGCCAAATACGTTCTTCATCGCCGCAATCATCGGCTCCAGCGGCTCTCCGTTGATGGCAATAAAAATCCTTCCATATTCCTTGATGACTTGCGCCCGGGGGAATTTATGCATCAGCGCTTTGACATGGTTATGAATCACTTGTTCAAAGCGTGATCGGTTTCGCCCCTTCAGGGTGATTTCTCCAAAACGGAGCAGCAGCATATCATATTCCATTTTAACGTTCTCTCCTATCGTAAAGCCTGCAGCCGCTTCACACTTCGTTGTAACGCGGCGAGCAAGGCGTCAATGTCTCGCTCTTCATGTTCATCGCCCAGACTGATTCGAATTCCGGACGAGGCAACTTCCTCCGTTTTGCCCATAGCGAGCAGTACGCGGCTTGGTTCACTTCGCTTGGAAGAACAAGCTGAGCGGGTAGATACGAAAAATCCTTCTTCCTCCAGCATGTGCAGCAACGCCTCGGCCTTCATCCCCGGATAAGAAAAATGCACGATGTGCGGCGCGCCTTGCGCCGGGGAGTTGACCACAAGCTCCGGCAATTCTGCAAGCCCCTTCATCAGACGCTCACGCAAGCCACATAGCTTGGTTGCTCGAGTCTCGCGACCTTCCTTCGCCAGACGTAACGCCTTCGCGAAAGCCACGATATAAGGGATGTTCTCCGTACCTGAACGATAGCCGCCTTCTTGTCCGCCGCCAGCCAGCAGCGGCGCAAGCCGAAGCCCTTCTCGGACGTACAGCAGGCCTACCCCTTTGGGTCCTCTTAGTTTGTGCGCAGACAAGCTGTATAAATCAATTCCACTGTCATTCAACGATAAAGGCAGCTTGCCAAAGCCTTGAACGCCGTCCACATGAAACAACACCCTAGGCGCAGTCGCTTTCAGCATACGACCGATTTCCTCCACCGGCTGTACGGTCCCGGTTTCATTGTTCACATGCATGATCGACACCAACACAGTGTCTGGACGTAACGCTTCCCGTACCTGTTCGACGGTCACGCCTCCATTTTCGTCAACCGGAAGAATCGTCATTTCCCAGCCCCATGAAGCCAACTGCTTGACACTCTCAAGTACAGACGGATGCTCCGTTGCCGCTGTGATTAAATGTTTGCCCCGTTCAATAAACTGAAGGGCAACCCCTTTAATGGCCATATTGTTACTTTCCGTCGCCCCGCCGGTAAACACGATTTCACGAGGTTGAACGCCTAGTGCAGCGGCGCTTACCTCCCTTGCTTTGTCCAACAGCTTTGCACTATCTTCGCCCAGCCGGTGTAATGAAGACGGGTTGCCATAGTGCCTTGCCATTACTTCTGCTACAGTCTTGGTGACGTCCTCATAAGGCGGGGTCGTCGCCGCATGGTCAAAATAGATCATTAGGTTCACCTTCATCTCAAAAAAGATCAAATGAAAAAACGCGTATTCCCGAAATCACCGCGATCGGAGCGTTTTCCATTTGATCTTTCGAATCATGTACTTCTCAATTTTATAACCAAATTAAGCCTCGTATTTCGCTTGCGCTCGCATAATCTTGGCAATATAGCCTTGCGTCTCCTGCGGCAATAAGTGGAACTTCTCCATCAGTTGCTCATCGTTGCTGATGCCCAGCCGTTGCAGTCTGCCTGGTCCAGCGTTGTAGGCCGCAAGAGCCGTTTTAATATCCCCGCCGTAACGGTGGATTTGATATGACAAATATTTGGTGCCGCCATCAATATTCTGCGCAGGATCAAACGGGTCGCTGACTCCCAGCCCTTTCGCCGTTGCGTCCATCAACTGCATCAGCCCTTTGGCTCCAGCGGACGATACCGCCTGCGGATTAAAGGAGGATTCCGTCGCAATGACCGCTTTGATCAGACTCTCCGGCACTCCATATCGCGAACTAGCTTCGGCAATCAAAGACTGCAAATCAGCGATAACCTCCGCGGGTTGCCCCGGAACATCCCCTACTGTCGCTGCCGCAGCGGACGTTAAGTAATTCGGAAGCAGCTCTGCAAAAGAGGCTGCGTCTAACGAATCTCCACCGTCGATCCCCGCAGAATATAGATACCCTTGAAGCGATGCTAATAAAGCTTGAGTATCAACACTGGAGCCGGTCTCAGGCAAAGATCTCTCGCCCTGCTCAGCCAACATCATTTCCTGAAGCAATATATCAAACAACGAGCCGTCCATATCCCCGGTTGCTCGTTCAGATGACGATTGTTGCAAATTTAATGGATTTAAAGACTGAAGCTGAATCAGCTGTTCCACCGTTCGCGGATCGATTTGCATGCGTAATAAGCTCCTTATCGAGGAATAACTAGTTCAATGCCTATATTTTACACGCAATCCGCGACGCATACCACCCTTTTTCGATAAAAGCTGCAGAAAAGAAAAGGCCAACGCCTTAAAGATGGCGTTAGCCGGTTAGTATGACGGTCATGATTCCAGCGCTTCCGCAGCCCCATCGGACGTCGGTTAGCGGGTAAATGGCATCAGTACAAAGTAGCTTAACGTGGATACGAGCCCCAGGCCGATCGCCCAAGCCCCAGATGTTTTGTTGCCTTGGCTGTAGGCATAGAAGCCCATAACCGCAGCCAGCGGCCCCAGAATAATCGACCAAAAGAACAATGAGGCGATCCCTAAACCCACGCCGACATAACCAACGGTGCGTCCTGCCGTATCGTTGTTATCTATAGCATCGTGAGATTCTTCGGATCTTTCACTGCGGATCACGTTACCGCTGTACGTCCCGGCCGGGGTAACCTCGGCCGCATACTCCTCACGGTGCTCACGGTTCACTTTACGCGGATAGTCGGTGCGGCTCTTTTCGGCCGATTTTTTGTGCGGTTTGTCTGATTTGGTATCCGTCATCTGAAGCACCTCCGTGAAATGTGTTTTCCTTACGACGATTTGGACTTCGGTTTAAACGTATGGCAGCAAGTGGAAGCGGACGATGCAGCAGCATCTTGGTGTTCCGTATCAAACGATTCACCGGCGAACTCCGCCGAATAATGGTTCTTCGCATGCTGGTCGACATCGATCATAATGACGTCGGCATTGCACACATTTTTCTCTCCCCAATAGGTGCAGTTGGATACGCTACATTTAACTATGGGTTTTTCCCCATTTGGCATATTGATCACCTCGCGTATCATTTTCTCCCCGGTCTGATTCCCTTATGCGCTGCGCGATTAGCAAATCGTTCCCAAAAATAAAAAGATGCCGTCATCACGGCATCTTGTCGTTTCATTTGCATTTTATTTGGCGGAACGGTTTAATCGCAATTGGGTTAAATAATCGCTCTCATAATAATTGAGATCGTCCCGCAATTCCTCAAAAATTCCGGTGATATCCAGCACGATGTCACGCGCCGCGCGAACCGGTTTCTTGCGGAATCGAATGGCATCCTGACCCGTATAGGCGTATCTGCCATCTTCGGAATAGCTTTCATTTTTAGGATAGAAGAAGTTATTAACGCAATCATGATACACATGGTACAGCACTTTCTCAGCAGCTTCCTCGTCAAAGGTACCGCGACGGAGGGCAACGCCTAGCTTCTCGTAGCAAACCTCACTGAACACAAGCAGGTGACGCAGATCTGACAAAAATCCTTGGTAAAACAATACTCTGTCTTCGTCTTGGCCTTCCATTAGCTGCGGCAAAGAATGATGGTTTAAGAACGTTTCAAGCTTCTGTACCGCTTGTTTTAGCTTCTCTCGAGTGGCTTCACACAACTGCCTGATGTTATTGGCTTGTGGCATGCGAACAATTCTCCTTCACCTGTAATGATCGGTATAGTCATTAACGAAATTATCGTAACACAATTTTACAGAATACGGTATCCCTCAAGAATAAAATCAGGGGCATCACCTCACGCTATGGCTATGGACATTGGACATATAATAAAGGAGGTTTACTGATGAACTGGCGCAGATGGGCCGCTTGGGGGTTGACGGGGGCCGCGGCAGTAGCTGCGGTTTCGCTTCTCTTCCCATCCTCGGACAATGACAAGACGACTCCGCGGAATTCCGTAACTCAACTATCCGTGCCAAAGCCGGCGGAGGAGCAGAAATTAAAGCAAAGCATGCTGAAGCGGGATATGACCGCTACCGAACGGTTATCTCGCATGGACGCACGGGGCCATCTTCGTTCGCTTGCGGCAAGCTCTTCCGGCGGCAGTATAGGTGACAAGCTGCAACGTGCTGCGCGGGAATTGCAGAAGGATCATAAGCATTTTCAGGCGATCCTCTGGTACGATGCCACGAAAGGGCAAACCCGGCAGTTTCGGCGAGAGGATTTTAAACCGGACCCGGCTGTAAGCAAGCAACTCAACACCTATTTGGGGTACGCGAAAAAGGCGTTAAGCAAATCAAGCAGTTATGAATCGCCATCGTTCCCGGAGAAGCAGCCAAAATATTTCATTGCCGCAGAGCCTGTAAAAGGGAAAAAGCAAGGGATTATCGCGGTGATGGACATCGGGATCTTAGGTCGGGTGCAGGATCATCAGAATAAAAACCTGCGGTTGATCCCTTATCCGAAGGAAGGCAAGTTCAAGGTGGAATCGGTGCATGCGGACACGCTGAAAGACATCACGGTGAAAACAGGACATGACAACGAAAAAGCAAGCCATTATTATGAGAACGAAATCGTGGTGACGTTCCACAGCAAGCCTACGGACGAGCAAATGAAGCAGATGTTGGCGGACATCTCCGGCAAACCGCCGCGGAAGCTGAACAGCACCTACATTTTCCGTTCGGATACAATGAGCATGCAGCAGTTGAAGCAATATTTTCAGAATAAATGGAAGCCGAAGTATATCGAGCCGCATTATCTGTATCTGACCAATGAAACCGGCGACAGCATTTGGGACGACCCGGGAAGTTACTATTACGAAGACGATCAGGTATCCGACACCCAAGGTACCGAAGAAACTCCCGAGATTCCAAACGATCTGCTGTTCTCCGAATACCAATGGAACCTGCCGATTATTGAAACGAATCGCGGCTGGAAATTATCCAAGGGCAGCAATGATGTGATCGTAGCAGTTGTAGACACCGGCGTGGATTTGAAGCATCCCGACCTGCAGGGGCGGTTGCTGAAGGGATACAATGTGATCAACCCGGACCAAGAGCCCACCGATGATGTAGGTCATGGCACGCATGTGGCGGGCATTATTTCCGCCAATGTGAACAACGGCGAAGGGATCGCCGGCATGATGTGGGGCGGTAAAATCTTGCCGGTCAAGGCGCTCGATCAATCCGGCTCAGGCACAACCTATTCGGTGGCTCAAGGCATCATCTGGGCGACCGACCACGGCGCCAAAGTGATTAATATGAGCCTGGGGAACTACGCCGACGCTCAATTTTTGCATGAAGCAATTAAATACGCCTATGAGCGGGATGTGGTGTTGATTGCGGCTACGGGCAACGATAACACCGAACGGCCGGGTTACCCTGCAGCTTATCCGGAAGTGTTGTCCGTGTCAGCAACCGACTATAATATGCAAAAGGCTTCCTTCTCCAACTACGGCGATTATATCGACGTGATGGCGCCAGGGGAAAGCATTGCCAGCACCTATCCGGATAATCAATATGCCGCGTTATCTGGGACATCGATGGCAAGCCCGCACGTCGCAGCCCTTGCTGCTCTGATCCGATCGGTCAATCCGGACCTGAAGAACACCGAGGTCATGGACATCATCCGGAAGAACGTGATCGATTTGGGTGACAAAGGACGGGACAAATATTATGGATATGGGCAAATCGACGTCTATGCCGCGTTGCAGGCTGCTGGCGGCAGTGCAGCTCCGCTGCAGTTCTGGCCGCAGTCGGTCCAACAGAAAATGGATCGCGCAGTAGAGCGCGCGAAATAACTTTCTAAACCAAAAGCCTCCGCATCGCTGGATACATCCAAGCGATGCGGAGGCTTTAACATTGATATAGGTCATGTTCCCTTTAGTGATGAAAGTTTGCCATAAGCCGGGTTCTGTACTCGTTGCGGTATAACGGGAACCACCCTCCCGCCTTGAGTGACAATCATCTATCTAGGCCGCACATTACTGAGCGGCTCCAGCAACCAACCCGGACGCGCCTCGGGCAAAGGCCGCTTCGCGAAGAAGCTGCGTCCCATTAGGTCTTGCTCCAGGTGGGGTTTACCAGGAACGAAGTCGCCAGCGTTCCTCGGGGTCTCTTACACCTCGGTTCCATCCTTGCCTGTGACCCTCCACGAAGTGGAGAAATCCATCGGCGGTCCATTTCTGTGGCACTATCCTTCAGCTCGCGCTGACTGGACGTTATCCAGCACCCTGCCCTGTGGAGCCCGGACTTTCCTCCCGCGGCTTTGCAGCCGCCGGCGATTGTCTGTCAAACTTTCGTAAGGCAACACTAGTTAGTATACAGACATTGATGTCTGCTGACAAGAGCGATTTGCCGGTAAACCTGACGTTTCCTGCCAGCTTTGGAGACCGTTGTTTTCGTAATGTTAGCCGCCTGTTTACATGAATCGAAACGGCTCAGTATTAACCTGAGAAGCATGTACCCGGGTCGCATATTTGCCTTCGTTTAATTTCTCTGTCAGCCAGGCCGCAACGCGAGGCTTCATGATTTTCTCCGCATTATGCCCCGGATCGATGATGGCAACTCCAGCCATCCAAGCATCCTGCGCGGTATGGTAATCGACGTCCCCGGTGACAAGTACGTCCGCCCCGCGGAATTGAGCACTCTTCCAATACCGCCCGCCGGAACCGCCCAAGACCGCGGCCTTGCGAATCGGCCGGTCCAAATCTCCAACAACACGAACCATCGGCACGTCCAGCCGTTCCTTGACGCGCTGCACGAAGTCGCGAAGCGTAACCGGCTCTGTGAGCTTCCCGACCCGCCCGAGTCCAAAAGTGCGCCCCTTCAGATCCATCGGGTATAGATCATAGGCTACCTCTTCATACGGATGCTGCTTCAGCATCGCTTGAATGACCTTGCTGCGCAGGCTGTGCGGCACAACGGTTTCAATGCGTACCTCTTCGACCCGCTCCAGTTTGCCTTGGCTGCCGATGTATGGGTCGGTCCCCTCTCCGGGTTTAAACGTGCCAAAGCCTTCGATATTGAAGCTGCAGTGGCTGTAGTTGCCGATATGACCTGCTCCAGCATTCAACATCGACTGAAGCACCGGCTCGTGATGATCCTTCGGCACAAACACGACCAGCTTATACAGGTTGTCCGTATGCACATCTTCAAGCGAATCGGCACTTTCAATGCCCAAGACTTCCGCCATCCAGTCGTTCATCCCGCCGTCGGTGACATCGAGGTTCGTATGCGCGATATATACCGCAATATCGTTTTTGATCAGCTTCTCGTACACCTTTCCCATCGGCGTATCGCTCTGCAAATGAGCCAGCGGACGATAAATGATGGCGTGATGGGCAACAATCAGATCCGCTTCCAAAGCAATTGCCTCGTCCACAACCTCCTCATTTACATCCAATGCCACAAGCACATTGCGAATTTCCTTCTGCAGACTGCCTAATTGGAGGCCAATTTTGTCCCCCTCCATCGCCACATGCTTGGGAGCTAATTGCTCCATGTATTGCACTACTGTTTGTCCTTTGGCAAACATGCCAGCACCTCCTTTAACTGCTCCGATAATCGAGTGAGCTCCGCTTCCTTGTGACGGGAAGCCTCCAACGTCGAAGAAGCCACCGACCGGCGAATCCCCTCCAACTTACGAAGCTCTGATTCCCATTTCTTGAAAAAGACTTCATTCGGGGCTGCCGTTAATCGAGGCCCCATCATAAGCAGGAGCTCGCGAGTTAAGCTGACTCGGCCTCCTGCCAGCTGGCGTTCCCGATAGAGCTCCGCATTTCGGGCTTCGGCATCCGGCGTGGTTTCGGCCATCAGCACTTCGTAAATTTTGCCGTCCTCTTCCAGGATCGCCTCTTCAGCCAAATACCAATCGTGCTCAAGTAGCCAGCGGCGGACAAATTCTCCGCCAACATTCGGTTGGAGCACGAGTCGCTTGACACCGACCAGCTTCGCTTGACCCGCATCGAGAATGGAGGAGATCAGCGCCCCGCCCATGCCGGCGATGGTAATCACGTCCACCTCGCCGGGGGTAATGACAGCAAGTCCGTCTCCTTTGCGGACTGAGATGCGCGCCGTCTCCCCGGCCTCAGCCACCTGGCGGCGGGCCGCTTCCAGCGGGCCGTCATTCACTTCGCCAGCAACGGCGAAGACCGCCTGTCCGCTGCGCACGGCAGCCACGGGCAGCAGCGCGTGATCTGATCCGATATCGGCAAACCGGCATCCCGCCGGAAGCCAGTCGGCAATGAGCTGCAATCTAGCTGACAATTTCATGTCGATTCTCTACACCACCCATTTTTTCTTAACCCATAGATAATAGCAGATCTGCCAAAGAGCAAGCGATTTTCAAGTACCGAGGCATCACAAATCGCATCATCTAGCAACGCACAACAATTTGCATTGCCCCGGGAAAAACGGTAAAATAAAAACCAATAAAGAAAAAGAAGGAAATTATTCCAAAAGTAAGGGGCGACGCTTCACGGACTCAGAGCCGTTCACGACAGTATAGTTCCATAAAGCGCCGCTTTAACAAAAATGACCTTGCTGCTTGGCTGCAGAAGGTCAAGATTGCAGGCGTTAACACCTATTCGAGGAAGTCCTTCAACCGCTTGCTGCGGCTCGGATGGCGCAGCTTACGGAGCGCCTTCGCTTCGATTTGCCGAATACGCTCCCGCGTGACGCCGAAGACTTTCCCCACTTCCTCAAGGGTTCTCGTACGTCCGTCGTCCAGTCCAAACCGTAAACGAAGCACGTTCTCTTCGCGTTCAGTGAGCGTGTCCAGTACATCCTCCAGCTGTTCTTTCAGCAGCTCGTAAGCCGCTGCGTCGGCTGGCGCCAAGGCTTCCTGATCTTCAATAAAGTCGCCAAGATGGGAGTCGTCCTCTTCCCCAATCGGCGTTTCCAGCGATACCGGCTCTTGGGCGATCTTCATGATCTCCCGGACCTTCTCCACGCTAAGATCCATCTCCGCCGCGATTTCTTCCGGTGCTGGTTCGCGTCCCAGCTCTTGCAGCAGCTGCCGGGATACCCGAATCAGCTTGTTAATCGTTTCGACCATATGAACCGGAATCCGAATCGTACGGGCCTGGTCGGCAATCGCACGGGTAATGGCCTGACGAATCCACCAGGTGGCATAGGTACTAAATTTGAAGCCTTTCTTGTGGTCGAATTTCTCCACGGCTTTAATCAAGCCCATATTTCCTTCTTGGATCAGATCCAAGAACAGCATGCCGCGACCAACATAACGTTTGGCGATGCTGACAACCAACCGCAGGTTGGCTTCAGCCAAACGCCGCTTCGCCTCTTCGTCCCCGTTCTCGATCCGTTTGGCCAGCTCCATTTCGTCGTCCGCCGACAACAGCGGGACGCGTCCGATTTCCTTTAGATACATCCGAACTGGATCGTTAATTTTGATTCCCGGAGGAAGCGAGAGGTCGTCGTCGTAATTAAAATCATCGTCATGCGAGTCGTCTCCATCGCCGCGACTGCGATGATCGTCGTCGCCGTCACCGGTGATGTCGATGCCGAGATCGGCCAATTGTTCAAAAAACTCGTCCATTTGCTCGGGATCCTGATCGAAAGGCGAAAGCTTCTCCATAATTTCTTTATAAGTTAAGGATGATCTTTTCTTCCCTTGTTCGATCAATTGATCCCTTACCTGCTCTAAGGTAAGTTCCGTTTCTAGTTCAGTATGTTGATCATTCGTCATTTCTGGCTCCCTCCTCCCTAGAAACATCATCGAAAGTCCGTTCGTCTTACTGTCTCTCTAGGGCAATAATCTCACTTGCAATTTGCGCCGCACGCAAATAGTCACCGGCCCGTTCGGCCGATACCATTTCCTCTTTCTTGCGTTTGATCTGCTCCAGCAGCGGCACCTTTTGAATTTCACGGATACAATCGTCCAACTCCTGTGTGGTCCATTCAGCCGGTGTATCCATCATCGCGATCGAGATGACCGTCTGCTCAAGCCGTTCATCCTGAAGCGAGGATATGAACCGACTGGCATCCGGGGGTTTCCCTTGCGCATAATAGGCGTATAGATAAGCGGCAATCGCCACATGATCTTCGATGTTAAAGTTCGTCCCAAGGCGTTCGCCTACATAGCGGGACACCTCTTCGTCCTGAAGCATGAATGAAAGCAGTCTCCGTTCCGCCACATGAAAAGCGGGCAGCAACGTCGGCATGGATGCCTGCCCTTTTTTATGCCTACCATTATTCCACCTTTCGGGCTTATTATCCCCGGCATTTGCCTTTTTTTGCATAGCTGTTCTCAGCTCGTTGCACTCTTGCTTCAAGCTGTCGAAGGACACCTGCAATTCGGCGGAGAGCTCCTTCAAATAAATTTCGCGTTCGCTTGGGGAGGAGAGCGCCGCAATAATCGGCATCGCCTCTTTGATATAAGCGATCTTTCCGTCTTCTTCTAGCAGTATATGGTTTTTTCTCAGATATATAAGCCTAAATTTAACGGAAGATACCGCACCTTCCAAAACTTGATGACGGAACCGCTCGGCTCCGTACTTTTGGATAAATTCATCAGGGTCCAACCCTTCGCTGAGCATTGCAATTTTCACTTGGGAAAAACCTGCACCTTCAAGGATCGGAATGCTCTTTAAGGCTGCAGCCTGACCGGCGGAGTCTCCGTCATAGCAGACCAACACCTCATCGGCAAGGCTCCGCATGATCGCCGCATGGTGTTCCGTCAAAGCGGTCCCCATGGTAGCAACACCGTTGTGAACTCCGGCTTCCCATGCGCTGATGACATCGCCGTAACCCTCAAACAGGACGATTTGGCCTGTCTTGCGGATCTCGTTCTTGGCTTGATGCAAATTGTAAAGAACTCGGCTCTTTGTAAACAGCTTGCTTTCCGGCGAATTTAAGTATTTCGGTTGCCCGTCGCCGAGCACTCTGCCCGCAAACGCAATGACCTTGCCGTTTCGGTTGTGTAATGGGAAGATGACCCGATCGCGGAAGCGGTCCACATAACCGGTACCGTCCTGCTTCGCTGACAGCAATCCGCCCTTCTCCATCGTTTCCAAATTAAATGATCTCTTGTCCAAAAACTGGACGAGCGTATCCCATCTGGCGGGTGCGTAACCAATCTGGAACGTATCGATGGCCTTGTCGGTAAAGCCGCGGGATTTCAAATATTCCATCGCCGGCTTCCCGTATTCGGTGTTCTTGAGCAAATAATGATAAAGCTTGGAGGACCACTCATGGGCCTGCAGCAGCTCTTCCAACTCCCGGTTACGCGGAGTATCGGCGTAACTTCTGCCTTTATCCTCGTAAGGGATATGCGCCTCGTCCGCCATGATTCTGACAGCTTCGGGAAAGGTTAATCCTTCGATTTCCATCCTGAATTTGATGGCATTTCCGCCTTTGCCGCAGCCATAGCAATGGAAAATTTGGCGTTCGGGTGTGACTGTAAACGATGGGGTCTTCTCCGAATGGAACGGACATAACCCCTTCAAGTACTTCCCCTGCTTCGTTAGATGAACGTGCTTGCTGACCGTATCGACGATATCGTGCTGACGCAGAACCGCCTCGATGACTTCCTCCGGAATGCCACGCCCGGTACTCATCCAAATCACCTTCATCTTTCACGCGTGAGTATTGCTCAAAATGTCAAAAAACACCGACATTTTGCTGCTCTCGGGTGACACGTAAATAGTAATTCGCTAAAACTATACATTCTCCTGCAAACGAAGCAAAAGTTTTGACAAAGCGTCGGCAAACCGCTCACGATCCTCGATGGTAAAAGGCTTGGGCCCCTTAGCGCGATGCCCTGCCCGTCTAGCTTTCGCATGATGATGACGGCGTTCGAGCAAATAGTCGATATTTCCCGGATGATAGATATCACCGCGCGGCGAAATCCCATGGCAGTCTCTTGCGATGATCAATGCCGCCAGCCCGTAGTCCTGGGTCACAACGATATCGCCCTTCTCTACATGGGCGGCAATGTACATATCCGCGCTTTGTCCGCTGCGATCCACCTGGACAACCGTCACGCCCGGTTCCGGCTGCAGAACATGATCATATGAGGCCACCATAATCACAGGTACACCAAATCTGCCAGCCGTTTCGGCAATTTCCGCCTTGACCGGACAGGAATCCCCATCGACGACGATCCGCATCCACCACGCCTCCATGTAATACAATATAACCTCGAAATACCTGAATCTAAACAAGACTCAGGTGAAACTCTCGTTTTTTGCCGAATAGCGATGGATGGCTGACGGCAAGCCCATCGCTTGCCGTCAGCCATACTTTTGCTTCATTGCCTTCTATTATGCCCAAACCAATTTGCCGAAATCGGCAAAAGCTTTGAGATCTTCATCAATCGCCGCCAGCAAGGCCAACCGGTTCGTCCGGATCGCATCATCCTCCGCCATAACCATGACGGCATCAAAGAACACGGTAATCGCATCTTTTAATCCGCTGATCAGCTCCAGCGCACCAACCGCGTCGCGGGCAGCCAGCGTCTCCCGGTATTTATCCGAGACCGAACGCCATGCCTCGTACAACGCTTGTTCTGCAGGTTCAGAGAGCAGATCGGAGCGAACCTTCTCACCGGTGGCTTTGGCCGCCAGATTGCTGACCCGTCCAAACGATTCAACGGTTGCTTTGAACTCGTCCTTCGCATCTACCGCTTTCATCAGCGCCTTGCCGCGTGCTACCGTCGAGACAACATCATCATAGCCCGCCGACAGAACGGCGTCGACAACGTCATAGCGGAGGTTTTCGTCCGAAAGCGTCTTTCTGACGCGTAAGCCAAAGAAATCCACCAGGTCCTTCATGATTTCATCTTCGCTGCGTTTCAGCCCGCGGAATTGCTGATGCGTCTCCAGCGCCAGCTTGAAAATCTCCGTAAGCGAAACGGACAGCTTATGATCCACGATGATTTGCACAATGCCGGCAGCCTGACGGCGCAGGCCGTACGGATCCTGGGAGCCGGTTGGAATGATCCCAATGGAGAAACAGCCAACAATCGTGTCAATCTTATCCGCGATGCTGACAATCGAGCCAACGGTTGAAGCAGGAACGGCATCATCGGCAAACCGCGGCTGATAATGCTCAAAGATCCCTCTGGCCACCGCTTCGGGTTCGCCGGCTTTACGGGCATAATCTTCACCCATAACTCCTTGCAATTCAGGGAACTCGTAAACCATCTGAGTTACGAGGTCAAACTTACAAATTTCCGCTGTACGCGCAGCAGCTTCGGCTGTTCCGGTATCCGTCCCCAGCATCGCCGACAACTTCTCGGTATTGCGACGGATGCGGCGCACTTTGTCCCCGATCGTACCAAGCTCATCATGGAACACGATACTTTCCAGCTTGGACAGCGCGTCTTTAATCGCCAACTTTTGATCTTCCTCATAGAAGAATTTCGCGTCGGACAACCGAGCACGAAGCACCTTCTCGTTCCCGCGGGCAATCACGTCCAGCGACGTGTTGTTCCCGTTACGCACGGTGACGAAGTAAGGAAGCAGGTTGCCTTGCGCATTCAGTACCGGGAAGTAGCGCTGATGTTCGCGCATCGAGGTAATGAGCACTTCCTGCGGAATGTTCAGGAACGATTCTTCGAACGTACCGTACAGCACCGTTGGCGTCTCGACCAAGAACAGGACTTCCTCCAGCAAATCTTCCTTCACGGCGATGTGCCAGCCTTTTTCTTTTGCCAAGGCGTCGATTTGGTTCTGGATCAAAGCTTGACGTTCATTAACGTCTGCGATCACGTGCTGGCTGCGCAGCGTTTCCACATAAGCTGAAGGTTCTTCGATAACGGTTTCCGTTCCAAGGAACCGGTGTCCCCGCGTCACGTTACCGGATTTCACTCCAGCGATTTCAAGCTCGATGACGTCTTTGCCGAACAACGCCACCAGCCAGCGAATCGGGCGCACGAACTTAAAGTCGTAATTGCCCCAACGCATGTTCTTCGGAAAATTCATCGCCTGCAAAATGCCCAGCAATCCGTCAGCAAGAAGACTCGATGTCTCTACACCAATTTTGCTTTTGCTGACATAAACATACTCCGTACCGCCAACCTCACGGAACGTAAATTGCTCCGGGCTGGCTCCCTGGCTGCGGGCAAAGCCAAGTGCTGCTTTACTCCACTGTCCGTTTTCATCCAGGGCGATTTTACGCGAAGGCCCTTTTACTTCCTCATGCACGTCCTCTTGCTTTTCTGCCACATCTTTGACGAGGACAGCCAGTCGGCGAGGGGTTGCATAAGCCTCAACGGCTCCGTGTTGAATGACCGATTCCTCCAGCCATTTCTCCGTCCGCTCCTTTAATTGCTCCATCGCGGCGCGGATGAACCGGGCCGGCATTTCTTCCAGTCCAATTTCAAACAACAGATTCTTAGCCACGTGCAGCACCCCCTTTCTGAAGCATCGGGAATCCAAGCTTCTCACGTTCCTCTAAATAAGTTGCTGCAACTTGACGGGCCAAATTCCGGACCCGCGTAATATATCCTGTCCGTTCGGTGACACTGATCGCCCCACGGGCATCCAGCAGGTTAAACGTATGCGAACATTTCAACACATAATCGTAAGCCGGGTACACCAAATGCTGCTCCATTGCTTTGTTCGCTTCTTGCTCGTACATGTTAAACAGCGTAAACAGCATTTTCACATCGGAGATTTCAAACGTGTATTTAGAATGCTCATATTCCGCCTGATGGAAAACATCACCGTACGTCGTGCCGTCCACCCATTCGAGCTCGAACACGTTCTCCTTGTCTTGAATGTAGGAGGCCAGGCGCTCCATCCCATAAGTGATTTCTACGGCGACCGGGTTCGTTTCGATCCCGCCGACTTGCTGGAAGTAAGTAAACTGCGTAACTTCCATACCGTCCAGCCAAACTTCCCAGCCAAGACCCCATGCGCCTAAGCCCGGATGCTCCCAGTTGTCTTCGACAAACCGGATGTCATGCTCCAGCGGGTTGATGCCGAGCCGCTTCAAGCTTTCCAGGTAAATCTCCTGGATATTGTCCGGCGACGGCTTCATGATCACTTGGAACTGATGGTGCTGGTACAACCGATTTGGGTTCTCCCCGTAACGGCCGTCCGCTGGACGACGGGAAGGCTCCACGTAAGCCACATTCCACGGCTCCGGGCCAATCGAACGCAGGAACGTCATTGGGTTCAGCGTACCGGCCCCTTTCTCCACGTCATACGGCTGCACGACGATGCAATTCTGTTCTGCCCAGAACTGCTGGAGCGTCAAGATCATTTGTTGAAAGTTGATACTCATGGCGAACCTCATCTCCTAACCTTCAGGTTTGTTCAGCAAGCATGGGCTAGAAGGGAAAATAAAAAGCCCCCGCCTCTACGCCTGCTGTCAGACGTAGGGACGAGAGCTGTAAGTTCCCGCGGTTCCACCCTACTTGATTTGCCGCCGCCTCCTGTCGGAGACCAAGGCTGCAAATCCGCTTTTCACGATCGGTTTGTGCTCCCGGGCTGCCGCTTCACAAGACCGTCTATCCGGGCTCCCACCCTCCCCGGTCGCTTGTTCCCTCTCCTGATCCTCAACATCGACTCAGAAAAAGGGGGTCATAGACTTCTTCTTGCTACTCTTCCCGTTCAACGCACAATTCTCCCTCTTGCACAGTACATTTTGAGGGAGAAAGTCTTTTATATATTAACTAATTTTATCTCGTTCGTCAAATTTCATACTTGTCCAGTTGATCGAGAAAATGACGGGATTTCAACTTCAGCCCAAGCTGCATATCCATGAAGGCACGCATCACAGTCTTTAGCTCCCGTTTCGTCTCGTCCTTCACCTCGACGTTTCCGAGCCGGCGCAGGTCCATTTTTTCAAATAACATAAGCAATTTAAGCACGCCCGGTGTGACCTGCATCGCGGCCGGATCTTGATGGCGGCAGGATCGGCAAAGTCTCCCGCCTAGACGCGGGCTGACATGCGGTGAATCGTCGACCCGCCCGCAGGAGACGCAGCTTTCAAATGAAGGTCCATAGCCTGCGGCCTGCAAGATTTTCATTTCGAAGAGATGGATGACGATCTGCGGGTCCTTGCCCGACGACAACCCATCCAGGCAAGCCTTCAATTGAGTGAACCAGAAGCTGCCCACCTCTTCATCCTGCAGGGTCTTGTCCAACAGCTCACAGGCATACGAAGCATAGGCCGCGAGAAAAATGTCCTCACGCAAAGAAAAGTGAGACTCAATCATCTCACCCTGGTTCAAGGTGCCCAATCCGCCGTTTTGGCGGAAGAACACGTATTCTCCATGTGTAAAAGGCTGAGTCAGGGCCCCGTGGCGGCTCTTCACCTTTTTGGCGCCGCGCACCAGTACCCCGATTTTACCGCTCGTTTCGGTACATAATGTAATAATTTTATTGCCTTCCCCATAGTCCATACTGCGGATGACAATTCCTTCCACCCTGTAGAGCATTTCGTTTCCCCCAAACTCGCCTCTCCCGCCAAATCCGTACTACTCAGCTTCTTCCTCTAGAATCAGCTCTTCGGCAGCCGCAGCCTCCTCCTCATACGCGCTGCTGGCTTCTTTGTAAAGCAAGTAAGCATCGACATCTCCAGTCATCGCAAAATACTTCCACGAAAAATCTCGCATTCGTATTCACCCTTTCTTCGGAAATGACGCCTGCATCTACAAAGATAGGATGTGCGCATGAACGGGATCTATGCGTTGCAATAACTCCCAGTATAAAGCTAGAACTAGACGTTACGGCTTAAGCGTCCTTATGGAACCCGAGGTCCTTCAAGATCCGTTCTTGGTTCCGCCAGTCTTTCTTCACCTTCACCCATAACTCAAGAAAAATCTTCGATCCAAGCAGGTTCTCGATATCTTGCCGGGCCAGCTTGCCTACTTCCTTCAGCAGCGCCCCTTGCTTACCGATAATAATCCCCTTCTGGGAATCGCGCTCTACAAAAATGACCGCGGAAATGTACACGACACCGTTCTCCTGTACGCGCATATCTTCAATCGTGACAGCGATGGAGTGCGGCACTTCCTCGCGGGTGAGATGCAAGATTTTCTCGCGGATCAGCTCAGCGCAGACAAACTGCTCCGGATGGTCCGTAACCTGATCCTCCGGATAATACTGCGGTCCTTCCGGCAGGTATTTGCCGATCTGCTCCAGCAGCCGGTTCACGTTGTTCCCCAGCATGGCGGAAATCGGTACGATTTCGCTAAATGGATAAAGCTGACTATACTCTTCAATCAACGGCAGCAATTGTTCTGGCTCTACGCGGTCGATTTTGTTCAGCACCAGAATGACCGGTGTCCGTACATCCTTCAGCCGTTCGATGATATAGCGGTCTCCACCGCCCAATCCTTCCGCCGCATCCACGAGGAACAATACGGCTTCGACTTCGCCAAGGGTGTTGAGCGCCGTCGTATTCATGTAGTCGCCAAGCTTCGATTGCCGCTTGTGAATCCCTGGCGTATCCAGGAAGACGATCTGCATCTCTTCCGAAGTATAAACGCCATGGATTTTATTCCGCGTCGTTTGCGGTTTATCGGACATAATGGCGATCTTCTGCCCGATGATCTGATTCATCAGCGTGGATTTCCCCACATTCGGGCGTCCCACAATCGCCACAAAACCGGATTTGAATTTTGCTTTTGCCATATCGTGAGTTCCTTTCATGTGACCTGATCCGTCCTTCCGTCGGAATCGGTCCGTGTTGGTTCTGTGAAGTCATGTTGCGTGAGATCTGTACTGGTTTCTGTATTGGTTTCTGTAGTTGGTTCGTTTTGGGGTTCGACAGTTGGTCCAATCCGTCCGTGCGTAACGGAACGTAGAGACCTTATTTGCCTATTTCCCGGGAATTTCCCGCGCTAACGGAACTCAGAAGCCTTATTCTGCGCTCACAACGATCATAGCCAGCGAAAGATCCGAATTAACGTCTCCTGGTTCCGTTAGAGATCCAAATCGCCTCAATAAAGCGAAATAACGTCTCTCCGTTCCGTTAGAGATACACCCGCCACTTACTTCTGTTCCTCCAAATGGGACGGACCGAAGGCGTAGGGCAGCAACTCCCGTACCGTGGTCTGACGGATGTCGCCCTTCAGATTACCCAGGATGACAGGCATGTCCGGCCCGCATAGCTCAAACAGCACTTGGCGGCATACCCCGCAAGGCGCAACCGGTTCTTCAGTGTCGGCAACCACGGCGATGGCTTGAAACGTTCCGGGTTGATGCCCGTCGGCAATCGCCCGGAACATCGCGGTACGCTCCGCGCAGTTTCCCGGGGAATAAGCCGCATTCTCAATATTGCAGCCGTGATGAACCTGTCCTTTGCTATCCAGCAGAGCTGCCCCAACGCCAAATCCCGAATATGGAATATATGCTGCTTTGCGGGCTTCGATCGCTTCTTTCATCAGTTGACCGTAATCCATAACCCTATCATCTCCTTCAACCATAGCAAAAATAAGTTACAGGGAAATCCACAGTCCATCCCGCCGTTATCAGGAGCACTGACCTTACAGCAGCCCCAACCAACGCATCAATGGCTGGTAAAAAATCAAGATCCCGATGACTACGGCGACAACCGCAGCGACCAGTACAGCCCCGGCCGCGGCATCCTTAGCGATCTTGCCAAGTCGATGCCACTCAGGGGCTGCGAGATCTACAACGGCTTCAATCGCCGTATTAACGAGCTCAAGAGAAATAACTAAGGCGATGACGAGCAGTAATAAGGCTACGTCTCTCGCGGGGAGGGATAACGCAATCGCCGCGGCAATCACAATGACCGCCGCGACGCAATGGAACCGCAAATTCCGCTCAGTCTTCAGCGAAGTAACGATTCCCTCCAAGGCACATCGAAAAGATGAACTCCAGCGGCGCGACGGCTTCATTAGCGAACAAGCCCTACCTCGGCAAGCGCCGCTTCTTGTTTACCCATCATTTCCGCCTCACTGACCGCATCCTGATGATCGTAACCTAACAGGTGCAGGAACCCGTGTACAAACAAAAATCCAATTTCCCGCTCCAGCGAATGACCGTACTCTTCACTTTGCGCTTTGGCCCGTTCCACGGAGATGATAATATCTCCAAGCATATCGGTCATATCGTCCAACTCTTCATCTTCTTCCAGCTCATAGACGATTTCTGGCTCTTCCTCCAGCGATTCGTTCATCGCAAACGACAACACATCGGTCGGCCGGTCGATGCCGCGATAATCACGGTTTAATTCGTGGATCGCCTCATCATCTACGAATGTAAGCGCCACTTCACCTTCCGTGATGCCCTCCGCTTGTCCAGCGATCTGCAGCACCCGCTCTAAGAGATCAATCAGCTCCTGACGGATCTCCATTTTATCTTGCTCATTGCTCCAAGCCAGCTGTAGGCCCATTAGCGTTTTGCCCCCTGTCCTTCTCCTCGTTCTCTTTACTCTTCTTCACTTCCTCCGGATACTCAATCCGGGAATGGAAGATGCCCATGACCGTTTCCTTTAACGTTTGGGCGATGATATCGAGCTCCCGCATCGTCAGATCACATTCGTTAAACTGGTGATCGTCTAAGCGGCTCTTAATAATTTTCTCGATCATGGACTCCACTTGCTCTACCGTTGGTTTGCGCAGAGAACGTACCGCTGCCTCAACACTGTCAGCAATCCCAACTACAGCCGCTTCCTTCGATTGAGCCTTCGGCCCCGGATAACGGAAATCATCCTCCGTGAAGTCCGGCTCGACGCCTTGTTCCTCCGCTAAGCGCAGCGCCTTGTGGTAGAAATAATGCAAAAACGTCGTTCCATGATGCTGCTCGGCGATATCCCGGATCGGCTTCGGCAGCTTGTACTCCTTTTGCATCTCCACCCCATCTCGAGCATGGGCGATAATAATCGATTTGCTTAACTTCGGATCGATAAAGTCGTGTGGATTTTCCATGTTGTTCTGGTTTTCGATAAAATAGCTCGGCCGCTTCGTCTTCCCGATATCGTGATAATACGAGCCAACACGGCACAGTAGTCCGTTGGCACCAATCGCTTCGGCGGCCGCTTCCGACAGGTTGCCGACCATCACGCTGTGATGGTACGTCCCCGGCGTCTCCGTCAACAGCTTGCGCAAGAGCGGGTGGTTCGGGTTCGACAGTTCCACCAGCTTAAGCGCTGAGAGAATGCCGAAGGTGACCTCGAAGAACGGCATCAAGCCGATGACCAAAATCGTGGTCAACAATCCTCCCGCCACAGAAAATCCAAGCGCATATAACGTGCTGGTTTGCGTCCAGTCCTGATTATCAATTAGCTGCAGGGCAAAGATCGACAGCGCGCCAAACAAGCAGATCATAATCCCCGCCTTGAGCAGGGTGGATCGTTGGCTGGCCCGGTGAATCGCAAAAATCGCTGCAAACGAAGTCACCAATGCGAAGAACCCAAATTGGAAATCAAAAATTTCGCTTTGCCGCTGATTCAAAATGATGCTAGCCAGGACGCTAAACAAAAAGGAGCAGAGATACGCAAGCGGCAAGTCCAATAGCAGTGTAATCAGCATCGCACCGGTAGCAATCGGGGCTAAATACCCGACAAAAGCCTGCTGCTCGCTCTGCAGAATGTTGATGACATGCATCGAAGCAATCGTGATAAAAATAATAAGCAGCAACATAACGAACTGCGCGTTGTTGTATTTAAACCGGCTGGCGCCTTCCGATTGACGAATAAACATAATCAGCCCGGTCGCCATCAACAATGACAGCAAAAGAAGCCCCAATTGCGGCGAATAATCAACCTCATCTTTGAGAAGGCCGTTCTTCTCCAGCAGCGTGTACATTTCCTGGGTAATTCTCTCACCCTTATGTACGAGCACGTCCCCTTGCTTAATATACACCGTAGGCGTATTCTCGCGTGCTTCCACCTTCGCCGCCTTCGTCGCCTCTTCATCATAGAACTTATTCGCGGTGATGGACAGTCGAGCAAGCTCCTGTACGACCTCGCGTGCCGTCCGTTTGCTTAACGAGCTGGTGCTGACCATTTCCGCAACTTTTGCCCGTGCGGTCTGCGCTTCAACGATTGGATCCGCCGTCAGCCGGGCTACAATATCCGCAGCAACCGGCTTCATCGCGTTGATATCCTCTGAGGTTAAGCGAGGAATTTTGATAAACGTCTCTTCCGAGATGTGATATTGCTGTTCATCAATGCGCTGAGTTACTTCCTCAAATAAGGTCGCCGAATAAACGCTGGAATTCCGATTGTTCATGATGAAATTCTGCACATGATCCTTCACCCGCTGCGGCAGTTCCTCGCGGTAGATCTTGATCTTATCTTCCTCTGAAACCTGGTCGTCCTGGTTCAACCGAAAGATCCGGTCAAGCATTTGCGCGACAAGCGTTTCATTGCGGAGCGGCAGAATGGTATAGACCTGTCCTACTTTCTCAGCCGCCTCTTCTTGCGCTTTCAGCGTCGCCTTCGTATCCGGAATGTCCATCGGCGCCAAGATTTCTTTCTCGCTTGGCAAACCTACCGCAATGTCATACGTTTCGGGCAACAGTTTGGGCGCCAAGCTGACGTAGAACATAACGACAAGCAGCGCGAACAGAACATAACGCACGCTGGTGCTATACTTCCATCCTGCAAACCTGGATTGTAACGCGCTTTTCTTTTGCTGATCGTCATTAGTCATATTAGACAGCCCTCCTGAACATGGTAAACCCTAACAACATCCCAGAAGCTTACCCTAAGTTTTCGGCAGCGCGGTCGTACGCCATAATGATCTTCTGGACCAGCGAATGACGAACGACGTCGGACTCGGCAAATTGGACGAACCCGATCTCTTCGATCCCGCTCAAAATTGCCTTCGCTTCGACCAAACCGGATTTCTTCCCTTTAGGAAGGTCGATTTGCGTCACGTCCCCGGTAATAACCATTTTGGATCCAAAGCCCAGCCGCGTCAGGAACATCTTCATTTGCTCCGGCGTCGTATTTTGAGCTTCGTCCAAAATAATAAAGGAATCATCCAGCGTCCGGCCCCGCATATAGGCAAGCGGCGCGATCTCGATTAAGCCGCGCTCCAACGCCTTCGCAGTCTGCTCCGGTCCCATAACATCGTACAATGCATCATACAGCGGACGCAGATAAGGATCCACCTTCTCCTGCAAGTCCCCCGGCAAGAATCCCAGGCTCTCCCCTGCTTCCACCGCCGGCCGGGTCAAAATAATCCGTTTGACCGAGCCTTCCTTCAGCGCGCTAATCGCAAGAACAACGGCCAAGTACGTTTTGCCTGTCCCAGCTGGGCCGACACCAAACACAACGTCCCGTTTCTTAATCGTCGAAACGTAGTGCTTCTGCCCGATCGTCTTCACCCGAATGGGCTTGCCGCGATACGTGATCGCAATTTCACCTTTATATAAATCAAGCAGCTGATCTGCACGGAAATCCTTGGCCAAATCGACGGCATATAAAACGTCCCTTTCGGTCAAGATATATCCGTTCCGAATCAGTTCCAGTAATACCACAAACAACTGCTCTACCTTCTCCGCTTCGCGTTGTTCCCCGCGGATGGTAATTTCCGATTCTCGCAAAACAATGCTTGCTGGTAAATGCTGTTCAATTAACTTCAGGAACGAATCCTGAGGGCCAAATAAAGAAAGTCCTTCAGCCGCACTGTGAAGCGGTAATTTGATGTTCACCAGTTGTTCCGACAAATAGCCTCATTCTCCTTGATCTTGTACTATCGGCACTTCTTCTGCAATGTTCTGTTCTACTTCGAAATGCACTTTTATATAAACTTTACCATTGTCCGCCTTCTCATGCAAAATTTTTTGATCGAGAATGACGCTATCTGTGCCGTATTTCGCCAGAATATCGCGTTTTGCTCGCTCAATCCCCTCTTGTTTCGCCTGTTCTTCCGTCCGTTTCAACTCAAGCTCCGTCGTTTCCATCACCTTCTCGGTCATCCAGCCAATCGGGAGCTTCCAACCGCGCCATGTCAGCGGATCCTGATCCGTCATCGTCTCGGATTGCGCATAGCTCACTTTCCCATAACCGGTGAACTGAATTGCAGTATCACCAAAATATAAATACCCCCGTTGCTTGCGCTCTCCTGTATAAACCTTCTGTTTATATACTAGCGGCACTTGGATATTATACTCGTGCCAGACGATACCGCGAATCTTCGCTACGGGCATGATCGGCTTGCCGCCCTGGAATCCCGACACCAGCACTTGTCCTTTCTTCACCCGGTCGTTCTTCCTGACCTCCGGCTGACCTCTCTCCGCATAAATATGGGTGATCACCGCGTCATGCTTGCTGACCAAATGGCTTGGGCTAACCAGCTTCTGATCCTTAGGCTTCGTTGCCTCCACGACTTGGATCGTGATTTTCGTCCCTGTACGAGTTACCCCAACCCAGGACGCACCCGGCAGCTTGCGGCTCAGCTCGGCAGACAGCTTGTCCTGCTCAGGCAAACGAAAAATCCATTGAAACGGATAAATCCCCTCCTGTCTCGCCGCTTGGAGAATGTCTTGGGAGGCAATTTCCTTGTTGCCTACCACCTCGACATCCCAGACTAGCGAAGATAAGCAAAAAATCGCCGCAATAAATAAAGCGAATCCGGCGATAAACCCCTTCCGCTTCCACACGCGGCCTAATACAAACGGGAGCCCGGAGCGGCCCTGAACCGACAATCGGCAGCCTGTCCGTTTCAAGAGCGGCCGCAGCCGGAAGAAATCGGGCAGCGCGATCTTCATGTTCATTTGCCCCCCAGGCAAGGGCTGGACATCCCAAATGTCGATGCCCTGGTGAGATAACTCATTCACAAGCTGTTCGATCGATCCTCCGCGGACCGTGACGGTAACGATGCCTCTCAGCTGGTTTAAAGCCGGTGATTTCACGCTTCATTCCTCCGTTCCACGATATTTAATGCCGAAGATCCGGCCCTCCACGACCACTTCTTCGGGCATGATAGCTTTAATAACCAAACCGCTTCCCTCAACTTCCAGCGTTCCTTCACTCAGCGCCAGATGCAGCGCTTCGGGAGAGAAGTGGACCACACCCCGATGATTCTCTATATATAGCTGCTGACCTCCAATTAAGGTGAGCCTCGGCAAATCGAATACAAGATCACTTGGCAGGTCGAGCGCATCGACCGTCCATTTGCGAATTTTGCGGACAAACCGGCTCATATGAGGCAATCCTCCTTCCCCTACTGTACAAATTATGCGGCCCTGCTTGGATTTATGAGAAGGGAAAAGGGAAAGCAAAAGCCAAGGCTGCATAGGACGGCAACCTCGGCTTGCATAGGGGATATATAATGAAAAAACACCTTCTACGAATACATCGTAAAAGGTGTTTGTCTCTCGAAGTTATGGCAAAAGCTGTTGAACCGTCTGGTTTACGAGCTTACCGTCTGCCCGGCCTTTTACCTTGGGCATCAGTGCACTCATCACTTTCCCGAGATCGGCTTTCGAAGAAGCACCGGTTTCCTGGATGGTCTGCTGTACAATGACTTTAATTTCTTCTTCGCTTAGCTGTTCGGGAAGGTACTCAGCAAGGATCTCCGCTTCCGCTTTCACTTGCTCGGCAAGATCGTCACGACCCGCTTTCTCAAATTCTTGGAGGGCATCTTTGCGCTGTTTGATTTCACGACTTAGGATATCAAGCACTTCATTATCGTTCAAAGTTCTTTTCAAATCTATCTCAAGATTCTTGATCGTAGCACGAACCATTCGAATGGTGGAGAGCTTGAACTTGTCTTGACTCTTCATCGCTTGCTTCATATCTTCGTTCAATCGCTCGCTAAGATTCATCGTTGATTAAATCCTCCTAAAACTTTCTCTTACGAGCAGCCTCGGACTTTTTCTTGCGCTTTACGCTTGGCTTTTCATAATGCTTACGTTTCTTCACCTCAGCCAATACTCCATCTTTCGCGATGGAACGTTTAAAGCGACGAAGTGCAGCATCAATTGTCTCGTTTTTGCGAACTTTAGTTTCAGACACCAGTTTTCCCTCCCTCCGACCAGACCGTCCAAGAGCATAACACGGTTCATCAAACTTCATTATAGGGGAAAGAGAAATAGGGTGTCAACCTGAGCACCGGCTTTTTTCTCTTCCAAATTCTAAAAGGAGTTTTATAGCGCGTGGGAGCTAGAGGATTGTACCAATGCGCCCAGCTTGGCGCCTCCAATCAAATGATAATGCAAATGCGCGACCGCTTGTCCGCTGTCAGGTCCGCAGTTATTGATCAGCCGGTATCCGCTCTCTGCCACGCCTAGCGTCTTCGCGACTTCCTGCGCAACGCGATGCATCTCACCGATCAGACCAAAATCTTCAGAAGCCACGTCATTCATGGAAGCGATATGCTTCTTCGGAATGACCAGCACATGTACCGGCGCAGCGGGTTGGATATCGTGGAAAACGAGAACGCGATCATCCTCGTATACCTTGTTCGACGGGATCGATCCTTCAACGATTTTACAAAACAAACAGTTGTCCATCAGAAAGCCTCCTAAACAGAATCTGTGATAGCTTTCATTTTACCGAAAACAGGCAAAAAAAAGAAGCACCCTGCCGCCTCACAGAATGAGTTGGCTTTACGCACGGACGTATTGGACGGAAACAGCTGTCGACTCTTTCTGTAACCAATACGTCCGGCGGGGTGCTTGTAAATAGGATGTCGGCTAACTGTAGTATAACAGCAGGTTGATACTGTTACTGTGATGTGCATCACGGGCAAACAAATATTTTAAACGAAATTGCGCGTGTCGTTGTTCCGTGCGATCTTGTAAGCTGCCAGCAGGAAGAAAACTAGAGCGAACGCGGCCAGAACGGACAGGTTAAACCCGATCTGAGCTAAGCTTTCGCCTTGCTGCAGGTTTTCAATCGACTGAAGCACCCAGTGCTGCGGCATGAACTCAGAGATTCTCCGCACCGCTTCCGGCATGATCTCGCTCGGGAAGAAGCAGCCTGCCAACAAGCAGGTTGGCGTCACGATGATATTTTGCAGCGCGCTGGAGATGCCGCTGTTCTTGGAGAACACGACGATGACGAGCGACAGGCCGATCGATACGAGCGCAAACAGCATCAGAAGCAGCGCCATTCTTCCAAACGGCACCCCGGTATCGATGTGGAATACAACTTCCAGGAAGAACAGGGTGACCACAATCTGTACCGCCATCACAATGAGATTGACTATTAAGATGGAAATGACAAAATGCTTGGCGTTGATTGGAGAAGAAATGATGCGGAAGAAAGTGCGGTCCTCCCGACTTTTCAGAATCAACTCCGACAAATTCACGGCCGACATCATCATCAACATAATGAGAAAGCCAATCGTTTGATACGTCATCGCCTGCTTTTGCTCGACAGAACTGTCAGCCGAATGAACGGTGAACGTAATCCCGGACTGTTGATAATCTTCGTAAAGCTGGGCGAATTTCGCCTCGTCTCCCTGAGCCACCCGGCTTAGGGCTGCCAAATTCCCAGTGTAATTGTAGAGCATCGCTTTCATGTAAGCAGTGACCGTTGTGCCTTTGACCGATTGAATTCCGATATGTTCAGGCTCCCCGGCAAGGATGCTATCGGAATAACCGGCACCCAGCACCAAACCGCTGTCCAGCTGACCGGCGGCCAGTTGCTCGCGAAGCTCCGACTCCGTCACTTCCGTCAACCGAATTTGATCCAGTCCTTCCAGAAACCGAATCGTATCCGTTGCAATTGGTTTATCCCCGTCTTGATTCACTACGCCAACTCGCAGTCCGGCATCTCCCCCGTTGCCATAAATCATCAACGATAATAAGATTCCGGCCAGCGGCAGGGCTACATATAAAATAAGATTACTGCGTTTACGGAACGTCTTCCGCAGCGTTTGGGACGTCAACCACCAAATATCCTTAATCATGTTACAGGCCCTCCTTGCGCCGCATCATCCAGGCTGCCGCCGCCAACAGCACGACACCTAAACTTAAATTTAAAGCTACGACCGGCCACATCGCCGAAATTTGATTGTTATAAATAATTTGCGTAATCGCTACGTTCGCCCATCGAACCGGTGACAAGTTGGCTGCCGCCGCCAGCGGACCAAGTTCCCCCATCGGAAAGTACGCTCCTCCTAAGAATGCCGCGACTTGAGTAAAAATCAAGATCACGCCTTGCGTCGCCGCCTCTTTCAGCACATAGCTTACTGCGAGACCCAGACTGACGGCCATGATTACTTCCGAGCTTAGCACTGCCATCACCGCACCCGGATGCTCTCCCCAATAAGCATTAAAGGCAAATTTACTAAAGAGAATCAGGAGAATGACGCACAACAGGTTCGTCACCATGTTGCCAAGTACTTTACCGGCGAAAATCTCACCCTTGGCAACCGGAGAGGCTGCTAGCCGCATGCTGGTCCCTTGGCGAATCTCCCCGGTAATCAGCCGGCTGGCAGACAGCGAGCTCCACAAAGCGATCATCGAGGTCATCGCCATCGCGTAATAATCGATGGAGCCCGGCTGACGGTCAGCTGCAATTGAAGTCTCTTTGATATATTCCCGCTGATTCGCCGCACCTGCTGCCAGCGCCCCTTCCGCCTGGCCGGGAGCGTTCTTCTCAATGGCCATGATCGCGTTGTATTGCTGGGCAAAGGCTGTCAGCATTCCTTGCACGACGTTGCCTTGAATCGGATCCCGGCCGCTTAAATAAAGCAACACACCTTGATCACTCAGTTCTACGTACTCATCGTAATGGTCGGCTTCAACCTCTTTCTGAGCGTCTGCGCCCGGAGCCAGTTGCTCGAACGTTAATCCCATACCGGCCGTCTCTTGGGAAAACGCCTGGAAGGCTTGCGTTAAAGCCGGATTCTCACCGTTGTCCTTCACCAACACCCGAATATCCCCAATCTGGGCCGTACTCTCAAAGGCATTTGTCAGGGCAGTGCCTAGAATTAAGATCAGCACAATCGGAAAAGCGAGCATAAACACCAACGTCCAACGGTTGCGAACCTCCTGCTTGAGCTCCTTAAGTGCTATCGATATCGTATTCATTTCTCAAATCTCCTCCCAAAGCAATCGGATTGCGATCGCTGCCCTAGTCACGCAAGTTACGTCCGGTCAGCGTCAAGAACACCGTTTCCAGATTTGGCTCCTGCTCCTCGACAGAACGAATGACCGCCCCGCCGTTGATCAGCTGCTTCAGGATGCCGCTCAAGTTATCCACCGACAGGTCGCTATGGATGCGAATCTCGGATTCATGCGCCGTTGCCGTCCTTACCCCTGGCAAGCGTCGGATCAGCCACAAGAACGCCTCACCATCCTGTTTCAGTTCAATACGCACTTCCTTCATGTCGGTGATCGTGGCGATCAACTGCTCTTTCGTGCCGTCCGCGATAATTTTGCCATGATCGATAATGGCGATCCGGGAGCAGATTTCTTCAACTTCCTCCATGTAATGGCTCGTATAAATGATCGTGCAGCCCATTTCATTCAGCTTCCGGACGGAGGTGAGAATATAGTTACGCGACTGCGGATCAATGCCGACCGTAGGTTCATCCATGATGATCAGCTTTGGCCGATGCGCGATGGCACAAGCGATGTTCAGCCGCCGTTTCATCCCGCCGGAAAAGTTCTTTGGAAAGCTCTTCGCCTTATCCTCCAGACCGACAAACCGCAGCGCTTCCTCCACCCGTTCCTTCAGCTCCGCTCCCCGCAAGCCGTACAAGCCGGCGAAAAACTTCACATTTTCGTAAGCAGTCATATCTTGGTAAATCGCCAAATCCTGCGGAACAATCCCTAGGTTCATTTTGGCGAAACGGTTGTGCTTGCTAATGTCTTTCTCCAAAATGCGGATCTCCCCGCTCGTTGGTCGCAGCAGCGATGCAACCAGATTAATCGTGGTGCTCTTGCCGGCGCCGTTGGATCCTAGAAACCCAAAGATCTCCCCTTCCCGCACGGATAAGGACATATTATCAACTGCGATAAAGTCGCCGAATTTTTTCGTGAGTCCGCGAATCTCTAAAACGTTCATTGCAACCTCTCCATTCTGCTTCGTTCTTGACCCTATTGTAGAAAAAAAGGATGCCCTTATGTCAGTGCATAAGTTCATCCTTTGTGCATGAGAAAATTCATATTGTCTTGGGGGCGGACCCCCGTCAATGAGGTTCTTCATGGTTTGGGAGATACGTAGGGGATTAAAGTAGTCACCTTAAACCCTTGCGCGCCGTCCGCAATGACCGTGCCGTTCACCGAGGCTGCGCGCTCTTCCATGCCGATCAGCCCCATGCCTTTAACGATCTTGTCTTGACCACGTCCATTATCCGTTACAACAGCTTGAATCCATTGCCCGAGAACCCGCACCTCAACCTGTACAAAGGTCGCTCCACTGTACTTGGCTGAATTGGTCAGCGCCTCCGTCACGTTGTCATAAATGATTTTCCAATACAACGGCGTAATTTTCTCCAGATCGCCGCTATGGACGACCAAGGTCTGCAGGCCGGAACGGTTGCCAAACGCTTCGACAGCGCTCTTCAGCCGATGGATCCCTAACTGCTCCACCGGAGGCTTCAGGTTCTTCAACGTTTGTCGGATCCGTTCAATCGATTCCTGGGCGATGCCAATCGCATTCTGCAGCAGCTTCTCCGCCCCGGCCGGGTCAGTGTGCAGAACACGCTTGGCGGCCTCCATCTGGATCAGCGCCCCGGTCATCGAGTGGCCGACGCCATCATGAATTTCCTGAGAGAGGCGATTTCGCTCTTCCAGCTTATACGTGTATTCCGAAGCCCGAATGAAGTCCTCGTTGTCATTCAACTGCTTCCTTAGCTTATCCTGCTTCAAACGCAGCTTGTCCAGCTGCTCCTCCTGCCGGTTTAACCTCAGCAACAGACGATAAAAAAGATATCGATTAAACCAACAGATGATCACGATAAACGCATAAACCACTGCCAGCGTCCCTTTCAGGAAGAGGAGCGGGATCGCAAGCAACGCCGCAGCTAAGACGAGCGGGCTCTTCCCCTTGACCATTTCATAGCCGGTTGGCGGCAACAACAGCGCGAACTCCGGAGAGAAGTATACCGCACAACAGATGCAGTAGAGCAGCATTGCTCCATAGAGCGCATTTCGATACGCCATTTTGGGAAGCAGCAGCGCCGTGAGGTCCAGAGCCAAATAAAGTAAAGCGAACAAGATCAGCCAAGGGGACGGGGAGGCTTCCCTGATATAAATCAAAGCAATGGCCAGGCCCAGCACGAGCCACTTATTGCCGATGCTCCACCGTTCCATAAGTTAGCGGACCCTCCCGGTCAAGTAATAAATAGCGATTTGCGTACGATGCTCCAGCCCGGTTTTGTTCAGAATCGAGGTGATGTAGTTGGCTACGGTTCCCTCCGAAATAAAAATGTCCTTGGCGATTTCCTTGTTGGACAAGCCCTTGGCAATGCGAGACATGACTTCCAGCTCCCGTTCGGTGAACCGCACCAGATCGCTTGGCGACAGACCGGTGCCTTCCGGAGTTATCGCAGCGGAAGGGGCCGCCGATGAAGCAGCCGTATTGGATTGCGCGCTCGCCGATTCCGGCGGAGGCGATACAGCTGTATCCTGCGAAGCCCCGCCAGAAGCAAGGGTCAGCTTCAGCTTATCCAGCACAACATCCTGCAGGACGTTGTGACCGTAATACACGCTTTTGATCGCGTCGCGGATACGTTCCGGGTCGTTATTTTTCAGCAAATAGCCTTTCGCGCCGAAACGGATCGCGTCCATGATATATTCATCGTCGTCAAAGGTGGTCAGAATCAGCGGCTTCGCCAGCCCTTCCTCCGTCAGCAGCCGGGTTGCTTCCACCCCGTTCATATTGGGCATCCGCACGTCCAGCAGCGCTACATCTACCGGATTAGCGCGGCAGTAGTCGACCGCCTGTTGTCCGTCCTCTACGGTCTCCGCTACCTCAAATTCGTCAAAACTGTTTAAAATAATTCGCATTCCCTCACGGATAAACGAGTTGTCATCTGCGATCAGCACCCGTATCTTCATCCTGCTCCTCCGTTTCGTGTCCTTACTCAGGCAGCTACAGCCGTTCCAGCTTAATTTGGGAACCTGCCCCGCCGCTCTCCGCCGGAATGACCACCAATTTGCGGGCCAACCGGGTCTGCAGCTCGGCAACGTGGCTGATGATCCCCACCGAGAGATGGTCATGATGCAGATGCTCCAGTGAGGTGATGACCGTATCCAGCAGCTCAGGATCCAGCGTTCCAAAGCCTTCGTCCAGGAAAAAGAATTGCAGCGGATATTGGCCGCGAAGCTGAATCTGCGCCGACAAGGCCAGCGCCAGCGCCAGGGAGGCGAGGAAGGTCTCCCCGCCGGACAATGTCGCCACCGGGCGCTTCACGCCGCCGCTTGCATCGTCGCGGATGACAAAGCCGCCGCCAGAGTCGGTTTCCAGCGCATACCGCTGCTTCGTGAGAAACCGCAAGCGTTGGGAAGCGGCATGACTGACGTTCATCAACTGCTCCTCCGCGACATACTCAACGAACGCGTTCCCGCGCAATGCCGATTGCAGCTTAGCGAGCAACCCGGCTTCATGCTCCAGCTGGCTGCGGACCTGCTCCAGCTCCTGCCAGCGGACATGCCGCACCTGCAGGTCCTCCCAGTCCCGCTCGGCCCGGGCCTTGAACTGCAGGGCCGCTTCATCCTGCTCTTTTGCCGCAGCGAGGGCCGCTCCAATGTACTGCCATTCCTCGTCGCTGACCGTTTGCCCCGACAGCTTGGCATCCAGCTCACTTAGGCTGATGACAAGCTCCTGCTCCCGGCTGCGGTGTTGCTGCACTGTCTCCACGAGCAATTCCGCTTCGCCCGGGGCCAGCAGGTTATTTAATACGGAAGCTTCCTCCTCAAAAGGCGAAGCCTCCAGCGCCTGAACCCAGCGGACCTGAAGCTCGGCTTCCTGGTCCCGGGCCGCTGCAGCGGCTTGAGCCGCCAACGCTTCCGCTTTGGCGAGCTCATGGCTGCGGGCCGCGGTTTCGGTCTGCATCGCCCGGCTGCGTTCCGCCTGCTGACGAAGGGTTGCCAGCTTCTCCCGGGCTTCGGCAAGCAGCTCATCGACCGGTCGTTCCCCGGCCACGGCGTGCAATCTCTCCTGTTTCTCCCGAAGCAGCTCCTGTTTTCCCTGCTCCTGTACTTCCCATTGCACGAGCGTTTTGTCCAGCTCGATTATTTCGCCGGTTAATGCCTGCAGCTTGGCCGTCTTCTCCTCGATAAACGGCACGCTGACAGCCAGCCGCCCCCGCAAATCTTCGGCCAGCCGATCCTTGGCGGCATACGCCTCCATTTGCCGGGCGGCTTCCTCCGGCGAGAGGCCCGGGTACAGCTCGGCCCACTCGCGCTGCTTGGCCGCGAGGGCCTCACGATGCTGCGCGCTGCGGGCGGCCGCCTGCTTCAGCTGGCCGGAAGCCGCGGCTTCCGCCGCTTCGGCAGCGGCACGCTGCGGCTGCAGGGCCGCCAGCGCGCTTTGCGCTGCGCGGCTGTCCTGCTGCAGCGCCTCCAGCCGGCGGCACGCGGTGTGCCGCTCGGCTAGCACCGCTGCCTGGCGCTGCAGGGCCGCGAGGCCGGCAGGCGCAGCTGCAGACGGCGCGGCGGGCGCAGCTGCGGTGGCGGCGACTTCGGCGCTGGCGGCCGCCTCGCCCGCAGCAAGCGCGCCTGGCGTAGAGGCCGCTTCGCCGCCGCTGTCGCTGGTGGCGCCGCCAGCCGGGGCCAGCGCCTGCAACAGCGCGCTGCACGCGTCGCGGTCGCGGGCGACGGCGAACTGCAGCTCGCGGGCCTCCGCGATCAGGGCGGCGAGCGTCTCAAGCTCCGCCTCCCCGCCGGTGACGCCGTCGTCCTCGGCCTCAGCCGGAGCCGGATGATGCGCGGAGCCGCACACTGGGCACGGTTCGCCGTCCTGCAGCTGCTCCGCTAACCGGGTTGCCCACAGATGGCGTTCGCGCACCTTTAGCGCCTGACGCAGCGACTGTTCGGATCCGGTGAGCTCAGCAGCATGCTGCTGCAGTTCTTTCTCCAACATCGTCAGCTCCAAAGCAGCTTCCGCAAGCTGTCCGGCAAGCGTTTGGCTGGATAGCTGCACCTCGGCAACTTCACGAACGATTTGCTCCAGCTTACTCTCTGCCTGCTGCAAGCTTGTCCGAGCAGCCGCTTCCTCCTGCTCCGCTTGCGCGAGCTGCTCCTGCAATGCGGCCAACTGCTGGGCCAGCCGTACGGCAGCTTGCGCCTGCTGACGCTCCTCGGCCTTCACTTCCGTCGCCTTCAGCTGCTGCTCCAGCTCGCGCTGGCGTGTCTGCGCCTTGGCCAGCAGCTGCTCCTCCTTCGCCGTCTGCTCGGCGAGGAGCTGCTTACGCTGCGCGCCCTCCGCGCGCTGCGCCGCGATCCGCTGCAGCTCGGCGCCAAGGCGCGCGGCCTCCTCCTGCAGGCTGCGCGCCTGCTCCAGCTGCTCGAGCCGTACGAGCAGCGCCGGCTCCTCGCGGCCGAGCGCCGCCGCTGCGGCTTCCGCAGCCGCACTGGCCTCGGCGGCCGCCGCAGCCGCAGCCCGGGCGGCCTGCTCGGCCTCGGCCGCGGCTAGCGCGCGGGCGGCGGCGGCGCGCTGCGCCTCTTGCCAGGCCGTCAGCACCGGCCTGAGCGCCTCGGCGGCGCTCCCGCGCGCCAGCTTCGCCTCCAGCGCGGCGATCTCGCCGCCTTGCGCGCGCAGCGCCTCCAGCTGCGCCGCTCGCTCGGCGCGCTCGACCGCCAGCTCGCGCACTTTGGCGAGCTGGTCATAGCGCTGCTGCGCGTGCAGCAGCTCGCGGCGCCGCTCGGCGGCGAGCGCCGCCGCCTCTTGCACCGCTGCCGCCGCTTGCTCCAGCGCCTCGGCGGAGGCATTGCCGAGCCCTTGCTGCTCGGCGGCCACCTCGGCGCGGCGCTGCTCGTTTGCTCTGACCTTGCGGGTCAGCTTCTGCCCTAGCAGGTCACCGTATTTTTCCAAGTGGAACAGCCGCTGCAGCATCGCCCGTCGGTCCGCCCCCTTCAGGGACAGGAACTCGGCGAATTTTCCCTGAGGCAAAACAACCGCACGGGTGAAATCATCCATTTTGAGACCGAGCTTCTGCTCCACGCAACGTGTCACATCAGCCAGCTTGTCGGCGATGACTTTTTCCTCATCATCCGGCAAAATTTCGATAAACCGACTGATCGTATTGCTGACCGACAACTCGCCCTGGCGCTTAAACCGCCGCTCCACCCGGTAACGCTCCGTCCCAGCCGCAGAAGTCAGCTCGAACGTAAACGCCACAAACAGCGCGTCCTCCAAATGGTTCATAATCCCTTGGGTTCCGCCGGATGCACGGCCGACTTTGCCGTAAAGGGCCAACGTGATCGCATCCAGAATCGTCGACTTCCCGCTGCCCGTCGGCCCAAAAATGCCAAACAACCCTGTCTCACACAGCTCGGTAAAATCGATCGTCTGCATTTCCCGGTAGCTTTGCAGCCCGGCTAATTTTAGCGTAATCGGCTTCATCGGCTTCCCCCCTCCACAGCACCATCCGCAGCCGCGCTTTCATCCTCTTCTTCGGAGACGAGGGACATAAACAGCTCGACCAACTCTTCCTCCGGCTCAGCTCCGCCGGTTTGCCGCTGGTAAAACTTGCGGAACAGCTCATGCACCGGTACGCTCTCCCGGGAGACAAGTTCCTCCTGCAGCTCCCGTCCCGGATAGACCGGACGAATATGGACGATTCCATCATGAGCCTTGCGCAGCGCCTGGATGTCGCTGAGCGCCATCGCTTCGGTTAGGCTGATTTCGAGGTCGATAAACGCGTTCGCGTCCCTTCCCTCTTCCAACCAACGGTACGCCTCTGCCAGCCCGCCCCGGCAGCTCCAGCGTACCAGCGGCCGCCCACTGCTCAAGTACAGCTCCTCCAAGATCGGCTCCTTCCCAGGTACCACATCCAGGAGCATCACTGATTTGGCTTGTCCTGCCTCGGAAAAAGAATACGCCAGCGGCGACCCGCTATACCGGGTTAATCCGGCTCCCTTTACCGCTTGCGGCCGGTGCAGATGCCCCAGGGCCGTGTATTGCGCGCCGATGTCCAGCGCCGACGGGTCCACGGTATAAGCGCCGCCAACCTGAATCGGCCGTTCAGAGTCCGATTCCACGCCGCCAAGCACATAGATATGGCTCATCGCAAGGTTCACGGTGTCCGGGCGAAACGCTCCAGCCAGCTGGCGCATCAATATCCCCACCTTGGCGCTGTAAGCCAGCCGCAGTTCAGATTCATCCGCGTCACCGGCCAGCAGTTCGGACAGCCGGGCTTCGGAAGGATACGGCAACGCAGCAATGACCGCGGTCTCCCCGGTGCGCGGCACAGGAACGGTGATCGCCTCAGACACCGGCAGCCCCACCAACGAAATGCCCCGGCGCGCCACCAGCGGCGATACCGCAGCCACCCGCTCCGGCTGGTCATGGTTCCCGGCGATCACCGCCAGATGGCAGCCGGTCTCCGTCAGCCGCGCCGCCGCATCGTAGAACATCGCTTCCGCCGCAGCCGGCGGATTCACACTGTCATACACGTCGCCCGCCATCAAGACGAGATCCACTTGCTGATCCTTGACTATCTGCACCAGCTCGTCCAGAAACGCCTCCTGCTCTATGAGCCGACTGCGTCCCTCCAGCGTGCGCCCTAAATGCCAATCGCCCGTATGTAAAATGCGCATCCGTTTCTCCCCCTTGATCCCGGCAAAGTACGCCGACATTCTAGCACTCACTCTATTTCGGATAGATGGCGGGCAGCCTTTATTGGCTGCCCGCATCCATGGAGATTACAATCTCACCGCTTGGCCGCCGTCAAAGAAATACAACCATTTCTCATCCACGGTCGAACCGGTGATATCCTCAACCGCTTGGGCGTACAGCTCCAGCTGGAATCGGTACGATTCCGCCAGCGCTTCCGCCCCCCCGCGATGCTCCAGTACTCGGTCGCTTTTGTAATCGAGTAGATACACCTTGCCGCCTACTGCGAACAGGCAGTCCACAATCCCCTGGATCAGAACCGTTTCCCCGTCCAGCTCCTGGATCGCAGCGCCCGGCGATCCATCTTGCATCGTTTCCAATCCACTCAACTGCGGTGAGGCTTCCGCTGCAGGCAACCCGTAGCTGAACGGCATCTCGCGTTTCACCCAGTCCGCCTGCCGGAGCAGTTCGCCAAGCGGACTCTGCAGCAATCTTGCGATGCTATCCACCTCAATGGCCGCCGCCTGCTCCGCGCTCATCATCTTCCGCTCGATCAATCGGTCCAGCGTCGCTTGAACGACTGCGATTCCCGGTTCAGCGTTAAACGGCAGGTGCTGCATCAGCGTATGGTAGGCGACCCCGCGTTCGGTTGGAGTCAGCTTACGCTGCTCCATGAACCGCGGACGGCGCAGATGCAGCGTGAATTCCGGCTGCTCTTCCGCTTCCGCCTGCTTCCGCTCTCGCAATAATTCTGCTTCGACGAAGACATCGCGAGCCGGTTCCTCCTGCAGCGACATCAGCGCCTTCATCTCCGTCACTGAGGTTTTGGCCGCGACTCGGCTTGCTGCCGCATAAGGATACGTCCAACTGAGTCGGGACTCTACTAAGGCTCTCATCTCAGCCGCCTCGACGTCTTCCGCCTCTTCCGGCAGGACCGCTGTCGGCTGAACAGACAGCAACGCCTTGATTTGCGCCGAATCCACTGCCACAGTCTCCGCAGTGACAGCCGCTTCTGCCACCGCTCCGTTCTGTCCCGCCGTGCGGGCGGAAAGAAACGCGATGTGCCAGTCGGAAGGGCTGTCCGCCAACACGGCAGGACCAACTTCCGGCAGCCCGGAAAACTGTCGCAGCTCCCGTGCACTTGGATGGCGGATCAGCGCTGGGCCAATCCAGTCGAGATAGCAGCGTCCCCGCGCCAGCAAATAATCCGGCAGCTGCTGCTCACTCGCCTCCAGCGCACCGCCCCAAGCTTCGACGGACTTGGTGAGATTTTTGACCGAAGAGACGAGTACAAGCTTGTCCTTCGGGCGGGTAAGCGCCACGTACAGAACGCGCATCTCCTCCGCCAACAGCTCCATCTGCGCCCGCCGCCGGATCGCCAGATGCGGCAACGTCGGGTAGCTGACGCGTGTGTTCGCGTCAACGTACTTCGGACCAAAGCCAAGCTCCTTGTGCATCAGAAACGGTGCGTTCAGATCCTGACGGTTAAATTGCCTGGACAATCCGGCGATGAACACAACCGGGAACTCCAAGCCTTTACTCTTGTGGATCGTCATGATGCGCACGCCGTCGCCCTGTTCCCCGGCATCGCCCGGAGCCCCAAGGTCGCCGCCGTTCTCGCGCAGTCGAGTAACGTAACGCAGGAAGCGGAACAACCCGGGGGCCGAAGATGATACCTCGTACTGTCTCGCCCGATCCAGCAGCGCCTGCAGGTTGCTCTGACGCTGGGTTCCGCCCGGCAAGCCCCCAACCCATTCCAGATAACCGGTTTCCCGGTAAATCTCGCGGATCAGGTCGCTCAGCTGTCCAATCCGTGCCATGCTTCGCCACGCTTCCAGTTGCCGCAAGAACGCCTGCAGCTTCAGCGCTAATGCATCGTTAGCCGTTTCAACCAGGCCCGTCTCCGGCTGGTACACGGAGGCTTCTCCATTGCCTCCCTCTCTGCTGTCGCTTCGCGCCAACTCCGCATTCCCAACGGCTGCTCGTGCCAGAACCGCCTCATAGTAACGACCGCTTGGGGAAGCTAGGCGAATGTCTGCCAGCTCCTCCTCGGTGAAATCGTACAGCGGCGAACGCAACACCGCTGCCAGCGGAATATCCTGCAGCGGATTGTCGATCACCTGCAGGAGCGACAGCATCGTTTCGACCTCGGACGCTTGAAAATACCCTTGGCTCAGTTCCCCGTATGCCGGGATCCCCTCCACTCGAAGCTCCTCGATCATCGCCGGCGCCCAGGTCAACGTCGACCGCAGCAAAATCACCATATCTCGGAAAACGACCGGGCGCATTGCCTGCAATTGCTTATCGTAGATGCGCAGCGGTTCTCCGCCTTCGCCCATCATGCCGCGAATGCGAGCTGCTATCGCACGGGCTTCCAGCCGCACCGCTTCAATTAACGCCGCCTCATCTTCCTCGTCCCCGCCTTCGCCGTCCGAAGGCTCGCTGTCCCAGCGATCGGACGAGTCTGAACCGCCGCTTGAACCGTTGTCGCGATCAATCAGCAAGAGCTCGGGCCGATAATCCTCGGTTCCCTGCGGTGGAAAGCCTTCCCCATACACCAGCTCGGCCCGTGTATCGTACGATATTTCCGCTACACTCTCGTTCATGATCTGTCGGAACAGTAAATTCACCGCGTCAACGACCTCGCGCCGGCTGCGGAAGTTCCGCGCCAAATCGATGCGCAGCCCGGCTCCGTCAAAATCGTCGCCATAGGTTCGATATTTCTCCAGGAACAGCCCGGGTTCCGCCAAGCGGAAACGATAGATGCTCTGCTTCACATCGCCAACCATAAACCGATTGCCCGGGTTCTCCCGGGAAATTAAGCGTACAATCGTCTCCTGCACCGTATTGGTATCCTGGTATTCGTCCAGCAGCACCTCATCGAATTGCCGACGGTATTCCAAGGCCGCATCAGACGGCCGCAGCTCGCCCGGCTCCGAATCCGGATGCCGCAGAATCTGCAGGCAATAATGCTCCAGGTCGGAGAAGTCGAGCCAGCCCTTGGACACTTTTTGCACCCTATAACGTTCTCCAAATTCACTCACGAGCTCCGATAATGCACCAAGCAGTGGAGCCATGTCATGCATCTCCCGCAAAAACGCCTCCGCCGGTCGACCATACAGCTGCGTCCGCAAATCGGTGACTGTCTTCTTCGCTTCTTCTCGCAGCGCTTTTACCCGCTCCTGTACCTCCGGATCGGTCTGGTCTTTCTTGACCGGCTTCAGCTTGCCAAAGTTCACCCCTTGAAACGCGTCATACAACGAAGCCCAAGCTCCGCCTGCCACCGCTTCCTGCAGCGAGCGGACCACGTTCAGATCATCCTCCAGCGTGACGGCATACGGCTCCGGCCCTCCCGGAGATAACGCCAGCGCCTTTGCTTGCGTCAGCAAGCTGATCGCGCCTCCCAGCGCCAACTTCGTATCGGCCAATAGGCTTTGGACCCATGCGCTCTTCTCTAGGGCAGCGAGATCTGGAGCCATAAAAGCAGAAGACGCTTCCTGAAGCCAGTGATCTGGCCAAGGATGGCTGCGCGAGAAGTCATAAAGCCGCTGCACCAGCGTAAAGACCGCCGCATCGGTGCGCTCTCCGCCAAACAGATCCACCAGCTTCAAGAACGGGCTGTCCGCCGGTTCACTTCCGTATTTATCCTCTAGCAGCTCCTCCAGCACCTCTTGACGCAGCAGCGCTGTCTCACTTTCCGAGGCAATCCGAAAGCCTGGATCGAGCGGGATCAGCGTGTAATAGCGTTGAATAACTTCCATACAAAACGAGTGGAGCGTCGTGATCGAAGCGCGCCCTAACATGGCCAGCTGATGGTTCAAGTACTCGTTGTCCGGGTCCTTGGCTAATTCCTTCTCCAGCGCTTCCGTGATCCGACCCCGCATCTCCGCAGCGGCGGCTTTGGTGAACGTAGCCACCAGCAGCCGCTCCACGCTCAGCGGCTGTTCGCGGTCCGTCAGCTTGCGGATAATCCGCTCGACGAGCACCGCTGTCTTGCCGGACCCAGCGGCTGCGGCCACCAGCATGTCACCGCCGGACAAGGCGATCGCCCGCCATTGGTCATCACTCCAGTAACTTCCAGCTGGTTTTGGTTTCGTCGGGATGGTCATGAAGGGTTCGCCTCCTTTCCGCGCTCCTGTCCGAGGAGCTGCCAAATTTCGTTTTTGCCCGGTTTGCCGAGGACGTGATATGCGTTGCCGTCCAGCGCTTCCTCAAAGCGGCACACCGGTTTGTAGGGACAGAACGTACAAGCCGTCTCCAGGCCAAGTCGATATGGGGCAATCTGCACGTCACCGTCGGTGATGCGCGTGCCGATTTCCGTAATCGTCCTCCGTACAGAACCCAGCAGCGTATCCCACTGCTCCGGCGTTGCAACCGAGGCGCTGCTGTAGAAGCCGCCATCCGCCTTAATGGCCACCGGAATGATATCGGAATAGCCTTTTTTCAGTTGGGCATCCATCTTCGCGATCACATCCCGGTCTGCGAGCAGCAAGCCCTTCATCTTGAATCGCTTTAGCAGCTCCTGCTGCGCCTGCTCCGCACTCATGCCGTTGCTGCTTTGCAGCAGCGGGTTATGCACATGGAAATACAACGTGCCGGCAGGAAGGGCAGGCTGCCCCAGCCAGGCTTCCGCCGAGGACAGCAGAACGTCCAGATAGGTGAGCATTTGTAGAGATAAGCCGTAATACACTTCGTGCAGCTTCAGGTCGGTCTGACTCGACTTGTAGTCGATGACCCGCAAGAGCAGGCCTTGTTCGCCTTCCGCCATATCCACACGGTCAATCCGGCCGACGATTTCCATCACGCAGCCGTTGGGCAGCTCAAACGTCAGTGGAGGCAAGGGCCGCCCTGGTCCAAAATCCAGCTCCAGGCCAACCGGCTCGAAGCTGCCGCGACGCGCTTGCTCGCCAAGGATTAACGAAGCCCGACCAACGATCGCTTTCAGCTTGCGGGAAATATAACCGTAGCGCTTGGAGCTAAGCAGGATTTCGCCCTGCAGCTTAGGTGCCAACTCATCAACAGCCGAATTGGCGGCCTGAATCGCTTCCTCTGGCGTAAGGCTGCCCCAGCTGCGGTTTTGCGCCTTGAAGGTGATCGCCATCTGACTGAGCGCCGCATGGAACAGCTGTCCGATATCCGGCGCTTGCAGTCGGTAAAGCTGGCGTTCCTTCAGCTTCAGCCCATGTGAAGCGAAGTGCGCGAACGGACAAGCCGAGAACTGTTCCATCCGCGATACGCTTGTCCGCAGCCGCTTGCCGTAAAGCCGTCGGCTCGTTGCCGGCGTCAAACCGCGCACCCGGTTACGATAATCCAGCGAGGTCAGCAGGCGAGCCGTTTTGCTTTCCCATTCCGGTCGGGACTTGTACCATTCCAGCACACGCCACCACAGCGGCGAAATGGACTCTCCCGTCTTCCACAGTCGCAGCTGACCGATTAAGGCGTTTAGCGTCGGACCCGGATGAGAGACGTATTCAAGCTGAGAAGCGAACGGATCGGTGGAGCTGCTGACAGGCCCCGGCGCTAATAGCAGCGGCTGCTCCTTTAGTCCCGGGAAGATCCGCTTCACATGCCGGATCACCTCCGATGGTAAAAGTGCACCCCCCTCACCATCGGCAGCGGGGTAGCTTAGCCAGAGCGAACGGCTTGCCCCGGACAACGCTTCGTAGATGAGGAAACGTTCATCCAACAGCTTGCGGGCCAGCCCCGGAGCCAGCTCCAAGCCAAGCTCCGCCAGTCGCTCCCGCTCCTGCTCGCTGAGCACCCCCTCCTCTTGCAGATTGGCTGGCATGATTCCTTCATTAATGCCAAGCAAGAACAGATGCTTGACCTGCCCCGAACGCGTCCGCTCCGTACTCCCGATCAGCACCTGGTCGAGCGAAGGCGGCACCAGCGACACCTTCAGCTCCTTGAGCCCGGTCTCCAGCACGCCGGCAAAGAGCTCCAGCTCCAACGGCTCGTCCCCCATCATCTCTACGATCTGGTCAAGCACGTCCAATACCGCGCCCCATAATTGGCGATGCTCCATCGCCTGACGCGGCTTACCTTCGCGAACCATTTGGTGTGCCAACACATCCAGGCGCTGGGCGGCTTCCACCCGCTCCAGCAAATGGTACACTGCCGCACACATATTTTCTGCGTTCTTCGCCTTACGGATTTCTTTCTCAAAAGCGGTCAAAGGGCCGGCGACCGCAGCGCGGCACCGCTCCAACAGCTGCAGCTGCTCCATGGCTTTCGTGGATGCCGACGTTTGATCCTCCAGCTCCAGCGACAGGCTGGGCGCCGATTTCCAAGGACGGCCGTCAAACCATCGATAACCTTGGATTCCGCTCGCCAGAGCATAATTCTCCAGCACATCCATATGTTCACGCGTCAGGCTGCCGTCCAGCGGCAGAAGAAATTCGCTTTTCACGCAGCGAAATACGTCTTCGTATCTCCAAAACCCAAGCACAACGTCCAGCGCCGCCCGAATAAACTCGATCATGGGGTGATACAGCATGCTTGTTTTCTGGTCAAGGAAATAAGGGATCCCGTATGCTTCCATCGTTGGAGCAAGCAGTTCTTCATAATCCCCTAAGTTGCGCACCAAGAGCGCCATGTCCCGCCAGCGCACACCTTCTTCCCGGGCGAGACGCACCATCTCACGTGCCGCCCCTTCGACCTCGGCTCGCCGGCTGGCCGCCCGGTGCAGAGACAAGGCCTTCTCTAAATCTTTAGGCGGCTCAGACTTCGGCCATGGCGAACGTCGCTCGTAAGCCGACTCCAAGTATGAAAGCGTCTCGCTCTCCCGAAACCGCGGGAACGGGCGAGCTTCCAGCAGCTCCGGCGGCAGCACCTCAATCCCCTCTTCTGCAGCCAGTCGGCTCAGCTTCACGAAGGCAGATGCAGGGGTATAGAACAGGTTAAGTTCATGCGGCTGATTTCCATCGTTGTATACTCGGTCTAATGTCAGTGAGACCGTAACCGAAGCCGCCGTTTTCAGCAGCGCGAGAATCGCAGTATATTCCTGAGGGGTAAACGTATGAAACCCGTCAATCCAAATTTCCGCCCCGCGCAAATAAGCCGACTCGCTGGCCCCCTGCGCCAGCTTGACGACATGGTCCTCGTTGTCGATGTACAAGCGGGACAGTTCTTCGTCATACTCCGCGAACAGGAGGCTCAAATCGTGCATTTTATCTTTTAATAAAGGAGACTCCCCTTCGATCTGCTCCAGAAGATGATAATGCTCCTGCAAAGCGGAGAAATCCACGTTATATTTCTTCATTTCCGTATACAGCCCGGCGATCCGGTCAATTAATCCGAGCTGGTCTCCGCCGTGTCCAAACAGCTTCAACTCGTCTTTGCGGCGGCGCATGAGCTTGTACAGCAGCATTTTCTTGCCTTCATCATCGATCGGCACCAGTGCCGCACCTCCGGTTTCCTGCATGACGCGCAGCGCCAATCGACGAAATCCTAACACCTGAGTGCGTACTGTACCGTGCAGTCCCGGGGCCGTAGCGATCCGCTGCTCGATCTGAAACGTGCCTTGCTCCGGGGTTAAAATAATGAGCGGCGGACCCATCGGTTGCTCCCGCAGCTTGGAGGTCACCCGGTCAAGAATGAGGCTCGTTTTGCCGCTGCCGGAGCGGCCGAGTATAAACTGTAAAGACATGGAAATCCCTCCTACGACGGACAATTCGTTAAGTTCCAGTATAGCATAAATACGATCAAACATTCGCATCTTCTTCCGTCACAAAAACAGCCTCGCACCGCGAAAGCTCGCGAAACGAGGCTGTAATTCAATTATATTCAATTTTATAACGCGTGTTTGCTGCGCACTTCGAAAATGGCAAATTTCAGGTAATGTCCTTCGTCCACCCCAAGAATTTGCGGGTGGTCCTTACCGGCTGCCCGCCATTCCACAAGACGCAGTACTTTGCCCGCATCCTCCGCTGCCTCAAGAATCGTCTCCAGGAACAGATCCGGACGCATATGGTAAGAGCAGCTGGCCGTGACCAAATAGCCGCCTTCATTTACCAGCTTCATGCCGTGCAGGTTAATGTCTTTATAGCCGCGAACGGCGCCTTTGACCGCCGCTTTCGTCTTGGCGAACGCCGGTGGATCGAGGATCACGACGTCCCACGTCCGCCCGCCGCCGGCGGTCAAAGGCACGGAAGTATCGACCTTAGCGTCCTGGGCAGCCCGCCGTGCCCGTTCCTCCAAGCCCTTTACCTGGCTGCGCAGATAGTCAAACGCATCAGCCACCACAAATTCGACGCGGTCCGTAAACCCGTTCAGTTCCACGTTCCGCTTCGCACTTTCTATCGCATGCTCGGAGATGTCAAGGCAAGTGACCTTTTTGGCTCCATATTTGCAAGCATGCAAGGTGAAGCTTCCGGTATGCGAGAAGCATTCCAGCACGGTAGCTCCATCCCAGTACGGGAAGGTGACTTCTTTACCGTTCCGGTTAACCGGTGCGAGACGCACACCGCCGTCTTCCGTGGGCAGCTCTTGCAGCGAAATGCCGCTGCGGCCACCCCAGCCGGTCATCAACGGCTTGATGGACGCCCGGTTTTCCCGCTGGTCGAAGAAATACCCGGTTTTTTGCCCCTGCTCGATATCCACCTCGATCTTAAGCCCGTTCTCTGAAACGATCACATGGCGCGGCGGCTGGCCAAAGATCGACCCTTTCACCTGCTCCAAGCCTTCCATTTCCCGGACACCGACATCACTGCGTTCATAGATGCCAACGGGGTGCATCACTTCGGACAACGCCTCTACGATCTGCTCCCGACAGCGGTCCATCCCCAGTGTAAGCAGTTGTACTACCAACACGTCACCAAACTTGTCCACAATCAGCCCCGGCAAAAAGTCGGCCTCTCCGTATACGAAACGGTAAGCGTCCTCCTTCACGAACCGTTCCCGATGCTTCAAGCATTCCTGAAACCTACGGACAAAAAAGGCCTTGTCCATCGCCTCCAACGGTGTATACGACACGATGCGGACAGTAATTTGTGAAGCCGGGTTGTAATACCCGGTGGCCAGATAACGGTTCCGGTGATCAACCACCTCAACCAAATCGCCCGGTTCCACCTCTCCTTCCAATCGTTCGATTTCATTTTTGAAGATCCAAGGATGTCCTTTTTCCACCCGTTTCTTGCGGCTGCGTTGCAATATGACCCTTGCCACTTAATCCTTCACTCCTCATTTTAAATATGACTCACGACGCCTAAAGCACCGCTGCGACCGGGACGGTTCGTCAGCCTGACTGGCATGGAAGTTGTCCGACCGTCATATATGTAACTTGTACGATTATCGCTTGTCTGCATTTGACAGATCATCCGGGGAGGGAGGTTGCCAGCATGTTTCATGAGATTTTGTTTCCTGTGACGTTTGGCTTCGCCCTGTTCCTGTTCGGCATGAAGGTCATGGAGGCGGCCCTGCACGCATGGGCAGGTCCACGACTGATTGGTGTTCTTCACCGGACGACGCGGACACCTTGGACCGGCCTTGTATCGAGCACCTTCATCACGGCCGTCTTACAGAGCAGCACCGCTGTAACCGTCATGACAATTGGCCTGGTTAACGCCCGCCTGTTGTCCTATGCACGGACGCTCGGCATTATTCTGGGAGGGAATATCGGAACCTGCCTGACCACAGAACTGCTTGCCCTTAATATAGCCAAGCTGGGCGTCCCCATGCTGATCGTTTCGTTCACGTTATGGGCCGCCGCCGTGCTGGCAGGCGAAATGTTGCCAAACTATATCCAACGCCGCATCCCCTGGTTGCTGCCCTTGCAGTATGCTGCCCTGGCTATCGCCGGCTTCAGCCTCGTTATGATCGCCATCCGTTTTATGCAGTCGATTGGTCCGGCGCTGGAAGAGCGCGGCGTGATCTCCTGGCTGCTGGAGCATGCCACCGGCAGCCTGTTGTGGGGCGCCTTTGCCGGCGCTATCCTGACGGCGATCATTCATAGCAGTGCTGCCGTCGTCGCCATGACGATGGGACTCGCCGCTAGTGGTACCTTGCCGGTCGAATTTGGCATCGCCATGGTTATCGGCTCCAACGTAGGCACCTGTGTCACGGCGGTCATCGCCGCCATCAGCGGCACCCGAGCTGGCCGCTTCGTCGCATGGTCGCATGTAACGCTCAACGTATTGGGAGCAGTCTTGTTCTTGCCGCTAGTTCCGCTGCTGCAAGGGGCGGCAGCCTGGTTAACCAGCGATCTTTCAGCGCAAATCGCTCACACGCAGACGATTTTTAATGTGGTCTGCTCCTTGCTGGCGCTGCCGTTCTGCTATTTGCCAATCTGGTCCAAGCTGGACCCGCCTGAAGACCTGGATCATCACGCCGGCCCCCTCCTTCCGAATGCGAAGGCATCTAAATAGCCGCAAAAATGCAGTTATTTTCCCCGATATTCTCCCATCTCCTCAATATCGCAGAAAACAACTGCACCGTATTAGTTCTCTGGCTCGATCCCCAGCATTTGCAAGGCCTTCTCTAAGATGAAGTCGTTATTGTCATATCCCGCCTTGCGTTGCTGACGCCAAGCCTCCTGCGGCTCGTACCAGGACACGCTGCGGATCTCCTCAAGCTGAGGACGGAGGGCACCGCTTTGCCATTCTACCAGGTAATAATGGACTTCTTTTTCCACGGAGCCGAGTTTGGGATGATGGTAAGTATATGCGATGATATCAATCAATTTATTAATCCGGCCCACAATGCCGGTTTCTTCCAAAATTTCGCGCAGCGCCGTTTGTTCCACGGTTTCGCCTGGTTCCCTCTTCCCTTTCGGAAACGATATCTTGCCATAACGATCGGTAATCAGTTGCACTTGCAGCCGTCCGTCTTGGATGCGATAAACGACGCCTCCAGCAGAGATTTCTTTGAATGGCATTCTGGCTGTACCTCCTTTATTTTACCCAAGCCTCCCAATGGACTGAGGCGCTTCTGTTCGCTGTTCCCTTCAGGATATGCCGTCTTCGGCGCTGGGCGAGAAATTGTTGACGCCCGTTGTTATTTGTTAATTATAGGTGCATCGCACTCATACTTCCAAATTACCCGTATGTAACAACAAGGATTTCAACCCCAATCAGGGTGAAATCCTTGACCTATGCCCGATGGCGGGCGACCTTATTAAGCTAAGGCTTGAGTGGCATCGTCCAGAACTCGAACTAACTGTCCTTCGCAGGTGTTCGCATCCGCTTTGGTCAGCTTCACGCGGCAGATTTTGCCGGTCAAGTCCGGTGTGCCCGGGAAGCGAATTTGCAGGTAGTTGTCGCTGAAGCCCGTCACGAAGCCGTCTCCGGCAGTGCCCTTCTCATCCTTCTCTGGAATGACATCCAGCACCTGACCCACGAATTTCTCCGCATAAGCCAGCTGCATTTGCTCGGACAAGTCGATCAGTTCATGCACGCGAGCATGCTTCACTTCTTCGTCGACCTGGTCCTCCATCCGCGCTGCCGGCGTACCGCTCCGCTTGGAATACGGGAACACGTGCATTTCCGAGAAGCCGATGCGTTTGATCGCTTCGAAGCCTTCACGGAACAGCTCGTCAGTTTCCCCAGGGAAGCCGACAATGATGTCAGTTGTAATCGCAACGTCCGGCATGAAATCGCGGATCATTTTGATTTTATGCTCGAATTCTTCGATCGTGTACTTTCTTCTCATCCGCTTCAGCACTTCATTGCTGCCTGCTTGCAGCGGGATATGGAAGTGACGGCACATCTTCGAGGAGTTCTTCAACACATCCAGCATCCGTTCATCGATCTGGCTTGCTTCAATCGAGCTGATCCGGATACGTCCCAGCCCTTCGACTTTATCCAAGTCCCACAGCAGATCGGACAAACGGTAGTTCTCCAAATCATCCCCATAGCCGCCCGTATGGATGCCAGTCAGAACAATTTCCTTATATCCTGCAGCGACCAGTTGACGCGCTTGCTGAATGACGCTTTGCGGGTCGCGGCTGCGCGACAAACCACGCGACCAAGGGATAATACAGAAGGTGCAGAAGTTGTTGCAGCCCTCTTGGATTTTCAGAAAAGCGCGGGTATGATCGGCAAAGCTTGGTACGTCCAGCTCTTCGAACTCCCGGGTCTTCATAATGTTGCGCACAGCGTTAATCGGCTTACGTTGCTCTTGGAGCTGCTTCACGTAAGGGATAATTTTGTCCCGGTCCTGTGTACCGATGACGAGATCTACGCCCGGAATATCCAGAATCTCCGCAGGTGATGTCTGCGCGTAGCAGCCAGTTACCGCAATGATCGCGTCGGGGTTACGGCGCACCGCCCGCCGAATAATCTGACGGCTCTTCTTGTCACCGGTATTCGTCACCGTACAAGTATTAATCAAATAAACGTCGGCAGCTGATTCCTCGAAATCAACCTGTTCATAGCCTTCGTTTTTAAAGAGTTGCCAAATGGCTTCAGTATCATAGAAATTCACTTTACAGCCCAAGGTGTAAAAGGCGACAGTAGGCATCGCTCATTTCCCCCCCATTTCTCCGGATTCATACATGATGCAAGTCAGGGCGGCCATGGCAGCGGTCTCGGTACGCAAAATGCGCCGGCCTAAACCAACGGATACCGCTCCCGCAGCTTCGGCTTCCTCTACTTCCGCTTCGGTAAAGCCGCCTTCCGGTCCAACGACCACAGCGACTTTCACCGTTCTTTCAGGTGTCAACCCGATAACGAAAGGCTTCAGCACGTCTCGCAGCTGCCGGCCGTCCTCTTTTTCATAACATAAACATACCAAATCGTAGTTCTTCAGCTCTACAAGAAGCTTGTCCCATTTGACGGGAAGCTCAACCGTCGGAATTTTGCTGCGATGCGCTTGCTCGGCGGCTTCCTTGGCGATTTTCTGCCAGCGGGTGAGCCGCTTCTCCTCCTTCTTGCTGTCATACTGTACCACCGTACGCTCAGATAAAAAAGGAAGGAAAGAAGCTGCACCAATCTCCGTACACTTCTGAATGACGGTTTCCATTTTGTCGCCTTTGGGCAAGCTTTGGGCTACCGTCACTTGAAGCCACGGTTCGCCCGACGCCGCCAGCTCCTCTATAATAGCCGCGGTCACTTGCTGCGGCTCGATGATTGTAATCTCCGCGAGGACTTCCCGGGATATCCCGTCGCTCACGATCAGCTTATCGCCGGGTTTGGAACGCATCACCCTGCCGATATGACGGGCATCCTCACCGGCAATCGTCACTTCCCGATCGCCAAATTGCGCGGGATCCACAAAATATCGCTGCATGCCATCATCCTCACCGTTCCATAAGGTCAAAAATCACCAAACTACATCATACAACTTTTGAACTCCTGTTTCCAGTCCTCTTCTCCAGCCTATACGCCAAACAAAGCTAGGAAAAGATGGGCAAACTGGTAATAGATCGTTTCGGCTGCATTATATAGCGGCATGATCGTATACTTCTGCATGCCCGGGACGATCAGGATCACTAAGAAGATCAGCACCGACCACTGCTCATATTGCTGCAATTTGCCTAACATGCGGCGCGGCACCACATCCTCCAAAATTCGATAGCCGTCAAGCGGCGGTAAAGGAATCAGGTTAAATAAAAATAAGAAGAAGTTCATGACTGTAAATAGATTAAAGAAAATAAGAACGGCTTGAAATAACTTCTCGTTCGTAATTGCATCCAGCACGCCAAAACGGGCCAGCATCACGTAAATCAGCGTCCCCAGGACACCCAGCAGCAAGTTGCTGAGCGGTCCGGCAACCGATACGATCACACCCATCAGGCGCGGTTTGCTGAAATTGTCACGGTTCACCGGAACCGGCCGGGCCCAACCGAACCCGGCAAGCAGGAGCAGGATAATCCCCAATAGATCAAAATGAACTGCCGGATTCAACGTCACGCGCCCCAGCAGTTTGGCCGTCGGATCCCCGAATTTGTTAGCAAAATAGGCATGCGAAAATTCATGCAGCGTAAAGGCGATCACCAGCGTGATCAAATAAAAGGGGAGCTGGTCCAACGGAACCCGCAATATTCGGTCTAGAAAATCCATATTTAATTACCTCTTTCTCGCCACAAAAGCGACCCAATCTTCTTCCCGGGCCGTCCGTTCCAGTTCGAAACCCGCGGCAATCAGCGCTTCTTGTACGGCTTGTTCTTTATTCTTATAAATTCCCGAGGCGATATAATAACCGCCAGGCGTCAATGCTTGATAGACATCCTCGATAAACAGCAAAATGATCTCTGCCAAAATGTTCGCCACGACCACCCGTACTGGCAGCTTGATCTCAACATTCGTGCTGCCCTCGCCTTTCAGAACGGATAACAGGTCGCTTTCCACGACTTGGATCCGGTCTTCCAAGCCATTCAGACGCGTGTTCTCTTTCGCACTAGATACAGCGACCGGATCCAGATCCAGCGCCAGCACTTTAGAGGCGCCAAGCCGACACGCACCGATGGCGAGAATCCCTGAGCCCGTGCCGACATCAATCACTTCGTCCCCATCTTGGATTATACTCTCTAGTGTGCGTAAGCAAAGAGAGGTGGTAGGATGCGTACCTGTACCAAACGCCATGCCAGGGTCCAGCTCAATAATTTGCTCATTCGGCGTAACCGGTACATATTCCTCCCACGTCGGTTTGATCGTCAGTCTCTCGGACACCCTTAGCGGCTTGAAATATTGCTTCCAATTGTTCGCCCAATCGTCCTCGCTGACATCCCGCACGGAGATCTCCGCCGCCCCAGGATCAATATCAAAGCTCTTCAGCTCCTCGATGCGTGCGCGAACTTCCGCAATCACATCATCGATATCCAGCCCTTCTGGAAAATACCCGCTGATCTTCGCTTCTCCTTCAGGAATGTCGTTAGGTGGAATTTCAAACCATTGTCCCAGGGAGGTATCCCGAGGTTTATCGTTATCGACGTGCTCTTCAATGGTTACTCCGCCTGCGCCTGCCTCGTGCAGGAAGTTGGAAACCATCTCCACCGCTTCTTCCGTCGTATGTATAGTTAATTCTTTCCAAATCATCGTATGATTTCCTCCTTGACTTACATGCATAAGATTTATTGTACTATAGATTCTGGAACGTGACAAAACAAAACAGGGAACCCTTGGGTCCCCCGTTGCTGTTGATGGTTTACAGCTTGTATTGCCCCTGCTGGCGTGCATCCGCCCGTTCGCTGCGCTCCAGCGCTTCCCAATCCTCTTGATCAGCCATCTCTTCGGAAAACTCTACATCCGTATAGTGTCCGATCGGCAGATTTTTTCCTTTGGCAGAGATCCGCTTAGTTCGCCGATCTTCCTGACTTTGACTCATTTTCTGCTTCAGCTCCTTTCCATGTACTCTCCAATTGGCATGATGAAATCATTCTTCTTTAAGGATTAAATCAAGCCGCCCGCCTCTTCAATGATGCGCAACGCCTGATGGTGAATTGATTCGTCAACGACAGCGGTTAGTAAAATGTCATGACCGGTCGGCCCGCCTTGCCCCCCATGGCTAAGTCCGCTGGCTGCCGGATCTGCTGCTGCCAAGATCCCCGCCGACGGGTTCGTAATCGACGCATCCTGGGTGACCGCCGCCAGGCTGGAGATGCTGCCCGACACCGGATTCATCGGATTGTATCCCTCACCAGCATAACGGCTGAAGCGATCAATCGATATATCTTCCACCCGCAGTGCACTTAATTTACGGGCAACTCCTTCGGCCTGTTCCGGGCTTTTGAAATAGGCCAAAATGTTCTTTTCAGCCATCCTTCCTCCCTGCCTTTCGTTTTAGGCTTCAATGAAGCTGCACGCGCACAGCCCATTATTCGGTAGGATGTAATTTTGGTCATGGCTTTATACAAATTTGTCCGATTCCCGACTTGATTCAATTTAAATTTGAAACGTTTCCTTGGCTTGTCCGTATTACTCGTTGGGGAAGCGAACATACTTTACTTACAATCATAGGAGGAGTTTATAGACGATGTTAAAAAAAATGATGCTTCTGATGATGGTCTTCACCGTCTTCTTCACCTTCACTGCCCCTGACTTTGCCGACGCAAGACGCGGCGGCGGATTCAAGTCCGGCCCGCGGTCGTACAATCCAACCCCGAAGAAGCCGTCACAAAGCGAATATCAGAATACGACGGGGAATCGCAATAAAACCCAAGCAGGGACTCCGACGACAAACCGCGGATTCTTCAGCGGCGGCAGCTTTATGCGCGGCATGATGATCGGCGGTCTTGCAGGTTTGCTGTTCGGCGGCTTATTTAGCAGTATGGGCTTCTTCGGCAATCTGCTCGGATTAGCTGTGAACCTGTTAGCGATCTATGTAATTGTTGTTGCGGTTGCGGCCCTGTACCGCCGATTCAAAAAACAGCCGCGCCACGACGATTATCGCAATGGAGGCCGTTATTAAGCCATGATCCTCGGGATGGACGAAATCATTAACGCGATTTGCCTGCATACCGCTGAACGGAGAGGCGTCCGCCCCACCGATGTGACGGTTGAGCTCAGCTGGGATGAAGATACTGGTTATACCGGTGAAGTATGGGTTGGCGGCCGCAGCTGGTACATCGTTGAATCGAACATCATGGAAGCGATCATGGTGTACGTACATCGGGAATACGGCATGCGGGTCTTCCGGGAAGATATCCGGCTGATGCTGGAGGATGAAATTTTAGCGGAAATCCAAACGGCAGGTTAATACTCAATGCCAAAAACAAAAGCGCGAACTAGGGAATTACTTCTCCTTAGCTCGCGCTTTTATGTTGGAGCGATTAGTCTCCGCGAAACGCCCGTTTCATTCGGTCAAAAAACGACTGTTCATGCTCATGGGTATGCTCGCCGTCCAACGCAGCAAATTGTCGCAGCAGCTCCTTCTGCTCATCACTGAGCTTGCTTGGCGTCACGACAACCACTTTCACATGCTGGTCGCCTTGGCCGATTCCGCGCAGACGCGGCACCCCTTTGCCTTTTAAGCGGAAATAGGTTCCGGTTTGCGTGCCTGCCGGAATTTTCAGCTTCACTTTCTCCGTCAGTGTAGGAATTTCAATCTCATCACCCAATGCAGCTTGGGCGAACGTCAACGGAACTTCGCAATAGATATCGTCGCCTTCACGGTCGAAGAAATCATGCGGTTTGACGCGGATTACGATGTACAAATCGCCAGCTGGGCCGCCGCGCAACCCGCCTTCACCTTCACCGGACATCCGCAGTTGCGCTCCATCGTCAACCCCTGCTGGAATGCGCACATGAATTTTACGCTGTTTCTTTACCTTGCCGCTGCCGGCGCAAGTTGGACATTTCTCCTTGATAATTTGCCCTCTGCCGCCGCAGTTCGTACAAGTACGCCGGTTCACCATACGGCCAAATGGTGTATTTTGAACGACTTCCTGCTGCCCGGTGCCGTGACACACCGAACAGGTCACCGGTTTGGTACCAGGTTTGGCTCCAGTCCCAAAGCAGGTGTCGCAGTTTTCCGTACGCGGAATGGTGATGTCCGTTTCTTTCCCGAACACCGCTTCCTTAAATTCGATCGTCATCGTGTATTGCAAATCATTACCGCGCTGCGGCGCATTCGGATCACGCCGGCTGCCGCCGCCGAAGAACATATCGAAAATATCCCCGAAGCCGCCAAAATCCGCGCCAGAGAAGCCGCCGCCCATGCCCTGATTCGGATCGATATGGCCATACTGGTCATAACGCGACCGTTTTGCAGGATCACTTAAGACGTCATAGGCTTCCTTGACTTCTTTAAACTTCGCTTCCGCATCCGCCGCTTTATTGACGTCCGGGTGATATTGCCGGGCCAGCTTGCGGTACGCTTTTTTGATTTCGTCTTCGGACGCATTTTTACTGAGGCCCAGCACCTCGTAGTAATCGCGCTTCTCTGCCATCCTTCCACCCCCATCGGTCAACTTTTCATCACGAAGTAACCCAAGAAGCTGATTCGACATCGAATCTTGAATTCAGCTGGGCCTTCCGTTGCTCACGTACCCTCATGTACGCTCCGCTACTCAGTCCCAGCTTCATCCAACCTTCTCGGTGCTTAAAACCTGACATATCTTTTCATCACGAAGTAACCTATTTAATATCCCTTATCAGCAAAAGGAAAGTCAAAGCGCGGTAGCAGCCCGCACTTTGACCTTCCCGGTTGCCAAAGTCTATTCACCAGACTCAAACTGCTCTGTGAGCCATCTTAGCTTTATTTCTTATCTTCGTCAACCACTTCGTAGTCAGCGTCAACGACATTCTCGCGGTTCTGGCCGCCGGAAGCTTCAGCGTTGTCTTGCGCGCCTGCTGCTTGCGAAGCTTGCTCATACAGCTTCACGGACAACTGCTGAACAACCTCGGTCAATTTCTCCGATGCCGCTTTGATTTGCTCCAGATTGTCGCTTTCCAGCACTTTCTTCAGCTCTTCTTTCGCAGCGTTTGCTTTCTCAACTTCAGCAGCGTCAACTTTGTCGCCCAGATCCTTCAACGTTTTGTCAACGGTGTAGATCAGTTGGTCAGCATTGTTTTTCGCTTCAACCAGCTCTTTGCGTTTTTTATCTTCTTCCGCATGCAGTTCGGCGTCCTTCATCATCCGTTCGATTTCTTCGTCGCTCAAGCCGCTGGAGGAAGTAATCGTAATTTTTTGGCTTTTACCGGTCCCTTTATCGGTTGCCGATACGTTAACGATCCCGTTCGCGTCAATGTCGAAGGTAACTTCGATTTGCGGTACGCCGCGTGGTGCTGGTGGAATATCGCCCAAGATAAAGCGGCCCAGCGTTTTGTTGCCGGCTGCCATTTCCCGTTCCCCTTGCAGGACGTGGATTTCTACGCTTGGCTGATTGTCGGCAAAGGTCGAGAAGATTTGCGACTTGCTCGTCGGAATCGTTGTATTCCGTTCGATCATCTTTGTGAATACGCCGCCAGCCGTTTCGATCCCCAGCGACAGCGGAGTAACGTCAAGCAGGACTACGTCTTTGACATCGCCGGTCAATACGCCGGCTTGCACCGCAGCGCCAAGCGCAACGACTTCGTCCGGGTTGACGCCTTTATGCGGCTCTTTGCCCGTCAGTTTCTTGATGGCTTCTTGTACGGCAGGAATCCGTGTAGAACCACCAACAAGCACGACTTTGTCGATGTCGGCTGGAGTCAAACCAGCATCGCTCAAAGCCCGGCGAGTTGGTCCAAGGGTGCGTTCAACGAGATCCGCAGTCAACTCTTCGAATTTCGCGCGAGTCAGGTTCACTTCAAGGTGTTGCGGCACGCCGTCAACAACCGTGATGAATGGCAGAGAAATCGTTGTCGTCAACACGCCGGACAGTTCTTTTTTCGCTTTTTCTGCAGCATCTTTCAAACGTTGTACCGCTGCTTTGTCCTTGCTCAAGTCAACGCCTTGATCCTTCTTGAACTCGGCTACGAGGTAATCGATGATCTTCTGGTCGAAGTCGTCACCGCCCAGATGGTTGTCCCCGCTGGTCGCTTTAACTTCAAAGAAGCCATCGCCCAGTTCGAGGATCGATACGTCAAAGGTACCGCCGCCCAGGTCATATACGAGAATCGTTTGATCTTCAGCTTTCTCCAAACCGTAAGCCAGTGCAGCAGCCGTTGGTTCGTTGACGATCCGCAGCACTTCCAAACCAGCGATTTTCCCGGCATCCTTCGTCGCTTGACGTTGGCTGTCGTTAAAATAAGCCGGAACCGTGATTACGGCTTGGGTGACCGGTTGTCCCAAATACGCTTCTGCGTCAGCTTTCAGCTTCTGCAAAATGATAGCGGAAATTTCTTGCGGCGTATATTCTTTGCCATCGATCACTTCTTTATGGTTCGTCCCCATATGACGTTTGATCGAAATGATCGTCCGATCCGGATTGGTGATCGCTTGACGTTTCGCCGTCTCACCGACGATCCGTTCACCGTCTTTCTTAAAACCTACGACAGAAGGGGTTGTGCGCGCACCTTCCGGGTTAGGAATGACGACCGCTTCGCCGCCCTCCATTACCGCAACGCAGGAGTTTGTTGTACCAAGGTCAATACCGATTACTTTGCTCATTACGTTATGTCCTCCTTAATAGGTTGAATCGTCTTAGGGATTCGTGGTTAGCTGCTGGATTAGCCGCTGACTTTGACCATCGCCGGGCGCAGCACCTTATCTTTCAGCATATAGCCTTTCTGCACAACTTCCACGACGATGCCCTCTTCATGCTCCTCGGATTCCACCTGCATAATCGCCTGATGGAATTCAGGATTAAACGGCTGGCCCTCCGCTTCCATCGCAGTAAGGCCTTCCGCCTTCAACACGCCTTCCAGTTGGCGGAAGATCATTTCCACCCCTTTAACATATGAGGCAGCATCCGTGACGTCTCCGGATGTTTGTAGCGCACGTTCAAAGTTGTCGATCACTGGAAGCAACTCGGTAATCAGCTTGGCGGATGCATACTTGCCCAATTCTTCCTTCTCCTTCACCGTACGGCGCCGGTAGTTATCGAAATCCGCCTGAGCACGCAGCAATCGCTGCTGATATTCCTCGTTCTCCGCACGCAGCTTCTCCAGCTCAGCAGTCACATCCACGTTGTTCGATTCGTTGACAGCTTCAGCAGCACCCTCTGCACCGGCAGCGTTCTGAGTATCTTGCGGTTCTTGAGACGTTACTTCATCTTGCCTCACTTCGGGTCCAGGGGTGTTTTGCAAGTCCTCTTTTACGTTATCGTTCATATTCATTTCTTCCTCTACAGTGTGATTGTTGTCCTGAATCGGCTGTGATTCCTTCAAGATGCTCACCTCCTTAACATGCAGCTAGCCTCGTAGATCATGCATGTTATTGCATCCGGCTCAGGAAATGGCTTAAATCCTTCGATAAAATTTCCAAAATCCGGATCACCCGGGCATATTCCATCCGTGTAGGTCCCAAAATGCCGATCGTACCAACCGCTTCACCCTCGACTTGATAGGTAGCCGTGATGAGGCTGCAGTTGGCGAAGGCTTCATGCCCATTTTCAGTGCCAATACGCACTTGAATGCCAGACCCAGATGCGGAAGAGATCATTTTCGTTAAGGTTGGAGTCTCTTCTAGGACATCAAGAATCCCTTTGACCTTCTCGACATCGCGGAATTCCGGTTGCGTCAACATGTTCGTCGCTCCACTCAGGAAGAGGCGTTGCCCCTCTGTGCCTGAGTCAAGCGCTTGATCCAATACCTTCATTAGATCTTCAAAATGCTCAATATGCCGCTGCATCTCTTGTGCAATCTCATTATACAAGGCAGTCTTGAGCTTATAGATCGGCACCCCAGCAAGCTTGCGGTTCAACAAGTTGACCACCCGTTCCATTTCGGATACGGATACGTCCGGCGGAATCACGACGGTCTTGTTCTCCACTTGTCCTGTGTTCGTCACGACGATCGCCACCGCCTTCGTTTCGTTTAGCGGCAATAGCTGGAAGTGACGCAAAGACGTATGAAAAACTTCCGGCCCCAACAGGATGGAAGTGTAATTGGTCATTTGGGAAAGAATGGTCCCGGCATGTTGAATCACTTGTTCAGTTTCGTTTAATTTTTCTGCGAAAAATGCTTTTAACGTCGTAACTTCTTCATTCGAAAGTAAGTTCAACGGCGTTAGGTGATCCACATAGTAACGGTAGCCCTTATGAGAAGGAATCCGCCCCGCTGACGTATGCGGCTGCTCCAAAAAACCGAGCTCCTCCAAGTCGGCCATTTCATTCCGGATTGTTGCCGGACTGTACCCGACATCGCCCCGTTTCGAAATGCTTCGGGATCCCACAGGCTCCGCCGAGCGAATATAGTCATCAACAATAGCGGTCAATATCATTCTTTGGCGTTCCGTCAACATGGCAATCCCTCCCGGATTAACTCGATTTTTCCGAATCGTTAGCACTCAATGTCATAGAGTGCTAATCACTAATACAAAAATACCAAACCGACCTGACGATTGTCAAGTCAGTCCAGTATCTTAAGAACGGCGATTTCATCGCAGCAATGCTGCTTTGCACAATTGACGCAGTCGGTCCAAACTTTCTCCGGAAAGATTTCTTTCTCTACAACTGCAAACCCATTTTTAAGGAAGAAGGAAACCTCATAGGTGAGCGCCATTACTTTAGGGATCGCTTGTCTCCGGGCCTCTTCCACCAGCTGCTCCACCAGCATGGAACCAAGTCCCTTTCCCTTATGGCCTTCGGCGATCCCAAGGGAACGGATTTCAACAAGTTCCTCCCCCAGCTTGCACAGCGAACCACAGCCGACGACTTCACCATCCACTTCCGCCACGACGAAATCCTGGATCTGACGCTCCAGTATCTTCCGTGAACGCGGCAGCATAATGCCACGCCGGGCATACCCCTCAATGATGTTATATAATGGCTCGACGTCCGCTAAATTCGCCTGTCTGCAAACGGCTACCGCTGGCATGCTGACTTCCCCCTCGTTCACAAATAATATGAATAAATATACAATATACGGTATAAAACTTCAAGAGAAATGTTTCATGGTTATGTCATCTTCCCAGGATATTCCGCGGAATGCAAAAAAGCAGCTTTGCCACTTCAAATCAAGAAGCGCAAGCTGCTTATCAGTTCAGTCTTTATTCGGTTAAAACGCCGATAAATTCGGCAAACACTTCGTTTCCGAACAGCACGCCTTGCTTGCTGAGCCGATAGCCTTCCCCGTCGCTGTGAGGCTCCAGTAGACCAGCGCTTAACATCTTCGTAAGCTGTCGGTTAAATACGTCATCCAGATCTTCGCCAAATTGACCTCGGAAATCCGCTTTACGAATGCCGTCCAGCATCCGAAGTCCAACCATCACGAAGTCCTCCATTGCCTCTTCCCGGGACACGCCAAATTGCTCCAAACGAGGCAGTCCTGTCTTCGCTGCTTCCACATAAGGGTTCACACCCTTAATGTTCACGTGACGCGTGCGGCCGACATACCCGTGAGCACCGGCACCCAACCCGTAGTAATCCTCGTTCTTCCAATACGTGATGTTGTGCCGGCTGGCGAAACCGGGTTTGGCAAAATTACTGATCTCGTATTGCTTGTACCCGGCTTTGTCCATTCGTTCCATTAATAGCAAGTACATATTCAGCTCTTCCTCCTCGCTAGGAAGCGGCAGCTGGTTCTTGTGGTACAGCGTATGGAACAACGTGTTCTCCTCAACCTTCAGGCTGTAGATCGAATAATGCGGCAGCCCAAGCTCCAATGCCCGTGAGACACTATAGTCCAGCATCTCAACCGTTTGGTTAGGCAGGCCAAACATCAAATCGATGGACAGATTATCTAGGCCAACAGCTCTAGCATTCTCCAGGCTCCGGTAGACATCGTCAGTGTTATGGATCCGCCCAATACCGCTAAGCAGCTCATTTTGGAACGCCTGGACGCCGAAGCTGACTCGGTTAACTCCGCCGTCTTTCATAACGGTCAGCTTGTCTCGGTCTGTCGTGCCCGGGTTTGCCTCCATTGTAAATTCGATATCACTCGCCCAATGTGGAAAATGACGTCTGACCGATGCCAAGAAGAACTCCATCTCCTGCGGAGTCAGCACGGTAGGCGTCCCGCCGCCCACAAAGATGCTGCGGATTTCACCTGGCGGGGTTTGCTGGACCGTCAGCTCCATCTCCCGATCCAAGGCGCGCAGATAGTCCATTACCGGTTGATCTTTTAATACGTAAGAGTTGAAATCACAATAGAAGCACTTGTTCGTGCAAAATGGGATATGAATATATACCGCATGCGGTGCGCCGGATGGTCCGGATGAGGCTGCGCCGCCTGCCGCAAGATTTGAGATCGGCATTCCCTGCCCCGGATGCTTCATTGTTTGGTCCATGGTCATGCCCTCCTCCAAGTTTCTCTTAAATAATAGTAGAAAGGAAAGCCCGACGGCTTTCCTTCGTCAACTCACCTGCTTCTTAATTGTCGTCGATCTTCAGCACCGCCATGAACGCTTCCTGCGGCACCTCGACGCTGCCGACCTGCTTCATCCGCTTCTTGCCTTCCTTTTGCTTCTCCAGCAATTTCCGCTTCCGCGAGATGTCACCGCCGTAACATTTGGCGAGGACGTTCTTGCGCATCGCTTTTACGGTTTCGCGGGCGATGACCTTCGTTCCGATCGAAGCCTGAATCGGTACCTCGAACATTTGGCGCGGAATCAGCTCGCGCAGCTTCTCGCAGATAATCCGGCCGCGATGGTATGCACGGTCACGGTGCACGATAAAGGACAAGGCGTCCACCTGCTCTCCGTTCAGCAAGATATCCATCTTCACGAGATTGGATCTGCGGTAACCGGACAACTCGTAGTCAAACGAAGCATAGCCTTTGGTGCTCGATTTTAACTGATCAAAGAAGTCGTACACGATCTCCGACAACGGAACCTGGTACGTAATCGTAACGCGCGTCGTATCAAGGTATTCCATATTCACGAACTCGCCGCGTTTGCTTTGGCACAGCTCCATCACGGTACCGACATAATCGTTAGGCACGATGATGGAGGCTTTGACGTAAGGCTCCTCAACGTAGTCGATTTTGCCGACTTCCGGATAGTTCGACGGGTTGTCAATGGAAATCGTCTCACCGTTCGTCAGCGTTACATTGTAGATAACGCTTGGTGCCGTCGTAATCAGCGGAATGTTAAATTCCCGTTCAATCCGCTCCTGAATGACGTCCATGTGCAGCAACCCCAAGAAGCCGCAGCGGAAGCCAAAGCCCAGCGCGCTGGAAGTTTCCGGTTCGAAACTTAGCGAAGCGTCGTTCAACTGCAGCTTCTCCAGCGCTTCACGCAGGTCATTGTAATCCGACGTTTCGATCGGGTACAAGCCGCAGTACACCATCGGATTGATCTTCCGATAACCCGGCAGCGGCTCTGGTGTCGGATTCTTCGCATCCGTCACGGTATCCCCTACACGGGTATCGCCAACCGTCTTGATCCCGGCCACGATAAAGCCAACATCGCCGACGTTAAGCTCGTCCACAATCGTCATCCGCGGTTTGAACGCGCCGACCTCGATGACTTCAAACGTTTTGTCCGTCGCCATCATTTTTATTTTCGAACCGGCTTTGATCTTGCCGTCAATGACGCGCACATAAACGATAACGCCTTTGTATGGGTCATAGTGGGAGTCGAAGATGAGCGCCTTCAGCGGTTTATCTGGATCTCCCGTCGGTGCTGGCACCTTCTGAACGACCTGTTCCAAAATTTCCTTAATCCCAATTCCAGCCTTGGCCGAAGCATGTACCGCTTCGCTGGCATCCAGGCCGATGACATCTTCAATCTCCTGTTTCACCCGATCAGGATCTGCGCTCGGCAAGTCAATTTTGTTGATGACCGGCAAAATCTCCAGGTTGTTATCCAGCGCTAGATACACGTTAGCCAATGTCTGTGCTTCAATCCCCTGAGCGGCATCCACCACCAGCAAAGCGCCTTCACAAGCCGCCAAGCTGCGGGAAACCTCGTAGGTGAAGTCGACGTGCCCTGGAGTATCGATGAGGTTCAGTATATACTCCTCACCGTCGTCGGCGCGGTAGCTCAGACGAACGGCTTGAAGCTTGATCGTAATTCCGCGCTCCCGTTCCAAGTCCATCTGGTCAAGAACCTGATCCTGCATTTCCCGGGAAGTCAACGCCCCGGTATACTCCAGAATCCGGTCAGCCAAAGTCGATTTGCCATGGTCTATATGTGCAATAATACAGAAATTGCGAATTTTCGCTTGTCTAGCCTTGATATCTGTCATCCTTACCCCCACCACAAATCATCGAAGTAATGCAATCAATTTATTATAGCAGTTGCAGGGGCAAGCAGCAATCACGGAGAGCGATTTAACGTTGACAGGTTCAAAATCTCCAGAAAAATGTTCCTATATATTTAATGAAAAAGCGAGTTGCCAAGAGATGTTCTCTGACAGCTCGCTTGTTTAAATGGACTTCCTTATTCGACCTTCCGACGTGGCTCTGCAGTGGAATCCCGATATACCGTCTCGACAGAGATCATGATCTTCTCCCGCGGTGCATCCGGTTGGGCCAGACGTTCCAGCAGCTTCCTCACCGCCCGCTGACCAAGGCTCTCCTTCGGAACGTTAATGGTGGTCATGGCCGGCGTTTGCCGAGCTGCATCGTCAATATTGTCAAACCCGCTGACCGCGACATCCCCAGGCACGTGAAGGCCAATCTCACCCAGGACAGAGCAGGCATGCATCGCGATGGAGTCATTCGCGCACACCAGTGCGGTTGGGAGCTCCCCTGCTGCTTGTTGCCGCTCCAGCCACTCGCGCAGCATGTTGCCGTAAGCCCCAGTGTCAACGCCTTCCAGCTCCAGCATGGGATCTCCCAGGGACTGCGGGGTCAAGCCGTTCTCCTCCAAGGCGCTGCGGTAACCTATCCAGCGGTCTCGAAAGCTGCGGGAAAACGTTAAACTGCCTAAGAAGTGCAGCTTTCGATGCCCCAGGCCAATCAGATGGTTAGTCAAACGGGCCATCCCATCGACGTTATTTGCGAACACCGTGTCGCTTGGAATCAACGGATCCTCGTGATCGACCAACACAATCGGCAGTCCAATCCGGTGTACCTCCAGCAGGAATGGGGTAGCGATCTGCCCCACCCCGATCATCCCCAGAATCCCATCAGGATTTAGGACGCTCATGAAGTTGTCGCCGCGAGGATCGGATACGATAATCATCCCCAGCTCCAGCGCCTCCAGCTCCCGGGAGATCCCTTCCAGCAGCCTGCCCCAATACAGCGATTCCTTGTTCTGAAATCGGATATTCGGCATCAGTACCAGCACCGATTGCTTGCCGGCTGGTGCCGGCAGCGCAGTTCCGGACGGAATGATGTTCTTCATATAGCCGTTCTTCTGATTAAAATAACCAAGCTGGGAAGCGGCCTGGATAACCCTCTCCCGGGTCTGCTCGCTGACCCCTCCCTTGCCGGATAAAGCTTTGGAGACAACGAATTTCGAAACGCCGAGATGGTCGGCGATTTGCTGCATCGTAACTTTTTTCAAACTCTAACCTCCGAAATAACGTATAACGAACGGTCCATAACAAGATAACAACAGTATAACAAACTCGTCATTCGTTATAAATCGTTATTTCATTCGCCGGGACCAAACCAGGAGGCGACCCAATGAATGCTCTTTTGCGACGCTTGCTGCAGCAGGTGAGCTGCTTTGTCAGCAAATCGGTCGATAGCTGGCGGCGAGGGCGGCGGCATCAGCAAGTCAGCTGGCGTCTGCAACACCTGACCGCTCCCCGTCGTATTTGACCCATCGGTCCCGGAGGGGGCGGTTCCATTGCCAGAAACCTGGGGATACCCTTCTGTCGTTCCCTGCGGCACAATATTGCCTTGATCGGTGGTCCAAGTGGGGGTGGAGCCGGCGGTCCAACCGTTGTTGTATTGCTGCAATTGCTGCTGCAACTGCTGTATTTGCCGTTGTAATTGCTGGTATGATTGCTGGTGTGATTGCTGCGGCTGCTGCGATTGCGGATAGGTCATGGATTGCCCGTTCATGACCGCAGTCGTCCCTCCGGTTTGGAATCCGGAGCCCAGGATCGAGCTGGTACCACTTTCGGCAAGCTGCATTCCCAGCGTGACCCCAGTCGCCAGCAATAGACCGTATACTAATGTTTTTCGCAGCATTTTTGCCATGTCCATCCCCCATTGCTTCGTTGTCTCAAATCAAGATTTCTTGTTTGTGGTATCCGAAGACTTATTGGAACTGCCCGCACCTTTGTTCGCAGTGCCTGTGGACTTGTTGGTACTCTTTGCGTTGCCGTTGGCGACGCCGTTCGTACTGCTCTTCGACAGCTTGCCTGCCTTCTCCGCGTCCTGACTTTCCCAATATAGATCAGCCAAAATTCCAGCCAGCACTTTAGCGGTACGCTCCAGTTCTTCCTGGCTGTTGTCGATGCCGCCGATTTCGATCAGCACGCTGTTCGGCGACAGCGATTGGTTATATTCCCCGTTGCCTTGGGAAGATGTCTTGCCCCAGATGCCTCTAG